>Ga0326735_1000217_pt1 | contig 13415 bp, 15 predicted proteins | sample 37_GP2_1092_FD_207945 | JGI IMG/M metagenome (GOLD analysis project Ga0326735, IMG submission 207945) | Glacier ice microbial communities from Ngari, Tibet, China - 37_GP2_109.2 | ecosystem: Environmental > Aquatic > Freshwater > Ice > Glacier | place: China: Ngari, Tibet | collected 2018-07-31
ATGCTGGTCGCCAGGAACAGCGTGATCGCGCCACCCGTCTCGGCGCAAAATCCGCCGACCGGCTTCAGCTTGGTGATTTTCTGGCCCATGGTCTTCACGATGCGCCAGCCGCCGAACAGCGTGCCCAGGCTGATAGTCACGTAACATGAAATGATGACCCAGCTTGGCAACGGGTCACTCGCGGCCGAGTAACCGGCGGCGATCAGCAGCATCCAGATGATGCCCATGGTTTTCTGCGCATCATTGCCGCCGTGGCCAAGGCTGTACATTGCGGCCGATACCAGCTGCGCCCGGCGGAACCATTTATCCACCTTGCGCGGTGTAGTGCGGACAAACATCCACGATACGAGCACCATGATGATCGAACCAAACAGGAAGCCCAGCGCCGGCGACAGCACGATGAACAGGATGGTTTTGATCAGGCCGGACGAGATCAGCGCGCCAGTGCCGGCTTTCGCGACAGCGGCGCCTACCAGGCCGCCGATCAGCGCATGCGACGAAGACGACGGAATGCCGTAGTACCAGGTCAGCAGATTCCAGAAAATCGCACCGACCAGCGCGCCGAACACCACGTAATGATCGATCACCATCGGATCGATGGTGCCCTTGCCAACCGTGGTGGCGACTTTCAGCTGGAATACCAGGATCGCGATGAAGTTGAAGAAGGCTGCCATTGCGACCGCGGTCTGCGGCTTCATTACCCCGGTCGAGACGACCGTGGCGATGGCGTTGGCCGCGTCGTGGAAGCCGTTCATGAAATCGAACAGCAAGGCCAGCGCGATGAGGAAGGCCAGGGTGTAGATGCTGATTTGCAGGGTCATTGTATTCTATTGCTCTTGTTGGTTACGATGGCGCGGCCCACTGGCGCGGCCTGCCGGCAAATGGCTCAGGCGTTTTCGACGATGATACCTTCAATGATGTTGGCCACGTCTTCGCAGCGATCGGTGACCGTCTCCAGAATTTCGTAAATCGCCTTCAGCTTGATCAGATTGCGCACGTCCGGCTCATCGCGGAACAGCTTGGACATGGCCGCGCGCATGACGTGGTCGGCATCCGATTCCAGCCGGTCGATCTCGGCGCAGATATCAAGGATCTCGCGCGAGTTATCCATGTTGTGCAGCAGCTTGACCGCCGCGCTGACCTTCTCGGCGCACGCGAGGCACAGCTCGGCCAGGCGCTTTGCTTCCGGCGTGATGGCCTTGATATCGTACAGCAGCATGGTCTGGCCTGCGTCTTCCAGCAGGTCGAGGATATCGTCCATGCGCGTGATCAGCTGGTGAATATCGTCCCGGTCGAGCGGCGTGATGAAGGTCTTGTGCAGCAAGTCGATGGTGTTGTGCGTGACCTTGTCTGCCTGCTTTTCTATGCCTTCGATGGCATGCACGCGGATTTCCAGATCATCGTAATTGGACATCAGCGCGACCATTTCCTTGGCGCCCCTAACGCACAGGTCGGCGTGGTCGTTGAACATATCGAAAAATTTGCCCTCGGTGGGCATCAAGCGTCCAAACATGGCGTTTCCTTCGAATCATTAAATCGTGGTGTGCTGACGGTCTGCTGGGTTAATCGCCCTGGTACAGTGCAGCCGAGCCGGTGTAGTTTTCAAACTTGGTGAATTGTCCCTGGAAAGTCAGGCGCACCGCGCCGATCGGGCCGTTACGCTGTTTGCCGATGATGATTTCGGCGGTGCCCTTGTCCGGCGAATCGGGGTTGTAAACTTCGTCGCGATAAATGAACAGGATCACGTCGGCGTCCTGCTCGATGGCGCCGGATTCGCGCAGGTCAGACATGATCGGGCGTTTATTCGGGCGCTGCTCGAGCGAGCGGTTCAACTGGGAAAGCGCGATGACCGGGCAATTCAATTCCTTGGCCAGCCCCTTCAGGTTGCGCGAGATTTCCGAAATTTCAGTCGCGCGATTTTCACCGGATGAATTGGCCGACATCAGCTGCAGGTAATCGATGATGATCAGGCCGAGCTTGCCGCACTGACGCGACAGGCGGCGCGAACGCGCGCGCAATTCGATCGAGTTCAGCGCCGGGGTTTCGTCGATGTACATCTGGGCGTCGTTCATCTTCTGGATCGCATGCGTGAGGCGCGGCCAATCTTCATCGGCCAGCTTGCCGGTGCGCAGGCGGTGCTGATCAAGCCGGCCGACAGAGCCCAGCATACGCATGGCAAGCTGGGTGCCGCCCATTTCCATCGAAAAAATTGCGACCGGCAGACCGCTTTCAATCGCCACGTGCTCGCCAATATTGACCGAGAACGCAGTCTTGCCCATCGACGGACGGCCGGCCACAATCACCAGGTCGCCCGGCTGCAGGCCGGAAGTCATGCGATCGAGATCGGCAAAGCCAGTTGGCACGCCGGTGATGTCGCTGCTGTTATCGCGGTTATACAATTCATCGATGCGCTCAACGACTTGCGTAAGCAGCGGCTGGATTTCCTGGAAGCCCTGCGCGCCGCGCGAGCCTTCTTCAGCAATGGCGAAGATCTTCGACTCCGCCTCGTCGAGCATCTGCTTGACTTCCTTGCCCTGCGGGCTGAACGCCTGGCCGGAAATTTCATCGGCCACGGTGATCAGTTTGCGCAGCACGCCGCGGTCACGCACAATCTCAGCATAACGGCGAATGTTGGCGGCGGAGGGCGTGTTTTGCGCCAGCGCATTCAGGTAAGAGAGGCCGCCCACTTCATCGGCCTTGCCGGTGCCGCTGAGCGACTCAAACACGGTGATGACGTCGGCCGGGCGCGAGTTATTGATCAGCTTGACGATGTGCTGAAAAATGATGCGGTGGTCATATCGATAAAAATCGTCTTCGCGGACAAAATCGGCGATCCGGTCCCAAGCCGCGTTATCGAGCAGCAGGCCGCCCAGGACAGACTGTTCGGCTTCGATCGAATGCGGCGGCACACGAAGGGATTCTATTTGCGGGTCGGAGCGTGTGTTCATGGCGCGCATTATAACCCGGTGACTCTGGCCAACTCGAGCATGCGCGCCCTAAAAATACCGGCTTGGCGAAGCGATAAGTAAACTAAATGCCCTCCCTGCACTGCCCAAACATTTCCTGCCAAGCCATTTACCGCTGCCGCGCCGGATTCCAGCCGGCGCAGTATGGCGCCGACGTTTTCAACAGGCGTAAAAAAAGCCGGCGAACCGGCTTTTTACGTCTTGCAGCAAGCCGCGATTAAGCGTGCTCGCCCAGTACGGCAACGGTGATGTCAACCACGACGTCAGTGTGCAAAGCAACTGACACAGCGTGATCGCCAGTCGTCTTCAACGGACCGAGCGGCAGGCGGATCTGTGATTTCTCGACAGGGAAGCCTACCTTGGTCAGCGCTTCGGCGATGTCATGGTTCGTGACCGAACCGAACAAACGACCGTCGACGCCCGACTTTTGCGAAACCTGAACAGTCAGGCCGCTCAGCTTCTCGCCCTGTGCCTGCATTTCAGTCAGCTTCACAGCTGCTGCTTTTTCGAGATCGGCGCGCTTGGCTTCGAACTCGGCAACGGCTGTCGTCGTCGCGCGTCGGGCCATGCGTTGCGGGATCAGGAAGTTACGTGCGTAACCGTCCTTGACTTTGACGACTTCGCCGAGATTGCCGACGTTAACTACTTTTTGTAACAGAATGACTTGCATGTTTTTCTCCAGTTTTACTTAGTCACCGGCTATTAAGCCGTGTGCAGATCGGTGTACGGCAGCAGCGCGAGGTAACGTGCGCGCTTGATTGCTGTGTCGACTTGACGCTGATAGATCGCTTTGGTGCCGGTCAGGCGCGCTGGCATGATCTTGCCGTTTTCCTGGACAAAATCCTTCAGGGTGTCGACGTCCTTGTAATCGACCTGCTCAACATGCGCTGCTGTAAAACGGCAGAACTTCTTGCGCTTGAACAAAGGGTTTTGCTGTTGACGCTTGTTCTTGAGCTTGCTTTTATCGAATTTTTTACCGAATGCCATGATGGCTCCTTCTGTATTTAAATTATTGCGACGGCGCTGTGTTATCAGCGCTGACTGCCGCAAATTCTAGAATATGAAACACGAGACTTTTGCTGTTGCGGTTCTTGCGTGTCAGGAAGCCGGTGAACTGATAGACCCCGCCGAGTTCGGCCTGACTGAATCGTCCTGAAATCTCGCCTGCGGCGATCGCCGCGATTTCAAAGTCGACCTGTCGTGCTATCCCTGCTTCGATTTGCTGCGATCCGTGCAGTAGTTTGGCTGACACGATCGGCATTCCTGCCGGCGTGTAGCGCAGTATTTCGCGCTCGGATATGGCCGCTGTAAATTGAAGCTGGTTCACTGTTCTCCTGAAGCCCGATTACGCAGCTGCTGGCGCCTCGGTCCGATGACTCTTGGCTGCATCTTCCTTCTGCACGGCCTTCATCATTGGCGATGGCGCTGATTCGGCCTTCTTCATCTTGACAGTCAGGTGACGCAGGACTGCATCGTTGAATTTGAAGCCAGTCTCGATTTCGGCCAGCGTTTCGCTGTCGCATTCGATATTCAGGCAAACATAGTGGGCCTTGGCCAGCTTTTGAATCATGTAAGCCATCTGACGACGACCCCAGTCTTCAACGCGGTGCATCTTGCCGCCACGTGTAGTGACGATGCCCTTGTAGCGTTCGATCATGGCGGGCACTTGCTCGCTTTGATCCGGATGTACGATAAATACGATTTCATAATGACGCATGTAATCTCCTTTTGGTCGGATTGAAGAATCGCCCACCCCGGCGTCAAGACGAGTGTGGGAAGAGGAAAACCCGAGACTATACGCGGAAACAGACCTTTACTCAACGCAATCCAGCGCTTCCTTCGCGCTTTCTCAGATATAACGCGAATCAAAGCGCTCCAAGCCCTTGATAATGCTTGCACTCCGAGAAAGACTGTATAAAATTACAGTCTGTTCGCATCCACAGCCTTCATGGCCAATTCTATGATCAAGCTTACTGCCCGCCAGGAACAGATCCTCAACCTGATCCGCGACGCCATTACCAATACCGGTTTTCCTCCGACCCGCGCCGAGATCGCTACCGAACTCGGCTTCCGCTCGGCGAATGCAGCCGAAGAACATCTGCAGGCGCTAGCCCGCAAGGGCGCGATCGACATTGCGCCTGGCACTTCGCGCGGCATCCGATTACGCGACATGGGCGATGGTCGCAGCTCCGCCGGGCAAATGACCCTGCCGCACGCAGCCTTGCTGCAGCTGAGCCTGCCGCTGGTCGGGCGAGTCGCTGCGGGTTCGCCTATCCTTGCGCAGGAGCATGTCGAGTCGACTTACCATGTGGACGCGTCGCTGTTCGCGGCCAAGCCGGATTACCTGCTGAAGGTGCGCGGCATGTCGATGCGCGATGCGGGGATTTTTGATGGCGATCTGCTCGCCGTGAAAAAGACCGACGTTGCCAAGAACGGCCAGATCATCGTGGCGCGACTCGGCGACGATGTGACGGTCAAGCGGTATCGCAAGACGGGCGCGCTGATCGAGCTGATGCCGGAGAATCCGGACTTCAAGACCATCGTGGTGGATCCGGATAGCGGGGAATTTGCGCTGGAAGGGTTGGCAGTCGGACTGGTGCGCGCCTGGCATTAATACGTATCGCCGGCGGTTGATCGTTGTAGGGCGCAATATATTGCGGGGACCGCCCAGGGTGCATGCTTTTTTTGCTTCGAATACCTACGTCAAGACATCTACGGCATGCAGCGCAATATATTGCGCCTTACGATTTTGACACGACACGGGAAGTGAAACATCTGGCGGGCGATCAAGCCTCGACCGTCTTCACTTCTTCTCAAGGATGTGCCGGGCAATCCCGCGCAAAATATTGACCTCCTCGGTCTCCAGTTGCGTCCGCGCAAACAGCCGCTTCAACCGCGGCATCAATTTCTTCGGACTCGCTGGATCGAGAAAACCTATCTCCACCAGCGCGCGCTCCAGATGCGTGAACATGCCATCGATCTGCGTCACATCAGCCGCATCGCCGCGAAAACCTATGCCGCCCGGCGCCGCTTCATCCCCCAGCGTCGCCATGCGGCATTCGTAGGCCAGCACCTGCACCGCCTGCGCCAGGTTCAGCGATGAATACTCGGGGTTAGCGGGAATATTGATCAGCACATTGCATTTTTCGACCGCCTCGTTCGGCAAGCCAAAACGCTCGTTACCGAACAGCAGTGCCGCCTGCTGATCTGACGCGGCCAGCTGCCCTGCCAGCGCGCGCGGGGTCACCACCGGCGGCGAGAACTCACGCAGACGCGCACTGACTGCCGCGACGAAATGACAGCCGCTCAGCGCTTCCTCAATCGAACCGACGATGCGCGCACCTGCCAGCACATCCTGCGCGCCGCTGGCAAAGGCCACCGCCTCCGCATCCTGCAAGGCATCTGCAAAACGCGGATTCACCAGCACCAGATCAGAAAATCCCATCGTCTTCATCGCCCGCGCCGCAGCGCCAATATTGCCTGCGCGGCTAGTCTCGACCAGGATGAAGCGCAGTCGCTTGAAAAGGAAAATGCTGGAGTTTGACGGGTTCATTTAAAATAGCGACATTGCGCGGCAAATAACGGTCACGACCATAATACGTACTCCGTCAGAATAAACGATGAGTGTCTGTGGCTCTGGCCGGCGCGCTGTGGCGTTGCCCGCCCCTTGCAATGCTCGCATTGCAGCGGATCGGGCGCCTTGCATCGCATCCGACCAGAACCACATCCATCTCACCGTTTATCCTGCCGGGGTACTTACTGTCGCATCGCTCATTAATCAAATTTATGTGGTCCGTGGCGCTACTGCGCAGCGGCGACCCCATTCTAACGGAACCTCTATGCATCCAATGCTGAATACGGCGATCAAAGCCGTGCGTCGCGGCGCTACTATCATCAATCGCGCTTCGTTTGACCTCGACCGCGTGGTCGTCACCGAAAAAAAGCACAATGATTTCGTCACCGATGTCGATCAGGCCGCCGAAGCCGCCATCATCGAAATCCTGCACAAGGCCTACCCGGACCACGCCTTCCTCGCCGAAGAAACCGGCGCATCGAGCAACCTGCACGACGAAGCCGAATACGTCTGGATCATCGATCCGCTCGACGGCACGACGAATTTCATCCATGGCTTTCCACAATACTGCGTCTCGGTCGCGCTGCAGCACCGCGGCCAGATCACCCAGGCCGTGGTCTTCGATCCGACGCGTAACGAGATGTTTACCGCCACCAAGGGCGCTGGCGCCTACCTGAACGACAAACGCATCCGCGTGACCAAGCGCGACAAGCTGGCAGACAGCCTGATCGGCACCGGCTTCGCCTTCAGCGGCGGCGACGATATCGAAACTTACCTGAAGATGTTCCGCATCATGACTGAAAAATCCGCCGGCCTGCGCCGTCCGGGTTCGGCTGCGCTTGATCTGGCATACGTTGCCTGCGGTCGACTCGATGGATTCTTTGAACGCGGCCTGCAGCCATGGGATATCGCCGGCGGCGCCTTGCTGGTGACTGAAGCGGGCGGCCTGATGGGCACTTTCAAGGGTGAGTCGGATTACCTGTACAAGGGCGATATCATTTCCGGCACCCCGAAGGTGTTTTCGCAGATGGTTAATCTGCTTTCGTCATTCGGCAAATAAATCCTCACGCCAATGAATGCCGGCCTGCGTAAGCAGGCCGCATGAGCGTTGGCTAGCACAAGCCAGCCATTAATTCATCCCGGTTCCGGATTAAGCGCGCATGCGCTGTTATACTCGCCCCACGCGGCATCTAGTCCAGTCATCTTGCCGCTGTCAATCTAGACAGCACTTCAATCTGTTCACCTGCGACTGGCGCCACGCCAACAGGCTGAACCTTCTGTAAAGTCCCTATGTCATTTTCCCATCTCGGCCTGTCCGAAGAAATCGTGCGTGCCGTGACCGATCACGGTTACACCATTCCCACCCCCATCCAGGCCCAGGCAATTCCTGCGGTGCTCGCCGGCGGCGATCTGTTGGCCGGCGCACAAACCGGCACCGGCAAGACCGCCGGCTTTACGCTGCCTATCCTTAACCGGCTCTCAGTCGGCGGCGGCGCTCCTGCCACGACGACACAAACACGCCCGATCCGCGCATTAATCCTGACCCCGACGCGCGAACTCGCAGCGCAGGTCGAAGAAAGCGTGCGTACTTACGGCAAATACCTGAAGCTGACTTCCACCGTGATCTTTGGCGGCGTCGGCATCAATCCGCAAATCAAGCTGCTCAAGCACGGCGTCGATATCCTGGTCGCCACGCCCGGCCGCCTGCTCGATCACATGCAGCAAGGCACGGTCAATCTCAAGCAGGTTGAAATCCTCGTGCTCGACGAAGCCGACCGCATGCTCGACATGGGCTTCATCAAGGACATCAAGAAAGTCCTGGCCGCGTTGCCGAAGAAGCGCCAGAACCTGCTGTTCTCGGCCACCTTCTCGGAAGAGATCAAGCAGCTCGCCGATGGCCTGCTGAATGCGCCGGCGATGATCGAAGTCGCGCGGCGTAACTCGACGGTTGAAATCATCGCGCAGAAAATTCACCCGGTCGACCGCGACAAGAAGCATCCGCTGCTGTCGCACCTGATCTCGACCAACAAATGGTCACAGGTGCTGGTCTTCACGCGCACCAAGCATGGCGCGAACAAGCTGGTCGAACAGCTGGAGCGCGACGGCATTACCGGCATGGCGATCCACGGCAACAAGAGCCAGGCGGCGCGTACCAAGGCGCTGGCCGAGTTCAAGGATGGCAAGCTGCAGGTACTGGTCGCGACCGACATCGCCGCGCGCGGTATCGACATCGATCAATTGCCGCATGTGGTGAATTACGACCTGCCAAACATTCCGGAAGATTACGTGCACCGCATCGGCCGTACTGGCCGTGCCGGCGCGACGGGTGAAGCGGTATCGCTGGTGTGCGTCGACGAACTCGACATGCTGAAGGATATCCAGAAGCTGATCAAACGCACGCTGCCGAGTGAAATCGTGGCCGGCTTCGAGCCGGACCCGAATGCCAAGCCGCAGCCCATCCAACTGCGCAGCCAGGGCCATCGCCCGGGCGGTGGCGGTGGCGGACGCAGCGCGCAGCCGCGCAGCAAGCCGGCTGGCGATCGTCCGCGTACTGGTGGCGCAGGTCCGCGCCCTGCGAGTGGCGCGGCTGGCACTGCGCGTCCGGCAGCACCGCATCGTTCCGGCGGCCGCGGGCGTTAACCTTGTAATGGCAGCGCTCGCTCGACGAGCGCTGCCCCTTGCCGCTGGACTGCCATCCGCACAATCCAGCGCGCGCGGTACTCACGCACAAGCAGGTCTGTCACTTCGCACCGACTGATGGCCCTGCGCTAAAAATTCCCCTCTCGATTGAATCGCACATGGTTTCGTGCGGCCTGGTTCCATGTAGCAAACTGGTCACATTGCGCAGCTACACTCGGCGCATTGTCAATGACCCGAGGAACGTCAGCATGAAACTACGCCAGCTTGTTCAATCCGCCTGCAGTATTGCCCTGATCGGCAGCCTAGCCGCCTGTGGCGGCAGCGAAGATGTACCAGTGGTCGCCTCGACGGCGCCCATCAGCACCTTCCTGTCCGGCTACAACCAAAGCCTGAGCGCCGGGCCAGCAGCGAGTACTTCTATCTTGCCGGACCTGTTTGACGATGCCTTCCTCGATGCCGGCTACACCAAGGCGCAGTTGGTCGATAACCTGAAACAGGATTCAGAAAACCTGACAGCCAATCCAACCGTCCTGCTGGCTGATTCTGTCTACCCGAAGATAGCCCTTGAGAACGCCACGGTCAGCCAGTGTGATGACGCCAGCGGTATTTGCACGCTGACGGCAACCTACGTGAATGCCGCGCCGGACGGCACCAGCACCATCGCCTCGGTGCCGATTCGCTTCAAGGATGGGAAATTCCGTTTGTACGGCGATCAGAAATCTGCCTGATCGTATATAACTACCGCATTGCCCGGCTTGCCCGGGCAATGCCGGTCACCTCCGCATCAATGCGCACCGATCGAGATGACTACCTGCATCGGCGCCGATTTCTCGAAATTCAATGTGAGCGTATAGCTGCGCTGGTTTTGCAGCGGCGCCTTCAGGTCCACCAGCATCAGGTGCGCGGTTCCCGGCTCCATGTCAACGATCGCGCCGGCTGGCAGATCGATTGCGCTCAGCTGCTTTGGCGCGCCTGCCGCGCCGGCCTCGCGCGCGGCATGCAGTTCCACCCGTCCGGCCAGATTCGTGTGCGCCGAGACCAGTTTGTCGTTGATTGAAATCTCTTCAAACCTGACATACACGGCTGCGCTGGTGGCGCCGGCTTCTGTCGGCAAGGCCCACGGATGTATCACCTTGAGCGACTTGCCGTAGTATTCGTGCGCCATCAGCGGCGCGCAGGCGCACAGCGCGGCGCCCATGATCCAGTGTCTTAATTTCATTTGTGCTGCTCCTGTCCTGGTGAAAATCCGATTGAATAGCCCCAACTGTCGAGCCGCGATGGAATCGCATTGAAGGCCAGGGAAATACGCTGTCCGCCCTGGTTTGCCGGCACTTCGTGCAGCAGATAGCTGGGAAACAGCAGCAGGTCGCCGGGTGCCGCATCCGGCGCGATCCATTTGTCCGCGTTGAACGGTCCCATTGCAGACCCGCGATGGTTATTGCTGAAGGCGAAATCGCGTCCGCCCGGCCCTTTCATGAACACGGTATTGGCCGAGGCATGCGAGGGCGTTAAATACAGCACGCCGGAGATGAAGCAATTCGCGTGGTTATGCATGGCCTGCTGGCCGCCGTGCTGCAATACATTGGCCCACATCTCCTTGATCGACCATGGCAGGCGTTCGCCGAACAGTAGCTCGCCGAATTCAGCAAGCCTTGGTTCGATCAGCCCGGCAGCCGCCGACGCCAGCGCATGCGACTCGGGCGAAAATAATTGCGTGTGCGACAGACCGGCGGATTTGGCATTGGCATTGTGCGCAACGGGCGCGAAATGCGTAACCAATTCCTCGACCAGGGCGACCGGCAGCAGCTGCTCGACGTGCATCAAGGGGACGGGAAACAGTCCAAATACCTGGGCGTTTTGCATCATGTCACGATGGCGGCGATGCGCAGCCAGGACCAGTAGCTGGCGATGATGCCGATGCCATACAGGACCGGCGTGCGCGCGCGCGCGAACCACGGGTAGCGCGACAGCCAGCGGGTCAGGCCGAAGGCCAGCGCGACCATCAGCAGCTGGCCGACTTCCACGCCGAGATTGAAGGTCAGCAGCGCCACCGGCAAATTATTTTCCGGCAGACCGATGTCTTTCAGCGCGCCGGCAAAGCCAAGTCCGTGCACCAGGCCAAACACGAAGGACACCAGCGCGGGCCAGCGGCGCGAAATGGTGTCGCGCCGGCGCAGGGCTTCGGCGGCCACTAGCACGATCGACAACGCGATGGCCGCTTCGACCGGCGCCGAGCGCAGGGTCAGCAGGCCGAGCGCGCTGCTGGCCAGGGTCAGGCTGTGCGCCAGCGTGAAGGCGCTGATGGTAGCCACCAGCCGACGATTGAAGCCGACCAGGAACAGCAGGCTGAAGACGAACAGCAAGTGATCGAAGCCGCTCAGGATATGCTCGATGCCGAGCATGGTGTAGGCCGTGACGATTTCGCCTGCGCCACGCTGGTCGTTGGCGGCGCCGTACAACATTACGCTCTTCTGCGCGGCGGTGATGGTGTACACCCGGCTCTGTCCGTCCAGCCAGGTAACCTTCACCATGGCGGCCGAATATGCCTTGCCGACGCCGGTGACCGACAGGGCGCCGGCCAGCCCTGCGGGACCGCAACGCAGCGACTGACCCTGGGCGATGCAGTTCTCCGGCCAGACCGGCGTGAGATCGGCTGAAATCGGTTTGCCACCCTGCCCGCTCTGACCCCACGACCAGATGAAATCGCCTTTCGACAGTTCGCGCAGATCCAGCTCGGCCATGCTCATTTCATGCGCACGTCCAATGCCCGGCCAGAGGGTGGTCAGGCACAGCGCCAGCCACAACAGCAGGCCGCTGAAGGCGCGCGCGCTCATTGAACTTCCTCGCCGGTCCTGACCGTATATTTCTTGCCCAGCTCGCGCACGGCGCCGGTGCGCAGCGCCTGCATGGTGGCGTCTTTCCAGTCATCGTAGACGCGACCCTGGATGTTCTCGTAGTTGGCCGTCTGACCGGCCCGTCTGGCTTCCAGCCGGACCACGCGCAGACCCTCCTTGCTTTGCAATGCGCGCCACTGACCGACCGGCATTTGCTCCAGCGCCGCGGTGAATTCATCGCCGTAACTGGTCACCAGATTGCTGCGCGGACGCTCCTTGAATACGCGCAGGCCGCTCTGCGTATCGCTTTGCGCGCCGCTATTCAAGGCGGTCACGAATTTCTCCGCCACCTCGGGCGATGCGTCACCGCTCAGCACCGCTTCCAGAAAATCAAAGCGCGCCGGCTCGTCGTAATTCGCCTGATTTTTTTCGAACCAGGCACGCAGGCCCGCCTCGTCGATCTTGGGCACCACCAGGTTGGCCTGCATGACGTTCAAGGCCTTGAAGATGACCCGCTCACGGATGGTGCGGTCACCCTGATCGACGCGCAGCGCCAATCCCTCGCGGTACAGCACTTCGTTGTCGATATGGCGCTCGCGCAGTATCTGCATTTCGCGGGCGCTCGGTTCGCGCCCCATGCCGGCGCGGAAGATGTCACGCGCCTCCTTGTCTACTGCGGCCCCGACGCTGATGACTTTCGGATCTTCGCGGCGCGATTCGATCAGAGCGTCGAGCCCGAACACGACTGCGCCAAACACGACGAAATGCGCCAGCGGTTCGCGGATCAAGCGCTGCCGAAACGTGGAAAGGTTCATTACTGTCCTTTGAAATAAAATAAAATCGAAAAGCGCATGCTGCGCATTCATGGCCGGCGCGGCGCCAGTGACTGCAGCCGGGTCAGCGCCAGCTGCGCTTCGGGTCGCGCGGGTTGCAGTCGTAGCAGCGATTGCAGCAGGCGTTCAGCCTCGGCCGGGTCGCTCGCCGCCAGCGCTTGCGCCATGTTCACCAGCGGCAGGTAGGCCGGGCCGAATTCCGGGCTGGTCGCCAGCATGTCGAGCAAGGGCGCGCGTACCTGCGCCAGCATCACGCGTGGATCAGCGTGTGGCCGCACGCCCACGCCGAGCTCCACGAAGCGCGTGCGCGCATTCCAGTAAGCCTGCAGGCGTCGCTGTTCATTCTGCTCCCGGGAATTGGCCGGCACGCCGAACAGTGCCTGCGGCTGCACCTGCAAGTTCTGCAGCAGGGTCACCAGCCGCTGGCGCGGCAGTGCCTCGGGCGCATAGGTGGCATACGGCGCGCGGTGGTTCACGGTCGGACGATCGTCGGTGTTGAGCGGCGCGCCGGCGGCGAAGCGGGCCAGCGAGGCAGCGTCGGCCACGAAGCTGCCCAGCAGCGCATAGT
>Ga0326735_1000218_pt1 | contig 13401 bp, 12 predicted proteins | sample 37_GP2_1092_FD_207945 | JGI IMG/M metagenome (GOLD analysis project Ga0326735, IMG submission 207945) | Glacier ice microbial communities from Ngari, Tibet, China - 37_GP2_109.2 | ecosystem: Environmental > Aquatic > Freshwater > Ice > Glacier | place: China: Ngari, Tibet | collected 2018-07-31
CCAGTGGATCGACCTTTGCCGTGGACCACACATGCGCACGGTCAAGGATGTCGGCATGGCGTTCAAGCTGACCAAGGTTGCCGGTGCCTACTGGCGCGGCGACAGCAATAATCCGGTGCTGAGCCGCATCTACGGCACGGCATTTGCGACCAAGGAAGAGCTGGAAGCCTATCTGCACATGGTGGAAGAGGCCGAAAAGCGCGACCACCGCAAGATTGGCCAGGAAATGGACTTGTATCATTTCCAGTCGGAGGCGCAGGGTTCGGTGTTCTGGCACCCGCGGGGCTTCGTGCTGTATAATCAGATGGAGGCGTATATTCGCCGCCGCCTGAATTCGTCCGGCTATGTCGAGGTGAAGACGCCGCAGCTGATGTCTTCCAAGTTCTGGGAGCAGTCGGGCCATTGGGGCAAGTATCGCGAAAACATGTTCGTGGTGCCGGACGAAGTGCCCGGCACGGAAGAAACCGGGCCGGTGCTGAGCGGCAAGGGCGATCTGATGGCGCTCAAGCCGATGAACTGCCCGGCACATGTGCAGATCTTCAACCAGGGCATTAAATCATATCGCGATCTGCCTCTGCGGATGGCGGAATTTGGTTGCTGCCACCGCAACGAAGCGCACGGCGCGCTGCATGGGCTGATGCGCGTTCGTCAGATGACGCAGGACGATGCGCATATCTTCTGCCGCGAGGACCAGATCCAGGCCGAGACAGAGCATTTCGTGCATCTGCTGTATTCGGTTTATGGCCACATGGGCTTTGAGAACGTCGTCATCAAGCTGGCGACGCGTCCGGAGAAGTTCGGCGGCACCATCGAGCGCTGGGACGCGGCCGAAAAGGCACTGGGCGATGCTCTGCGCGCCACCGGCTATGATTTCGAGATCGCCGAGGGGGAGGGCGCGTTCTATGCGCCCAAGCTAGAATTTCACCTCAAGGACGCTATCGGGCGGTCGTGGCAGGTGGGAACGCTGCAGCTCGACTATGTGCTGCCGGAACGGCTCGACGCGACCTATATCGCCGAGGACGGGTCACGACAGTATGCAGTGATGCTGCATCGCGCGATCCTCGGGTCGCTGGAGCGCTTCATCGGCATGATGATCGAGAACTATGCCGGCCGGATGCCGATGTGGCTAGCACCGACGCAGGTTGTCGTGGCGACCATCGTGTCGGACGCTGATGACTATGCGGTCAAGCTGGTGAACCAGCTCAAGGCGGCGGGTATTCGGGCCGAGCTGGACGTGCGCAACCAGAAGATCAACTACAAGGTGCGCGAGCACTCGGTCGGCAAGGTGCCGCTGATGTTCGTGGTGGGCAAGCGCGAGGCCGAGGAGGGTACTGTTTCCGTTCGCCGTCTCGGTAGCGACGGCCAGAAGGTCGAGCCGTTCATGGATGCGATGGTGGCGCTGATCGCCGAAGCGACCGCGCCGGATCTCAAGGTTGCAAAGGCCGCCTGATGCCACAGCGTCCGTCCAATCGCGAAATCAAGGCCCTGTCGCTGCTCGGCGAAGAGAAAGCGCTGGGGCCGGGTGACTTCAAGGATATCGGCGAAAAGGTCTTCGCCGGTATGCTGAAGAAGGGCTGGGTCGTCGAAGCCGAGGGCATGCCGGGGAAGTACAGGGCGACGATCAAGGGGCTCACCATTCATGAGGGTGAGATTATCTTCGCGGGTCGGTACCGAAACTAGGGCGGAAGAGTTCTTGTTGGGTACCCCCTCCTAGCCTCCCCCCTGATAGGGGGAGGAGCCTGGGTGGTGGTTGTCTGAGATTGTGCAACGCATGCGATGGTGTTCCTCCCCCTTTTCAGGGGGAGGCTAGGTAGGGGTATTCTTTCTGTCATGCCTGACCCCATCCACATCACCCGATTCATTTTCATCGATCCGTCGGAGATCGAGGAAACGTTCGTGCGCGGGACCGGTCCGGGCGGGCAGAATGTGAACAAGGTGTCGAGCGCGGTGCAGCTGCGCTTTGACCTAACGAATTCTCCCAATATTCCCGAGGCGATGAAGCGTCGCGTTGGCGTGCTGGCGGGCAAGCGGCTGACCAAGGATGGCGTGATTGTCATCGTCGCCAACTCGCATCGAGACCAGCCGATGAATCGGTCGGATGCACAGGAACGGCTGGTGGCTATGCTGATAGAGGGATCGCATGTGCCCAAGGCGCGGGTGGCGACGCGGCCGACGCTGGCAAGCAAGCGGCGGCGGTTGGACGCCAAGTCGGTGCGTTCGGACGTCAAGAAAATGCGCGGCCCGCCGTCGGATGGGCAATGAGATGTGCCGCAGGCGCCTCGATCACCATGCAAGCACGACATCAGACGATCAAATATGGCGTGTAGCGATAGAGGCAACCGCGCTAGATATTGTTCGGGTTGCAGGGGATAGCCTCCAATGAAAATTGCCATTGTCGGAGCAGGGTATGTCGGGCTGGTAACGGGGGCGTGCTTCGCCGATTTTGGTCATGACGTGGTTTGTGTCGACAAGGACCAGCCCCGGGTCGATGCCTTGAACCGCTGCGAAGTCCCGATTTATGAACCCGGATTGGTCGAGCTGCTCAGGAGCAACCTGGGCGCTGGCCGGCTGACATTTACCACTGACCTCAAGCTTGCCGTGGCCGGCGCCGAAGTGGTGTTCATCGCCGTAGGGACGCCATCGCGTCGTGGCGATGGCCATGCAGACCTGACGTATGTCCACGAAGCGGCACGCCAGATTGCGACGGCGGTGAGCGGCTTCACCTTGGTGGTGACCAAATCGACGGTGCCGGTGGGGACCGGCGATGAGGTTGCCCAGATCATTGCCACTACCAACCCAGAAGCCGATATAGCGGTGGTCTCGAACCCCGAATTCCTGCGCGAGGGCGCAGCGATTGAGGATTTCAAGCGGCCGGACCGCATCGTGGTGGGGATCGAGGACGAGCGCGCGCGGGCTGTGATGACCGAAGTGTATCGGCCGCTATATCTCAACCAGGCGCCGCTGATGTTTACCGGGCGGCGTACGGCCGAACTGACCAAGTATGCGGCCAATGCCTTCCTGGCGATGAAGGTCACTTTCATCAACGAGATTGCCGATCTGTGCGAGGCGACCGGAGCCGATGTGCAGCAGGTGGCGCGTGGGATTGGGCTGGATAACCGGATCGGGGCAAAGTTTCTGCATGCCGGGCCCGGCTACGGTGGTTCGTGCTTTCCCAAGGACACGCTGGCACTGGTCAAGATAGGGCAGGATCATGATAGCCCGATGCGGCTGGTCGAGACCACCATCGCCATCAACGAGCAGCGCAAGCGGGCGATGTCGCGCAAAGTGATCGCGGCTTGTGGCGGCGATGTGCGCGGCAAGACGATTGGCGTGCTGGGACTGACGTTCAAGCCCAATACCGATGACATGCGCGAGGCGCCTTCGATCGATATCATCCAGGGGCTGGTAGATCGGGGTGCTCATGTCGTGGCTTATGACCCGCAGGGCATGGTGGCGGCGCGGACGCTGGTCGATGGAACGGTGGATTTTGCCGACAGCGCCTATGAAGTGGCAGTCGATGCCGATGCGCTTGTGCTGGTGACGGAATGGAACGAGTTTCGTTCGCTTGATCTCGCGCGTATCAAGGCGGCTATGAAATCCGCAGTGTTCGTCGATCTCCGCAATATCTACAGGCGTGACGAGGTCGTTAGACACGGCTTCGACTACACCAGTATTGGCAGGCCTGCCAGCGCGATTGCCGATGGCGTGCCGGAATCGGTCGGCGCCGCCGGGGAGCCGCTGTGAGGATTCTCGTGACCGGCACCGCCGGCTTTATCGGCTTTCACCTGGCGCGGCAGCTGCTGGCCGAGGGCCACCAGGTTACCGGGTTTGACGGGCTAACAGATTATTACGATCCGGCGCTGAAGCGGGCCCGGCTGGCAATATTGCATGGGCAGGACCGCTTCGTGCAGATCGAGGGCATGCTGGAAGACGCTGCGGCGCTGACAAATGCGGTAGCGTCTAGTGCGGCTGAGATCGTCGTGCATCTCGCGGCGCAGGCTGGGGTGCGGTACAGCCTCGAGGCGCCGCAGAGCTATATCCAGTCCAATGTGGTGGGGACGGCAAATCTGCTCGAAGCGCTCCGCCATCACAAGCCGAAGCACCTGATCTTCGCATCGACCAGCTCGGTTTATGGTGGCAATACCAAGCTTCCCTTCGCCGAGACGGATCGGGCGGATGGGCCGGTTTCGCTTTATGCGGCGACCAAGAAATCGGGCGAGGCGATGGTGCATTCCTACGCCCATCTGTTCGAGATCCCATCGACCTGCGTGCGGTTTTTTACGGTGTATGGCCCCTGGAGCCGGCCGGACATGGCGCCGATCAAGTTTTTGTCCGCCATGCTGGAAGGGCGGGCCATCGACGTCTATGGTTTTGGCAAGATGCGACGTGATTTCACCTATATCGATGATCTGGTGGCGGCGATTGCGGCGTTGATGGACAAGGCGCCGGAGACCGGCAAGCCGGTGGAGCAAGACAGCCTGTCGGCGGTAGCGCCGTTTCGGACGGTCAATATTGCTGGTGGCAAGCCGACGGCGCTGATGGATTTTATCCGGACGCTGGAGCGGGCTGCCGGGGTTGAGGCCAAGCTCAACATGTTGCCGATGCAAGCGGGTGATGTGGTGGCAACCGAATCCGACACCCGCCTGTTGCGGGCGCTGATCGGGACCGTGCCGGAGACGCCGGTGCAGTTGGGCGTGGCGCGGTTCGTGGAATGGTACAAGCAGCACTATGGATATAATTGATTGTGTTGGAGAATTCAGTGTTGGATAGCAGCCTGAAATTTGGCACCAGCGGACTGCGCGGGCTCGCTGTGGAACTGCAAGGGCAGGCGGCCCGTCGCTATACGGCGGCTTTCCTGCACCATCTGAAGAGCCTCGGTCAGGACAGTGGCGGCCGGGTATTCCTGGCGCAGGATTTCCGCCCATCGAGCCCGGCTATCGCTGCCGATTGTGCGGCGGCGATTGTCGCGGCGGGACTGACGCCAGTGGATTGCGGGGCAATTCCGACGCCGGCGCTAGCCTATCATGCAATGGCGGCGGGTTGCCCGGCGATCATGGTGACGGGCAGTCATATTCCCGTTGATCGCAATGGACTGAAATTCTACGTGCCGGGCGGGGAGATCAGCAAGGCCGACGAAGCCGGCATTCTGGCGGCTTTGGGCGATGATCCTGTTGCTGACCTGACTGAGGTTGTTTCCGACGAGGGCGACGCGGCGACGGGGCGGTACTTCGCCCGGTTTGCCAGTCTCCTGCCGGAGGGTGCTCTTGCCGGGGTGCGCGTGGGGGTATTCGAGCACTCTACCGTGGCGCGCGATCTGCTGACCCGGATCCTGCAGCATTTTGGGGCGGAGACGATCGCCCTCGACCGCCGTGACAGCTTCGTGGCGGTGGACACCGAGGCGTTCAGCGACGCGGTGTTTGCGCCGCTGGCGGGTTGGGTGCAGCAGCATGGCCTCGATGCGGTGGTCTCGGCTGATGGTGACGGTGACCGGCCGCTGCTGATGCATGCAGGGGGCGAGTTCGTGCGCGGCGACGTGCTTGGGCTGATTACGGCGCGCTATCTCGGCGCGCGGACCGTGGTGACGCCCGTGACTTCAAATTCGGGGATCGAGCGGACGGGCTCCTTCAGCCGCGTGGTGCGGACCCGGGTGGGGTCGCCGTATGTGATCGAGGGGATGACGGGCGCGCCGGGATCGGTGATCGGGTTCGAGGCCAATGGCGGGACATTCGTGGGCGACGGGGTGAGCGTTGCCGGGAAGCCGCTGTCACCGCTGCCGACACGCGACGCGATCTTGCCACTGCTCTGCGTGCTGGGACTGGCGGCGGGCAAGGGCGTCGGTGTGGCGGAGCTGGTAGCGGCCCTGCCGTTGCAGCATGCGCTGGCCGATCGTTTGCAGAATGTGCCAAACGAGCGCAGTGCAGCTTTCCTGACACGGCTGTCTGGTGACGAGGCCTATGCCCGTGAGCTGTTTACGCCGTATGGCATTGCGGAGCTGACGCAGATCGATGGACTGCAATTTCGCACTGGGTCGGGTGACATGGTGCATTTCAGGGCGTCGGGCAATGCGCCGGAGCTGCGCTGTTATGTTGAGGGTAGCACTGCCGAGGTGGCTCGGGAATTGCTGGACTGGGGTTTGAGAATTGCGGCTAGCGAGACGGCTTAGTAATCGGCCGGAAGGGTTTTCCTGGGGTACCCCCACCTGCCATTCGGGCATAGCCCTCATGGCCTTCTCACCTAAGATCACGCCACAGGCGTGGTTTTGCCTGCGGCCGGTTAGAAGTCCCCCTGATGAGGGGGAGGAATCTGGCTGGGGATTAGGCGGGATTTTGCCAAGCACTCGATAGAATTCCTCCCCCTGTCAGGGGGAGGATCGGTGGGTTGTCCCAACAAATACTCTACTTCGCCGTAGCGTCGATGGTGACCTTGCCGATCAATGCGGTTGGGTCGTCTTCGGCGGCCATGAAGTCGAGCATGCCTAGGCCTTGGGCATCTTTGGAGGTCATGTCGATGGTCAGGTGCTTGGCTTTGCCGCTGATGAAGGCACTGAGTGCTGCGCCAACCTTCTGGGCTTCGGCGGCGCCGGCCAGGATGCCGATGACGCTGCCTTCGGCCAGTCCGGCATAGACCGGGCGCAGGGTTGCCGGATCCGAGCCCTGATCTGCGGCAAAGCGGGCCAGGACGATGTCGGACAGGCCTGCATCATCGATATCGAGTTTGAGGCTACGGATGGCGACGCCCATTGCTGCGGCGAGGGCTTCGTTTTCGTCGAGACTGAACAGCGCTTCGCCGGCGTTGCCGAGTGTGCCTGAGAGCGCGACAGTGGCGAGATCGGCGCCGGTCAGCGAGAGCTCGTTAATGGTGATGGTGTCCTCGGCCTCGCTCCAGGATGCATCGACCGTGAAGCCGGTATCGACGCTGGTGATGCCCAGGTCGATCAACTGCTGCAGCTGTTCGTCATCGGTCTCCTCGGGCAGGTCGACCAGGATATTGCTGGCCGTGGTCAGCACATCGGTGGGGATGCCGTTGAAATAGGCGCCGAGCGTCAGGTCGAAATTGCCGATGCTGGCGGCAATGCGTTCGCCATCGGCCTCGGGGTCGGGGATATCGACGACGACATCGCTGAAGGCGAAGCCTTCAAAAGCCGGGACCAGGGCGCGGGCATTGGCCATGAACCAGGCTTCATCGAGGGCCGCAGGAGCCGCCGCGATGGCAGCGAGCGGGCCCGACAGGTCCATTTCCTTGATGGTCAGGTTACCCACCTTAATGGTGCCGTCGCCGTCTACCGCGATATCGAGGCCATCCATGGCGATGGACGGATAGATACCGGGGCTCATGCCGCCCATGGTCATGCCGGCAATGGAAAAGCTCATAGGGCGGCCTTCGTCCTCGCCCGAGCAATCAAAACCATCGAAGGTTGCTGGAGAGGATTCAAAGGCGGTGAAAAAGTCGCCGTAGATGCGCAGCAGCGTGCCGATGGTTTCGGGCGATGGATCGTCCTGGCCCTCAAGCGATTTGATCAGGCTGACCGTCTCGGCGAAGGAGGTGTTGAGCGGTCGGGCCTTCAGTTCGCCCACGCTCATGCTGCCCACCGAGCAACTGAGGTCCGGGGCTTCGAAGGTGCCGCCGGCAAACGAGACATCGGTGTAGATGGTCTGCATTTCGAACGGCGTATCGCCGTCGACGAGACCGTAAAGGCCAAGCACGCCGGCAATATTGAAGTTGGCGGCCGATACTTCGCCGAACTCACCGGTGCCCTCATCGCCCGCATCAACGGACCAGCCAGCTAGCGCAACGCTTGCTGCGTTGCCGTCGGTTACATCGGTCAGAACCAGGTCGTTGAAGGTGACGGTAGACTGGTGCGCGTCGCCGTCGACCGTGGTGGTGGTGCCGATGGTGATGGTGATGGTTGGAATGGTGATGCTGGTTGCGGTAAGGCCGGCCAGTGCATCGGCATTATCCGCCACGTTGCCGCTGAAAATGGCGCGCAGGGTGTCATCATCGACATTGGAATCGACGGCGTCGATCTCGGGAATATCGAGTGTGAACGCGGTGGCTGCCACGGGTTCCGCCGCCTGTACGGCCGGCGCGTCCTTGGTCTTGGTCTTTTGCGCCCAGGCTGTAGTCGCCGGCAGGGCTACGCTCAAGAGACAGGCTGTGGCCAGAAGGCCGAGGCGCCGTCCGACATTTATGCTGAACATCATTGTGGTTTCTCCGCTTTCGGTTGTCGGCAATGTGTACTTTTGGCCGCGAGGCTTCAATAGCTAGATAGTGGGCGAAGATGACGCCTAGTAGACAGCGGTCAGAACTTCGATTTCGCGTGCGGCGCCGGGCTGGACCTGGAACTCGCGGTTGAAGACCTGGCTGCCTTGCTTGGCGAGAACGGAATAGTCGCCCTCGGCCAGCACTGTAGTAGGGAAGGCGCCGAGTTCGGTAAATACCGTCGCACCGTCTGGCGTCTTGACAGTCCATTCGACGTCGGCAATGGCCTCGCCGCCGGCCTCGGAGACCAGTTTGAACGAAACCTGGCTGGCGTGATGGTAGAGTGTCGCGTCGGTCAACTGGCCCGCCTCGACCCGCAGATCGGCACGCACCACGGCGTTGATCGCGCCGAAATGGGAGACGATGTGGTAGGTGCCGGCATTGAGCGTGACAATGTCATTGGCCGCCAGGCCTTCAGCCACCGGAGTTCGGTCGCCCTCATTGCCCGAGGTGAAAATGTCGAACTTCAGCAGGTCGACGGGAATTGGGATGTCGCCTGTAACTGCGGAATTGAGCCGCAGGGCGCCGGCATCGATGACGAAAGACTTTTCGTTGGAGCCGGGCACGACCGACAGCCCATCGCTGGTCTGAGCCCTGCCATAGGCGACATGGACCACATATTCGCCGGGTGGCAGTTCGACCGTCGCCTGGCCGAGTTCTGACTTTGCCACCAATGCCAGTTCGCCGCTGGCATCGGGGACGGTGTCGAAAATGCGCCACACGAGGCCGTCTGGGATTTGGGCGCCGTCCGGCGTGATGCGGGCCGTCAGTATTACCGGCTGGGGTACAGACGTGAGGTCGGATATCGCATCGGTGGCAGGCGTTTGTTCGGGCCGGGCGCCCCCCTGCGATGAGGGCAGGCTATCCGGATCGGGACGCGGGCGCGGCATGGGCGGCATTTCTGCAGCGGTTTGCGCGTAGGACGGTGTCGAGAGCGTAGGGACGGCGGGCGCCGCGATAGCCAGCACAAACAGCAGGGCCATGAATGGTCGCAGGCGCATCGGGTCTCCCGGGGCAAACGGATTGAATCGTTTTGGCGTCTTAGGCGGTGAATGGGGAAAAGCTGTGTCACAGAGATCGATGGATGAAAACAGCGCAATGGAGGGCGAGGCGGAATTTGTCGCATATGCTGGCGACGCCAGCCGGTTGAGGATAGAGCTTGGTCGAAATCCGGAGAGTGAGATGCCCGCCAATACTGCCCTGCGTGACTACCTGCTGACTCGCCGCTCGGTAGGAATGGCCTTTCTCAAGGAGCCGGGTCCGACCGCTGCAGAGCTCGAGCAATTGCTGACCATTGCGACGCGCGTGCCGGACCATGGCAAGATCGCGCCGTGGCGGCTGGTGGTCATCGAGGGTCAGGCGCGGATGGAGGCTGGCGCGAAGCTGGCGGAGATTTATGCGCGCAACAACCCGGGCACCGACGAGGCAAGCATCGAGATCGAGCGGCAACGTTTCCTGCCTGCGCCGCTGACCGTGGTGGTGATTTCAGCGCCCAAGGACCACCCCAAAGTGCCGGAAATCGAACAGTTGATGTCGGCCGGCAACGTCGCGTTCAACCTGATTCATGCCGCGCATGCGCTAGGCTTTGGTGCGTCATGGGTGACGCGCTGGTATGCGTTCAACGACGAAGCGGCCGCGATGCTGGGTGCAGCATTGGGCGAGCGCATTGTTGGGTTCATCCATATCGGCACGCCGACGGCCACCATCGAAGACCGCCCGCGCCCGCCTTTGGCCGATGTGGTCACTTACTGGGGCAAGTAACGTCGTGGTAGGGATGGTTAATAAGCGGTTAACCGTTGCTGTGGCTTAGTGAGGCGAACGATTCTGGAGACGTTCGCCCTTCTGCGAACTTTGAGTGATCTCCGAGGCCCTCTAGAGGACAAGCCGTCAGATGGGCGTACAGCCAATTTCGGTGCCACAAAGCCTTGCCTATATGCTGACGGCAGCAGGCGACCGGAATGGCGTGGATTTCGACTATTTGTTGCAGACGGCGATCCGCGAAAGCAGTCTCAACCCGCAGGCCAAGGCGCAGACCTCATCGGCAACAGGGCTGTTTCAGTTCGTCGAGAGCACCTGGCTGCAGGTGCTCAAGGAAGAGGGGCCGCGGCTGGGCTATGGCGATATAGCCAGCAATATCAGCAAAAATGGCAGCGGCGACTATGCGGTGGCCGATCCGGCGGTGAAGGCGCAAATCCTCGAAATGCGCAAGGACCCGCAGATGGCGGCTGACCTCGCGGCGGCCTTCACCAAATCCAACGGCGAATATCTCGAAGGGCGCTTCGGTCGCCGGCCCAGCGCTGGAGAACTCTACATCGCGCATTTCCTGGGCGCGCAGGGGGCGGAACGGATGTTCAACGCCGGACTGCAGGACCCGGACCAGATAGCGGCGAACCTCTTTCCCAAGCAGGCGCAGGCCAATCGGACGATCTTTTATTCGGACGGGCAGCCGCGGACCATTCGCGATGTCTATCGCGTGCTAGTAGCCAAGCATGAGGGCGCGGGCACCAGTGCCCCGTTCGCGGCGCAGCAGATGGCGGGGCAACCTGCCGCACCTGAAGTGCCTGTTGTTCCGTCGCGTTTCTCGCCGGCGAACATGTCATTCACCGGGCTGTTCAAGAACGAGGAAGAGGTGCCGGTAACCGGTACTGACGATGGCGGCGGCTTCTTTACCCAGCTTTACGCGCAGTAGAGCGCGGTGGGCTTGGGCGGTTCAAGCCTCAGGCGGTTATGGTGAACCGTTCCTTAAATCTTCGCCGCTAGGTTGAGCTCTGCCGGTGTGCGGAGTGTAAAATGGTTGCGTATCAAGAGTTCGTGTCGCTGTCTCGATCGCTGGTGAGCGAAGAGCGCGGCAGTGCAGCACACTTGTCCGCGCTGGCCTACCTCAACCATTTTGGTCCTGCCGACGAGCATGCCGCGCTCTATGCCGCGCTGATCGGCTTTCTCGATGATCCATCGGTCAAGGTGCGAGCTGCGCTGGCCTACGGCCTGTTGCATTCCGGCGAAGCGCCGCGGCCTATCATGCTGGCCTTGCTGCACGACAGCGCGATTATTGCTCGCGCGGTGATCCAATATTCCCCCGTGCTGATCGATGCGGACCTGATTGGCTTGGTCAAGACGCTCGATCTGTCGATGCTGATCGCGGTCGGCCAGCGCACGGTGCTGAGCCCGCGACTGGCCGGAGCCATCGTGGCGCGCGGGCAGGGTGCGGTGACGTTGCGGCTGCTGCGCCGGCTCGATGTGGCGCTGGGCGATGTGTTACTGACCGAACTGTCCCATAGCTTGGCCGATAAGGCTGAAATGCGCGGCGCATTGCTGGCCCGCAGGGACTTGCCGGCAGCGGCGCGACTGCATCTGGTGCAGAAGGTCACCGAGGCATTGCGCGGCGCGCGTATCGTCAAGGGCGCCCTGGCGCCGGAGCGACTTGGGCGGCTATTGCGCGATAGCTCCGACACGGCGCTGTCGGCCATCGGCGAGCGCGAGGCGGTGCAGGCCAAGGCCGGCTATGTCAGCGACCTGATAGGCAGCGACAAGGTCAACACCCGGGTGCTGCTACATGCCGTGGTGACGGGCCATGTGATGTTTTTTGCGGACTGCCTGGCGGAACTGGCGCAGACGCCGCGCGGCAAAGTGTTCACCCTGTTGGAAAGCGGCAGCCGGGCAGCGCTGAACGCGCTATTCATTCGCTGCGGCTTGGGGGAGGGCGTACGCAACCTGCTGGCCCGGCTGGTGCTGCATGCGCGCACCAGTGACCTGGCCGATGATGCTGGCGCACGGCATTTCGTGGTGACGGCGCTGACCGAAGAACTGATAGCCGAGCATGACGGCGTCATTCCCGAAGATCTGGAGGAGGCATTTGCCTATCTCAGCGAGCAGAATATCGTCTTGGCGCGCAAGGCTGCGCGCGGGGTGATGGCGGCGTTTGCGATGGAGGCTGCGGCGCCTATGGCGCTGCCGTCTCCCAAAGACGAGCGTCGGCTGGCACTGCCGGCCGCCTGATTGCTGATAGAGTCTAGAAGCGGAACTGCTCACTGAGCACGCGTTCCTCGAGGCTGGTGCCTGGGTCAAACAGCAGTGTTACGCCGTGGGTACGATCTTCGCGGACTGTGACTTCCAGCACGTTCTGAAATTCGATGTTGTCAGCGACTGCACTGACCGGGCGCTTGGCGGCTTCGTGCGTTACAAAGCGAACCTCGGCGCGATTGGTCAGGATCGCTCCACGCCAGCGGCGTGGGCGGAAGGGCGAGATCGGTGTCAAGGCCAGCAATTGGGCTTCAATAGGAAGGATGGGGCCGTGCGCCGACAGGTTATAGGCGGTGGAGCCTGCCGGGGTCGACAGCAGCACGCCATCGCAGATCAGCTCGTCGAGCCGGGTTTCGCCGTCGACAATGATCTGGATCTTGGCCGCCTGATAGGTTGAGCGGAACAGCGAAACTTCGTTGAGGGCCAAGGCGATCTGTGTTGTGCCTGAGCTATCGAGCACCTGCATCGAGAGCGGGAAAATGCGCGTGCGCTGGACGGCTTCGAGGCGTTCGGCGAGATTGTCTTCGGAAAAGCCGTTCATCATGAAACCGACCGAGCCGAAATTCATGCCGTAGACTGGAATGCCGGTGCGCATGACGCGGTGTAGCGTTTGCAGCATCAGGCCATCGCCGCCGAGCGCAACGACAATCGTGGCCTCGGTTAGTGGCACTTGGCCGTAGCGCTCCATGAGCCGGTTGGCTGCGGCATTGGCTTCCGCCGTCTCATTGGTCGTGAAATGGACGTTCAAACTGCTGGCCATGGCAACTCCGCTTGCAGTTGACTAAGCCAATGGCAGTGAGGGGGCAATGGCTACGAGGGGACTAAGTGCGTTGCGCCGTCAGCAAACCTCGTCGTGAGACTGAATGGCGCTCCTGACGAAGCGCTGCCGGTAGCCGAAGGTCATGGCGGCCTTGTGGCACTGAAGGGGGGTGTGCCCCTTCAGCACCAACCCGAGTCGTGGAGGGCAGGTAGCGCTGGACCCCATGCGCAAGCTGCGGGGTCTTTGTTCCGGGTGGGACGGCGTGTTTCAGATGGCGGTGGCGGCTTTTGGTTGATGAAATCTATCTGGAGCCGCAGCAGGAAGCGCCAGGCTTTGAGGACGTTTCGCAATGCCGGGCTGTG
>Ga0326735_1000219_pt1 | contig 13364 bp, 11 predicted proteins | sample 37_GP2_1092_FD_207945 | JGI IMG/M metagenome (GOLD analysis project Ga0326735, IMG submission 207945) | Glacier ice microbial communities from Ngari, Tibet, China - 37_GP2_109.2 | ecosystem: Environmental > Aquatic > Freshwater > Ice > Glacier | place: China: Ngari, Tibet | collected 2018-07-31
GAACGTTCTTCCTGAACTGCGGGACCACAGCCATGATTGACAAAGCAATATGCAGGGAATTGCCATAAACGGAACGATGCTGCACGAAGTTCGGATGCTCATGGAGCCGTACCAAAAGGGCACGGTAAGCAGCCTCGGGTACCCCAAGAGTCGGATTCGCTTCACAAGCGAGGGACAAGAAATTCGTCTCTGGTTCCCGGCGATGTTGGCTCTTGAATTGTATCGTTCCGGGACACTGCCGCAGGACGCGAAGGAGGAATTTTCGGTCAGCGTCAGCGGCAAGAAGGTGGGTAACTACCGCGTCATCGACTTCAGATACCCAGGCGCGAACGGGAGTCATAGCGAGGATATTCTCATGGTCCTGGCAAAAGTGGGCCTCGCCTCGTCACAGTAAGCGTACTTGCGCCTATAGCAGCCGGTCGGACTTTACACTGGAAAACACTAACGCCGTTGGGTAAAGTGTTGACCAGCATAACAAGACGAACCGGGTAGGAATGCGCGGCGTCATGACAGTAAATCGTCAGACGGATTAGCTGCTGCCGCCATCGGTGGAAATCGACTGGACTTGACTGAGTTGACGCGGTCTTATGGCGGCCGCGGCTCCGCCGCGCACCACCCGGCAGTTCTGCTCGGTTTACTGATCTACGCCTACGTGACCGGAATTGCGTCGAGCCGCAAGATTGCGCGTGCCACCTTCGACTCGGTCGCGTAGTGCGGACGCCGTCGACTCATCTCCACTCAAATTGCTGAGTCCGACAAACTGCCAGGCTCAGATTGTGGCAAAACGCACCGGAAGGCGGCTTTCGCTGTTCGATAAGCTCTCCGCGTCAATGCCACGGGGACAAAAAACGACGTTAACGATGTAGAACCGCCGACGTAGACCAAGGCTGAACTTCCGAGCTCATGTCCGAACAGGTCGGCCTGAACAAGCGCGCCCTGTATTCGGAGCACATGGCCATCTCGCCCCTGACAATTAAAAAGCGGTGGACAAAGATGACTATCATTGAGCGCTACAACAGCTTGAAAGGACCCGGCCGCCCAGAATATCCAACGACGTCGCTCGGCAACAAGAGCCTGGAGAAAGTAGTCACGGACATCGTGGAGCTGCTGACTACTTCAAAGTAGGTCAGCGAAGGTGAAAATTTCAAAATAAATCGTTTATACGATGAATAGCCTAGCTTCGACAACGATGCGGGAATACGATTCAGTGGCAGACCGGCCCGCGATGGCCGCCAACAAGAAAACTTACAGGGCAAATTCCGAACAATGGCTACAGCATACAAATTTCAGTTCGCGCCGCGCTTTCGTCGCCGAGCATTCGGCTGGAAGTCCGACACGCCGATACAGCGCATCAAGGAAGCCCTCAGCGAAATCAAAGCTGTCGCGAAGAAGGAACCGGTGCTAGCTGCCGAGGGTGCCGTTCTGTTCCTGGAGAAGCTGGCGCCGGCTATTGAACAAGTGGACAGCAGCTCAGGCAGGATTGGTTCTGCTGTCAACCGCGCCATCGAAACCCTCGTCCCGATCATCACAAAGGCCGATGTCAGCGGCGCGGTGCGACAGAAATGGTTGGAGCGTCTGTGGGCAGCTCTTCAAGAGGATGACATACCCTACCTCGAGTACCTCGGGGAGTTTTGGGGCGAGCTATGTGTGACGCCGGAGATTGCATCCAACTGGGCTGATTACCTGTCTCCGACGTTGACGACCATGTGGGACCAATGCGCGCGCAGTGGGGGATATGGATATTTCAAGGGGACGAGCGCATGCTTGAGCGCGCTGTATACCGCTGGCCGCGAAGACGAGCTGATGTCTTTGATAGCCAAGTCAGAGTACAAATATAAGTCGTGGCACAACAGAGTGTGGGGTGCGAAGGCCCTGGCGAAGGCCGGTAAGCGGGTTGAGGCGATTCAGTACGCTGAGGACTCGACAGGACTGAATGCGCCGCTTGCGGCCATTGCGGCGTTCTGTGAAGGCGTCTTGTTAGCGTCTGGATTTGCGGATGAAGCATATTCGCGCTACGCGATCGAGGCGACGTACGCGACGACCCACCTGGCGACATTTAAGGCCATCGTAAAGAAGTACCCGGGCAGGCCAAGGGAGACCATCTTGCGCGACCTGGTTGCGAGCCAGCCGGGCCAAGAGGGCAAATGGTTTGCTGCTGCCAAGGACGCCGGGTTCTTCGAGCTTGCCATCGAACTGGCCAACAGCAGTCCGTCAGACCCGCGCACGCTCATACGAGCTGCACGGGACTTCGCGCTGGAACGGCCAGAGTTTGCGCTGGCGGCCGGCATGACTGGGCTGCGTGGTATCGCCAATGGATGGGGTTACGACATCACCGGTGTCGACGTGCTGGACGCGTACGCCGCCGTTATGGCGGCGGCCAGCGCTGGGGGAGTGGATAAGGCAAGGGTGAAGTCCAGGGTGAGGGAGCTAATCGCTGCCAGCGGCACCGGCGGCGACTTCGTTCTAAAAGTTCTGGCACGACAGTTGATGGAGTGAGAGACCCGGCGCCTGCGGAACCAGAGGCCGCAGGCTCGAATCCTCTCACCCCGACCAGACACACGCGCTTCCTCCGTCGGGCGCGCCCTGCGCCTCCAGCACCGCCTTCACGCAGCAAAAAAAAAGCCTCCGCGCTTCGATGTTGTCGCAATGAGTAAATTGCAATACTATCTGGAACGCCACGGTGTGCCGCACCGGCTTCTCGTTATATTGTAAGGACTCGATTGCATGAAGACTGTTCCCTCCTCTCTGTTGCTGGCGGCGTGCTTCACGTCAGCCTTGCTGATCCCGGCGCACGCCGCAACGCCGAAAGCACCAGCGCCGAACGCGGTGCTGAAAGTGGACTTCCAGAAGTTCACGCTGGCAAATGGCCTGGAGGTGATTTTTCACATCGACCGCTCCGATCCCGTGGTTGCCGTGAACCTGACGGCGCACGTCGGCTCGGCCCGTGAAAAGGCCGGGCGCACCGGCTTCGCGCATTTGTTCGAACACTTGCTGTTTCTGGAATCGGAGAACCTGGGCAAGGGAGGCCTGGACAAGATGAGCGCGCGCATCGGCGGCTCCGGCGCCAATGGGTCGACCTCGCAGGACCGTACCAATTATTTACAGACGGTTCCCAAAGATGCGCTCGAAAAAATGATCTGGGCCGAAGCGGACAAGCTCGGCTGGTTTATCAACACCGTCACCGAACCGGTGCTGGCCAAAGAAAAACAGGTCGTCAAAAATGAAAAGCGCCAGAGCGTCGACAACGCGCCGTACGGCCACACGTTTTACGTCATCAACAAGGCCTTGTACCCGACGGACCACCCGTACAACTGGCAGGTCATCGGTTCGCTCGACGACCTGCAGAATGCGAACGTCGACGACGTCAAGGAATTCTTTCGACTCTGGTACGTGCCGAACAATGTGACACTCGTGCTGGCAGGCGATTTCGATCCTGTGCAGGCGCGCAAGTGGGTCGAAAAGTATTTTTCCGAGATCAAGCGCGGCGAGTCGATCAAGCCAATGGCCAAACGCCCTGGCGTCATCAAGGACAACGTGAAGCTGGCGCACGAAGACAACTTCGCCAAACTGCCGGAGTTGAATATGGCATGGCCTAGCGTGGAGGACTTGCACGCGGATTCCTATGCGCTCGAAGTGCTGGCTGAATACCTGTCGGAGACGAAGCGCGCGCCGTTCTACAAAGTGCTCGTCGAAGACAGCAAGCTGACCTCGAAAGTAAGGATCAACAACCTCACGTCCGAACTGGCGGGCCAGTTCATGCTGACGGTGCGCGCCTTCGAAGGAAAGAAGCTCGATGACGTCGTCGCCGCAGTCGACCAGGCTTTTGCCAGCTTCGAACAGGAAGGCATTTCCCAGAAAGACCTGAACCGGATCAAGGCCGGTCTCGAAACCAGGTTCTACAACGCGGTTTCCAGCGTACTCGGCAAATCGGCACTGCTTGCCGAATACAATTATTTGAGCGGCAACCCAGGCTATGTCGAGGAAGGCGTCAAGAAAACGCTCGCCGTCACGCCGGCCGACGTGCGGCGGGTGTACAACACCTATATCAAGGGTAAGCCTTTTGTTGCGACCAGTTTCGTCCCGAAAGGCCAACTGTCGCTGGCCCTGAGCGGCTCGGACAAGGCCGAGGTCGTCGAAGAGAAGCTTGTGCAAGGGGCGGAGGATGCGGTCGACGCCAGCGCCGATGCCGCTTATACGAAAACCCCGTCGCGGTTTGATCGCAGCCGTGAACCTGCCTACGGCGCAGCGCTCGCCGTCAAGGTACCGCAGGTGTGGGACACCACGCTGTCGAACGGCATGCGCGTGCATGGCATCCGCAACAGCGAAGTGCCGCTGGTGCAGTTCGATATCGCCATCGACGGCGGCCTGCTGCTCGACCAGCTCGACAAGGTAGGGGTCGCCAACCTGATGGCGCGCATGATGACACAGGGAACCGCCAACAGGACGCCGCAGGAACTGGAAGAAGCGATCTTGCAATTGGGCGCGACGATCAATGTTGCGGCTGGCACCGAAGAGGTGCGCGTCAGCGTGACGACCCTGGCCCGCAATTATCAGGCAACCTTGGCCCTGGTCCAGGAAATGTTGTTGCAGCCGCGTTGGGACGAGAAGGAATTTGCCCTGATCAAGCAAAGCGTGCTGAGCCAGATTCGCCAGCAGGAAGCCGATCCGAACGCGCTGGCAAACAGCAATTACAGAAATCTCATCTACGGAAACGACACTATCCGTTCGCGCAATATCCTTGGTACGGCCGAGACCGTGAACGCGATCGCGATCGCGGACTTGAAGCAGTACTACCGTGCCAATTTGTCGCCATCGGTCGCGCGCATGCATGTGATCGGCGCCTTGCCGAAACAGGCCGTTGGCCGTTCGCTGGCCGAACTCAGTGGAAAATGGCAAGCCCGGCCGGTCACGCTGCCGGCGGCGACGGCGGCGACCGATCAGGTTCCGGCCAAAGTGTATTTTGTCGATGTGCCCGATGCGAAGCAATCGGTCGTGCACGTCGGCTATCGCGCGCTGGCGGCGACCGATACCGACTATCACCCGGCCACGGTGGCGAACTATATCCTGGGCGGCGGCAGCTTCGCCTCGCGCCTGACCCAGCAATTGCGTGAAGGTAAGGGTTACACCTACGGCATCAGTTCGAATTTCTCCGGCAGCAAGAGCGCGGGGCCATTTACGATCGCCAGCGGCGTGCGCAGTAACGTGACGCTCGAGTCCACCCAACTGGTGAAACAGATCCTCCTGGACTACGCCCCAACCTACTCCGAAGCCGACCTGGAAACGACCAAAAACTTCCTCATCAAGAGCACCGCGCGCGCCTTCGAGACGTCTGGCGCCAAACTGGGCATGCTCGACAATATCAGCAAGTACGGCTGGCGCGCCAACTACGTCAAGGACCGCGAACAGATCGTCAAGGCAATGACGCTGCCGCAGATCCAGGCACTGTCGCAAAAATACCTGAACCCCTCGAAGATGGTTTGGCTGGTGGTCGGGGATGCAAAAACGCAATTACCAAGGATGAAGGACCTTGGCTTCGGCGAGCCGGTCCTGATCGGCAAGTAAATCGCAGCAATCCGGATGGCAGTTAATGCAAACTGCCATTCCGGACGCGAACCTGCTGGCCTGCGCGGCGGTGGCTGGCGCCGGATTCGGTAAAGGTCCGCACCTTGCCATTGCTCATCCGAACCCGTACTTCCGCCATTGTCGTCGTGCGCGAACGTTTTTCGATCTCGTTGCCGGCATAGCCGCCGCCGACTGCGCCCGCCACGGTGGCCAACGAACGGCCATTGCCGCCGCCAATCTGGTTGCCCAACAACCCACCCACCACCGCTCCCGTCGCAATACCAAGGCCACTGCCGCGTTGCGCCGCGCGTTGATAGGTGTGCGTGGAAATCACCGTGCCGCAATTGGAACAACGGGCGGCAGTTGAACCGTGGTTGGACGACGCTGCCTGCACGGCAACGGGCGCCATGGCGAACATGGCAAACATGGCAACGACTACAGCCGCCGCACTTGCCCCCCGTGCAGCGTGCGCGCGCAAGGCCGAAATTCGGTGGGAGAACTCGTTCATGTTGTTCCTGACTGTGATGGTGGCCACTGTGGCGAGAACTCAGCCTACCGCAGTGCGGCCGCCACGGGTAGGCCGTGAACGTTTCAAGCGAAAGCATTTGTAACAGCAACGCGTAGCCGCTTGGCAATGTCATTCAGGTAAGTTATGAAGCGGATACAACCAGACATTCACATTTTGTATGGGTGACATCATAAATCGCAATTTCATTTATGGCGTCAAGCCACTTATACTGCAATGCAACAACGCATTCTGCCTAAGGAGTTCACCATGACCACCGCTACTTTCACCACCGCGCCAGCCGGTTCGCTGCGCCACTACCTGAAAGATGTCGGCACTGCCGCCCGCGCCTTCGCGGAAGCACTGTTCGCAGCGCAAAGCCGCCAGTTCGTCGCCCAGGAAGTACGCACGTCGCAAGCCGCATCCGCGCGCGACATGGCAAAAGGCCGCCGCCAGATGCTGTCGCTGGCCAAGCAGCACGAAGGCTTTTCGCCGAACCTGTCGGCCGAATTGCGCGCCATCGCTGGGCGGGATTGATGACGGAATTCGTCGAAACCATTTTGGTAGCGCTTGCCGTGATCGCCACTTTTGTCCGCGTTGCCATGATTCGTCCCCACCCCCGCGCGGGCGCGGTCAGGAAGTAACCCTGACGGCTGCCCTTGCCGGTCGCGCAATGCCCGGCAAGGGCAGCAAACGTCGCTTTCACGCTTGCAAAAAATCCAGCAGCGTCAGCGCAAGCACTTTGGTCGCCTTGCGCAAATCGTCCAGCGCCAGCCGCTCGTCGGCCTTCTTCGCATTCGATTCGGGCACCGTGCGCGGGCCAGCGCCGTACAGCACGGCGGGAATCCCGTGCTCGCCATACAAGCGGGCGTCGGCATACAGCGGCGTGCCCTGTGCGGTAACGGCTTCGCCGAGCACCTGCATGGCGTTCTTCTGCAGGCTGGCCACCAGCTTGCTTGAACCCGGCAGCGGGCGCAGCGCGTGCGACAGCAGCAGGCGCCGGATCTCGACGCGGATGCCCGGCAAGCCCTGCACCGCATGGTCGATCAACGCGCGCACTTGCGCCTCGACCGCCACCGGATCTTCATCCGGAATCATGCGGCGGTCCATTTTGAGCACCACCTTGCCGGGAACCACATTGGTGTTGGTGCCGCCATCGATGCGGCCCACCAGCATGGTCGGCGAATCGATGCCCGGCACGCTCGACTTGATCTTTTTCAGCGCCGGCAGCTCGTCGTAGATCGCGTTGAGGATTTTCGTCGCCGCCTGCAGTGCATCGTGGCCGGTCTCCGGCATCGCGCCGTGGCCTGACTTGCCGTGCACCGTCACTTCGAGCTGCAGGCAGGCGTTGTGGGCGGTCACGATGTTGTAGCTGAAGCCGGCGGCGATGACGAAGTCGGGCCGGGTCAGTTTTTGTTCGAGCAGCCAGCCCGGGCCGAGCAGGCCGCCGAATTCTTCATCATAAGTAAAATGCAGCTCCACGCCGCCCTTGAGCGGCAGTCCTGGCGCCTCGAGCGCGCGCACGGCGAAAATGAAGGTGGCGAAATCGCATTTCGACACCGCCGCCGCGCGCCCGTAAATAAAACCGTCTTCGATGACGCCGCCGTAGGGTGGCTTGGTCCAGCCCTCGCCGGGGGGTACCACGTCGCCATGGGCGTTGAGGGCAATCGTCGGGCCGCCGGCCTGGTAGGGGCGCCGCACGATCAGGTTGGTGATGCTCTGCATGCCGTAGTCGCGCACCGCCTGCGCCGGCACCGGGTGTTTTTCGGCGCTCCAGCCGAACGCCTCGACCATGGCGGCCACCGCGTCCGCGTGCGGCGCATTGTCCCCCGGTGGCGTGTCCGTTGGAATCCGGATCACTTGCTGGAGGAAGGCGACTTCCTCGTCGAAGTGGGCATCGATCCAGTCGACCAGTTTTTGTCGTGCGTCCATGGCAGTCCTCTTTTGGTTCTTTTCTCATTTCGCGCCCGCTTCAAACCAGGCGCCTACTTGCGCGCGTTCGGCGTCCGTCATGTTGGTCAGGTTCGCCAGCGGCATGGCTTTCATCTGCACCGCCTGCTGGTAGATTTTCACCGCATTCTGGCGGATGTCTTCCGGTGTATTCAACGCGATGCCGGCCGGCGCCGTGGCAAATCCCGGCTGGGTCGGATGGTCTGCGTGACAGGTGGCGCAGCGCTGGATCACGATCGCCTGCACCTGCGCGAATTGGACCGCCTTGGTGGCCACCTCGGCCGCCCTTGGGGGCTGCGGCGCAAGCGCTACCACCAGCGCCAGCAACAGCAGCACGCCAATGGCCGGGTACTTCCATTCGGTGCGGCCCTTGTGGCGCAAATTAAAAAAATGGCGGATGACGACGCCGGCCGCCATGATCACCGCCAGCACCGCCCACGCGTGCTGATGGCGGTAGGTCATCGCGTAGTGATTGCTGATCATGATGAACAGCACCGGCAAGGTGAAGTAATTATTGTGGACGCTGCGCTGCTTGGCACGCAGGCCATGGATCGGGTCAGGCTTGCCGCCGGCCGCCATCGCCGCGACCATCTTGCGTTGGCCGGGGATGATCAGCATCAGCACGTTGGCCACCATGATGGTGCCGATCATCGCGCCGACATGGATGTAGGCCGCGCGTCCGCTCAGATAGTGGCCCAGCACCCAGGCGCTGGCGACCAGGAAGGCGAACATGACGACGCCAAACGCAACGTCGCGCTGGCCCAGCTTCGAGCGGCACAGCAGGTCGTACACGGTCCAGCCGAGCAGCAGGCTGCCAAGGCCGATGCCGACCGCCTGCCAGCTGCCGATGTCGGCGACCGACTTGTCGACCATCATCGCCTGGGCGTTGAAGTAGTAGACGATGGTGAGCAGCGCAAAGCCCGACAGCCAGGTCGAATAGGCCTCCCATTTGAACCAGTGCAGTTCCTTCGGCAGTTCGCTTGGCGCCACCAGGTATTTTTGCGGGTTGTAGAAGCCGCCGCCGTGCACCGCCCACAGTTCGCCCGACACGCCTTTTTTCGCCAGTTCGGAGCCGGCCGCCGGCGCACGGATGGTGTTGTCGAGCCAGACGAAGTAGAACGACGCGCCGATCCAGGCAATGCCGGTGATAAGGTGCAGCCAGCGCACGACCAGGTTGAGCCAGTCGAGGGCGTACGGGATCAGGTAGTCGAACACGTCCATGGGGGTTCCTGGGGTTGCCGGGGTTGCGAACGCTGGGAAAACAGCGCCGGCAGTGTGGGCAAGATAGTCTGATTCCTGCCGCGCAACATAAAAATCGGCGTATATTCAACATCTTCGATTGCATATACCCGACATGGCCAGTCTACCCCAGCACCTCGACCTGCACCTGATCCGCATTTTGTACCTTTTGCTGGTCGAAAAAAACGTCTCGCGCGTCGCCCTCAAGCTGAACCAGCCGCAGCCCTCGATTTCGGCGTCGCTGCGCAAACTGCGCGAGCTGACGGGCGACCCGCTGCTGGTGCGCGGCGCGCGCGGCATGGTGCCGACCCAGCACGGCGAGAGCCTGCTGAAACCGGCCAAGCGCATCCTCGACGAGACCGAGAGCCTGTTTATCAAAAAGTCGCCGTTCGTGCCGCAGCAAGAGTCGCGCACCTTCCAGATCGCCGCCCCCGATTACCTCGACAGCCAGTTCCTGCCGAACGTGGTGGCGGCGCTGCGGCGCGGTTCGCCCGGCAGCCGCGTCGTGATCCATAGCCTGGGCGCCGGCGTCGACTACACGCGCATGCTCTCCGACGGCGACATGGATCTCGTCATCGCCAACTGGGACGAGCCGCCCGCCCACCTGCACATCTCGAAGCTGTTCGAAGACCCGATTATCTGCACCATGCGCGCCGACAGTGCGTATGCGAAGCGCACCGCCAGCGACGCCATGACGGTCGCGGACTACCTGCTGCTGCCGCACGTGGCGCCGTCGCAGATGGTGCCGGGCAAACTCGGCGTGATCGACTCCTTCCTCGAGCGTCAAGGCATGCGGCGCAACGTCGCGGTGGAGTCGCCCTACTTCGGCCTGATCCCTTACATGCTCACGCAAACCGACCTGGTACTCACCACCGGGCGCCAGTTCATGCGCTTCTATGAAAAGACGCTGCCTTTGAAAAGTTTTACGGTGCCGGTCAAGTTCCCGCCGATGCGCTTCTACCAGCTGTGGCACGAGCGGGTGCACCAGGCGCCCGAACACAAATGGCTGCGCGACCAGGTCAGCGCGACCGCCACGGCGCTGACGCGGTAGGCACCGTGGCGGAGTTAAACTCGGCCCTGCGATGCGATATCATCGAACGCCTGCACAATCGGATAACAAGTCGGATAACAAGTCGGATAACAAGCCATGACGACACTTTCGGAATTAAACAGCTGCGCCGAGGACGTTTTCATCGACTCGCTAAAAGGAACTTACGAGTATTCGCCGTGGATTGCGCAGCGTGCGGCCAGCAGCCGTCCGTTCGCCAGCGTCGTCGCGCTCAAGCTGGCGCTGCACGCCGTGGTCGCCGCCGCCAGCCTTGACGAACAATTGGCGCTGATCCGCTTTCATCCCGAACTGGCCGGCAAGGCCGCCCTCGCCGGCGAGCTGACCGAAGAGTCGACGCAGGAGCAGGCGAAATCCGGCTTGACCCTGTGCAGCGCGCAAGAGTACGTGGCGCTGCACCAGCTCAACGCCGACTACAGGCGCAAGTTCGGCTTTCCTTTTATCCTCGCGGTAAAAGGCCCGGACGGCAATGGCCTGACGCGCCAGGCCATCATCGAGACGTTCGCGCGGCGGCTGAAAAACGCCCATGCCGGCGAAATGGCTGAATGCCTACGCCAGATCGACCGCATCGCCGAACTGCGTATCAACGACCTGTTATCGATCCGGCTCGCGTTCGGCCCGGCCATCATGGGGTGGTGCGAGCACCTCGCCGCCTGGAGCGACATGGAGGACGGCCTGACCTGTTCCTACCTGACGCCGGCGCACCGGCGCACCGCCGCGCAGCTGCTCGATTGGATGGTTGAGGCCGGCATGCAGGCGCACATCGACGCCGTCGGCAACGTCGTCGGGCGCTACCTGTCGGACCAGCTTGACGCCAAAACCCTGCTCACCGGTTCGCATTACGACACCGTGCGCGACGGCGGCAAATACGATGGCCGGCTTGGCATCCTGCTGCCGCTGGCGATCGTGCGCCACCTGCATGAGCGCGGCGAGCGGCTGCCGTTCCACCTCGAGGTGATCGGCTTCGCCGAAGAAGAAGGCGTGCGCTTCAAAAGCACATTCCTGGGCAGTAACGCCGTCACCGGGCAATTCGACATGGCGCTGCTCGACGGGGTCGATGCCGACGGCATCACCATGCGCGCTGCGCTCGCCGAAGCCGGCCACGACATCCAGCAGATCGGCGCCATCGCGCGGAATCCGTTTGACGTGCTCGGTTTTGTCGAGGTGCATATCGAGCAGGGTCCCGTGCTGCTCGAGCACGGCCTGGCGCTGGGCGTGGTGACGGCGATTGCCGGCAGCTCGCGCTACCTGGTCGAGCTGACAGGCCTGGCCAGCCACGCCGGCACGACGCCGATGACCATGCGCCGCGACGCTGCCGCCGCGGCGGCTGAAATCGTGCTGATGGTGGAGGCACGCTGCAGTCAAGCAGCGTCGTTGGTCGGCACCGTCGGCCAGCTTGAGGTGCCGAATGGCTCGGTCAACGTGATTGCCGGTCATTGCAAGCTGTCGCTCGACATCCGGGCGGCGGACGACGCGGTGCGGTTGGCGGCGGTGCGCGATGTGCGCGACGCGATCGCGGCAATCTGCGCGCGGCGCCACGTCGACGCCGACATCCGCCAGGTGGTGTCGGCGCAAGCGGCGCCGTGTGCGCCATGGCTGATGGACCAGATGAAAGCGGCGATCGAACGCGCCGGCTTGCCGCGTTTCGACCTCGCCTCTGGCGCGGGGCACGACGCGATGGCGATGGCAAAAATGACGGACGTCGCAATGCTCTTCACGCGCTGCGGCAATGGCGGCATCAGCCATAATCGCCTGGAAACGATGACGGCCGACGACGCCGATATCGCCGCGCGGGTGCTGCTCGATTTCCTGCGCTCGTTCAGGCCGCGGCAATCCTGACCCAAACACCCCTCACGGCGTCAGCATCACCTGGCGGCGCACAATGTTGGTGCAATCCGTGCGCAGTAAAGGTGCAATCCTCTACGCAGAGCGCACATCACCGCGCCGCAGCCCGCACTTAATTGGCACGTTTTTTGCTTTACACCAATCCATCGGCCGCGTTGCTGCACACTTTCAGGGAGTTTTCGGATGGACGGATATAAAAACGGTGCGGATGCACTCTTTATCATGCTCGGCGGCATAATGATTCTGGCGATGCACGCCGGCTTCGCTTTTCTCGAACTGGGTACGGTGCGCAAGAAAAACCAGGTCAACGCGCTGGTTAAAATCCTGGTCGATTTCGCCATGTCGACCATCGCCTATTTCTTTGTCGGCTACAGCATCGCCTACGGTATCAATTTTTTCAGCGCGACCGACACCTTGGTTGCCAAAAACGGCTACGAACTGGTGAAGTTCTTTTTCCTGCTCACCTTCGCCGCGGCGATTCCCGCCATCGTCTCGGGCGGCATCGCCGAACGCGCCCGGTTTTATCCGCAGGTGGTGGCCACTGCCTTGCTGGTCGGCCTGGTCTACCCGCTGTTCGAGGGCATCGCGTGGAACCATCGTTTCGGCGTGCAGGCGGCGTTCCAGTCGCTGTTCGGCTTCGAATTCCACGACTTTGCCGGTTCCGTGGTGGTGCACGCGGTGGGCGGCTGGGTCGCGCTGCCGGCGATCCTGCTGCTGGGCGCCAGGCGCGGCCGCTACACCAAGGAAGGCAAGATCGCCGCCCATCCGCCGTCGTCGATTCCCTTCCTGGCGCTGGGCGCGTGGATCCTGACGGTCGGCTGGTTCGGCTTCAACGTCATGAGCGCGCAGACGCTCGACAAGATGAACGGGCTGGTGGCAGTCAATTCGCTGATGGCGCTGGTCGGCGGCACGCTTACCGCACTGGTGATGGGCCGTAACGATCCGGGCTTCGTCTACAACGGGCCGCTGGCCGGCCTGGTGGCGGTGTGCGCCGGATCGGACCTGATGCATCCGCTTGGCGCGCTGGCAACCGGCGCGGTGGCGGGCGCGATCTTTGTTTTGATGTTCACCTGGACGCAGAACACGTGGAAGAAGGACGACGTGCTGGGTGTGTGGCCACTGCACGGCCTGTGCGGCGCGTGGGGCGGCCTGGCCGCAGGCATCTTTGGCAGCAAGGCGCTGGGCGGGCTGGGCGGG
>Ga0326735_1000220_pt1 | contig 13343 bp, 16 predicted proteins | sample 37_GP2_1092_FD_207945 | JGI IMG/M metagenome (GOLD analysis project Ga0326735, IMG submission 207945) | Glacier ice microbial communities from Ngari, Tibet, China - 37_GP2_109.2 | ecosystem: Environmental > Aquatic > Freshwater > Ice > Glacier | place: China: Ngari, Tibet | collected 2018-07-31
AGCCACTACCGCTGGCGCGGCGGGCGGCGCCGGCGCAGCTGGCGCAGCGGGCGGCACCTCCGGCGATGCATCGAACACCGCTGGCAACGGCGCGGCGGGCGGCGCTTCGTCGAACGGCAACGCCACCAATGGCGATCCGGTCGTCGGTGACGCTACCGGCGGCGCCGGCGGCGCGGGCGGCAGCGGTGGCACCAACACCGCCGGCAACGGTGCTGCTTCCGGCGCCAATACCGGCGGTGCCGGCACTGGCGGTGCCGGTGCCGCCGGGGCTGGCGGCAACGCTGGTACAACCACCGTCGATGCCGGCACGTTCAATATGTCAAACAGCATGAGCAACGTGGCGGCTGGGGCAGTCGGCATCACCATGCTTAGCCAGAACAGCGGCTTGTCGTCACTGGTCCAGCAAAGCGTGAACGTCCAGGCCAACCTGAACGTCGGCGGCCGCTAATTCGCCTGCCGCCGCACCGGCCTGGCTGGCGGCGCGGCGGTTTCCGGATCTACTCCAAATTACCGAAGGAACCAACTACCATGTATTCCTTACTCAGCAGCTCTACCTTCCTGCTTGCCGCCGTGCTGGCGCTGCCTGCCGGCGCGGGCGACACCGAACCGTCGCCGGCCAACGCCGCGCCGCCGCCGGCGCAGCCGCATGCCGGCGTCACGGCCAGCGCCGCACTCGGGGTCTTTTCTGTTGCCGTCGCTGACGACAATCTGCTCGCGCGCGCGCGCGGCGGCAGCGATCAGACCGTCATCGACACCCGTCTGACCGGCGCCGTTGCCAACAACACCGCCATTAACGTCAGCACCGGCGCAAACGTGATCCAGGGCGGCTCGTTCGCCAACATGTCCGGCATCCCGATTGTGGTGCAGAACTCTGGTGCAAACGTGTTGATCCAGAACGCCACCGTCATCAACTTGCAATTGAAATAGCGATGAACATCCCACGCATTGCCGCGGCGGCACTGTTGCTGAGCGCCCTGCAACCAGCGGTCGCAATCGAAGTGCCGGCCATCGGCGGCAGCCGTTTCACGATCCCGGTTGCCAGCATGAAGCAGATGCGTTTCCAGACAACCTTGCGTCAGCAGTTCGACTTCAGTTGTGGCTCGGCTGCCGTGGCCACGCTGCTGACCCATCAATACGGCTTTCCGGTCAGCGAAGAATTTGTGTTCGAGCAGATGTACGCCAATGGCGACCAGCCCAAGATTCGCAAGGAAGGCTTCTCGCTGCTCGACATCAAGCGCTTCCTGGCGAGCCAGGGTTTCATCGCCGACGGCTTTAAACTGCCGCTGCAAAAACTGGTCGACGCCAAGCTGCCGGCGATCGTGCTGGTGGCCGAAAAAGGGTATCACCATTTCGTCGTCATCAAAGGCGCTGCGGATGGCCGCGTCCTGATCGGCGATCCGGCCAGCGGAACCCGCTCGTTGACCTTCGCCAACTTCGAAAATATTTGGAGCAACAAACTGCTGTTCGTCATACACGGCGCTGCACAAGCCGCTGACTTCAACCGCGTGGCCGACTGGCGCTCTGCGCCGCATGCGCCGCTCGAGAACGGCATCAATCGCGATGGCATCAGTGCGCTGACCATGTCCAAATTCGGACCGGGCGACTATTAACAGGAGCAATTCATGCGGAGCAACAACGAATTAGTACACGTGAGTTTGTGGCTGGCCCTGGCAGGGCTGGGGGCGCCAGCGGCGGCCACGGTGACGACCGTGTCGGCCGCCGGCTGGGTGCCGGTCGAAGAAGCTGAGCTCGACGGCATGCGCGGCGGCTTCGACACCTTGGCCGGGCTGCGGGTATCGCTCGGCATTGAACGCCTGGTATCGATCAACGGCAACATCGTGGCGCACACCACCATTAACATTGCCGACCTGAACCACCTCACCGATCAGCAGGCGCGGCAAACACGCGATGCCCTGTCGTCCGTCAAATTGATACAGAGCGGCAGTGACAACATCTATCAAGCGGGCGAATTACCGCGCGCGATCGGCGGCATCGTCATCCAGAACACGTTGAACGACCAGCAGATCCGTAGTCAGACGGTGATCAATTCGACCGTCAACAGCGCCAGCTTGTTGACGACAATTAATTTTCAAGGCAGCTTGAGCGATGCGCTGGCACGCGCCGTCAGCGCCCGCTGACGCATGCCGACGCAGCCATCGACCGGAGGAAGCATGCAGCATTTAATCGTTTCAAGGTTGCGCAGCGCGGGCCTGTCGGCCCTTCTGCTCAGTCCCGTATCGTACGCCCGTCAGCAGGAACCGGTTGTGCCGGACTTGCCGACGCAACTGAAGATCCTGAAGCAGGAATTAGCCGCCCAGCGCGCCGCCCTCGACGTGTTGACACACGAAGTCGAAGCGCAGCGTCTGCGCCAGCGCCAGCGCGCATCGTCCGGCACCAGCCTCGTCGCGCCCGGCAACGCGGCGCAACTCGACACACAACTCGAAGCGCAACGCGGAACCGGCAACGGCGACGGCCAGGCCGAGCCATTGGCGTCGCCGCAAGCAACAGAGCCACTGGCACGGCGCCAGACAGCCGCCGCCGGTGCGGTGGGCCGGCCGCCGAAACGCGATACCCGCCCGCCGGCCGTCGCACCGCTGTTCGAACAACCGGGCGTGCTGACGCCGCGCGGCAAGCTGGTCCTCGAGCCTTCGCTCCAATTCGGCTACTCTTCGAGCAACCGCGTCGCGCTGGTTGGCTACACCGTTATTCCGGCCCTGCTCATCGGCCTGGTTGACGTGCGCGAGACCAAACGCAATACCTTCACCGCCGCCCTTACCGCCCGCACCGGCGTGACCAACCGGCTCGAGGCCGAACTGAAGCTGCCGTATGTATACCGCTCCGATTCCGCCGTGAGCCGCGAACTGTTTACCGGCACCGCAATCGATCGCGTGTTCAACACCAGCGGGCGCGCCGTCGGCGACGCCGAATACGCGCTGCGTTACCAGCTCAACGATGGAGGCGCCGACTCGCCATACTTCATCGGCGGCTTCCGTTTCAAGTCGCGCACCGGGCGCGATCCGTTCGACGTGGTAACCGACTGCACCAAGCGCTGCGTCGGCGAAAACGTCAGCGGCACCGGCTTGCCGCTCGAACTGCCGACCGGCTCCGGTTTCTTTTCGGTGCAGCCGAGCCTGACCTGGCTGTTTCCGTCCGATCCGGCCGTGTTCTTCGGCAGCGTCAGCTACCTGCACAGCTTCAAGCGAAGCGGCATCAGCCGCCTGGTGCTGGGCGGCGAACGGGAATTCATCGGCGAGATCAAGCCGGGCGGCGTGTTCGGCTTTAACTTCGGCGTCGGCCTCGCGCTCAACGACAAGGCCTCGTTCAGCCTCGGCTACGATCACAATTCGATCGCCCGCACGCGCCAGAACGGCGTGCCGGTGGCGGGATCGGTGCGTACCCAACTCGGCACCTTGCTGCTCGGCTATTCGTATCGCCTCAACGAACAACGCACGCTCAACGTGTCGGTCGGCGCCGGCCTGACGCGCGACACGCCGGACGTCTCGCTGACAGTACGCATCCCCACCAATTTTTAGGAGCCCGGGGCGCCGGTGCATTCTCCTGGCGCGCCAGATTTCGATTACAGTGGAGACCGTCGATATTCACCGCGAGATCTTCATGAAAAGCGTTCCCCTGGTCGCCACTACGCGCGGCTATCCGTCCACCGGATACATCACCGAAAATCTTCATCTCGGCTCGGTCGCCGTGGTCGACACCGCCGGCAAGTTGCTTTGGTCGGCGGGCGATCCGGATTTCATGACCTTCACCAGGTCGGCGCTCAAGCCGTTCCAGGCACTGCCTTTCCTGCTGGCCGACGGCCCTGCCCGCTTCGGCCTGACGTCGGCTGAACTGGCGCTACTGTGCGCCAGCCATTCCGGCGAGCCGAGCCACATTGCCAAGGTCGAATCGATCCTGGCCAAGGCCGGCTGCGACGAAACCGAACTCGAATGCGGCTGCCACGCCCCCTTGTACTACGACAGCGTCAACTTGCCAGTGCCGCCTGGCCGGCACTGGCGCACGGTCCACCATAATTGCTCCGGCAAGCACAGCGGGTTTCTCGCGTGGTGCCGCCTGCACGGCCAGCCGAGCGCCGGCTACGTCGACCCGTTTCACCCGCTGCAGCAGGCGATCCGCGCGACCCTGGCCGATACGGTGGGACTCGATGCGGCCGCCATGCCAACCGGACTGGACGGCTGCTCTGCGCCTAACTACGCGCTGCCGCTGGCACGCCTGGCCCACCTGTACGCGCGCCTGGCGCAGGGCGCCAATGACGCGCGCCTGGGCGCCCCGCTGGGCGACCTGTTCGACGCCATGACCGATCACCCCGACCTGGTCTCGGGCGAGGCGCGCTGCGACCTGGCCTACATGGCGGCCGGCGGCGGCGACTGGGTCAGCAAGGTGGGCGCGGACGCGGTGCAGACGATCGGCATCCGCTCGGCCGGCATCGGCATCGCGATCAAGATCCTTGATGGCGCCACCCGCAGCCTGCAAGCGGCGACCTTCAGCGTGCTCGACCAACTGGGCCTGCTCGACGGGCGCCGCCGCAGCTTGCTCGACGCTTACCGCGAACCCGAACTGAAGAATGCGCGCGGCATGGTCGTCGGCCACATCCGCCCCTTGTTCACGCTGCGCCGCGAGGCTTGACCGCGCGGCCTGAACTCAGCGCATTACTCAGCGCATCAACCCGGTCAGCATCGACGCCAGCGGCGCGAGTACTTCGTCGTCTTCCCAATACCCCGAATGCGACAGCGGGTTCCAACTCTTGACGACGAGGTTGACCACGCCTTGGCCGACGTTGACCACGCGGTCTTCGACCAGCAGCCGGTAGCCTTCCGACAGCGGCTGTAGCGGCCAGCCGAGCACGTCGTCCGGATCGTACAGATTGAGCCATTTGAAACGTGGCCGGGGGCGGCTGATCGGGATGATCGTCATCGCCTTGTGCGCGGCGACGAAAATCGGGATGTTGCAACCGGTAGTAATCCAGCCGAGCGCGCTACCGCAGGCAAGAAACGATTTTTCCGACTCCGTCAGCGCGCGCCCTTGCAAGGTCCGCGACCAGTGGTCGATGTCGCGCCACACGCCGGCCGCGACCGGCAGGCCGCTGCGCGCTTTCTGCGCATCGTAGATATAGCTCGACAAAACGTGGCAGCCGAGCGAATGCGACAGCAGCACCAAAGGCGTATCGGCGCCGTTCGCGGCGTAGGCGTCGAGCAGGGTCTTGGCAATTTCAATTTGCGCCAGTTCATACGCCGAGCCACTATCTTCCTTGCGGTTTTCGAGGCCGGCGGCGTCGCCGAAACCGAACAGCAAAAACTTGCGCAGCTCTTCGTAGCGCACGGTGCTGCCGTGCTGGACCCGGCGCCACACTTCCTGCTCGTTTTTTTTCAGGATGTCCTGGTAATAAACAGCGCGCACGTCGACGCCGGCATTAAAGCGCGTGCCGATCCTCGCGCGCAACCGGCGGCCGAGGTCGGACGCGTAATCGGGCGGCGTCTCGCCCATGCCATGCACCGTGATCAGTATGACGTCGGCCATGCGGCCCTCCCCTGATGGTCGGATGTGAGCGGAAAAATCGACGCGGCTGGCGGATTTTTCCTACGCCATATTACACAAATTACCTGCCAGCTTCGTGACGTGGCGGGAGCTGCCGTTGTAAGCGAGCCACGGCTTATGTTGCATCAAGCCCTACCGTGTTTTACGCCGGCGCGCACGGCTGCATACGGCTTGGCAGGTCTCGCCAATCGCAGGTAGACTCGTGTCTATGAACAATTCGAAAAAAGTCGCAGGAGTTGCCGGTCTCGCCAGCGTGCTGTGGCTGGGCCTGGCCGCGGCAATTGCCGCCAGCCAGCGCCACCTGGTCTTCAATCCGAACGTCAGGCGCGAAGTCCACCGTCCGCGCAGCAGCGGCCATCGCACCCGCCCGATCGTGTTGCGTGCCAAGGATGGCACCAAGCTGTCCGGCTGGCTGATGACGCCGTCGGTGGTCGGCCCGCATCCGGGCGTGGTGTATTTCGGCGGTCGCTCCGAAGAAGTGTCGTGGGTGGCGCGCGACGCCGGCAAGCTGTTTCCCGGCATGGCAGTATTGGCCGTCAACTACCGCGGCTACGGCGACTCGCATGGCGACCCGGCCGAGCAGCACATGGTCGCCGATGGCCGCATGCTGTTCGACTGGCTGTGCGAGCGTGGCCACGTCGATCCAAAGCGGGTGGCCGTCGTCGGACGCAGCTTGGGTTCCGGCGTCGCGGTGCAGGTGGCGATGGAACGCGCCGTCCATTCGGTGGTGCTGATCACGCCGTACGACTCGATCCTGGCAATCGCCAAGCGGCGCTTTCGCACCATGCCGATTCAGTATGTGCTGCAGCACCGATTCGAATCGGTCAAGTACGCCCCCTCGCTGACGGCGCCGACCTATGTGCTGCGCGCCGCTTTCGACGACATCGTGCCGCATTCGCATACCGACCTGCTGGTCGCCAAACTGGGCCGGCTGCACGCCGATGAAATCGTGCCCGAATCGGATCACCTGAACATTCCCTACCTCGCCACGACGCAGGCGCGCATCGCCGAATTCCTCAGCGCCCAGTTCGGGTTGCCACAGCCGTAAGCGAGCCATATTGCGCGCGCGCCAGCGTCAGTGCCCTCTCGAGCTGCGGATCCCGCTCGCTCAAAAAATCCCCGATCTCCGGGATCACTCCACGGCCATTCGGATGAACGCGGTTCACCGCCAGGGTGTAGGTCATGAGCGGGATGGTCACGAGCGGGATGGTCACGAACAAGCCGCTATAGGGCAGCACGAGCGCAGCACTGCCACCGGAACTATTCCCGTGATAGGCCCCTGAAGGTGGGCAGCGCCGTCTGCTGGATGTCCAGGTTCGGATGCCTCCTGGGCGCGTACGAGCCATCAACACGCAATTGCAGCACCTCTGCCGCAATACCAGCCATGCCAGCGACGTACTGCGCAAAGCTCAAGGCCGGCTACGCGCCACGTCCACTATTGCTTGTTACTTGAAACCGCCTAGCCTTAACTTTGATGAAAATCATGAATGCAAGGAAACTGACAGCCGAACATAGCACTTCGGCTTTTATTTCCGCAGACGAAGCTGCGGTTTTGTCACATCGCGGCAGGCGACTATCTATCGCGACGCAATTTTTCGCACGGATTATCAAACTCATTCATTTTAAACGCACCAGGAGATCGGCATGGGAGCGAAAGCTACGCAAAGATTTGGCTCTTTTTTTGTAAATATTCACGCAGTCCTTGAACGCATATGGCGCGAGTTTTTCATTAACTCGATTGCGGCCAGTTCCTTACTTTTGAATCCGGCCAGGGCGGCATTGATGCGCATGTACGGGATACAGGCGCACACGACCTCGATACGTCCGGGCTCCTATTTTGGGAGCCGCGATATCACTATCGGGCAAGGGACACGGGTAAACTATCGATGTTTTTTCGATGGCGCTGCCCCGATCCGGATCGGCAAGAACTGCGGCATCGGCATGGAAGTCATGTTTTGCACGTCGACACACAAAATCGGCCCTGCGTTCGAACGAGCAGGGTCGGACAGTCCCGGGCCCATTACGGTCGGAGACGGGTGCTGGATAGGTGCGCGCTCGGTGATCATGCCGGGCGTTACAATTGGCAACGGCTGCGTCATTGCGACGGGAGCCATTGTCAACCGGGACTGCGCGCCAAACGGCCTGTACGCCGGGGTCCCCGCAAAGCGCATCAAGGAATTGCAGCACGATCAATGATGGATGTGCAGAACTCGGCCTTGCGCGATCAGTGCCTTCCGCGACTGCCAGTTGGCGTGCGAGTTGGTGCAACCGTGGCGGCCCAGGAACTGTTTGTCACGCTCAAATCGTTCCACGAAAATATCAATACGCTGCGCGCCTGCCGGTGGCAACGCCGAACGATATTGAACGGCTTATTCTCGTCAGCGAACTCGACGCCGCTTGGTTGCCGGCGATTCGACTGGCGGCCTGCGGTGCCTGGTGTTCTTCGGCGCGTGTGGCGCGACGTTTACCTGCTTGCACCGGCTCCAAGCACGAGCACCGCGTTCGTCCCCCCAAACGCAAACGAGCTCGACAGCATTGTGCGCGCCGGGACGCCGTCGCGAGCGCAATTCGCCACATAATCGAGATCGCATTCCGGGTCCGGCGTTTGCAGATGCATGGTCGGCAAAGCGACGGCATGTTGCATCGCTAATAAGGACAACACGCATTCGAGCGCACCTGCCGCGCCAAGCAAATGTCCGTGCAGCGCTTTTGTGGCGCTGATCGGTATGCGATACGCGCGTTCGCCGAATACAGCCTTGATCGCGGCGGTTTCGGTCGCGTCGTTGGCCAGGGTGCCGGTACCATGCGCGTTGATGGCGTCGATTGCAGATGGATTGAGCGTGGCCGACGCCAATGCCGCGCGGATTGCCGCCGCCTGGCCTGCGACACTGGGCCGCGTGATGTGGCCGGCGTCGGTCGACAGCCCATAGCCGAGAATCTCGCCATGGATAAATGCGCCGCGCGCAACAGCGCGCTCCCATGGCTCCAGCACGAGCATCGCCGCGCCTTCGCCGAGCACCATGCCGCGGCGGTTCTTTGAAAACGGTTTGCACGACGCCCACGGCGCGCACGCATCGGCGACGGCCAATGTGTGCAGCGCTTCCCATGCCTTCAGCGAGCCAAACGAGAGCGGCGCTTCGGCGCCGCCGGCAATGGCGATGTCAAGGCCGCCGCTGGCAATGCGCAGCCATGCTTCGCCGATGGCTACCGTTGACGACGAGCAGGCAGTTGAATAAGTCAGGTTCGGACCGTCTATCCCGTGTTCGATGCTGATCCACGCCGCAGGCGCGTTGTACATTCCCATCAGCACGGAAAATGGCTTGAGACGATCCGAGTCATCGCCGTAAAGCGTCTTGTAACCGTCGTCAACGGTGTGCGAGCCACCCATCGCGGTGCCGACGAAAACGCCGGCCCGGCCGCTATCGACGTCACGTAAATTAATGGCTGCCTCGTCGAGCGCCTGACTTGCGGCCACCAGCGCGAACTGGCTGACCCGGTCCAGCATGCGAAGCTTGGGCGGGTCGAAATGATCTTCGGCGTTAAAACGCAGCGCCGCCGCAAGCGGTGACAGCAATCGATGCGCAAACGGAGCGTCGAGCAGGCCGATACCCGAGCGGCCGCGATACGCACTCCGGTATGCTTCGGCCGCACTGGCGCCGAGCGGCGAGACCACGCCGACGCCGGTGACGGCAACCCGTTTCATGCAGCCGGCGACAAGGGCGCTTTGATCAGCCCACCGGGTACCGGAACACCATGTTGCGCTGCGACGAGTCCGTCGATATAGTGAACCACGTCGCCGACGGTCGCCAGTCTCGCCGCTTCCGGCGGCAATGTAATCTTGAATTCATCTTCGACATTGAACATCAGTTCGGCAACGCCCAGTGAATCGATGCCCAGCTCGTCGAGCGCCGAATCGGGCGTTAACGCGTCAGCGTTGAGCTGATAGTCCTTGACCAGCATGGAAACAATGCGCTCGAAAGTTGTTGTCATGTCCTGTCTCCAATTGTTGTCAGCCCATTTCCGTTGTGATTCAAAAAACGCGCGATCATGGCGGCATCGACAGCACAGCTGGTCTTGCCTCCCCAACGCGCCCCCATGGTCAGGAGGTCTGGCCAGGCTGCCGTTATATCCATGATGAGAGCGGCGCTGGCAGGGCGCATCGCCATCGTGGCAAAGCCCGCAGCCAATCGCAAGCGCGGCGCGAACTGGCGGCGCCATTGCATCTCATAATTGCGGCCAATTTCACGTTGCCATTCGGCTTCAAGCAGTTTGTCGCGATGTCCGGCGCCGAGCAAGTTCGCGCACAGCAGCCAGGCCGATTGCAGCGCCATGCTCATGCCCTCCCCGATAATCGGATGTGCCTCGCCAGCCGCATTGCCTATGCGAAAAAAACCATCCGCAGCATGTAAATGAATGCCGGGATCGAGCGGTCCGGCTGCAAGCCAGGGGCCACCACGGCGGGCTGACTGCAGTGTCAGCCGCACAGCGTCGCATTCGCGTTTCAACATCGCCTCGATGGTGTCGCCGGCGCTTGACCGGCATGACAAGCGTCGACAGGCAACCAGCCGATCGCGGCGAATACAACAGGCCACGGTGGTAACGCCGCCGCCGGTGACAACCATCCCGCCATAACCGCCGTCAAACAACAGCACCGGCAGCAAGCCTTGTTCGAGCGCAGCGCCGTGAAAATTTGCCTTGAAGGCGAGCAGGTCGGACGCTTTTCGGCGTCGCCGCTGTCGCATACGCGCCGAAGGCAGGCTCGCCCACGAACCATGCGCATCGATGGCAACGGGGGCGTGCAATGTCTGCGTCGATCCCGTATCGACCGAGGCAATTGTGCAACGCCAGTGCGCAGGTTCGCCTTCGATCGCTTGCACTGACCAGGGTTGATACACGCGCACGCCGGTCGAACGGGCTTGCTCGAGCAGCAGCGTGTCGAGCGTCTCCCGGCCCAGCGCACGGCCCCAACGGTATCGTGCATGTCTGGCTGGTGGCAAATCGGCCACGACCTTGCGCTTGCCGCATATCAGGGCGACTTGGTGCAAATCGGCGCCGGCGCCGGCGTCGAATCCCGGCGCGATCCCAAGGGCTTCAATCAAGGGCAGATTGCTTGCCGCGATGCATTCGCCGCAGACTTTGCGACGTGGGAACGCCTGCTTTTCGATCAGTGCGATCGACCAACCGGCCCGTGCCAACAGAATTGCGGCCGACGAGCCAGCCGGACCCGCCCCCATGACGATAGCGTCATATTTTGTCAACATCAGCCGACCTCCGATCGTGTCGCGTAAAGGCACTGGCTGAACAAGCCCGCCGAATAATCGCGTAGCCGCCATCGCACGCCATGCTTCGGCCATAGCGCTGCGAGCTCGTGCCCGCAAAAGCCCGCGTGTACGCTCAGCACTGCGTCGTTGCGCGTCACGGCGTTGGCACCGATCGCGCCGACCATGCGGCTTCCCAGAAGCGCGAGCCAAGCACGCCTGGGCTCGCACGCAAGGAACCGGTCGGTTCGCGCCGCGATTGCGTTAATCAGCGTAGCAAGTTCGGCGCCTTCAAAATGATGCAAAAAAAGGTTTGCGATAATCAGATCCCAACGCTTGGATGGTCCGCTTGCCACCCATTCGAAGACGTCGACGACGTCCACGGCGACGGTCCAGCCGAGTTCGGTAAAACTGTCGATGGTCGCGCGCTCGACCGCTGCCTGCCGATCGAGAAGCGTCAATTCGACCGGCGGCCATGTCGACGCGAGGACACGGGCCACGCCCAGCATTAGAGTGCCGTCGCCGGCGCCTAGTTCCAAGACCCTTAACGGCACTGCTTGTAGCGACGGCATTGTGCCGCGTAAGGCGCGTAACAAAATAGAACGGGTACCCATCGCCGAATGCACGCGCCGCAGATCGCGGCGTGAACGAAGCGCGTTCGGGTCGTCTGCGGAAAGACCGTCGAGTGCCTCGGCAACGACGATCCTGGGCATCGTCATGCGACAATCCATCGCACCGCAAAGTGTGCGTGGATGAATGGCCCGGCTTGCATCATGGGCCTGCCCGCAGCAAGGCGCCATGGCAGCTAAAGCCGGCGCCGAAAGACGACAGCCACCACCAGCCGGCAGGCGCCTGGCCCCTCAACGCCGCGTCGAGCACGAAGTAGACGAACGCGCTCGACAAATTCCCGTACTCGCGCAAAATCGCTTTGCTGTAGCGTAGATCATGTACCGAAATCGGCAACTCGCGCTCGAGCGCCAACAACACATCGCGCCCGCCCGCATGCATGATCCATGTGCTGACATCAGTGGTGTGCAAGTCTGCGCGTCGAAGCACCGTTTCGAGCACCCGGTGCGCATCAGTTGCCGCCAGCGCCGGCACGGCACGCGTGAGGACGTTACGCAGCATGCCGTCGCGTGATTCAAACATCAGCGCCTTGCGTTCGATCGGGTTGATCAGCGAGGTACTGTCAATCCATTCGATCTGGCGCTGCGAGGCCACCGGTTTGCATGACAGGATCGCCGCCCCGGCGCCGTCGCCAAAAAGGCAGGCGCTGATCAGTACGCCGGGATCGTTGTCGAGGTACATGGCGGCACTGCACACCTCGACGCAAACAGATAGCACATGCTCACATGCATTCGCAGCCAGCAATGCGCGGCCAAGCTGCAAATTCGGTAGCGCCGCGGCACAGCCTTGACCGACCAGATCGAACGCTTGCACATCAGCGCGCAGACCCAGGCGCTCAACGACATATCCCGAAAGACCCGGACACAGATAACCGGTACATGTGCTGACGACGACGGCGCCGATATCAGCCGATTCAAGACCACTTTCGAACAGCGCTTTTTTTGCCGCCTCAGCTGCGAGGGTAGGCGCGTGGCGGAGAAAACGTTGTGCCAGCGTGTTGGGATCGATACTGAAAACGTCGTCGAGCGAGTCAATCGCAAGCCGGCGCGCTTCAATGCCATTGTCGCGCTGCAAGACAGTGCGGGCGATGAAATGAGAACGCGTATCCAGCCGTGAGAACCAGCCGGATTTTTCGAACGCTGCCAGGCACTCTGCCTTTGTGTACCGATTGGGCGGCGCCGCAATGCCGACTCCGCGAAGGTAGGCGCCTGCCGGCGGCGGAGAAGCAGTCGCTAACAAGGCGCGAGCCCGGCACTGGAAACTCCGGTTCCCATGCCTCGATCGACGCCTGTTAATGGCGCGACTGTCTCGAAAGGACACGCCGACGGGAGCTTGCCGGTTGATCCGCTGGTGCGCGCTTCGTTGATGAGCCCGCTTTGACGTCGCACCCCGGGATTTTTTATGCTGCTGAGTTCCATATCTTTCCCACTAGGCTTGTTATCCAGATAGGAGTTGCACAGAATTATTTTTAACTGATTCACAGTGCAACCGTTTTTGTATATTTTAATTAATTATTATTTAATATAAAAATACTCAGCAAGCGCTAATTATATACATGCTTTGATCGCAATATCAATACGTTACTTCACATAGCAGTTTATTTCCCCTACGGCTTTCAATGCTTGAAGAGTTGCTGATAGCGATCTTTATACAAAGGAAGTTTATCCAGGCGAAGAAGCGGCCTTGCCGCCGATCGGCGTGCTACCTAGCCCGACATACCAGATTGTTATTTGCTGCAGTTGTGGGCTCACCGAGTGGTTTGTCGGCATCGCTTCCTGCCACTTGTAAAGCGACGCTACACCCCCTTTGAGCGGAGCCAACAGGGCGGCCATCAAGCGCGTAACTAGGCCAATGCTCGATTTCAAGTCATTCCGGTCTGCCAGCAATGTGCTTTCCGGCATCGAGTTC
>Ga0326735_1000221_pt1 | contig 13328 bp, 13 predicted proteins | sample 37_GP2_1092_FD_207945 | JGI IMG/M metagenome (GOLD analysis project Ga0326735, IMG submission 207945) | Glacier ice microbial communities from Ngari, Tibet, China - 37_GP2_109.2 | ecosystem: Environmental > Aquatic > Freshwater > Ice > Glacier | place: China: Ngari, Tibet | collected 2018-07-31
ATAAAACGCGGCGCCGGGGTTTCCCCGGCGCCGCGTTTTTGTTTTTTTGCTTGTTGATTAAACGCCGTCGCTTATCGCGCTTGGCCCATCAGTGCCGGCTTGAGCGCGCTGTCGGCCGGCTTGTCGCCCAGCCAGATCTTCAACACCGCATTGTAGTAATTCACATCCGGCAGTGTCTCACCGATCTTCTTGCCGTTCAGCTCGCATTGGGTGCCGGCGCCCGGTATCCAGTCGATGTGCAACACGTCGCCCTTCTTCAAGCCGTCGATGGTGCCGAACATCTCGCCGAACTTGCTGATCTGCGTGACGTAGCGCGATTTCTCGGCCTTGTCGATATTGTTGTTCAGCCCGGTCATGAAGGACTGGCCGAAATCGTCCGAGCTGATTTCGCGCATCATCACCAGCGTCAGGCGGCGCGGGCCCTCGATTTTCATGATGTCGGCGACGGTGTTCTTTTTCTCCGGCAGGTACAGCCCGGCAGCGTAGACCTTGACGATGAACTTGGTCCGCATGCCGACACCGTTCAGCTTCAATTCCTTGCCGGCCAGCTTGACCGTTTCGTCGAATTTGACGCCGCTTATCTCGGCCGCCGTCGCCGTTTGCAGGAATGCGCACGCCACTACGGCGCCGGCCAGCAAGGCGTTAAAACCGCTTGTCATCTTTGCCATCTTGTTGTCTCCAGATTGTATTAAAAAAACTTACGAATTGAAACTGCTGCCAGTGCGTGAGCAACTTTTTTACTTTTTACTTTTTACACCGCGCCGATCGCGTGGGGCTTGTTGCCTTCCCTTAACGCACGGACATGCTGGGAGGTGGACAAGGACGGGCTCGCCGCTTGCAGGTTGAGCTTGAAAACGCTGACCACGCGCGCCAGCTTGGCGGCCTGGCCCTGCATCGTGGCGGCGGCGGCGGCCGCCTCTTCGACCAGCGCCGCGTTCTGCTGGGTTGTTTCGTCCATCTCGAGGATGGTGTGGTTGACGCTGGCGATATCCATGCTCTGCTCCTGGCTGGCGGAAGTGATTTCGCCCACGATATCGGCAACCCGGCGCACGCTGGCCACCACTTCTTCCATCGTCACGCCGGCCTGCTCGACCAGGGTGCTGCCTTCGCGTACCTTGTCGACCGAGTTGCCGATCAGGGTCTTGATTTCCTTGGCGGCGGTGGCCGAGCGCTGCGCCAGGTTGCGCACCTCACTGGCGACGACGGCGAAACCGCGGCCCTGCTCGCCGGCACGCGCCGCTTCGACAGCCGCGTTCAGCGCCAGGATATTGGTCTGGAAGGCGATGCCGTCGATGACGCCGATGATGTCGACGATCTTCTTCGACGACGCGGTGATCGAACCCATCGTGTCGATCACGTGCGACACCACCGAGCCGCCGCGCAGCGCCACTTCCGACGCTCGCGCCGCCAGTTGGTTGGCCTGGCGCGCGTTGTCGGCGTTCTGCTGGACCGTGCCGGTCAGCTGGCGCATGGCGCCCGCGGTCTCGCCGAGCAAAGCAGCTTGCTGTTCGGTACGGCTCGACAGATCGAGGTTGCCGTTGGCGATCTGGCTTGATACAACCTCAATCGATTCGGTGCCGGCGCGCACTTCGGCAACGATGTTCGTCAAGCTGCTGTTCATGTGCTTGAGCGCTTGCATCATCTGGCCCGTCTCGTCGCTGCTGCCGACGTCGATGACGCTGGTCAGGTCGCCGTCCGCCACGCGCCTGGCGATGTCGACCGCCTCGTTCAGCGGGCCGGTGATGCTGCGGGTGGCAAACAACGCCACCGCCACCGAGATCAGGCTGGCGCCGACCGCCAGCAGCAAAATCAGCAACTGGGTGCGCTTCGACACGGCGGCGGCAGCTTCACCCGCCTCGACCATGATGGCATTCTGGTAGCTGGTGAACCGATCGAGCTGCTCGAAGTATTTGGTCTGCTGCGGCCGCATCGAGAACATGAACTTGACCATGGCGTTTTCCTTCTTGTCCTCGTTGACGAGGGCGATGAAGGCGGCCTGGCCGGGAATGAACTTGGCGCGGATCGCGGCGATCGCCTTGAGGATCTCCTGGCCGCGCGGGTCGGTCGTGTTCCTGGTGAGCTCGTTGAGCGCGGCAGTCGCGCTGGCATTCTTCTTTTGCATGTTGGCCAGTTCCACCTTGATCTGGTCCGGATCGCTCATGATCAACACGTTGAGCATGCTGCGCGTGACTTCGTTGACGTCGGCCTTGATGCTGTTCGCCGCCACCGTCTTCGGATAATGCTCCTTCACAATCGACGTCACTTCCTGGTTCAAGCCGCCAATGCGCAGGTACGACAAAACGGCCAGCATCACCAACAGCGCAATCACCACGCCGAACCCGATGGCAAGCCGCTGGCCAATTCCCGTGTTTCGAATATTCATCTGCAACCGTCTCTGTCTCTTGAAATGATTAAATTGATATGGGCGTGTTACTTCCCTTCAATAAATATATCATTGTTCAGCCATAAAAAGTTGCCATAAAGAGACTAATATTTACCTGGAGTGTCGGCGACGACTATGCCGGCGCGGCGCCGATGGGCGCGAAGAAACCGCCCGCAAGATTGTGTGAAGCGTGGTCAAAAAGAAGTACAGGAAGGATGAAGCGAGCGGCAAGTGGCAGCAGGCGTAGCCAGCGGCGGACTTAGTCCTTGGCGGCGGTCAGGCGTTCGTACTTGATGCGCAACTGTTCCGGCGTTTCGCGCCAGGCCGGGTTGAACGGGATGCATTCGACCGGGCACACCTGCTGGCATTGCGGCTCATCGAAATGGCCGACGCATTCGGTGCATTTGTTCGGGTCGATTTCATAAATCGACGCACCCATCGTGATCGCGTCGTTCGGGCATTCGGGCTCGCATACGTCGCAATTGATGCATTCGTCGGTGATCAATAAAGCCATGCTGGTGCTCGAATCCGTTTGCGTAATATATGGCGTATTTAGTATCTATTCCGTCGGCGGCGCCATCGAGGCGATTTTTTTCTGCAACCAGCGGTCGACCGACGGGAACACAAACTTGGAAACATCGCCGCCCAGGATGGCGATTTCGCGCACGATGGTGCCCGAGATGAACTGGTACTGGTCCGATGGCGTCAGGAACAAGGTTTCGACATCCGGCAGCAGGTAGCGGTTCATGCCGGCCATCTGGAATTCGTATTCGAAGTCAGACACCGCGCGCAGGCCGCGCACGATGACGCGCGCATCGTGCTTGCGGACGAAGTCCTTGAGCAGGCCGGAAAAACTTTCGACCTTCACGTTCGGATAATGGCCCAGCACCTCGTTGGCGATCTCGAGGCGATCCTCGAGCGAAAAGAACGGCCGCTTGTTCTTGCTGTCGGCCACGCCCACGATCAGTTTGTCGAACAGTCCGGACGCGCGGCGCACCAGATCTTCGTGGCCTCGCGTGAGCGGATCAAAGGTTCCTGGATAAACGGCTACAACCATTGCGGCTCCTTCGAGATGCACCAATATAGACGCGCATTATGCCTCAAAATCCGCTGCTTGCCCCTGCGAAAGGCAGGCACCGGCCGCTTTGCCTAGTAGTCTTACAACAAGTTACGCTTGAATAGCGGCGCGCAGCTTGAGCAGATGGTAGAACACGATGCCGGCTTTGTCGGTACGAATCGCTTCCCACGGCGCCAGCCAGTCCGGGGTTGACGGGCCATCCGGCTGGTTGCTGTCGCTTTCGCTGTCAGCGCCGAACGGCAGCGCCGCGCCTGACTCGACATACACCAGGGCGTCTTGATTAAGCAAACCGGTGCACAGCGGCAGCACCTTTTCGAGTAACTCCTGCTGGTACGGCGGGTCGAGGAAGACCAGGTCGAAACGCTGGCCGCGTAGCGCCATCGACTGGGCGGCGGCAAGCGCGTCGGCGCGCACCAGGGTGACAGCGTCGGCGTGCAGCTTGTCCTTGATGGCGTCCAACTGGCGCACCACCGGCGTGTGGGTGTCGACCATTACCACCGAGCGGGCGCCGCGGCTGGCCGCTTCGAAACCGAGGGCGCCGCTGCCGGCGAACAGGTCAAGCACGGCAGCGGCGCTCCAGTCGTTGCCCCACTGGTGGCTGATCCAGTTGAACACGGTTTCGCGTACACGGTCGGGCGTCGGACGCAGGCCGAGGGCGTCGAGCACCGGTAGCTGGGTGCGTTTCCAGGCGCCGCCGATGATGCGTACATATTGCGGCGGCGGCGGCCGGTGGACCGGGGTTTTGGCGGGCTTTTTTAGCATGGGCGGCACTATAGCATTTTCAGCGTCTGACCCGGTATCGGGGTCAGACCCCGGTTTCCGTAGCGCTGCCAAGCCGGCTCTCGCAGCCCCCTTCGCTACCGTTGCGGCTCGGTCGCCAGGGTATTGAAGTCCTCGATCCATCCCTGCATCCGCTTTTGCGCATGGGCTTTTTGGGCCGGGGTGGCAACTTTCACCGCGGCGAGAATCATCTGGATGGTCTGGTCGGTATAGGTATCGAAGAAAGCCTTGCGCTCGGGCACCTCCATACGGTCGAACAACTCCTTGATCAGGTTGTGCAGCGCGGCGATCGTCGCATCCTTGTTCAGTTTTTCCTGCTGCACCTTGCGCAGCACGGTGACGATGCGCTTCTGGCGCCGCACCCGCTCTTCGAGCCAGATGTTGTTGTCGAGTACGCGCGCGTCGGACGCCTTGCGCAGCACCGCTTCCTGCTCGGAACTGAAGCGACCGAACCACAGGTCGAACTGCTCCATCGATTTTTTGAAGCGCGCCTTCTGCTGCTCCTCCAGGTCGCCGTGCATGAATTTCTTGCGGAAATCATCGTTATTCTTGGCAAATTTCTTTTCCATCTGCACGATCTGTTCCGGGCGCACGGTGCGCGCCAGTTCGGCCAGTTCAGGCAGTGCCTTGTAAGCGAGCAGCTCGGTGCGCGCCTTGATGTCGCGGTAATTGGCGGTCAGGTCGGCCTGGGTCAGGTTGCCTGCCAGCTGGCGCTGGCCGTTCGCCAGCAGTTGCGTATAGTCCTTCAACTGGGTCTTGCGGTGCCACTGGAACAGGTTGTCGATGTCTTTTTTGACGAAACCGGACTGGTCGGAATCGAGGTCGAGATAGTTGTTCACCCACCAATACAGCAGGGTGTCGCCGTGGTTGTAGGTAAAACGGATGCTGCTGCAGCCGGCAACCGCCACCATCATTGCAATAAGCAACAAGGTGCGAAGACGGAGGGTCAGCCTGTCGGCCGTGGTAAAATTTTTCATCTATTCAACTCTTTCAAACGACCGCTCATGAATGTTGTGATTCTCGCCGCCGGCATGGGGAAGCGGATGCAATCCGCGCTGCCAAAGGTATTGCATCCGTTAGCGGGCAAGCCATTGTTGCAACACGTCATTGATACCGCACGCGAACTTGCGCCGAGCAAATTATGCGTTATTTATGGCCATGGGGGCGCAGCGGTGCCCGAGATGGTCAAATTGCATAATGCAAGCGGACAGGCGCCGATCGACACCGCGCTGCAGGAGCCGCAGCTCGGCACCGGCCACGCGGTAATGCAAGCCGCGCCCCAGCTCGACGACAACACGCCGACATTGATCCTGTACGGCGACGTGCCTTTGACCAGCGCGGCGACGCTGCGCCGCCTGGTCGAGGCCGCCGGCAGCGACCAGCTGGCGATCCTCACGGTCGAGCAGGCCAAGCCGTTTGGGCTGGGCCGCATCGTGCGCGAGAACGGCGCCATCGTGCGCATCGTCGAAGAGAAGGATGCGACCGAGGCCGAGCGCGCGATTTGCGAAATCAATAGCGGCATCATCGTCGCCCCGACCAGGCAGATGAAGCAATGGCTGGCCTCGCTGTCGAACAACAATGCGCAAGGCGAATATTACCTCACCGACATCGTCGCCAAGGCGGTAGCCGACGGCGTGGCGGTGGTGTCGGCGCAGCCGTCGGCCGAGTGGGAAGTGGCTGGCGTCAACAGCAAGGTCCAGCTTGCCGAGCTCGAGCGCCGTCATCAACTCAACGTCGCCCACGCGCTGCTCGAGCAGGGCGTGACCTTGATGGACCCGGCCCGCCTCGACATCCGCGGCGAACTCATTTGCGGGCGCGATGTGACGATCGACGTCGGCTGCGTGTTCGAAGGCCGGGTCGAACTGGCCGACGGCGTCTCGGTTGGCGCCCACAACGTGATCGTCAACGCGCGCATCGCCGCCGGCGCGCAAATTAAGCCGTTCTGCCACATCGAAGGCGCCGTGGTCGGGCCGAAGTCGATGATCGGCCCGTATGCGCGGCTGCGGCCGGGCGCGGAGCTGGCCGAAGATGTTCATATCGGTAACTTTGTCGAGGTCAAAAACAGTACCATCGCCGCCCACAGCAAGGCCAACCACTTGAGCTACGTCGGCGATTCGACGGTCGGTTCGCGTGTCAATATCGGCGCCGGCACCATCACCTGCAACTACGACGGCGTCAACAAGTACCGCACCGTGATCGAGGACGACGCTTTCATCGGCAGCGACAGCCAACTGGTGGCGCCGGTCACCGTCGGCAAAGGCGCGACGCTCGGCGCCGGCACCACCCTGACGAAGGACGCGCCGGCTGGCAAGCTGACGGTCTCGCGTGCCAGGCAGGTGACGATCGACAGCTGGCAGCGTCCGGTGAAGGTCAAGAAATAAGTTTCGTTATCATAAAACGTCATCCCCGCATGCGCGAAGGTGACGGTTTGAAGAGTAACGAAATTGCTCGAAGGCTTCAAGCCGCCAGCCCTTCGCCCACATCCGCGCGCGCCGCCTTGAACGCCGGCATCAGCGAAGCGAGCAGCGCCACCGCCATGACGGCCACCACCGCCATCCCCATCCAGTAAAAGTCGAGCTCGACGAGCATCGGGGCGCGCTCGAGGGCTTGCTGGGTGGTATACGACAGCGCCGCCCGGTTGACCACCCACGAGATCAGCCCGCTCCCGGCCACGCTGATGACGGCCGCGAAAGCGGCCATCCACAACGCTTCCGCCGCGTACATCGCGAACACGCCGCTGCCGGGCATGCCGAGGGCGCGCAGGGTCGCCACCTCGCGCCGGCGCTCGAGCGCGTTCATCGAGATGGTGGCGGCAATCGCGGCAGCGATCACGGCGAACACCATGCCGGCCACGCTGTGTAAGTAAAGGTCGGAGTCGTTGCGCGCTTTTACATAGCTGGGCGACAATTCCTGCCAGGTGTGGACGTCGACCACCAGCCCGGCCGCGCGCAACGCCGAATGCAGCGCAAGGCGCATGGCGTCGAGTTGCCGCGGCTCGGCCAGGTAGACCACCAGCCGCTCGGTGCGTTCGGTGTCGACCAGGGTGCGGGCCAGTTCGAACGGCATCAGCAGCGAGTGGCTGCCGTTGAGATCGGTCGTGCTGTACACATCGACCACTTCGGCCTTGAGCGGGGCGAGCGGTTTGTCGACGCTGACGCCGGTCAGGGTAAGGTTGCTGCCGGGCTTGAGGCCGAGCGAACGGGCTTGCCCGCTGCTGAGCGCGATGCCGTTTCGCTGGTCCGGCTTGAGCTTGCCATACGTCGGCGGCGCCGCTTCCAGGGCGGCGCTGCTGATGCCTTTGCCGTGAAACAGCGTCGAGCGCTTGCCGGTCGAGGCGATTCCCTCCACGCTCATCTGCGGCACCACCAGCGCCACCCCGGCCATCGCTTCGACCAGCCGCTTGAGCTGGGCCGTCTCGGCCGGCTTGAAGGCTGCGCTGTCCCGCGCATCAGCCGCCGCGTCCGCCGCATCGGCGCGCGTGATCGTCAGGTGGCCCAGCCGCTCGATCGTCACGGCCTGGTATTCGAGCCGCGCGCATACGCTGGCGCTGTTGCCGACAAACAGGTCGAGCAGGCACAGGCAGGCGGCGATCAGCAGCACCGTCAGCACGCTACGCGGGCGGCCCAGCATCAGGGTGCGCAGCGCCAGCTGTTGCGGACTCATCCTTGGGCCCGCAGCGTGCGGCGCGCTGTGTCGGCCGCCGCGCCGCACAGCCGCCCCTCGTTCAGTTGCAAGGTGCGGTTCGCCCGGCTCACCTGGCGCTGATCGCGCGTCGAGATGACGAAGGTGGTGCCGTGCTCGCGTTGTTGGGCGGCAAACAAGTCCATAACCAGACGGATGCTGCCATTGTCGAGGCGGGAAGTGGCCTCGTCGGCCACCACCAACTGGGGCGCGGCGACCAGCGCGCGGGCGATGGTCACGCGCTGGCGCTGGCTGGCGTCGAGCCGGTCAGGGAAGTGGTGGGTCTGGGTCTTGAGGCCGACCCGCGCCAGCAGTTCGCCGGCCAACGCGCGGGCCTCGGCCAGCGCGGTGCCTTTGATGCGCCCGCGCAGCGTCAAAGGCAATAGCACGTTGTCGAGCGCGGAGAGCGCCGGCACCAGGCTGAACGCCTGGAACACATGGCCGATCAGTTCGCCGCGCAGGTCGGCGCGCGCCTGCCCGGACAATGTCGAGGTCAGCAAACTGTCGATGACGACGCTGCCTTCGGAGACCGTCTCGATCAGGCTGATCAGGTTCAGCAGGCAGGTCTTGCCGTGGCCGGACGGGCCGCAGATGGCCACCAACTCGCCGCGTCCCACGTGCATGTTGATGTCGTTGAGCGCATGCACGCCGGCCAGCCCGCGGCCGTAGACCTTGTGCACGCCGGACAATCGCACCAGTTCACCGAGTGGCATGATCTGGCCCGGCCTTTCGTGGCCCGGCCTTTCCTTTCCTGGCGTCGTGCCGCTTCCCCCTATTGCATCCATCGCAGCACCTCGCATTTACCTTTGGCGGCGCCCCCGATGGGCGTCACGCTGGGTGTTGCAAGTAGACGCTATTTCCCCTTGGAATCCGTTGATGATACTCAACGGCAAAGGTCAGACGGCAATGTGGGTTTCGAATTTGCTGCGGAAGGTGGAAAAGTAGGTCTTTACGTTGCGCACGTTGGCGTGCGCCGCGAACAAGCGGTGCGCCAGCGCATGGTAGGCCGGCATGTCGGCCAATTGAACGATCAACACGAAATCGGGCCCCGGCGCCACCCGGTAGCATTGCAGCACGGCCGCTTCAAGCGCCGCCAGTGCTTCGAACTCGGCCATCCGCTCGGCGGCCTGGACGTCGAGCGAGATCTCGACGATTGCTGTCAGCCGCGCGCCGACTTTCTCGGGCGAAACGATGGCGACCTGGCGCGCGAGGATGCCGGCCTCGGTCAGCTGCTTGACGCGGCGCAGACAGGTGGGCGCCGATACGTGGACAAGTTCCGCCAGCTCCGCATTGGTGTGCGAGGAGTCACGCTGAAGCGCATTGAGGATGCGACGATCGACGTCGTCCATCGAAGTTGTCAGGTCGTTCATGGCATATTTTAATGAATCAGAAAATAGATCGTCAATAAATGAAATTATATTTCATGGTTTTTAACGCGTGAAATAATATAACGAAAACCAGCGTATTTAGAAAGCCAATTTCATCTTGGTTCCTCTAGGATTCGTCTATTGCAAATCTTTCAAATGAGGCTTCTCATGTGCGGAATCGTCGGAGCAGTAGCGCAGCGTAACATTACTCCTATCCTGATCGAAGGCCTCAAGCGCCTCGAATACCGCGGCTATGACTCTTGTGGCGTTGCCCTGCACGTCGACGGCAGGCTGCAGCGTTCGCGCAGCACCGCCCGCGTGGCCGAGCTGGAAACCCAAATGGCCAGCGCCAAGCTGGAAGGCTTTACCGGCATCGCCCATACCCGCTGGGCGACCCATGGCGCGCCGCTGTCGCACAATGCCCACCCGCACTTTTCCCCGACCGAAGAATCGGCCCGCATCGCGCTGGTGCACAACGGCATCATCGAAAACCATGACGAACTGCGCGCCGAACTGGCCGCCCTCGGCTACGTGTTCACCAGCCAGACCGACACCGAAGTGATCGCCCACCTGGTCGACCATATGTACAACGGCGACCTGTTCGACACCGTCCAGCAAGCAGTAAAACGCTTGCACGGCGCCTATGCAATTGCCGTTTTTACCCGCGAAGAGCCGCACCGGGTCGTCGCCGCGCGCCAAGGTTCGCCTTTGATCGTCGGCGTCGGCCAGGGCGAGAACTTCGTTGCCTCCGACGCCATGGCGCTGGCCGGTACCACCGACCAGATCATCTATCTCGAAGAAGGCGACGTCGTCGACCTGCAACTTGGCCGCTACTGGATCGTCGACGTCGACGGCCGTCCCGCCACCCGCGACGTAAAAACCGTGCACGCCCACACCGGCGCGGCCGAACTGGGACCGTACCGTCACTACATGCAAAAGGAAATCTTCGAGCAGCCGCGCGTCATCGGCGACACCCTCGAAGGCGTCACCGGCATCATGCCCGAGCTGTTCGGCGACAACGCCTATAAAGTTTTTAAACAGATCGACCGCGTGCTGATCCTGGCCTGCGGCACCAGTTACTATGCCGGCCTGACGGCCAAATACTGGATCGAATCGGTCGCCAAAGTGCCGTGCAGCGTCGAAATCGCCAGCGAATACCGCTACCGCGACAGCGTCCCGCACCCGAACACGCTGGTCGTCACCATCACCCAGAGCGGCGAAACGGCCGACACCCTGGCCGCCTTGAAACACGCGCGCAGCCTCGGCATGGTCCACACCCTGACGATCTGCAACGTCGCCACCAGCGCCATGGTGCGCGAGTGTGCGCTCGCTTACATTACCCGCGCCGGCGTCGAAGTCGGCGTCGCCTCGACCAAAGCCTTCACGACCCAGCTGGCCGCCCTGTTCCTGCTGACCTTGACCCTGGCGCAAATAAACGGCCGCCTGTCCGACGACGACGAAGCGACGTATTTAAAACAGATGCGCCACCTGCCGGTGGCGCTGGCCGCCGTGCTGGCGCTGGAGCCGCAGATCATCGCCTGGGCCGAAGACTTCGCGCGCAAGGAAAACGCCCTCTTCCTCGGCCGCGGCATCCACTACCCGATCGCCCTCGAAGGCGCGCTGAAACTGAAGGAAATCTCGTACATCCACGCCGAAGCCTACCCGGCCGGCGAACTGAAACACGGCCCGCTGGCGCTGGTGACCGAGGAAATGCCGGTGGTGACGATCGCCCCGAATGACGCCCTGCTCGAAAAGCTAAAATCGAACATGCAGGAAGTGCGCGCCCGCGGCGGCCAGCTATATGTCTTCGCCGACGTCGATTCGCGCATTACGTCAAGCGACGGCGTACACGTGATTCGCCTGCCGGAACACTACGGCCTGCTGTCGCCGATTTTGCACGTGGCGGCACTGCAGTTGCTGGCGTACCACACGGCACTGGCGCGGGGGACGGATGTGGACAAGCCGCGGAATTTGGCGAAGTCGGTCACGGTGGAGTGAGGACGGCAGCCGGAATGTCGCGGGGGGCGAATCAGTTTTAAAACGCGCCGCATGATCATTGCGTTCTCATCGCCAAAGCCGCCCGACTGGCCGTCGAAGATCATCAGCGGCAGGTAGCAAGTGGAACCATCGTGGCGGTGATGGAACGCCAGGATCCAGCTCGAGAATGAGGCTCTTTGGCGCATTGGCAACGCTGGCAATGAATTGCGCTACAAGGGCCTCGCTGACACGATAGATATCCTGGCGGCTCGCCGCATGTTCGACGCGCGAGATGGTCGGCCCCGATGTCAGCGCAGCGCCACCGTCGAACGGCAAGCGAGCCGCGCCACGCTTGAACATTTAGTCGTTCCGGTCGTCGTCACCGCAGCCAATTTGGTAGATTCGCTGCGGCACTATACCGTGGTACGAATGGCTGACGTAACTTCGATGGCGGCGGTCAGGCAAGGCCGCGGCGATATGGGTCAAGCCAATCTGGAGGTCGACTCCACGCAGCAGAACCGGGCCGAGATCGGACGACAAGCCGCTGCCGGCGAAATCGGCACGGGCGCTGCGCGCGGGAATGGATGCAAAACGGAGCTGCTCCGGGGTAAAATTCACGCTCGGCAAGGTGTGTTCGTGTTGATAAATGTGGCTTAGGAATAAATCACATTTTTCAATCGCTTTAGCAGGTGTAAAGAACAGGGAATTGGTTTGGACGGCCCTGCCCCCCGGCATTTGACATAATTCTCGAGGCGGCAAGGTGAAAAAACGGCGCCGGCAAGCACTTGTTTGGCGCTAACGCACCACTTGCAATTTCGTCTTCTTGCCGTTGCGGTAGGTGTAGAGGGTCAGCGCTGCGTTGCTCAGGTCGCCGTTAGGCTCGAAGGCAATGCTGCCGGTCACGCCCTGGTGCCGGATTTTGGCCAGCACTGGTAGATACATGGCCGGGTCGCTTGACTTCGCCTGCTGCATCGCCGCGGCAAACACCATCACGGCGTCGTAGGCGTAGGGCGCATAGGTTTGTACCTCCAACTTGAAACGCTTGCGATAGCGCTCGGTAAAATCGGCCAGCACCGCTTCCTGCTCGGCGCTCACGCCGCCGGCCACCACGCACGTGACCTTGTCTTCGCCGACGGCGTCGCCGGCCAGCAGCGGCAGCTTTTGGGAACAGACGCCGTCGCCGGAGACGAATTTGGCGTCGATCCCGAGCGCCTTCATTTGTTTCAGCATGGGGCCGGCCACGGCGTCCATGCCGCCATAGAAAATCACGTCGGGACGCTGCGCGCGGATCTGGGTCAGGATCGCATTAAAATCGGTCGCCTTGTCGTTGGTGAACTGGCGGCTGACGACCTGCAGCGCGCCTTTGCTTGCCTTTACGCCCTTGACGAATTCGTCGGCCAGGCCCTGGCCGAAGGCGGTGCGGTCGTCGATCACGGCGACCCGCTTCGCCCTGAGCGTGTTGGCCGCATAGCGCGCCAGCGCGGCGCCGACCAGGTTGTCGTTGGCGACCAGCCGGAACGCTGATTTAAAACCTTGCTGGGTGTACAGCGGCGTAGTGGCGGCCGGAGAAATTTGCGGAATACCGGCAGTGTGATAGATCTTCGAGGCCGGCACCGTGGTGCCCGAGTTCAAGTGGCCCACCACGGCCACCACACCCGCATCGACCAGCTTCTGGGCGACTGCGGTGCCCTGTTTGGGATCGCCACCGTCATCTTCCGTCAACAACACCCATTGCACTTTCTTGCCGTTGATCGTGGCGCCCTGGGCATTCAGGTCTTCGATCGCCAGGCGGGCGCCGTTTTCAGTGTCCTTGCCGGAGTGGGCGGTGGGGCCCGACACCGGCGCGGCGCTGCCGATCCGCACTTCCTGCTGGGCATGAACGGATGGCGCGGCGGCCAACGCGAGAGAAAATCCAATCATGGCGGCGGCAATACGCATGGCGGCGACCTCCTTCGTTTGGGTGCACCTGAATTGTAGCGCGCTGTCGCCATAACGCTATTTTGGGGTCGGAGGTGGGGTGGAACCGAAAACCGGGTGAAGGAAAATACTTAAGGTGTTGACA
>Ga0326735_1000222_pt1 | contig 13328 bp, 12 predicted proteins | sample 37_GP2_1092_FD_207945 | JGI IMG/M metagenome (GOLD analysis project Ga0326735, IMG submission 207945) | Glacier ice microbial communities from Ngari, Tibet, China - 37_GP2_109.2 | ecosystem: Environmental > Aquatic > Freshwater > Ice > Glacier | place: China: Ngari, Tibet | collected 2018-07-31
CGTTTACGTTGCGTGCGATCGCCATGCTGCGCGCCTTGTTCAGCGTCGAATACAACTCGGAGGCGACGGCCTTGCCGCGGTGATTGGCGATCATCGAAGAAAACGAGGGAGCCGCCATGGCTGTCAGCATGACCGTGATGGCGATGCCTATCATCAGTTCGGTCATGGTAAATCCGGCCGATCGGGGCGCGCCGGACTGAGGGATGAAGCGCGCTTGTGGCGCGGCAGCGAGATTCGTCATGCCAGGCCTACCATTTGTCGCTCGGGGTTTTGATGCCGGCTTGATTCACCGTCAAGGTGGAGTCGGTCGCTTGCGCGGTGCCGGTCCTGGGCGTTGCGGTAATCGTGAAGGTCGGCGGTCCACTGGCGACACTCATGGTGATGGTGTAGAAGGTCGACACCAGGGTGGGTGTGGTGACATTCAGCGCGGTCAGGTTCGCGGCGTAAGCGCGCGCGTCGAGCAGATATTGCTGTTGGGCCTGAGCGATCTCGAGTAAATGCGCCTGCGCCGACGCGCGTTTGCTCTTGATCTGGTGCGTGCGATAAGACGGCAGGGCAATCGCCATGCAAATGCCGACAATCACCAGGGCAATCATGATTTCCATGAAGGTAACACCGCGCTGTTTGTGTAATTGCGCCCCGGAATTCGACGACTTGGACATTACATTCTCCCTTGAGACCGTATTTTGTTACTCCCGGGAAATAATAACAAGTGGATTCCGATGGGCGGCGCTTAATCCGGGACAAGCGGAAACCGGAGCGGCGCTAATCCCGTTGGCTGGCGGCTGCTCAAAAAAGCACTCCTGCGGGCGAGTAATGCGGTTTAGTCAAGCATGGGGCGGCCCGGGTTTGTGCGTTGGTGTGATCGATAGCGCCGCCCTAATTCAATGCACCCCACCAATCACTGCTTTCAATAACATTTCTTGTAGACTACTATTGCCACAATGAACATTCATCGAATAGCCAACAGTATCGTCACGCGGATCGTGATGCTGGGTTTGGCGATCGTGCTGGCCGGTGCCCTGGCGCGTTACTATTTCCTGACGGATTTCCTGCGCCGCGATCTTGGCGCCGTGATGGCGACTCAGCAGCAAATGCTGGCCGACTATGTGGCCAACGATATCAATGCCAAGATCCGTGAGCGTGAGGCAGTGCTGAAACAGATGGCCGCCACGCTGCCCGTCGATGCGCTGCAGATCGATGCGCGTGAACTGCGCAGCTGGCTCGGCGAGCGGCACCATCTGGTGCCGCTTTTTTTCGACCGTGTCGTAGTAATCGACACGCACGGCTCAACCATCGCCCAGTATCCGCAGCTTGGTGAGGCCAGCACGGCAAATTTCGCAGACCGCGATTATTTCCGCGGCGCGATGGCTGGCAGTTTTATCGTTGGCCAGCCAGTCTTCGCCAAGGTCACCGGTGAGGCGATTTTGCCCATGTTGGCGCCGATCAAGGACGCTTCCGGACGGGTGCGGGGTGTGCTGGCAGGCGTGACCTCGCTGGATTCATCCAATTTCCTGTCCCTGCCGCCGCAGAGCCGGGTTGGCAAGAATGGCAGCTTGACGCTGGTCTCGCCGCAAGACCGCTTGTATGTCGCGGCGACCGACGCCAACATGGCGCTGAAGCCGACCCCGGCTGAGGGCGTCGACGCCCTGCATGACCGGGCCATGGCCGGCTATCGTGGCAGCGGCTTGACCGTCAATGCGAGCGGCATTGAACAAACTGTCGCCATGTCCTCGGTGCCCAGCACTGGCTGGTACGTCGTGGCGCGCATTGCCAATCGTGAAGGCCTCGCGTCGCTTGGACGGGTGACGCGCTATGTCGCGGTGAATACCATCATCGTCGGCTCCATTTTTCTGTTGGTCGCCACAACACTGCTGATCTCGATATTCCGGCCGCTATTTCGCGCCGCCGCTGCAGCTGACCGCATGACGCGCGGCGAAATGCCGCTCGAATTGCTGCCGGTCGAGCACGCTGACGAGGTCGGCCATCTGACTGCCGCCTTCAATCGCCTGCTGGCCAAATTGCAGAGCAGCCAGCTGGAACTGGCGCGCATGGCGCACCACGATAATCTCACCGGCCTGCCGAACAGCACCTTGCTCGCCGACCGCATCGCGCAGTCGCTCGCGCGCGCCCAGCGCAACGAGCGGCGCGTCGGGCTGCTGTACCTCGATCTCGATTCGTTCAAGCCGATCAACGACGAATTGGGCCATGGCGCCGGCGATGCCGCGCTGGTCGAAGTAGCTCGCCGCCTGGCCGGCGCGATGCGCGAATCCGATACCGTAGCCCGCGTCGGCGGCGACGAATTCATCATCGTGATGGAAGACCTCGATCCGAGCGGGAATACTGCCGCGGAGGCTGCCGCTACCGTCGCGACCAAGTGCATCGCGGCCATCGAAGCGCCGATGCTGCTGCAGGGAAAAAAACGCCAGATCGGTGTATCGATCGGCATTGCCATCGGCGACGGCAACAGCACCGCCGATTCGCTGCGCAAGGCTTCCGATGAAGCGCTGTACCAGGCCAAGAACGGCGGCCGTCATCGCTATGTGATCCATGCTCCAGCGGGCGGCATGTCGACAGGCAGCCCGCTGCGGCCCTTCGAGCCCGACAGTGCGGCGAAAAAGGTGCTCATTCAAAGCGCAATGTAGCGCTCGTTTTTGCCGCCTTAAACGGTAAAATGGCGGCCGCAGGAATGTCGCGCGATCTCATTTACATTGCCCGACTGCGCCGTAATTTACGGTTGTTTTCCATACCGAACAAGGTTGTATGTTCACGCTCAGTCCACACACCTCTGGCGGTGCGCAGCGCACGCTTTCTTTATCCGCCGGAGCCTGCCTGACCCGGGCCGCGCCGCTGCGCCTTCACGAGGATGGCGAGGACCATTTTCACGAAATCAGCGAAGCAGAAAAAGCCGCCATGGCCGATTACATCTGGCGCGCGGATAACGTCGAGCTGACCACGGTCGGCATCGACATCGGCAGCTCGACCTCGCATCTGATGTTCGCCAGGGTTCACCTGCAGCGCAAATCGCAGAACCTGTCGAGCGGCTATGTGGTGGTCAGCCGCACCGTGCTGTGGAAGTCGCCGATCCTGATGACGCCCTTCCTGGTGGATAACTCGATCGATGCGGCGCGGCTGAAGGATTTCATCGACGGCGCGTATCACGCGGCCGGACTCGCGCGCGAAGACGTCGACAGCGGCGCGGTGATCCTGACCGGCGAGGCGATCAAGCGCAGCAATGCACAGGCGATCGCGCAATTATTCGCCAGCGAATCCGGAAAATTCGTGTGCGCCTCGGCTGGCCATCACCTCGAATGCACCCTGGCCGCGCACGGTTCGGGCGCCGCCGCGCTGTCGCGCAGGACGCATCGGACAGTATTGAACGTGGACATCGGCGGTGGCACGACCAAATTCGCGCTGCTGAAGAACGGCGTGGTTACAGCGACCTGCGCGGTGGCAGTGGGCGGGCGCCTGATCGTGCAGGACGCCGAGGGGCGCGTAACACGGCTGGATGAATCGGCGCGCCTGGCTGCCGATAGCCTGGGCGTGCAGCTGCAATTGGGCGAACGGCCAACGCCGGGAACCGTCGAGCGCATCGTCGCGGCGCTGGCCGACATCCTGCTCGACTTCATCGCCGGCCAGACCGGCGGCGAACTCGGCCAGACCCTGTTGCTGACCGAAGCGCTGATGCTGGACAGCGCGCCCGAATTGATCACCTTTTCCGGCGGCGTATCCGAATACATCTTCGCGCGCGAGACGCATGATTACGCCGACATCGCCATGCCGCTCGCAGCGCGCATCGGCGCGGCCTTCGCGACTGGCCACATGGGCGCTGTGCTGACCGATCCGGGCAATGGCATCCGCGCCACCGTAATCGGCGCGTCGCAGTTCACAGTGCAGGTAAGCGGCAAGACCATCCACATTTCGCGCCGAATCGAACTGCCGCTGCATAACATCCCGGTGATATTTCCGCGCATCGCGATCGATAAAGGCTTCAGCGCCGACGACGTAGTGCGTGAAACCCGGGCAGCCCTGGCGCGCAGCGATCTCGATGCAACCCAGACGGTCGCACTGGCGATTCGATGGCGCGGCGATCCGCATTATTCGATCATGCGCACGCTGGCCAACGGCATCGCCATGGCGCTCGACAATACCGGCGGCGCGCCGCTGGTCCTGGTGATCGATGGCGACATCGCCAGATTGATGGGCAATATCCTCGAATACGAATTGAAGTTGCTTAGGCCAGTGATCTCAGTCGACGGCGTGCAACTGGAGGAGCTCGATTTCGTCGACATAGGCCAGTTGATCGAGCCAGCCTACGTAGTCCCCATCGTGATCAAGTCGCTACTGTTCACGCCCGCGAACTAACGCAGCTGCGCAAAATGAACGCACGAGGACATCCGGTCGCACGAGGACATCCGGCGGCACGAGGACATCCGGCCGCGCTTCATCTTCAAGGGAGGGCGACACAACTAGCCGCTCGAATGTGGGGTTAGTTGTGTCGCCCTCCCAAGGACGTCAAGCCGAGCGATTGCCACCCCGACCAAAGAATCACGTCGAGTCAAAACGCTAACCCAAACCCAGGAAGCGCCCAGCACGGGCGAAGAAAATCGAATCCATCCGGGCGGGCCGAGGCGGTAAGCCTTCCGGAACATTAAGGCCCCGAAGGGGTCGTGGAGGAAGGCTTACCGCCTCGGCCCGCCCACACAAAAAATCGAGCAAACCTCGGCCCAGCCCACACAAAAAATCGAGCAATCCGCGGCCCAGCCCACGTGCAAAATCGAGTAAGCCGAAAGCGTCCCCACACAACAAATCGATTCAAACCACGTCGAAAAACGCCCCATGCATAACTGAACCGCATGAGCACATCAAACGCAATGTAACGTGCCCTACCCGCCAGCCACCTGATCCCCGCGCTTCCCAAGCATGCGCGCAGAAACGATCACGCCGAGCGCAATGATGCCGGCCCCGGCCAGCGTCGCCGCCGGTCCGCCCAGCAGACTCACAGCCACGCCGCTTTGCACATGTCCCAGCTGCCCGCTGCCGCGCGTGGCCAGCATGACCACCGACATCACGCGTCCGCGCAAGCCATCCGGCACCAGCATTTGCGCCATCGTGCTGCGCGTGACCGACCACATGCTGTCGACCGCGCCGAGCAAAAACAGCACGGCGGCCGTTAGCCAGAGTGACTTCGACAAACCAAATGCACTCCACAGCGCGACATACACGACTCCAAACATCAGGATCACGCGCGCATGTCGCTGCACGCGAACCGCCAGCATGGCGCCCATGCCGAGCAGGCCGCCGGCGCCGAGCGCGCTGAACAGCAGGCCCAGGCCCTGCGGCCCCGCCGCCAGGATGTCGCGCGAAAAAATCGTCACCAATGTGCTGTTATAGCCAAACAGCCCGGTCATGATCTCCAGCGCCAGCGCTGCCTTCAGCGCCGGGCTGCGCCAGACGAACCGCACGCCCTCCTGCACGCTCAGGAGCATGCCCGTGCGCGCAGGCGGCGCGGCCTCCGTGGGCGCTGCGCTCAGGCGCATGGCGCGCAGCGCGAGGATCATGCCGACGAAGCTGGCGGCGTTCACCAGGAAGGGCAGCGCATAGCCACCATAAGCCAGCATCAGGCCGCCGATCGCAGGCCCGACCAGCATGCCGCTGCGGAGCGCGATCACATGCAGCGTTACCGCGCTTTGCAGCGCTTCACGCGGCACCAGCCCGGCCATCAGCGCATGCCGTGCCGGGCCGGAAAACGCCGCCACCGTGCCGCTCACCAGGCTCAGCAGATACAGATGCCAGAACTGCAGATTGTCAGTCGCGGCCAGCAAGCCGATCGCCAGCGACATCACCAGCATCGTGCTCTCGGTTAGCATCAGCATCGCACGACGCGGAATCCGATCCGCCACCACGCCGCCGACCAGTCCCAGCAGGATGAAGGGAGCGGCGCGGAACAGGCCGTTCAAGCCGAGCAACAGTGGCGAGGAGGTCATTTCGTAGAGGATCCAGCTGACCGCAGTGACTTCAATCCACTGGCCCAGCTGCGAAGTAATCAGACCGATTACATACAGGACGAAGTTACGCTCGCGCAGCGCGGCCAGTCCGGCCGGCCACGCGCGCGGCGCAGACCCGGCGCTCATCGCGCGGGTGGGTCCGACGCCAGCGTGTCACGCTCGGCCAGGCGCGGAAAAATTCGCATCCAGACCAGCACCACGAAGATGGTGCCAACGCCGCCAATCAGCACCGAAGGCACGGCGCCGAACCAGGCCGCAGTCAGGCCGGACTCGTACTGGCCCAATTGGCTGGACGCGCCGGTAAAAATCGAACTGACGGCGCTGACGCGGCCGCGCAATTCGTTCGGGGTTTCCAGCTGCACCAGCGAATGCCGGATGACCACGCTGACCATGTCGAACACGCCGGTAAACGCCAGCGCCACCAGCGACAGCACGAAGGACGTCGAGAGCGCAAACACCAGCGTGCTGACGCCGTACAACGCGACCGCGGCGAACATGATTTTGCCGGCATTGCGCACGATCGGATATTGCGCCAGCCAGACCGACATCAACAGCGCGCCGACCGCCGGCGCCGCGCGCAGCAGCCCCAGCCCCCACGGCCCGACATGCAGGATGTCGCGCGCAAAAATCGGCAGCAGCGCGACCGCGCCGCCGAGCAGCACGGCGAACAGATCAAGCGAGATCGCGCCGAGGATCGGCTTGTGGCGCCATACGAAGGCAAAGCCAGCCAGCATGCTCTGCATATCCAGCGCTGGCTTGCTGCGCGATGGCAGCAGGATGCGCATCAGCGGGGTCATCGCCAGCGCAACGAAGAACAGCACCGACACGACTTCGTACACCACGTGCGCGCCGGCGACGTAAATGAAGCCGCCCAGCGCGGGGCCAGTGATGCCGGCCAGCTGCTGTGCGGATGCGTTGATGGCGACCGCGCGCGGCAGTGCTTCGGTCGAGACCAGCTGTGGCGCGAGCGCGGCCTGGGCCGGATTCTGGAAGGCGCGTGCAAAGCCGAGCACGGCCGAGGCAGCCAGCAGCAGGTTCCGGTCGACCCAGCCTTGCATGGTCGCGGCCACCAGCGCGATGCTGATCGCGAGCTGCAGCGCCATGCAACAGCCGAGCACCACGCGTCGGTCGTAGCGATCGGCCACATGCCCCGCCACCAGCGTCAGCAGCAATCCCGGCAAAAATTGCACCAGCCCGACCAGACCCAGGTCATACGCGCTATTGGTCAATTCATACATTTGCCAGGCGATCACCACCAGCATCATTTGATTGGCCATGGTGCCAGCCAGACGCGCCACGAAGTAATAGCGAAATGCGGGAAACTCGACCAGCGGGTTTTTCATCGGCGGCAAACCAGTAGAGGAAATGAACGGGGCGATTACGCGCCGTCGCGCAGCGAGCACGACGGCGGCAAGGCGACTATGCGGCGCCTGACCTTAAATGCGCATCCACGGTCCCTTGTACAGCACCGGCCCGCTCGGGCCATTCGGATCGCGCGATCCACCCTGTGGTTCGAGACTTACCGCGAGCACGACGACTTCCGGCGAAATCGCATTCGCGGGCAGCGTGAGTTGGGTCGCCCCGGCGGCGATCAGGCCCAGTGAACGCGGCGCACCCTGCTTCGGCACGGCCCACAGCTGCAGGGTTTTCTGGTCTGGCACCGGCTCTCCACCCACTACGCGCACGCGCATCGTGCCATTCTTGGTGTCGGCTGCGACCAGTACGGCGGCGCCGGATTTTTCATCATTCAGCGTCGCCACGTACGAAATTACCGGCGTAACTGGTTCCAGGGATTTAGTGACCAGCACCGCCACCAGCAAGGTAGCCAGCGCGGTCGAGGCAAGACCAAGCCCACGCCAGAACGCGAGATTTTCGCTTAACCAGCCTGCCAGCCAGCCTGACTTTGCAGGCTGGAGGTTCATGCGTGCTGCGATGCCGTTCCAGACCTGTTTGCGCGGCTGCACCGACGGCGCGAATTCAGCCAGCGGCATCAGGCGCGCACTCCATGCAGCAGCGATATTGCGCAGGTCGGCGTCGTCGTGCAGCCAGCTTTCGAAGCGGCGGCGCGCACCGCCATGCAGCGTGCCGAGCGCGTACTCGGCGGCCAGTTTGTCACGCAGGCCTGGGTTATTACGAATGTTCATGCATTCCTCCCTTCGAGAGGCAAATTTTCAGGCGTTCCAGGCCACGCCGTATCCAGGTCTTGACGGTGCCGATCGGCAGCTGCATTTCGCTGGCCACTTCACTGTGCGACAGGTCGTGATAGAAGGCCAGTGCGATGACTTGTCTGTGCAATCCCTCCAGCGTCGCAAAGCACCCGGCAAGCGCCTTCGCATCGCCGCTGATCTGCAGCGATTCGAGCGGCGTCGCGGCCGGATCTTCCAGCGCGTGCACGATTTCCGCATCAAAGTGATCCGCATCGATTTCGACCGTACTGTCGGTGCGGCGCAAGATGTCGAACGCTTTATTTCGCACGATCGTCGCCATCCAGGTCATCGGCGCGGCCAGGTGCGGCTGATAGCTGCGCGCGTTGTTCCAGATGCTGACGAAACTTTCCTGCAGCGCTTCTTCGGCAAGCTCCTGCTTGCTTAATATACGCAGCGCGAAGCCAAACAGTTTCGGCGACGTATTTTCGTACAGTTGACGGAACGCCGACGCGTCACGCGCCGCTGCCGCGACTAGCCAGCTGCGCAGCTGCGCGACCTGAGTGTCCTGGTCAGTGAAGGTAGATGCCATGTTGCCCCGGGTTGAATTAGGGTGGAAGCGCGAAACGCCGCGCAGTCATGTCGAAAAGCTAATCGCTTCGGCCAGACAAGGACCGCATTCATTATCAAAATATAATTATCGTTTGGCCAAGCTGTTGGAATTTGTCATTGGATCGCAAGAATTAACCCTCGCGCCAACTCCGTCGCAGAAATATAACGCAGGTTTAGTTGATAATGTTCAAGATAATAATCCCACTCCCATTTCACGGACGGCGATCATGCGTATTCGCTTTGACAAGATGATTCTTGCGCGCACCCTGATGGCCGCCATCGCATGCCTGAGCCTCGCGCACGGCGCCGCAGCGCAAGGCTTGAGCATGTCCGACTTGCGCAAGCTCGGCGTGCTGGCGGATGCCGGCCAGGGCGATGGCGCGGGCCTGTCGCGCACCGGCGAAACCACCAGCCTGCACGCCTTGTATGGCAATTCCAGCCCGCGCGATTATTCACTGACTTCACATGCGCGCAATGAACGCTTCGCACTGTCCTTGAACAGCCAAGATGTCCGCACCAGCCTTGCGCCGCTCGCGGCGTATGGCATGCGCCAGGACATGCTGGGGTTGAAGCTCAGGGTCGCCGGTCCCGCATCTGATCAGGATGGCGCCATGCCGCAAATCGCCATTGGCACGCAGTATCGGCGCACTCGGAATGTTGGCGAGATTGGTGGACTGGAGCCCGGCGGGCCAGCCCTGCGCAGCGAGAACAACGTCGATTACACCATTTCAGCCAGCAAATCCTTCCTGAACCGCAGTCTGCAGGTCAACAGCACCCTGCGCGCCACCCGGGCGAGCCAAAACAGCCTGCTTGGATTTGGCCCGACCGGCGACAGCTATCAGGCGATGCTGGAAACGTCCGCTACCTGGTCGATCAGCCGCAAATTGCTGGTCGGCGCCGACTTCCGCATGTCGCCGAACAGCGTGGGACTGGACAAGGACAAAGCCTACAGCGATTTGTTCGTGGCTTACTTCCCGACCAAGAATCTGGCGCTGACTCTTGCCTATGCCTCGCTGGGCGATATAGCGGTGTTCAGTCCCAAGCGCCAGAGCGGCGCCTACATGTCCTTGCAGCTGGGATTTTAAGCGCGCAACGCGCGCGCGAGACTGCGCGCTGCGCCGACCAGCCGCGGCGTCAGCCCCGGCTGCCGTTCAAACTGGCGCAGTCGCGCCAGCACGCGCCGCATGCCATCGTGCGCGGCACGCGCTGCGATCAGCGGCAGGTCGCGCGCCACCTGCGCGCGCGAGCGATACACGGCCAGATGATCCAGCTTGCGCTTGACGCCGCGCAGGCGGTACTTGTATTCATATTCGCCCCACAGGAAATGATATTCGCGGCCGCCCTGCCGGATACCTTCGCAGATCGTCAGGTAGCAGCACAGCGTGCCTAATCGATAGGCATTGAAGCTCGGATCATGCGCCAGCACTTCCATGAAATGATTATTCGCTTCGCTGAAGTTGATGGTCCCGGCGCAGATTATTCCGTCAATCTTGATGACCCCGATAAAGCCGCCGAACTGGAGCCGACGCAGCGTCTTCCACAGGCGCTCTTCACCATGCTCCGCACGCTGTTTTTTGCCGGCCATGCGGTTTTTGTAGAGCTCCAGGATGCTGCGTATCTGCTGCGGCTGCACCTCCTTCCCGGGGTATATCTCAAAGGAAAACGTGGGGAAGTCGCGGTGCGAGCGGGTCAGGTAACGGGTCAGGTAACGCTGGGTGGATTTGCCGAGACAGGCGAAATATTCCGCCTCAGTACGCGGCAGGGCGACCACGATATCTTCCAGAAAATTGTAACGATGGCATGGATAAGGCAACGAGCGCACGTCGTGCTCGACCGCATGAAAACAGAGCGACGTCGCCTGTGGGAATCGCTTAAACACATAATCAGCCAGGCGCACGATCATCGCTTCATCGATCCTCATGCCTTCGTTAACGACATGCACGCGGCCTTTATCCCAACGCAGCAGGAATACCGTGACCAGCTCTGCGCCCTGGCGCACCACATAGGTATTCGAGTGCGCGATCGCGCCGCTCGCCTGCAAGTGGCTCAGCGAAGAAAAGATGTTTCCGTACAATCGGCTCAAGGCCGGCGCGACAAACTCCGGCACCTGATCTTCAAAGAATTCGATCGAAACTTCTTCCAGGATCGGCGCGGTCTCGGGGAGAAATGAAGTGTGCATGAACGTCACCGGTGAATGAACCCAGGCTGTTAGTGCGACGCGCCTGGCGGCAGGATGCGGTATGGTCCGCTTGCCTCACTGGTTTGGATACATCCTGGTATCGAAGTTCACTGTGCCGCCGGAGTGGCGCGCCCATCCGCTTGCGCCGGCACAAGGATGCATCGGAAACTCGGCCATGGCGAAAAAAAACGGCGCCAAGCGGCGCCGTTCGCAATACAGAAGCCGCCTTACCAGATCAGCACACGATTTTCCGGCGCGACATACATCCTGTCGCCCGGCTTGATCTCGAATACGCGGTAAAAATCCGGCTGGTTCGCCAGTGTGCCGAGCACGCGGAACTGGTTCGGCGAATGCGGATCGGACTTGATCTGCACGATGGTCTGCGCATCGCGCATCTTTGAACGCCATACCTGCGCAAAGCCGATATAGAAGCGCTGCTCGCCGCTGAAGCCATCGATGGTTGGCGCAGGCTTGCCGCCAAGGGATAATTGCCAGGCCTTGTAGGCCACGGCCAGGCCGGAAGTATCGGCGATGTTTTCGCCCAGCGTGAGCTCGCCGTTGACGATGAAGCCAGGCACCGGGCTGTACGCGTTGTACTACTTCACCAGCGCCGAAGTTTTGGTCTTGAAGCGTGCCCTGGCCCGGCCAGCGTGACCCGGCCAGGCTAGCGCTTATTTTGCTATCGCGTCGGGCAGCACCACATTCACTTCAAGCACTTCCAGATTGCCCTGACGATCAAGCGACAGCTTGATATCCTCCGCACTAACATGCGTATATTTTGAAATCACCTCGATCAATTCGCGATGCAGCGCCGGCAGGAAATCCGGCCCGTCGCGGCCATTGCGTTCACGCGCGATGATGACCTGCAGCCGCTCTTTTGCCGCGCTGGCGGTCTTCGGTTTTGGATTGAACAGGAACGATAGCAGCGACATGTTACTTTCCTCCGAACATGCGTTTTAACAGGCTCGGCTTTTCATACGTGGAAAAGCGCATCTCGACCTCCTCGCCGAGGAAACGCGAAACGACATCGCGATACGCTTGCGCCACATCGCTGCCCTCGATATGGATTGCCGGATTGCCTGCATTGGATGCATGCAGCACGGTTTCCGATTCGGGAATGATGCCGATCAGCGGTATGCGCAAAATTTCCTGCACGTCGGCGTGCGACAGCATCTCGCCGGCGTCGACCCGCTTGGGCACATAGCGCGTGATCAGCAGATGTTCCTTGACCGGCTCGTCGCCGTTCAGGGCGCGGCGCGACTTGGCCTGGATGATGCCAAGGATGCGGTCCGAATCGCGCACCGACGAGACTTCCGGATTGGTGACGATGATGGCTTCATCGGCGAAGGTCAGCGCCATCACCGCGCCATGTTCGATGCCGGCCGGCGAATCGCAGATGATGAATTCAAAGTCCATCGCGGCCAGCTCTTTCAAGACGCGCTCGACGCCTTCTTCGCTGAGGGCGTCTTTGTCGCGCGTCTGCGAAGCCGGCAGCACAAACAGGTTATCGCAGTGCTTGTCCTTGATCAGGGCTTGCTTCAGCGTGGCTTCCTGGTTGACCACGTTGATCAGGTCGTACACGACGCGTCGCTCGCAGCCCATGATCAGGTCGAGATTACGCAGACCCACGTCGAAGTCGATCACGACAGTCTTATGACCGCGCAACGCCAGGCCGGAGGAAAAGCTCGCGCTTGAGGTGGTTTTTCCTACGCCGCCCTTACCGGAGGTCACTACAATAATTCTCGCCACAAGGTGCTCCTTCAAAAAATCCTGTTTAACTGCCCGGTCTACCGCGCCGGGTTCATTGCGATCAGATCCAGTCGATCGCCGACCAGGCGAACTTGCACCGCCCCCTGCGCCAATTCCTTCGGAAAGCCATCTTCAAAGGTACGGTAAATCCCCGCGATCGAGACCAGCTCCGGCTCCATGCTCAGGGCGAAGATGCGCGCCTCGGCATTACCGCTCGCGCCGGCCAGCGCACGGCCGCGCAAGGGGGCATATACATGGATGCTGCCGTCGGCGATCACTTCGGCGCCGCTGTTCACCGCCGCCATCACGACCAGGTCACAGCCGCGCGCATACACGCGCTGGCCGGCGCGCACCGGGGTATCGATGATCATGGAATTGAGGGGCGCCGCCGTGACCGCCGGGGCCGCTAAAACGGGCTGGGCTGCAGACGCTGGCGCCGGTGCTACCGGGGCTGGCGCGGATGCTGCTGGCGCTGTCTCTGCCGCGGCCGGCGCAGTTTCGTGACGCGGCCGGGCCACTACATCGATACTCAGGCCATGCGCCTGGATTTGCTCGTGCAACCCTTCCGGTGCGTGGCGCACTGCGACAGGATTGAGTCGATACGATTTGAACAGCGCAATCAGAGCAGCCCAGTCG
>Ga0326735_1000223_pt1 | contig 13254 bp, 12 predicted proteins | sample 37_GP2_1092_FD_207945 | JGI IMG/M metagenome (GOLD analysis project Ga0326735, IMG submission 207945) | Glacier ice microbial communities from Ngari, Tibet, China - 37_GP2_109.2 | ecosystem: Environmental > Aquatic > Freshwater > Ice > Glacier | place: China: Ngari, Tibet | collected 2018-07-31
CGGCGCACTCGTTGCCATGCTGGTCGCCTGCGGCGGCGGCGCAACCGATGGCTGCAGCAACCTTGATCCGACCCACAGCACAGATTTGGCGATCTGCAGAGCTGCCGTAGTAACGGGCACGGGCACGCACACCGGCACGGCCACCAAGACAGTTCTCGACAGTCAATCGTATGCCGCTACAGCCAATATGACGATTTCCGTCGCGCAGGCCTGTTGCCCGGCCAATTTATTGCTGCAAACATCGCCGGCATCGGCCAACCTGTACGCCAGCAGCAATCCAATTTCATGGTTTCACATTCAGCGATGCAGCCATTGCAACCGTTGTCATGAATGCGGCGGCCACCTTCCATGTTCAGGAGTTAGAGGCAGGAAGCACGTTAATCACCGTGGCCAGTGCGGAGGGAAAAAATACAAATATTACGCTGACGGTATTGTAAAAAATCGATGCTTGTCAGCGCCGAAGGCAGGCGCTGATATCGTTTGATTGCGCCCAAATTGCCAGATGACATCAGTTCCGATGGTTGGCAGCGCCCGGATTAAAAAGAAATCATTAGGAAATTTTCGCTGGAGACAGATAAACTAAACCTTGGCGCATGTGATTGTTTGCAAAAAATACGATGAGTTCCTTACTGAACAACATGGTGGCTATGACCAGCCACCGCGATCACGCAATGCTCGACCTGTCGGTGATTTCAGCAGTGCAGGAATTGGCTGCAGCCGCGCAAACCCGCATACTGACGGTGACCACCGTCGACAACCGGATGTTCCTGCATCCGCGCGCCAACATCGGCGCCGGCGGCAACGCCAGAATGGAAGAAAATCCCGACGCAGCCGAGGACTTGGCGAATTACCCGGCGCTGGCGGCCTGCATCGCCCACCGTGAAGCGAGCGTCTCCATCGTCGCGCCCGACGGTCGGTACCTGTTATGGCTGCCGATCTGGATTGGCGACAAGGCCCGCACCTGCATCGAAATCGTCAAGGCGACGCCTTTCAACAGCGCCACGCTCGATATCATTCACGGCGTCGTCAGCGTTTACCGCAACTTCCAGAATTTGCTCGACTACAGCGAACGCGATTCCCTGACCGGGCTGTTGAACCGCAAGACTTTCGACGATCAGCTGGCCAGGATGCTGCAAGCGAGCAATGGATTCGATGCGCATCCAGCGGCGTCCAGGCAAAAGCGGCGCCATCCGTCTGAGATCGATACCGAGATCGAAAAACAGTGGCTGGCGGTCATCGACGTCGATCATTTTAAACAGGTCAACGACAGGTTCGGTCATCTGTATGGCGACGAAGTGCTGATCTTGATCTCCAATTTGCTGCAATCGAGTTTTCGCGCCGAGGACCGGGTGTTCCGCTTCGGCGGCGAGGAGTTCGTGGTGCTGCTGCGCTCATGCACGCTGGGCAATGCGAGCCGGATCATCGACCGCTTTCGCACCAATGTCGCAGCGCATCACTTTCCGCAAGTGGGCGCGGTCACGATCAGCAGCGGCTTCGCCAGCATCGGCGACGGCGACGCGCCCGTCACGATACTGGGCCGCGCCGACCAGGCCCTGTATTACGCAAAGAGCCATGGCCGCAATCAAACCTGCCATTACGATCAACTGGTCAGCAGCGGCCTGTTGCAACAGGTCGAGTCCGGCAATACGGCCGAGTTTTTTTAAATCTCCGGCAAGCCAGTTATCCTGGTAAAAATGCCATAAAACCTGGAGCAGTCGATGGCGCAAGGCGGCGCGCTGTGACGTCCTCCTGAGCGGCCAGGAATGCCAGATCGGGCCGCAACAACGGCCCGGCCTGGGACCAGTCAAAGACCCGAACCGAAAAAACCATCGTTTATTTTAATACTTAAAAAGCATCAATTTTAATTATCAAAAACCATCATGCCGCTTGATTTTTGCCATATTATGATGCGACAAGCAGCATTTTTTGCGCATTCAAATTGACGTTTACGTTAACGTAATACACTTTAGAAAAATTATTTCACACGACACCAGATCGCGCCAAACGGCGCAACGCCGAACGCCTCACCATCAGGGACACCATGAACGACCTTTCGAACGCCCGCAACATTTCCGTTACTCCTAAACAACGGAAACTGGCCAACAAAGTGCGCTTCGTCACCGCCGCTTCGCTGTTCGACGGCCACGACGCATCGATCAACATCATGCGCCGCATCCTGCAATCGAACGGCGTCGAAGTGGTGCATCTGGGTCACAACCGGTCGGTCGAGGAAGTCGTCACGGCGGCGCTGGCCGAGGACGTGCAAGGGATCGCCATATCGAGCTACCAGGGCGGCCATGTGGAGTATTTCAAGTACATGATCGACTTGCTGAAGGCGCGCGGCGGCGCCCACATCAAAGTGTTTGGCGGCGGCGGCGGCGTGATCGTGCCGGAAGAAATCGCGGATTTGCACGCCTATGGCGTGACGAAGATTTTCAGTCCGGAAGATGGCCAGCGCATGGGTCTGGTCGGCATGATCGAATCGATGATCCAGATGTGCGACATCGACTTGTCAACCTACAGCCCGACGACACTGGACCTGCTGCGCACAAACGACATGGGCGAGCGGCACCGGCCGCTGGCGCAACTGATCACGGCGCTGGAAAACGACAAGGCCGCGCCGCAGTTGCGCGCCGAATTGCTGTCCATTGCGTCGAATCTTGCGGTGCCGACGCTGGGCATCACCGGCACCGGCGGGGCCGGCAAATCGTCCTTGACCGACGAATTGATCCGTCGCATCCGTCTCGACCAGGGCGATAGCCTGAACATCGCGCTCATTTCGATCGACCCGTCGCGCCGCAAGTCGGGCGGCGCGTTGCTGGGCGACCGGATCAGGATGAATGCGATCCATCCATGGGGCGCCGAGGGCAAGGCGCAGGCCCGCGTATTCATGCGCTCGCTGGCCACGCGCGAAGCCGGTTCCGAAGTTTCATCGGCGCTGCCGGACGTGATCGCCGCATGCAAGGTAACCGGTTTCGACCTGATCATCATCGAAACGTCGGGCATCGGCCAGGGCGACGCCGCCATCGTGCCATTCGTCGATCTCAGCATGTACGTGATGACGCCGGAATTCGGCGCCGCTTCGCAGCTGGAAAAGATCGACATGCTGGACTTCGCCGACTTCATCGCAATCAACAAGTTCGACCGCAAGGGTTCGCTCGACGCGCTGCGCGATGTCACCAAACAATACCAGCGCAACCGCGAACTGTTCAGCGGGCGCCCGGAAGAAATGCCGGTCTACGGCACCCAGGCGTCGCGCTTCAACGATGATGGCGTGACCGCGCTGTACCAAGGGCTGCTGCCCAAACTGGCCCAATTCGGGCTGCCGACCCGCCCAAGCACGCTGCCGCCGGCGGGCGTCAAGCATTCCAGCGGCAAGAACGTGATCGTGCCCCCCGCACGCAGCCGCTACCTGGCCGAGATCGCCGACACGCTGCGCGCCTATCACAAGTTCACCCGCAAGCAAGTCGTGAGCGCGCGCGAACGCCAGCAATTGATGGAGGCGAAGCGCATGCTGAGCGCCGCCAACAAGGACGTAACGAATTTCGACGATCTGATCATCCAGCGCGACCATGCGCTGGATGCCAATGCGCAAAAGCTGCTGGCGATGTGGCCGGACATGCAAGCGGCCTATGCCGGCGACGAATACGTCGTCAAGATCCGCGACAAGGAAATCCGCACCCGTTTGACCCAGCTGACATTGTCGGGCACCAAGATCCGCAAGGTGGCACTGCCGCGCTTCGAGGACCATGGCGAAATCCTGCGCTTTTTGATGCTGGAAAACGTGCCGGGCTCGTTCCCGTACACCGCCGGCGTGTTCGCGTTCAAGCGCGAGAATGAAGACCCGACCCGCATGTTCGCCGGCGAAGGCGATGCTTTCCGCACCAACCGCCGCTTCAAGCTGGTCTCGACCGGCATGGAGGCGAAGCGCTTGTCGACCGCGTTCGACTCGGTCACGCTGTACGGCGCCGACCCGGCGCTGCGACCCGACATCTACGGCAAGGTCGGCAACTCCGGCGTGTCGATCGCGACGCTGGACGATATGAAGGTGCTGTACGACGGTTTTGATTTGACCAGCCCGACAACCTCGGTATCGATGACCATCAACGGCCCGGCGCCGACGATTCTGGCGATGTTCATGAATACCGCGATCGACCAGCAGGTCGACAAGTTCGTCGTCGACAACAAGCGCCGGCCGAGCTCGGACGAAGCGGCCAAAATCAAGCAATGGGTGCTGGCCAACGTGCGCGGCACGGTGCAGGCGGACATCCTGAAGGAAGACCAGGGCCAGAATACCTGCATCTTCTCGACCGAATTTTCGTTGAAAGTGATGGGCGACATCCAGGAATACTTCGTGCACCACCAGGTGCGCAATTTCTATTCGGTCTCGATTTCCGGCTATCACATCGCCGAAGCGGGGGCCAATCCGATTTCCCAGCTGGCGTTCACCTTATCGAATGGCTTCACGTTCGTCGAAGCGTACCTGGCGCGCGGCATGCACATCGACGATTTCGCGCCCAACCTGTCGTTCTTCTTTTCCAACGGCATGGACCCGGAATACACGGTGCTGGGCCGCGTCGCGCGCCGCCTGTGGGCGGTGGCGATGCGCGACAAGTACGGCGCCAACGAACGCAGCCAGAAGCTGAAGTATCACATCCAGACGTCGGGGCGCTCGCTGCATGCGCAGGAAATCGACTTCAACGACATCCGCACCACGCTGCAAGCCCTGATCGCGATCTACGACAATTGCAACTCGCTGCACACGAATGCCTACGACGAGGCGATCACGACGCCGACCGACGAATCGGTGCGCCGCGCACTGGCGATTCAATTGATCATCAACCGCGAATGGGGCCTGGCCAAGAACGAGAATCCGAACCAGGGGGCCTTCATCATCGAGGAATTGACCGACTTGCTGGAAGAGGCGGTGTTGCAGGAATTCGAGCGCATCGCCGAGCGCGGCGGCGTGCTGGGCGCGATGGAAACGGGCTACCAGCGCGGCAAGATCCAGGAAGAATCGATGTTGTACGAGCACCAGAAGCACGACGGCACGCTGCCCATCATCGGCGTCAACACCTTCCGCAATCCGAGAGTCCAAGATACGCCGATGAAAATCGAACTGGCGCGCTCGACCGACGGCGAAAAGCAGTCGCAATTGACGCGCCTGGCCAATTTCCACCAGTTGCACGCCGGCCAATCGGCGACCGCGCTGGCAGCGTTGCGGCAAGCGGCGATCGACAATGACAACGTGTTCGAGAAGCTGATGGATGCGGTGCGCGTCTGTTCGCTGGGCCAGATCACGAGCGCCCTGTTCGAGGTCGGCGGTCAGTACCGGCGCAACATGTAACTGTGCAGGGCCGGGCCGGCCTGGACCGCATTCGCGCCATGCTGCACGAAACCGGCCTGGAGCCTTGCTTGCTTGGACTCGACATCACGAAAGGCGCCCTGATGCAGGATCTCGAATCCACGCTCGCCGTGCTGCGCGCCTTCAAGGATATGGGCGTCGGGCTTGCCATCGATGAATGCGGACGACGCCGCCATCATCGACATGGGCAGGAGCCTCAAGCTGAGCGTCATTGCCGAGGGCGTAAAAATCCAGGAACAGCTTGTTTTCCTGCCGGCCCATCAGTGCGAAGAAGGCCAGGGCTTTTACTTTAGCCGGGCACTTGCCGCCGATGCAGTCGCGCCACTACTGGGCTGCGGCATGGTCGAGAGCATCATCTGAACTTGCACGAACGACTCTGCAAAAGGCGCGGATAAGGACCGGTGCCCGCGCCCGGCGCCAGTTCCGGCTGCCACAGCACCTGCAGCGTCGACGGCGCGTGCCCGGCCAGCAGCGCCAGCAGCATCGCAATCATCTGCGCACCGACGCGGCGCGGCTCCGGCTGCGCTATCATCGTCACGCTCAAAAGTGCCATGCCAAGACTTTTGAGAGTCATCGTCGACCAGTCCTGAGCTGAGCTGAGAAAATGGTTACACTATCCACGCCGGTCGACGACGCCGGTTGCCAATAGCCAACCCAATAACCCAGGAGCCGCAGCATGACGATCACCCCGCAACAACTGGCCAGCCTGATGCAAGAAGTCGAATTGGCCGACCCGATCGACTTCGCCGACCTGCCGTTCGACGAGCTCGAATTGCGCGGCTTGATCGCCAACCATTTGTGCGAGATGGCGGCGGCGATGGACAATTTCAGCGCCGAAGACCGCAACCTCGCGCTGCTGGCCGTGGCGGCCAAGCTGGTGCTGGAAAACCTGGTGCTGCACGTCCAGTTGCTGCGCCAGCACGGCTTGCCGATGAGCGAAGACATCGAGGCGCTGCTGGGACGTTTGCGCGGCTCCCGCTAGCGGCACCGGTTGGCAGCACCTCGATCGGCAATATCCGTCGCCACAGAAAACTTGTCCAATCACGCGACCTGCTGCAGCAGGTTTCTTGTAAAATCCGAATGCCCGGACAGTGTCCCAACCTACCAATTCGTAACAGATGCACTCGATAAATGACCAGATGATCTTGATCGTCGACCCCCACGCGGGCATGCGCAGCACATTGCATGAGATGCTGAAACTTGGTGGCACGGCCAAGGTCGAGTTTGCCGTCAGTGCGGGCGCTGCAATCCGGTCCATCCGGTCGCGCACTTACGATGTCGTGCTGTGCGAATACGACCTCGGTCCCGGCCAGGATGGGCAGCAGTTGCTGGAAGACTTGCGCCACCACAGCTTGTTGCCGCGCTCGACCGTATTCATCCTGGTGACCGCCGAGCGCGCGCATGAAAAAGTGATGGGCGCAGTCGAGTGCGCCCCGACCGACTATCTGCTCAAGCCGTTTACTGCCGACACGCTGCTGGGCCGCGTCAATCGCGCGTTACTGCAGCGCCAGCTATTCACGCCAACTTACCAATGCATCGAGCAAGGCCGGATCAGCGCTGCCATCGAATGCTGCGTCGAAGGGGCGCGCACGCACGCGGCGCAGCGGCTCAAGTTCATGCAATTGTGCGGCGAATTGCACATGATGCTGGGCGACTTTGTCGGCGCCGAGAAAATATATCTGCAGCTGATGGCCATCGGCGCGCTAGCCTGGGTCCAGCTTGGCCTGGCGAAAGCGCGCTACATGCAGGGCCGTTATGCCGATGCCGCGCACAATTTGACGGCATTAATCGGCGATAGTCCCCAATTTCTCGATGCCTATGACTGGCTGGCAAAAACGCATGAAGCAAACGGTCAACCCGAGCAAGCCAAGGCGGTGCTGCAAGGCGCTGTCGCCGTCTCGCCGCACGCACTGAGGCGCTTGCGCAAGCTCGGCGGACTGGCCTTGGAGCTTGGTGACGCCGTGACAGCCGAGCACAGCCTGACCCAGGCCATACGCAAGGCCCGTTACTCCGAGTTCCGCGATCCGGAAGACCATGCGCGGCTGGTCAGCGCGCTGCTCAAGCAAGGCCATGCGAACAAGGCGATCGAGGTCATCCGCGACATGGACAAGTCGATGTCCGGCTTGAACAAGACGCCGGCCTGCCGTGCGATGGCAAGCGCGCTGCTGCATACGCACAACGGGGATACCAAACGCGCGGTAGCAGAGCTGGGTCTGGCAGTTGCCGCCAGCAAGGTTGAGATGTCGGGCGATCTGACGCTCGATCTGGTGCGCACCTGCCTAGCGAACAATCTGGATGCGCAGGCCATGGCGGTCGCGCTGGAGGCGATGGGCGCACCCCAGAGGCGAACGGCCATGGCCAAGACCATGCAGGTATTCGAACAGGCGGGCCGGGGCGAGATGGCGCAAACCTTGAAGCTGGCTGGCCGCAAACAGGCACTTGCGGTGATCACCGATGCCGCAGCCAAGGCCAAGGCCGGCGATTTCCGTGCCGCGATGACCATGTTGACCGCGGCGGCCCGGCAAATACCGGACCATCCGCAGCTCCTTTTTCATGCGATATTGGCGACGCTGAAATGCCTGGACAGCCTGGGCTGGGACGCCGCGAGCCATGTGCAGGCAGCGGCATTCCTGGCCAGGGCGCGCCAACTGGAACCCGAAAATGCGCACCTGGCGCCGCTGGAAGAGATGTATCGGGCCGTGTCATTGAAGTACCAGGTGGCGGCTGCCCTATAGACTGCGGCAACCGCCCTCAAGAGCCGGTCGCCAGCACCAAATCCGATTGCGGATAGGCGACGCAGGGCAGCATGTAACCGTCCTGCTTTTCTTCGCCGCTCAAGCCCGGCCATTCGATCCGGTACGTCACTGTTCCGCTGACGAGGCGCCGGATGCAGGTGCGACAAGTGCCATTCCTGCATGAACTGGGCCAGGCCAGCCCGGCAGCCTCAGCTGCCATCAACAAAGGCAAAGCGGCCGGTGCTGCGAAGCTGGTCGATGCATCGGTGAGCATGAATGTGCGCGTCATCGGCAAAACCTCTGGTCGGATCAAAGCGCGATTCTATCAGCGCTGAACACTATGCTGGAGCGCTGCGCGATGGCAGCGCGCTGAGCAACGACGCCATCACGATGCAGGCGATCGCCGACCATTGCAACGGCGTCAGGTGTTCGTTCAAAAAGACCATGCCGATGACGGCGCTGACGGCCGGCGCGGCGCTGCTGAGGATGCCGAAGACGCGCGGCGGCAAGCGCCGCAGCGCGGAGATTTCGAAGGTGTAGGGCAGCGCGCTCGACAAAACCGCGATCAGGACCCCGGTCAGCATGATCGCCGGCGTGAGCAACGCTGCGCCGGCGTAAGTGATGCCCAGCGGTACCGTGAACAGAGACGCCACCAGCATGCCCCAGGCCACCGCCTGCCCGCCCGGCAGAGAAGCGGCGCGCTTGCCGAACACGATGTACAGCGCCCAGCATACGCTAGCGCCGAATGCATACAAGATGCCCGTGGTATCGAGATCGCTGGAGTTCGGGCCGAAGCCCCCGCCCAGCGGCAGCAGCAGATACAAGCCCAGCACCGCACAGGAGACTGCCGCGAAATCGCGCGGCCGACGCGACGACCATAAGGCCACGGCCAGCGGGCCGGTGACTTCGATCGCGACCGCGATACCGATCGGGAGCAGGTTGAAGGCGCGATAAATCAGCAAATTCATCAATCCCAGCACCGTGCCGTAAATCACGATATTGATGCAATCTTGCCGATTGATTCTGCTGCGCCAGGGCTTGAAGATCGCCAGCAGCAGCAGCGCGGAAAACCCGACCCGATAGGCGGTAATGCCTTCGACCCCGATCAAGGGAAACAAGCCTTTCGCGGCCGCTGCACCCAGATTGACCGATATCTGGCCCGCCAGCAACGCCAGCGACGGCAGCAGCAAGCTGCCCTGTTGCGAAGGCTTTTCGATCGATTTATTCATGGTGGCAACAGTTTAATGCATGCCGCTGACAACCTGACTGCGGCGCGTTGAGTGGGCATCGGCATTCGATGCCGCCGTTTCGATCGAGCGCACCCGCACCATGCATCTGCGCCACGGGCCCGGCCTGCGCGAACGCTTCGCATGGTCGAATACGCTCGCCTGCGGCGCGGCCCGATGAAGATTGGAGCGAGGTCTTTGGTTCCTGCCCGGCCCGTTCCCAACAGCAGATTATTGTCGGTATTTTCCAGCGATTGCTTTACAATCGCAATCATTTTGGTGGGTTACAACGGCAGCGATCCTTGCCGCTTGCGACAGGTTGATGCAACATTTTTCAATCTCCAACATAGCGCAATCGATTCAATTTCATGGCGCCCGGCTGCCGCGACTTGGTCAAGCGGCTTTTGCCAAACAATCAAGTTCAATCGAATCGCTCGTCTCTTCAGGATGCATATGCTCACATTTTCAAGCAAGTTCCACCATTGGAGCGTTGGCGCCAAGATCACTTTTTTTACGTTTGCATTGACCAGCATCATCCTCGCTGCGCTGTTGACGATGATCAGTTATACGACCTCATCCCTGCTGGAACGGCGCGCCAACGAAAATACGACGAATGAATTGCTCAGGTTAAGCACGACGATAGAAATATTCAACCGGGTCGTGACCAGCGAGGCAACCAGCTTTGCCCGTGTGCTGGGGGGCGCATTCGAAGGAAAATTTTCGATCGACACCCAAGCGCTGCGAGATGTGGCAGGAAAGTCGGTGCCGACGCTGACGATCGGGGCGACGCCGCTGAACATGGACTTCGCCATCGTCGACCGGTTCACTGCCCAGACCGGCGCCACGGCGACCGTGTTCGTCGCCAGCGGCGACGACTTCATCCGCGTGTCGACATCCGTCAAGAAAGAAAACGGCGAACGGGCCATCGGCACCGCGCTCGACCGTGCACACGCCGGCTATGCGCTGCTGCGCGGCGGCAAGAGCTACATCGGCCTGGCCACCTTGTTTGGCAAGCAATACATCACCCATTACGATCCGATCAAGGATGACGCCGGACAGGTCATTGGCGTGCTCTACGTGGGTGTCGACATCAGCCGGGATTTGCTGCTGCTGAAGGAAAAGATCAAGGAAATCAAGGTCGGAGAAACCGGTTACTTTTATGTTCTGAATGCGGCGCCCGGGAAAAATCAGGGCACCTTGCTGATCCATCCCGACCAGGAGGGCGTGAACCTGCTGAACGTCAAGGATGCCAACGGTAAGGCGTTCATCAAGGAAATGCTGGAAAAGAAAAATGGCACGCTGCACTATCTGTGGGCCAACGCCGGGGACGGGAAAGCGCGCCAAAAAATCGTTAGTTATACCTACTTCAAGGATTGGGACTGGGTGATTGCCGCCGGCACTGACAGGGAAGAAATCACGGCCGAGTCCAACAGCCTGCGCAACCGCTACATCCTGTTTGGCTTGGTCGCCATCGTCATTTTTTCAGCGCTGTTGTTTTGGCTGGTGCGCATCAACGTGACGCTGCCGCTGCGCCGCGCGCAGCAAGCGGCCAGTCAGATCGCCAGCGGCGATCTGACGGTCCATATCGTCGTGGCCAGCAACGATGAAATTGGCCAATTGATGACGGCGATGAACGGCATCAGCGCCAGCCTGTCGACGGTAGTCGGCGAGGTGCGGCAAGGCACCGACACGATCGCCACCGCATCGGGCCAGATCGCCAGCGGCAACCTTGACCTGTCGTCGCGTACCGAGCAACAGGCCAACAGCCTGGAGGAAACCGCGTCCTCGATGGAAGAGCTGACCAGCACGGTCAAGCAAAATGCGGATAATGCACGACAGGCCAGCGATCTGGCGCAAGCGGCATCCGGGATTGCCATCAAGGGCGGCGCGGCGGTGGCGCAAGTGATATCCACGATGGGCGCCATCGACGCCTCGTCGAAAAAAATCGTCGACATCATCAGCGTCATCGATGGCATCGCCTTCCAGACCAACATCCTAGCGTTGAATGCGGCGGTCGAAGCGGCTAGAGCCGGCGAACAAGGGCGCGGATTCGCCGTCGTGGCAAGCGAAGTGCGCAATCTGGCGCAACGCTCCGCCGCTGCCGCCAGGGAAATCAAGACGCTGATCGACGATTCGGTCGCGCAAGTGGGCATGGGCGCGAAGCTGGTGCAACAGGCCGGCGTCACGATGGAGGACGTCGTGACCAGCGTCAAGCAGGTCAGCGCCCTCATCGGCGACATCAGCGCCGCCAGCGATCAGCAGACTTCCGGCATCGAGCAAGTCAATCAAGCCATCATGCAGATGGATAGCGTGACGCAACAAAACGCCGCCCTGGTCGAACAAGCGGCGGCGGCGGCGCACAGCATGCGAGAGCAGGCGCAAACATTGTCGCAATTGGTCGGCGTATTCACGCTGGCCAACAGCGACGCTGTTGCGCCAGCGCCAGGTGCAGACAAGAAACTGCGCATCCGGTAAGCCGGCGGGCCACCTCGACACTACTGCGCCCATCCGGCGTACCTGCACATCGCCGCTGCCCATCGGCAACGAGAGCGCCCGAGGCCAGCTTCGATGGCGCAGGGCTGGCGGTGCGGACAAGCTTGCCGCTGTGCCAGCTTGACGCGGTGCAGCGCGCTTAAGACTCATCGCGCGCCAGCGTCATCGGCAACACAACACGCATCTGCCATTTGGGCGGCGCAGGCTGCGCAGCCAGACCAGGCCAAACACCGACAAACCAAGCATAAAGTGCCAGGCCTTGATGCCATCGCGCAGCGCGCTGCCGCCGCCCCGCTTGCGCGTTGCCAAAGCCCACATTCCCGCCACGTATGAAGCGAGCTTCGGCGTGCCGATGATGGGCGCGGTGTTCAATACGCTCAATACGCTCAATATTCGGCTCGACTTTGAAGCAATCGCGTTCCGGCTGGCGCGCAGCGAAGCAAGTGTTGCTCACTGACCTCGCATTTTCTCCGATCATCAAGCGCGCCATGGCGCTGCTGGACAACCCGCCCCTGGTCATCGACATCGCGGATACGCTGCACGAAGGCGGCCAATTGCCGGGCCAGATCGAATATGAAAACCTGTTGCTGGAAGGCGATGCCGATGTCGACTGGCAATTGCCGAACGATGAATAAGACCCGCCCGATGCAGGAAGCGATGACGGTGCGCGATCCCTTCACCTTTCGACCGGCAAGCTGCAGAAATTTCGCTGGCGTGAGCAGATCAAGAAACAGCTTGCTGCGACCGAAGGCTAGGTTTGCTCAATCGTAGAACTGCTGGCCCGCAGTTTTTCCACCCTATAATAATGTGAAGGAGACTACAGATGAATATTCTGGGCGGCTTTGATATAGAGGATATCGTGCTCGGCATGAGCGCAACATTTTCCAAGACCATCACCGAAGCGGACATCGTGCTGTTCGCCAGCGTCTGGGGCGACAACAATGCGATCCATAGCAACGCCGAATTTGCGGAAAGCACACCATTCAAGGGCCGCATCGCGTACGGCATGCTGACTGAAAGCGTGATTTCGGCGGCGCTCGCCAACAAATTGCCCGGACCCGGCGCCATCCACATGAAACAGAGCCTCAATTTCCGCGCCCCGGTCAAGCCCGGCGACACCGTGCAAGCGACCGTCACGGTCAAGCAGATCCTGGTCGACAAGAAGCGTGTCGTGCTGGAAACCACCTGCCGCGTCAAGGGCGTGATCGTGATCGATGGCGAGGCGCTGGTCAAGGTCGGATCGAGCGTCGAAACCGCGTTGCGCGAAGCTGCCGCAGCGATCAAAAAAGGCCGGGTCGATTTGACCCGGACATCATCTCCCTTATTTTTGAAAGCAATGCCATGAAAGTTTTGGTACCCGTCAAACGCGTCATCGACTATAACGTCAAGGTGCGCGTCAAGAGCGACAACAGCGGCGTCGATACGGCCAATGTCA
>Ga0326735_1000224_pt1 | contig 13216 bp, 14 predicted proteins | sample 37_GP2_1092_FD_207945 | JGI IMG/M metagenome (GOLD analysis project Ga0326735, IMG submission 207945) | Glacier ice microbial communities from Ngari, Tibet, China - 37_GP2_109.2 | ecosystem: Environmental > Aquatic > Freshwater > Ice > Glacier | place: China: Ngari, Tibet | collected 2018-07-31
CTTGCTACTTGGCGACAAAGCGGTGTGTTTGTCAGCAGCAGAGGAGGAAGAGTATGAAGCGTTTAGCTTGTTTCGTCAACCTCTTTTTTACATTGTGCGCTTCGCGCACACCCCGATAATTCTTTCGCAACTCGTTGATTTGGTGCGTCTTTTTCTTCGGGAGGCGAACTATAGCAAACCGCTGTCAGGGTTGGCAAGAGGGTTTGTGACAATACGCTGGAAATTTATGGGGCGGGCGTAAAATGGCGGTTTTTCGGCCACAACTTCCACTATGACGATCATCCTCTCGACGCTCAACGCCCGTTACACCCACGCTTCGCTGGGCCTGCGCTACTTACTGGCGAACATGGGAGACTTGCAAGCGCAAGCACGCATCCAGGAGTTCGTCATCGGCGCGAAGACCACCGAGATCGTTGAAAAACTGCTGGCCGGCAAGCCGCGTGTGATCGGTTTCGGCATCTATATATGGAACGTCGAAGAAACCACTCGGGTCGTCGCCATGCTCAAGCGGGTGGCGCCGGGCGTCGTCATCGTGCTGGGCGGACCGGAGGTGTCGCACGAGAGCGCCGAACAGCAGATCGTCCAGTTGGCCGATTACCTGGTCACCGGCTGGGGCGACGTCACCTTTCCCAGGCTGTGCGGCGAGATTTTAAACGGGCCCAAGCCTTTGATGAAAATCCACGCTGGCGTGCAGCCGCCGATGGCGGACATCAAGCTGCCCTACTCTCTCTACAGCGACGACGACGTCGCCCACCGCACTCTGTATGTAGAAGCGTCGCGCGGCTGCCCGTTCAAGTGCGAGTTCTGCCTGTCGGCGCTGGACAAGACCGCGTGGCCGTTTGCGCTCGATACTTTTTTGGCCGAACTGGAGTCGCTGCACGCGCGCGGCGCGCGGCTGTTCAAGTTCGTCGACCGTACTTTTAATCTCAATATCAAGACCAGCCTGAAGATCATGCAATTTTTCCTCGACAAGCTGGCCGCCAATCCCGACGATCCGGTGTACGCCCACTTCGAGCTGGTGCCGGACCACCTGCCGGACGCGCTCAAGGAAGGCATTGCGAAATTTCCGCCCGGTGCGCTGCAGTTCGAGATCGGCATCCAGAGCTTCAATCCAGAAGTGCAAATGCTGGTCAGCCGCAGGCAGGACAATGCCAAGGCGGCGGAGAATATCCGCTGGTTGTGCGAACACTCGCACGCCCACCTGCACGTCGACCTGATCGCCGGCCTGCCGGGCGAGGACGTCGTCAGTTTTGCGCGCGGCTTCGACCAACTGGTAGCGCTGGGGCCGCACGAGGTCCAGTTCGGCATCCTCAAGCGGCTGCGTGGCACGCCGATCATCCGCCACACCGAAGAATATGGCATGGTGTTCGATCCGTACCCGCCGTACACTATCCTGGCCACCCGCGACATCGACTTTGGCACCATGCTGCGGCTGGTGCGCTTTGCGCGCTACTGGGACCTGGTCGCCAACTCGGGACGCTTCGTCAATACCATCGCGCAGATGCTGGGCGATGCGCCGTTCAATAATTTCATGGCGTTCTCCGACTGGATCTACAGCAAGACCGACGCCACCCACCGCATCGCGCTGGAGCGCCTGGCCAGCCTGGTGGGCCAGTGGCTGCAGGTTGGCGGCATGGATGAAGCCGCCGCGACCGCGCTGGTGGCCAGCGATTACGCCGGCCGCGTCGACGCCAAGCCGATGAAAGCCGGGCCGGCCGCCGCGGCGCCGCAGCGCCAGGTGCGCCACCTTGCAGCCTGAGGGCGCCAAACGAACTTCGGTAGCGGACTCACCCAAACTCTTTTACACTGGTGCAATGCCGATTGAAAATGCGCCAACCTTAACCCTTCACCATGCCGACAGCAGCACGGCGCGTGCTGTCGTCGCCAGCGGTATCTGGCAGGTGCATGCACTGGCCGAACGCGGCGCCATCAAGACCATCGGCACGATGCTGGCCTCGCTGACGGGCAAGCAGGCGCTCGACTGGGATCTGTCCGGCATCACCAGTATTGACCATATCGGCGCCCAGATGTTCTGGAATGCCTGGGGCAAGCAGCGCCCGGCGCAGTTGAAGCTGGCGCCGAAACAGGAAGAACTGTTCAAGCGGATCGAGGAATCGAGCCGCGTCACGCTGCCGCCCACCCGCGCCAGACGCTTCACCTGGGTGATGGTGCTCGGCTTCGGCATGCTGTCGTTCTTCGAGCACCTGTGGGGCTTCATCCGCCTGATCGGCCAAGTCACCCAGGACATCGGTCGCTTCGTGCGCCACCCGCTCACCGGGCCATGGCGCGAAATTTCCTCGAACATTTTCCACGCCGGCTTCCAGGCGCTCGGCATCACCGCGCTGGTCGGCTTCCTGATCGGCGTGGTGCTGTCCTACCTGTCGGCACAGCAGCTGCGTACTTTTGGCGGCGACATGTACCTGGTGAACATCCTCGGCATGAGCGTGATCCGCGAATTGGGTCCGCTGCTGGCGGCGATCCTGGTGGCCGGCCGCTCCGGCTCGTCCATCACGGCGCAACTGGGCGTGATGCGGGTGACCGAGGAACTCGATGCGATGCTGGTAATGGGAATCTCGCACGGCTACCGGCTGATCATGCCGAAGGTACTTGCGCTGGCGATCTCGATGCCGCTGCTGGTGGTGTGGACCGATGCGATGGCGCTGATCGGCGGCATGGTGTCGGCCAAGATGGAGCTGGGCCTGTCGGCGCGCTACTTCATTCAAAAGCTGCCCGACGCGGTGCCGCTGGCGAACTACGTCATCGGCCTGCTGAAGGGCACCGTGTTCGGCATGCTGATCGCGCTGGTATCCTGCCATTTTGGCCTGCGCATCAAGCCGAACACCGAAAGCCTCGGGCGCGGCACCACCACCTCGGTAGTGACTGCGATCACGGTAGTCATTTTGGCCGACGCGGTGTTCGCCATTATTTTTTCCGGCGTGGGCTTCTACTGATGGCCGCCACCACGCCAGAGCGCCAGGCGCCGCGCCTGACCATGAAGCCGGACGAGAAAGTCGGACCGGCGGTGGTCGAGATCGAGGGCCTGTGGACCAAGTTCGGCCGCACCGTCGTGCACCAGGACCTGAACCTGGAGATCTATGGCGGCGAAATCCTGTCGATCGTCGGCGGCTCAGGCACCGGCAAGACGGTACTGCTGCGCCAGATGCTTGGCCTGGAGCGCCCCGCGCGCGGCTGCGTGAAGGTGTTCGGCGAAGACATCAGCGAGGCCGACGCCGACCAGCTCAAGCGCATGCGCAACCACTGGGGCATGCTGTTCCAGCAGGGCGCGATGTATTCCGCGCTGACGGTGTTCGACAATATCGCGCTGCCGATGCGCGAACTGCGCGCGCTGCCGGAAGACGTGATTTATGATGCGGTACTGCTTAAAATGAACATGGTCGGCCTGGGTGTCGAACACGCCAAGAAGATGCCGTCCGACCTGTCGGGCGGCATGATCAAGCGGGCTTCGCTGGCGCGCGCGCTGGCGCTCGAGCCGCAGCTGCTGTTCCTCGACGAGCCGACGGCCGGGCTCGATCCCGACCTGTCGGATGCGTTCGTGGCGCTGATCCAGTCGCTACACCGTGAACTGGGGCTGACCGTGGTGATGGTCACCCACGATCTCGACACGCTGTTCGCGCTGTCGACGCGCATCGCGGTGCTGGCTGAAAAACACGTGATCGCACTGGGACCGACGCGCGACATCCTCAAGGTAGATCACCCGTTCATTAAACAATTTTTCCTGGGCGCGCGCGGACAACGCGCCCTCGAAGTGCTTGAAGAGCAAGAGCATGTGCGCGCGCAAGAGCACGCGAACCTGCCTTTTAAACAGCCAGCACAAGCGAACGAACCGGAGAACTGACGTATGGAAAACAGATCGCATGCATTGATGACCGGCTTCTTCACCATCGCCCTGCTGATTGCGGCGGTACTGGCGGGGATCTGGTTCAACCGCGACAGCACCGAGCGGGTGCCTTACCTGATCGCCACCACCGAATCGATTCCGGGCCTGAACCCGCAGGCGGCGGTGCGCTACCGCGGCCTGGAAGTGGGCAGGGTCGACGACATCAGCTTCAACCCGGCGGTGGCCGGCCAGATCATAATCCGCCTGTCGGTCGATCCAAAAGCGCCCGTCACCAAAACCACCTTTGCCACGCTCGGCTACCAGGGCGTGACCGGGATCGCTTTCATCCAGCTCGACGACGAGAAGACCGGTTCGCCGCTGCTTAAAAGCGACACGGCCCAGGTAGCCGCGATTCCGCTGCGCCAGGGCCTGCTCGACCAGCTGGAAAAGCGCGGCCTGGTGATCCTGCAAAAGACCGAAGAAATCACCTCCAAGGTAAACGCCATGCTGGGGCCCGACAACCAGAAGCTGATGACCGACGCCTTCACCAAGATCGGCAAGACCGCCGAGGCTTACGCGCAGATTCCGAAGCAGCTCGAACCGACCTTGAAGCGGCTGCCGGAACTGACCGACAAGGCCGCGCAGAGCATGGCGTCGCTCAACGAGCTGTCGGCCAGCGCCACCAGGACAACCAAAAATTTCGACAAGCTGGCCACCACGCTGCAGGCGCCGGACGGGCCGATCCAGCGCATGGCCGAGACCATCGACCGGGTCGGCGGCTCGCTCGAAGGCGTCACCAGCGAGCTTGAACTGCAAACCCTGCCGCACGTGGTGGCAATGACGGACGAAGCGCGCACCGCGCTGCGCGCCGTCAAGCGTACCGCCACGTCGCTGTCGGACCGGCCGCAAGGCCTGCTGTTCGGCTCCGGCAACGCCAGTCCGGGCCCGGGCGAACCCGGTTTCGTCGCACCGACCAAATAAGGAAAACCATGAACCTGACGATCGCCCGCTATGTGATTCGTACCCGGATTCGTACCCGCACCGGCCTGCTGGCCGCGGCCGGCGCCCTGGTCATCGTACTGGCCGGCTGCGCCGCCGGCGGCGGCAAGGAGAAAGGCGGCAACACGCTGTACGATTTCGGCTCATCCGACAATCCCGTCACCGCCACCCGCACCGCGCAAACGGTGCCGGCCATCGTCGTCACCGACGTCACCGGCAACCCCGCCTTCGACAACGAGCGCATGTTCTATCGCCTGAACTACGCCGATCCGCTGCAGGCGCGCTCGTATGCCAACAGCCGCTGGAGTTCGACCCCGCTGCAGTTGCTGACCCAGCGTTTCAAGTCGCGGGTGGCGCAAGCCGGCGTCAAGGTGCTGTCGACAAGCGACGCATCAAACGGCGTGCCGCTGCTGCGCATCGATCTCGATGACTTCACCCACACCTTCGACAGCGCCACCACAAGCTACGGCCAGCTGGTGCTGCGCGCTTCGCTGTTCCATGGCCACTCGCTGGTCGACCAGCGCACCTTCAGCCGCAGAATCGAGGCCGGCAGCGTCGACGCCGGCGGCGGCGCCCGCGCGCTGGCGCAAGCCGCCGATGCGGTGGCGGCCGACATGATCGGCTGGCTGGCGACGCAGAACCTGCGCAAGCAATGACCGATGGCGCCGTTGTAAGGGTAGAACGGCGCAAAGGTTCGCCGATGGTGCGGGCGGCGCTGGTGGCGTACCTGCTGCTGATCGTGTATGCCAGCTGGTTCCCGTTCACCGGCTGGCGCAGCACCGGACTGGAACCGTGGTCGTTCCTGAACCTGACGCCGCAGCGCTACTGGACCGGCTTCGACGTGGCGGTCAACATCATCGGCTACGTCCCGCTCGGCATGCTGATCGTGCCATCGGTGTATCCGAAGATCCGCGGCGCCTGGGCGGTGCTGCTGACGGCCATCCTCGGCATGCTGGTGTCGGGCGCGATGGAGGCGGTGCAGACCTATTTGCCGAGCCGGGTGCCGTCGAACCTCGATTTCTTCACCAATTCGCTCGGCTGCTTCGCCGGCGCCTTCATCGGCGTGGCCGGCGCCCGCTCCTACCTCAACGAGAGCCGCATCTTCCAGGTGCGCCAGCGCTGGTTTGCCTCGTACGGCAGCCAGGGCCTGGTATTGCTGGCGCTGTGGCCGCTGGCGCAGATTTATCCGCAAGCCTATCTGTTCGGCCACGGCCAGGTGCTGCCGATCTTTTCCGAGTGGCTGTCCACCGCGCTCGACAGCGACATCGACCTGGTCGCCCTGCTGCACCCGGGCGCGGCGATGAGCGTCGAGCAGTATTGGCTGTCGGAAACCATCATCACCGCCTGCGGCATGACCGGCGCGGTGCTGACCATGCTGTGCATGCTGCGGCGCGGCGCCCCGCGCGTACGGCTGGTCGCGGCCATGCTGGCGGCGGCGCTGGTGATCAAGGCGCTGGCCAGTTCGCTGCTGTTTACCCCGGATAACGCCTGGGTCTGGATCACGCCCGGTGCCCAGGGCGGCTTCCTGATCGGCCTGATCATGCTGGCCGGCCTCGCTTTTGCGCCGAAGGCGGCGCAGCGGCGCCTGGCGATCGGCACCCTGCTGCTCAGTCTGCTGATAGTCAATACAATACCGTCCAATCCGTATTTCGTCTCGACCCTGCAGGGCTGGGTGCAGGGAAAGTTTCTAAATTTTAACGGCGCGGCCCAGTTCCTGTCATTGCTGTGGCCGTTTTTTGCGCTGTGGTTCCTGCTCCTTCCCTCGCATAAACTCAATCGCCAGGCAGACCGGGTATGATAAAGGGGCGTTTTTGCGCTTTTTGCCCCCTCCTTTTTCGCGGAAGAACCTGATGAGCGACACTCCCTTTTATGAAAAGCACGTATTCATTTGCATGAACGCGCGCGAAGACGGCCGCCCTTGCTGCGGCGAACGCGGCGCGCAGGCGGCCCAAAAGCACGCCAAGACGCGCATCAAGCAGCTCGGCCTGAACGGCCACACCAAGATCCGCATCAACCAGGCCGGCTGCCTCGACCGCTGCGACGAAGGCCCGGTGATGGTGGTCTATCCCGAAGGCACCTGGTACACCTACATCGACAACAGCGACATCGACGAAATCATCGACAGCCACCTGGTCGGCGGCAAGGTCGTCGAACGCCTCAAAATCTGAACCGTTTTTTGCACATGAACAGACAATCCGAAAAATTCACCCTTGCCGGCGCTGCCGGCGTGATGGAATGCGTGCTTGATTTACCCGCGGACCCCGGGGGCGGTGCTCCCCGCGGTGTCGCCCTGATCGCCCATCCGCATCCGCTGTACGGCGGCACGATGGACAACAAGGTCGCGCAGACGCTGGCGCGCACCTTCACCGGCCTCGGTTATTGCGCGGTGCGCTTCAACTTCCGCGGCGTCGGCGCCTCCGAGGGCGTGCATGACAACGGCCACGGCGAGACCGACGACATGGCGATCCTGCTGGCGCAGATGCGGTCGCGTTACCCGGGCCTGCCGGTGGCGCTGGCCGGATTTTCGTTCGGCACCTTTGTCTCGGCCCAGCTGCAGCAACGATTGACTGCCGCCGGCGAGCCGGCCGAGCGCCTGGTGCTGATCGGCAGCGCCGCCGGCAAGTGGGCCATGCCGGACGTGCCGGCCGATTCGATCCTGATCCACGGCGAAGTCGACGACACCATTCCGCTCGCGGCAGTGCTCGACTGGGCGCGGCCGCAGGATATCCCGGTGATCGTGATCCCGGGCGCCGACCACTTCTTCCACCGCAAGCTTGGCCACATCAAGAATCTCGTAACACAACTGTGGCGTCGCCCCGAATAATCCTCGCTATAATTAGATCTTCTTTTACGGCAATGCCTCGAGGCATTGCCCGCGTCCCTCACTTTTAAGATGTCGATTCCCATGAAAAAAATGTTCGCCGCCCTGGCCGCCACTGTCATGTTGATGACCGCCGCGGTCGCGCAAACCCTGCCGGCGCCCGCCATCGCCGCCAGGTCCTGGCTCCTGCTCGACGCCACCAGCGGCCAGGTGATTGCCGCCCAGGATCAGTCCGCCCGCATCGAGCCCGCTTCGCTGACCAAAATCATGACCGCCTACGTGACGTTCCAGGCGCTCAAGGACAAGAAGATCAACATCAACCAGATGGTCAACGTCTCGGTCAGGGCATGGAAAGTCGATCCTAGCAGCTCGAAAATGTTCATCGACCCGGCTACCCCGGTCAAGATCAACGACCTGCTGTACGGCCTGATGGTGCAGTCCGGCAACGACGCCGCCGTCGCGCTGGCCGAAGCGGTGGCCGGCGATGAAGCCGCCTTTGTCACCCTGATGAACCGCGAAGCGGAGCGCATGGGCCTGAAAAACACCCGCTTCGCCAACCCGCACGGTTTGCCGAGCGCGGAAAACTACTCGACCGCACAGGACCTGTCGATCCTGGCCGCGCGCGTCATCGTCGACTTCCCCGAGTTTTACAAGATCGACTCGGTCAAGAGTTTTACCTATAACAAGATCACCCAGCCGAACCGCAACCGCCTGCTGTGGCTCGACCCGACCGTCGACGGCATGAAGACCGGCCACACCGAAAACGCCGGCTTTGGCATGATCGCCTCGGCGCGCCGGCCGAACGGCAACGCCGGCGAGCGGCGCCTGATCTCGGTGGTGCTCGGCACGACGTCCGATTCGGCGCGGACCCAGGAAAGCCAGAAGCTGCTGAACTGGGGTTTCCAGAATTTCGACACCGTCAAGCTGTACTCGAAAGGCCAGGCAATCGCCAAGCCGGAAGTGTGGAAGGGCTCGAAAGCGTCGGTCAACATCGGCTTTGCCAACGATGTGCTGGTGACGGTGCCCAAGGGCGTTGCCGCCAAGATGAAGCCTGTACTCGAGCGCAAGGACCCGCTGGTCGCGCCGCTGGCGCTGAACGGCAAGGTCGGCACCCTGAAAATGATGGTCGACGGCAAATCGCTACTCGAACTGCCGGTCGTCGCGCTGGAAGAAGTGTCGCAAGCATCCATCTTCGGGCGTGCCTGGGATTCGATGCGGCTGATGATGAAGTAACCCGAGGGGTCAGCTCCCTTAACGACCCCTTAACTACTAGCAAAACCGGGGTCTGCCCCCTTAACTAAAGTCTGATCCCTTAACTATGCCTACCGACCTCCACTGCCCGCGCATTACCACCAGCTCACAGGGACTGCAGCTGTCTCGCATCGTCGCCGGCATGTGGCGCATGACGGAATGGGGCATGACGGTGGAGCAGCGGGTGGGGTTCATCGAGCAGTGCATCGCGCTTGGCGTCACCAGCTTCGACCATGCCGACATCTACGGCAACTACCGTGTCGAAGGCCTGTTCGGCGAGGCGCTGCGCGCCCAGCCGTCGCTGCGCAACCGAATCGAACTGGTCAGCAAGTGCGGCATCAAGCTCGTGTCGCCGCAAAAGCCTGCCCATTCGATCCAGCATTACGACACCGGCGCGGCCCATATCGTCGCCTCGGCCGAGGAGTCGCTGCGTCAGCTCCATACCGACCGCCTCGACCTGCTGCTGATCCACCGGCCCGATCCGCTGATGGAATTCGACGAAATCGCCGAAGCTTTTACGGCATTGCGCGCAGCCGGCAAGGTCCTGCACTTCGGCGTGTCCAATTTCAGCCGCCACCAGTTCGAGTGCCTGAACCGGCGCATCGCGCTGGCCAGTAACCAGGTCGAGTTTTCGCCGCTGCACGTGGCGCCCATGTTTGACCAGACCTTCGATGGCCTGCAAGACGTCGGCGTGGCGCCGATGATTTGGTCGCCGCTGGCCGGCGGGCGCCTGTTCAGCGGCAACGACGGCCACGCCGAAAACCTGCGGCTGGTGATCAAGCAGATCGCCGACGAACTGGCGCAGCCGTTCGCCAGCGTGGTGTTCGCCTGGATTATGCAATTGCCATGCCGGCCGATTCCGCTGACCGGCAGCGGCCGCATCGAGGCGGTCGCGGTGGCGGTTGCCGGCACCAGCTTCAAGCTCAGCCATACAAATTGGTTTACAATCCTGCGTGCGGCGCGGTCCCACGAAGTGGCTTAACCAAGTACCCCAGGAGTGCGTGCATGTCTGACAGTGGTTTAAAAATTGTCGAAGGCACGGCGCTGAGCGCGCGGCAAAAGAAGGACTTGTTGAACCGGCTGGCCCGTATCGAAGGCCAGTTGCGCGGAGTACAAAAACTGATCGCGCTGGCGGCTGAGCCATCCGACTGCGACGCAGTGGCCCAGCAGATGGCCGCCGCGCGCAAGGCGCTGGACCGCTCGTTCGTCCAGCTACTGACTAACTGTATTGTCAACCAGAGCGACAATGCGCAGGACCTGATGCAAGCCCAGGCCGGCGCCGGCCGGCTCGCCGCGATGCTCGACAAGTTTGCTTGAAATTCATCATATCGATTGCGTAAGCACCATGCTGCTTACTCGTCGTACACCTCGGGTGGCGCTATGCCGCGCCAACCCTGCCGCCAAGCGATATTGAGCAGCAGTGTCGCACTCACATAAAAAACAAAAAATAAGCCAAAGTATTTAGTTTGCAGCCAAACCAGCAAGCCGAGGTTGATGATAATGGCGAAGAACACGTATTTGTTCTTCGGCTGTTTAGAACTGGGGAAACGCAGTGTCGACACCATCAACGCGCCGACCGCGACCATCAGCGCCATCAGCAGGTAGCCCTGCAATTGATTGACCAGCGGGTCGGGCCAGGCGACGACGACGGAGGCAATGCAGGCTGCCCCGGCGGTGATCGGCATGCCGACGAAATAGCGCGGATCGGTGCGCCCGACGTTGACGTTGAAGCGCGCCAGCCGCAAGGCGCCGCAGGCGACGAACACGAAGCAGGCCAGGCCACCGGCGCGCAGCAGGGTCGGATGGCCCTGCCCGAGCTGGGCAAAGCCGTAGCTGTACATCAACAGGCCAGGCGCGCAGCCGAAATTCATGACGTCGGCGATCGAGTCGAGCTGCATGCCGAACTCGGAAGTGGTGTTGGTGGCGCGCGCGATGAAACCGTCGAGCGCATCGAAGATGCCGGCCAACACCAGCAAGATGGCCGCCATGCGGTAGGCTTGCGGGTCGCCGATGGCGGCGTTGTCGACCGAGATGACGATGCTGCCGAAGCCGCAGGCGATCGACAGCAGTGTGACGGAACTGGGTAAAGCGTACTTGGCGCGCGCCATGCGCTGTTGGCGGGTAGGTTTCAAATGCTCGCTCGATAGAATGCAGTAATTGCTTATTTTACAGTGTGGGTCCGCATGCACATGCGGCCGGCGCCTAAAGAAACGTCACTAACCCCAATATCGCCTAGAATCACGCGATCAAAGGAAACCTCATGCAACTGAAAACACCGATGAATACCACCACAAATCGCTGGACCGCCTCGCTGGCGGCGCTGGCGGCCGCATGTTCGCTGGCCGCCTGTGGCGGTGGCGGCAGCGCTGCAGTCGCGCCAAATCTGGCGAGCCCGGCGCCGGTCATCCTGCCTTCGTCGCCTGCACCGACCCCGGTCGCCGAACCAGGCGCCCCGGCATCCGTCGGCATTGTCGCGATCGACGGCCGCAACTGGATCAATTTCCGGCGCAGCCAGATCGGCATGCCGCAGGTGACGCAGAACACGGTCGTCGACAAAGCGGCTCAGGCCCACTCGGATTACCAGCGGATCAATGATACGATCACCCATGAACAGATCGCCGGCAAGCCAGGCTTTACCGGCGTGGACCTGTTAGTACGCCTCAGCACGGCGGGTTACCCCCTCGCCGCGCCCTACGCCTACGGCGAAGTGATCTCCGCCACCTCCAGCAACTCCGGCGCCTACATGGCGGAAGAGCTAATTACCGCCATCTACCACCGCTTCGTCATTTTCGAGCCGATGTTCAAGGAGATCGGCACAGGTTCCGGCACCACCGCCAAGAACTACACCTATTTCACCGCTGACTTCACCGCCAACAAAGGCTATGGTGCCGGTGTGGGCCGTGGCGTGCTGGTGACCTGGCCGTACAACGGCCAGACCCAGGTGACGCCGAATTTTTTCAGCGATCAGGAACTGCCCGATCCGGTGCCGGAGAAGAACGAAGTCGGCTATCCCATCAGCGTGCACGCCGATATCACGGCAGTCATGTCGGTAAACACCTTCACGATTCGTCCACGCGGCGGCGCCGACCTGGTGGCAAAGCAGATCCTGCACTACAGTGATCGCGAGGAAACGGTGCCCACAGCCGCTGCGATCGTGCCAATCGATCCGTTGCGGGCCGCCACTACTTACGATGTCAGCTTCACCGGCATTGTGAGCGGCCTTTCGGTATCAAAAACTTGGTCATTTACTACCAAGCAATAGAAACAATGGCATTTCTCCTATAAAAATCTGCTATTGTCAGTACATGACATTGACAAATTTTTCCTTCCATCCAGGCCTGCCCGACGGCGGCGCGGCTACGTCCAGTTTGCTCGACCCGCTGGATGGCACCGCGCGCGTCATGGGTGAGCGTGCGCTGTACCTGCGCATGCTGCGGCGTTTTCGCGACGACTATCGGGACGCCGCCGCACACATCCTCGCCGCCGTCGACGGCGGCGAGGCGCATTTGGCCCACCGCATGGCGCATACGCTAAAAGGTGCGTCAGGCATGATCTGCGCGCCCGCCCTGTACCGTTTGGCCGGTGCGCTTGAAATTGAATTACGCGGCGGCGCGGCCAGCCGGCCAGCCATCAATGCAATCAAAGCGGCGCTGGACGAGCTGCTGCCGGCGATCGCGCTGATGGTGGACGCCGACGCGGCGCTCCCGAGGCCGACGCTCGCGCCGAGTTACACCCAGGTGTCGGTGGGCAGGCTGGCGGAGGGGTTGGCGGGGCGGCTGGTGGATCGGCTCGCCGCCCTGCTGGCCAGTGGCGACGGCGCGGCGGTCGACTTGGTCGAAGAATCGGGCGCCATGCTGGCGACAGCGCTTGGCGAGGCCGGCTTCAAAGCGGTGGCGCTGGCGGTGAACGAGTTTGATTTCGAAGGCGCGATGGAAACGCTCATGCAAGCAGCGCAGGCGCGACGGACCACCGCTCAAAGATGAGCCGACGCGCCCTCAGCGGGTGAATTCGGCCTCTTCGTCGAAACCGTCGGCGCACTCCTTGCCGCAGAACCGGCGCACGCTGTCGAGCGGCTTTTCGCAGTACCAGCACGATCCTTTCGGCGGCAGGCTCTGGCGTGTGCGCTGGCGCGCCAACGGCGAGGCGACGGCGGCCTCGGTGCTGGCATCTTTTTCCGGCAAACTCTCTTGAACGGTTTCCAAGATTTCCCCTTTTGAACACCTGCTGGCCCACGTCGTACGGCAAGATTACTTTAGTGGAATATCGCACGCGTGAGATTTCTCAATCAGCGCCGCAAACGCGCCGCG
>Ga0326735_1000225_pt1 | contig 13195 bp, 10 predicted proteins | sample 37_GP2_1092_FD_207945 | JGI IMG/M metagenome (GOLD analysis project Ga0326735, IMG submission 207945) | Glacier ice microbial communities from Ngari, Tibet, China - 37_GP2_109.2 | ecosystem: Environmental > Aquatic > Freshwater > Ice > Glacier | place: China: Ngari, Tibet | collected 2018-07-31
CCTTCGCTACTGGCGGTAGCTGGGGCCAGTTCCGGGGCCCCGGCACCGGCACCAGCGACAGCATCTTGGCTCGCGTCAGCGCCGGGGAGTACATCAACACGGCGAAGTCGACGAGCTTCTGGGGGCCGGACTTCTTCGACTCCCTCAACCGGAACATGCTCCCGACCAGTTTCCTCAATATGCTGGGGGCTGCGGCGGGCGGCGGCGGTGGACCACAGAACATCACGAACGTCAGCGTGAACCAGATCAACCCGCTGACGCGCGACCCGCTCAAGCAGCTTCGAGAAGACTCCGAGATGGTCGCATCCGGAATTTGGGGATAGGAAACCATGCCATTCACCGGTTACAGCATCAACGGAATCGCGCTGCACGACCGGACGCGAGGCTGGGCCATTCTCCGGGCCGGGACCAACACTCAGGGCGGCATCACCAAGACCCTGAGCAAGGCCACCGTGCCCGGACGGCCCGGTTACAAGCCCGGCCCCAGCACCTTCACCGAGCAGGCGCTCGTGTTCGTCGTGAGCTGCACCCGAGAAGGGCTGGACTCGCTTCTGGCGCTCTGTGACGCGGCCACCACGCTGACGCGCACCGACGACCCCACCAAGGTCGCCTTCGTTGAACTGGCGAGCGCAATCCCGTCCGGCGACGCCCCGATGGACGCGAAGTTCGAGGTCTCGATCACGCTGATCGCCTACCAGGGAGCTTGGCGCGACGTGTCGTTCCCGGCACCGAACTCCGACGGCACACAGTCGGTTGCCGTTACCTCGCCAACTCAGACCATCGTGAACTTGGTTGGGCTGAGCGCGCCAGTCAGCGACATGCAGGTGTTCATCGGTGGACAGTTCGGCGAGATGACACTCGTCGACTCAGGCGGCTCCTTCCTCAAGACCACGCGAGCGTGGCCGGGGACCTCGTCCCACGGACTGCTGTTCAATGGCTCCACCAGTCAGGCGTACCTGTCCAACTTGTCCTCGCCGTGGGTGCCAGTGAGTGACGCGAGCCAGTACATCGACACGTCCGGCAACGGGGGCTTTCGCCTGACGCCCAAGATGGTTTCTGGAAACCCGGCAGACCGGCGGGTCGAGCTGACCCTGACGACGCTGGCGCAGACCTCAACGACTTTCCGAATCAAAGCCAAGCGCGCCTATAGGATGAACTGAAATGGCTGACTTCTACTCCGGATGGCTCGGACCCCCCAACGGCTTTGCCAAGTATCGCCTCCGGCTCAGCGTCAACGTCGCCTCGCAAGACGTGACGGCCAACACCAGCACCCTCAAGTGGTCGATGACGCTGGAGAAGGACCGCTCACAGAACGGCTTCTATAGCTACAACGCCACCTGGCGAGCCTCGATCAACGGCGTACAGGTCTCCGAAGACTCGGGCCTTATGCCTCCCTCCCCGTGGACGGGCTGGGGGACGTGGACGATCGACAGTGGCACGCTCGTCGTCGCCCACGATGCCGACGGCAACAAATCGTTCTCCGTTACGGCGACCTATATCGGGGCCAACACGGGCTGGGCGATCGGCACGGTCACGACCGTCGGCAATCTCGCGATGAATATGCCCGCTATCCCGCGCTCCACCATCCCGACTGTGTCGCCGTCCCCGGCGGGGATCGGCAGCATTGTCACCATCAATCTGCCGCGCGCTAGCACCGCGTACACGCACGACATCTACTGGGAATCCGGTGCCATGTCGGGCGCCGTCATTGGCGGCGCGGGAGCGTCGACCACTTGGACCGTGCCGGACGTATTCAACACGCCTTCGGTGAGCAGGCCCGATGAGCGCATCAACATGATGCTCAACCCGGGCTGGGAGACCGGCACCGCGGCTCAGGGCGCACAGATCGGGGACAACCTCAATGTGACGACGACGGTCATCGCGGGCGCGGCGCGCACTGGCTCCTTCGGGGTCAGGCGCACGTCGACAATCGCCTCCGGGGGGTCGATCGGGTACGGACAGAGTTCCGCATCGGTCCTGCCCGGCGCCTACACTGCCTCGCTCTACGTGCGCTCCAACGTGGCCCGGAGCGTCCAGGCCTACATGGAAGGCTCGGCAGCCCGAACCGGACAGACAACCTCCGGCACCGTGACGCTGGTCCCGAACGAGTGGACGCGCATTTGGTTCAAGCTGACCGTCACCACTGCCGGAACGCTGAAGCCGGGCTTCTATCACACCGGCACGTTCGTAGTCGGGGACTACGTCGAGCTCGACGACTTCCTCGTCGAGAGCGGAACCGAACTCCTCGACTACTTTGACGGCACGACCGTTGACACCACCGCCTACGACTACGCGTGGACCGGCACCGCGAACGCCTCGAACAGCATCGCGACCCTCAAAACGCAGTTCCAGATCGGGGTGCCCGACCTTCGGACCAACCTCGCGCTCAACCCGTCATTCGACACCAGCGCGACCAACTGGTCAACCAATACCGCCTCGACCATTGCTAGTGTCGCATGGGACGGTACGAGCGGCAGGCCCGGCGCACGCGCGCTCGGCAGCGTCAAGACGACATGGGCCTCCGGCGGGTCTGCGGCCACGCAATACTGGAACGGGGTCGTCAGCGGAATGCCCGCGGTCGTAGCGGGCGACACGATCACGTTCTCAGCGTGGGTCAAGGCCAGTGCCGCGCGCGCGGGCGCGACGATCGCGCTTCGGTGGCGCGATGAGACGATCGCCGAGGTCGCTTCGCAGGTCAGCGTCGCAGCCTCGATTGGCGTGAACTGGACTCGATTCAGCATTACCGCCGTCGTGCCCACCGGCGTAACCCGGGTCCACCCGGGGATCAACTTCACCGGAGTAGCGGGCGACATCCTGTGGGTCGACGACGTGCTGATCGAGGACTCCGGGCGACTCCTCAATTACTTCGACGGATCAACCCCTGACACGTCCTCCTACGACTATGCGTGGTCTGGCGCGGTCAATAACTCCGTGAGCACCGGCACCCTGAAGCAGCGGGTTTCTGGAAACGGCGCCGCGCCCATTGCGCTGACCGTCCACACCCGCAATGGCGCAACGGTCCTCGGCAACAAGCAGATCACCCTCCTTGCCCGGGACTCGTCGGCACCGACCGTTACCTTGTCGGATCGGTTCGATCCGATCAGTCAGTTCGACGTGCGAGCGCGCTTGGTTCGTTGGACCACTGACAGTGGCAGGACAGAGTGGGCAGCTCGGGAGCACCTGCCCGCAGCCACGATCACACTCGTCGATCAGAACAGCGGAACCGCCACCTGCACCATCGGCGTAAGCAAGCTGAACCCGGTCGACTACTTCAGCGATTACAGCATCGTCGACATCGACACCTTCGACGGCAACAAATGGAACTTCACCAACCACCGCTTCGTGCTCTCGCGCACCGAGACCGATGACCTCGACCTCACTCGCACGGCGAACTACACGGGCACCGAGTACGTGGACTACATGCTTCAGTTCGCCTATTTTCAGGATGACTACCGCTGGGACGGCTCCAAGGGCAGCCCTGGCACCGCGGCTACCGACGACTCCGAGGGTACGCCTCCGACCCCACCCGGGCTGGCGCCGACCACTCCTGGCGAAATGATGCGCGGCGTTATTCAGGACGCACAGAAGCGCGGCTGGGGGCCGCGTATCGGCATCACCTTCGACATGAACAAGACCTCGCTCGGCGAGCCGTGGGCCAACAAGAACATCAGCCGCGTGTTCAATCGCGGCACTCCGGGATCACAGGTTCTCCAGTCCCTCGTAGAGGAGGGGCTGGTCGAGTACCGCACCGAGTACCGCAACAACAAGGCATGGCTGATCCTGCTCAACCCGGGCACCGGCTCGGACTACGCCGCCGACCAAGCGAACACCGTTGTCAATTTCAGCCTCGCCAACCTGACCCGCGCGCCCCGGCGCTCGACGATGGAGAAGCGCCTCACGTCCGTCACAGTGGCGGGCGACGAAGAGGTTCAGATCACGCGGACCCGCGCGCCGTTCGACGCCAACGTGTTCGGCGTGATGGAGGGATGGGTTTCCGCCTCCGGCATCAAGACCAACACCGAGGCACGCAAGGTCGGCGACGCCGCGCTCCGCGACAACTTCAAGGCCACCAGTGAGCGGACCTTCGAGTACGACGCGCAATCCGTCGCCTCGCAGTTCTACCCGTACTCCTACTTCCGCCCCGGCGACTGGGTAATGATCCCCGACGGCTCCAACACCATCAAGGACCGGGTCAGTCAGGTCACGATCAACAAGGGCGCGGACGGAACCAGCCTCACCGTGCTGACCGGCGACCGCATCCTCTCCGGAACCGCGAGCCTCGCCAAGCGCCAGTCGGCGCAGAGCGGCGGCTCGATCAACGGCGGTGCTGGCACGACCCCCGCGACGGTCGACTCACGAATCCCTAACGAGCCGGTCATCAGCACGGTCACGAGTCTCGGCTACTGGAACTCCGACGGTGCGGCCAAGAGCGCCGTGACCCTGACATGGGCGCCGGTCACGGTCTCCCTCAGCGGCGGCAGCATTGCGGTCACGCTCTACGAAGTGTGGTGGCGTCCAGCGAACACCGACATCGAATGGTCGCTCCGCGGCACCACCGACCAGCGCACCCTCCGGCTCACCGGCTTCGACGTGCAGGAAGGCATCGACTTCCGTGTCCGCGGGCGCAGCAAGGCGGGAATCTGGGGAGAGTTCTCCGAGGACTTCCTTGGTCACATCACCGCCGCCCCTGCGGTCGACCTCAGCGGCCCGATCATCACCGACCTCTACACCGACGGCGTCGGGTCCATCTTCATCGTCTGGGCGGGCATCCTTGGAACCACCGCCGCCCCAAAGCGGATGGCCTACGTCACCGGCGAGATTTCCACCGACGGCGGCACGACCTACACCACGGTCGGAACGCCGATCACAGCAGCGGGAACCATCATCGTCAACCCGAAAGCATGGGGCGACTTCATGGTTCGGCTGCGTCCCTACGACCGGCTTGGCAACCCCGGCACGTCGTCGGCGTCACAGTCGATTACGCTGACCGACCCACACATTGACTCCCCCGTGCCCGCGGCTCCCACTACTTTCGCGGCGACGGCCAGTGCCGGATGGGATGCCAGCGGATTCTTCCCCGAGGCGTGGTTCAACCTGAGCTGGGCCGCGCCGACGCTCGACATTCTCGGGCAGCCAATTCAGATCGCTGGGTACGACGTTCTCGGACTCGGCGAGGGCGAGACCGTTGAGCGCGTGGTCGTCTCCACCAGTAGCGCGGATACGACGGCTCGGTTCAAGGTCGGCAACGGAGAGACCTGGAGCCTTCGGGTGCGCGCCGCCTCGATTTTCGGCGGGCTCTCGGTGCCTTCCAATGCCGTCACCGTGACCGCTGACGCGACCATCGTCGCGGCTCCGGCCCCGGTTGCTCCGACGCTCGCTCAGTACGCGGGCCTGCTTCGGATCAAGTGGGCCGGTGGCGGAATGCAGCCGCAGATCAAGTACGTCTACGCCGCGATCAGCAGCACTCTTGGCGGAACCTACACCCGCGCTGGAATGCCGCTCAACGGCGCGGGCGAGGTTGTCGTGCCCGGCCTCGCGCCCGGCCCGTACTTCGCGAAGATCGTGATGGTCGACGAGCTCGGGACACTGTCAACCAGTGCGGCCAGCAGCTCGATCACGCTTCTGCCGATCACCGGCGTCACGATCCAGACCTCGGAGCTGGCGAACACGGGCATCAAGCTGACCAGCGGGTCGCTGACCTCCTACGATGTTTCTGGAAACCCGACCTTCATCCTCAACGCCGCCACCGGCGAGGTCTGGATCGCGCCCTACGATTCGGTGTTCGATCTCGGTGCGCCTGGCACGATCGCCACGACCGGAGCGCCGACGACCGGCATCGCGATCTCCAGTCAGAACTCGTCCTTCAATACGTTCATCCACCCGTCGGGCGTGGAAATCCGCAACGACCAGACGGCGCTGTCGTGGTGGGAGGCGGACGCCGCGGACGCCAGCCTCGTCAACTTCTTCTCGCCTCGTGCCGTAATCGGCCAGCGCATCATGGTCGGTGACTTCGAGATGCTTCGGGAGGCCAAGGCCACCGGCAGTAGGCTCGTCATCAGGTACAAGGGAGCGTAATGGCACAGGCACTAGGCACTTTTTCGGGGCGCTCGAACCACAGGCTCCGACTTGAGGTACAGCAGGCCAGTCAGAACATCGGGGGCAACTACTCGACGATCAACTGGCAGCTCTACATTGAGCGCACTGCGGCCTCGTCGTCCTATTACCTGTCCCCGGGTGGAAGCTCGTCAACCACCATCAACGGAAACGTCTGGAATGGCGGCGGCTTCTCCTACGACTTCCGCAGCACGGCGGTCTATCAGCTCGGCTCCGGCTCCTACAACGTCGGCCACGCCGCCGACGGTACAAAGACTCTGTCCTATTCGGCCAGTGTCAACGCCCCGGGAACCATCGGCAACGCTTCGGGCAGCGGCTCGTTTGTCCTGACCACGATCCCGCGCGCCACGACGCCGACGGTCTCCCCGACTTCCGGCGAGACCGCGGCAACCTTCACCATCGGCCACAGTCCTGCCAGCAGCGCGTTCCATCACGACGTGGCGTACTCGCTCGACGGCGGCGCCACTTACGTCAACACCGCGACGAACGTCCCGGGCACCGACCTGTCAACGGCATGGACCCCGCCACACAGCCACCTGCCCAACGACACGAGCGTCACGGCGATCATCCGCCTGAGTACGCGCACTTCGTCGGGCGGCGCGGTTATCGGCACCAAGACCGTCAACCTGCCACTGACGGTTCCCGCCAGCATCAAGCCGGTGGTGTCCAGCGTGACGTGGGTCGACTCGCAGGTCCTCAGTCCCGACATCCCCACCCTCATGGGCGGCGCTGATCGCTTCGTGCAGGGCTGGTCCAAGCTCAAGCCGACCATCACGTCGACCGGTGCGGGCGGCTCGACAGTCACGTCTTCCTCTGTCACGCTAAACGGACAGATCGCCGCGTCCGGCGTCGCGTTCAGCTCGGCCGTCGCGCTCTCGGGCGCGGTCCCATTCAGCGCAACAGCGACGGACAGCCGCGACCGCGTCTCTGCCGCCTTCGCCAACACCGTCGCTGTCACGGCCTACAACTTCCCGAGCCTGCCGACCCCGCTGGTCACTCGCACGTCGGACGCAGCAGGGTCGGTCCCTGACCCGATCGGCACGTATCTCGCGATCACTCCCGGCGCCAGCGTGTCGAGCCTCCTCTTCGCGACGGTGCAGAAGAACCTCTTGGAGTGGCAGGTCCGGATCAGGCCCGGCGGTGGAGCATTTACCACCGTGCAGGCGTGGACCGCCCTGACGGTTTCTGGAAACACATGGACGACCAAGTACGTTGCCGCGGGGCCCTACGCCAGCAGCAGCGAGTGGGTTGTCGAGGTCTCGATCCGCGACCTCTTCGGCAAGAGCGGATTCAACACCGCCTCCACGGTGGTCTCGCGCTCGGTCGTCGTGCCGTCGGAGCAGGTCGCCTTCGACTGGGACGGCAACAACGGCTTCGGTGTCGGCAAGTACCGCACCCAGGGCATGTTGGACGTGTTCGGGCCGATCTACCAGAACAACGGGCAGCCCGTCATTGACCCGTCCAACATCGAAACGCTCCTTCCTGAGCGGCTTCGGACCACGAGCAGGGCTGTCACTGGCGACTGGAACAGCTACGTCCAGACCGGCTTCTATCGCGGCTCGGGACTCTTGAACAAGCCGGGAGCTGACGACTGGTATTACGTGACGGTAGTGGGGCACGGCAGCACCTACGCCACCCAGACCGCGACCTCGTACCGAACCGCCAGCAACTACGCGATGTTCACGCGCACGCTGGAGAACGGGGTGTGGTCGCCGTGGCGACAGCTTGTGACCGGAACGCCCTTCACGAACTTCACTCCGACGTTCTTGGGCACTAGCTTCGTGCTCGGAAATGCGACTTACCGTGGCTGGTACAACATCGTGGGAGGTCGGTGCTCTGTGGAAGTGCTTCTGAACTTCGGCTCCACTACCTCCTCCCCCAATGGCCTCGGGTTGCAGCTTCCCGTTCCAGCGAGTTCGGTCTACACAGAAATCGCTGGCAGTCAGTACAACTGGGGAACGGCTCGATACCTCAACACCGGAGTCTCTGGGCACCCCGGAGGCATTTCGTACAATCCAGGATCAGACGCCACGAGAGTCTCGTTTGAGAGATTCTTCGTGTCCGGGAGTGAGCTTGTCACTTCTGGTGCGGGAGGAAGTTCGCCTTTTGCTTTCGCCGTTGGGGACGACTTCGCCGCCTCATTCAGTTACTTCGTGGACTGATCTCGCGTAGCATCGGCACCAACGAAAGGACCACCAATGGCAGAACCAATCGACATGCCCGACGAAGATCGCGCGGCCATCCGCGACGCCCTCTTGGCATGGAAAGCCGACGGAGTCGCAGCGCCGCTGATTCCGTTGAACATCGACCTCGACGGAGACGGCGTGTTCGACGCCCTCGGACTGGACGAGAACGGCGAGCTGGTGCTGGTGCCCGGCGTGGCGCTGTCTGCCACCGTCTACCAGTCCACCGGCGACGAGGAGGGCCAGCTCTAATGGCTTACACCTTCGTCAGCCGCAACGGACAGCGCCTTGAGGTCAATGTCGCCGCCGCTTTCGACCGGATGAACTCCGACTTCACTCGTGACACCGGATGCGAGCTGATCGTCACCAGTGGCACCCGGACCAACGCCGAGCAGGAAGCAATCTTCCGCGCTCGTTACGTGCTCGCCAACGCCGTTTCCGGGCGACGGGTCTACGACATCCGTCGCTGGAACGGCGCGGTCTGGTATCGCATTTCCGCCGCCGGGACGGTCGCGACCCCCGGCGCCTCGAACCATCAGGAGGGCGGCCCGAATGGTCCGCGATCGGTCGACCTCCGTGACACCGGCCGCGATGCCGGGGTCACTCGTCGGGGCACCGTCCGCGACAACTGGATGGCCGCGAACGCGGGGAAGTACAACTTCCAGAACGAGGGCTACGGCTTCTCCGAGCCGTGGCACAAGACCTTCCGGGGCGTCATCGGCGCCGCCGCGCCTGCCGCGGTGATCGCTTCGGCGGCAGTGTCCAGCTCGAAGTTCTCGCAGGACGTGAAGAACCGCCAGGCGTTCCTCATCAGTCGCGGATTCAACCTCGGCCCCTCGGGCGCCGACGGTCTCGCGGGTCCGATGTACCGCGCCGCGGTGAAGGCGTACCAGATTCAGCTCAAAGGACTCGGGCTGTACCGCGGTCTCCCTGACGCTGTCTGGGGTAGCGGGACCGAGCAGGGGCACCGCGCTCACTGGGCACGGATCAATGTGCCAGCGGCCCCGCCGAAGGTCGCGTTCCCCAACGTCACGGTCGCGGGCCTCGGCAAGATCGGCAACGTGCAGGGCCTCCAGAAGGTCGCGCGCCTCGGCGGATACGCCGGGCTGATCGACAACTCATGGGGGCCGCGCAGTCGCGACGGACTCCAGACGTGGCTGAACCGTTCCTATGGCGGATCGCTCACGGCATGGCTGCGCAAGAAGTGGGGCTACTCCGGCAACGAGCAGTTCGGGCCGAACATGCTCGCCGCGCTTCAGCGTGCCAACGCGGCGAACAACCGGGCGCTGTAGTCCAATCACCAAAGGCCCTCACGCACACAGCGTGGGGGCCTTCGTGGTTTCTGGAAACCGGCCGACCTAGTTTCGGCTACGAGACGCCCCGAGTTAGACTCCGAAGCATGGAAAGACCCACAACTTCGACGACCGTTAGGGGTGCGTAATGCCGAAGCGATCAGAGGACATCGACAACGCTATTGACCGCATTCTGGAGCAAACCACTCCCCGGCCAAAGTCGCTGAAGCCACCCAAGAAGATGCCCCGCAAGCCGATCAGGCTCTCCCTTCGAGAATGGGCCGGGTCTCAGGTGGCCGCCTATCGCATCGGTCTGCTGCTCGGATACCTCGCGATGATCTACTTCGGAGCTTCAGCCCTCCTTGCCGATATGCCGACCTTCCGGATCACCGCACCGGAGGGTTGGACTCCGGTCTGGTCGACGGTTGTCGTCCTCGGCGGGCTGGTCGCCGCGATCGGGTCGATCAAAGCGGGCGCAGAACCGATCACCAAAGAGGTACGGCGGTTCAATCGGATCGAGCTCGCCGGAGCGATCATGCTGTTTCTGACTCTTGGCACTTACGCCACCTTGCTTTTGATTCTCGGCTACGGCTACGGCGACGCCGGGAGAGCGTCGATCGGCGCAGGCTTCGTGGCCCTCGGGGTGCATCCCACCATCCGCATGTTCTGGCTCATCTTCCGCCCTCGATTCATTCAGCGCGATCATCACCGCCAAGAGCAGAGCCTCATTCAGGTCGGGTCGATGCTCACGGTTCCTACCGGGTACGCCATCGTCAAGCTCGACGAGTCCGGCAATATCATTCCTGAGACTCGCGCCCAGTTCGCCGCCCGCCTGACCGTGTCGGGGGAGGCGTCGGCTATCCCGGTCGCCCCGCCGTCCCGCGTCGGAATCCAGAAGGAGCCCCGCCCTCGTGCTTGAATTTCTCGTCCTGCTCATGTCGGTCGTTCCTCCGGATTCGCCTCCCCCGGTTCCGGAAACCACCCCGAGTGGGTTGGACCTGAACTGGCTTGGCCCGGTTGTGACTTCGCTGGGGGCCATCGTCGTCGCCACCATCGGTGGTGTCTCGATCGCGTGGCGGCGCAAGCAAGACCGCAATGACGCTCTCGAAGATAAGCAGTCCGACTCTGCCGCCGCTTCCCAGCCCAACATCACCGACGGTTGGGAGGAGGTCCGCCAGGCCCGCATGGAGGCCACGCGGTACTACAACCTCTACCGGGGGTTCGAGGACGCCTTCTATGTGGTCTCGACAGCGCTTCGCCGCTTGGTCCGCAGCACGCGCACCGCACACTCGGAGTTTGTGTTCGAGCAGGATGTCCTCGACGCTCTGGCGGTCGTTCCGCCGGACACCGCCGACATCAAGTAGCATCCACCCAGTCAGATTCATCAACCCAAGGAGAGCGCTATGAGTGAAGTCAATCCCACCGTCGAGAACAACGAGTCACCGTCGGCGACCCCCACCCCCAAGGTCGCTGCCGCGGGCCTCGCCGGAGCCATCGTGCTCGTCGTGGTCTTTTTCGTCCAGACCTTCGTGCCCGGATTCGAGATTCCCGAAGCCGTGGCGTCCGCGGTCACGATCATCGTGGCCTTCGCCGCTGGCTACATCAAGCGTCCCCGCTAGTGGATCAGGAACTCGCCCCGGCGCCTGCGTGCGAGCTGCGCAGCGCCGCAGCCTACGACGTGCCCGTCGACCCGATGGACTTGCTTCAGTGCGATTCCTGCCAGTAGGGATAGGCTGAGCCCGTCACCAGCTACACTGACCCTGTCGCACAGACGCTCGTAAAAAACCCCGGTCCATCCTCGTTCCCGAGGGGCCGGGGTTTTTCCGTGCTGGTTTCCAGAAACTACTTCGTGTAGCTCAATCCCGCTGCCTTGAGCGCGGCCTCCGCGGCGGACAGATCAGAGGTCGCCACCGTCAGCGTTGACTTGGCAACCGGCGCCGGAGCCGCAACCGCTCCGGGCGTCTTGACCCAGAAGCTCTGCTTGCCCATGAAGATGCTGGAAGTCTGCGCGTAGCGATCCAACGCGTACCCTCCGAGCCAGCCGTAGTTGACATGGAACGCTCCCGAGCCAGCCGCCCAAGCTGCGTCCATCGACTTCTCGCTGACCTGATCCGTGAAGTGCATTCCACTGTTGGGCGTATCGCATGTCGCGCCCATCTGCGCAGGCACAGGGTAGGTGCGGTAGTAGAGCGCGAGATGCACGTTCCGGTGATCGGGGTGCGTGTACTTCACGCACGGGTCACTGGTGTTGGCAAAGCTCGCGACCATGTTCTTGACCGGGAGATTCGGGATGCCGAACTCAGCCTTGTTCGCCAGCACTGTGTCGATCGCCCAGTCGACCTCGGGCTCGGTCAGGTCGCCGTCGCCGAGATTGAAGGACACCAGCGCGCCCCGATTCTGGGCGTCGTTCTGGACGACGGCAGCGCGCACCGACCGAGCACAGGGCGTGGCATCGTCGCGGCAGATTGTGACCCCGTTGGCCGGGAAGGCGCGGGTCGCGTATTTCGCTCCGAGCTGGCCGGGAATGGTCGGGTCGCTCTTGGACATCTGGCTGAAGAACCCCGTCCACGAGTCGAGCCGTTTCGTCTCACAGGTGAGGCTCCACTTGCCGCCGTAATTCGCGCAATAGCTGCTCTGCTCTCCGTTGGTCATCAGGATGAACACCTTGAATGTGGTCGGATCGTTCTCGATCTGCGACCATGCCTGCCACTCGTCGTCGGGGTGAGGGATGACGATGTACTGCACCGTGGTCGGGGCGGCAGCCGCGGCGGCCCTGGGGTTCAGGACGATCACCGCCAGAACCATCACGATGATCGCGAGGAACGCGATGAACAATTTCATCAGGGTGCGGACACTCATGGGCCTGCCTTTCGTTGAGAGTGCGTAAGTAATCATTTCTGGTACACCTTGCCCAAGCCGTTCGCGATCAGGAAATCGGAAGCGGTGCTTCCGTCCTCTCGGCGCACGTCGCCCAGCCATCGGCCGAAGCTGTCGGACTTCCGAGAGATCACGCGCAGCTCACCGGCCCACGACATCTTGAACCAATTCGCCAGCGCCTCGGACGCCTCGGCCCAGCCCGGCTGGCCGCGCTCGGGAGTGTCGACGCCCAGCAGGCGGAACCGCTGGACGGCGGTCAGGTGGAATCCGACATCCACCAGCAGGTCGACGGTGTCGCCGTCGACTACTCGCTCAACGGACAGCACCGGGAAACTCCATGCAGCTTTTTGTTCGGTCACGATTCTTCTCCTTCGTCTTGGAACAGCTCGATCAGTGTTGGCATGTGCCGCATCTTGCGCATCGACGCGATGGCGTGCAGCTCGGCGCTGATTGCGTCATCGGCGTCCTTCTGTCCGACAGTCTTGCCGGTGGCGTACAGGCCGTGAAGTTTCAGAAACTCCCGGGAGCGCTTCTTCTTCTCCTTGAGATCAATCCCGCCCATGAAATACTGCATGGCGGGCGACTGCCAAGTAATGAACGGCCCGAAGCCGTGACCGATCAGGACGCCTTCTCCGCGCAGCGGCTCAACGCTGTCCTGCGTCAGACCGAAGCTGGAGTTGTTGCGCGGGGTGAACTTCTCCACCACGATCCGATCGAGCGGCGTGGCCC
>Ga0326735_1000226_pt1 | contig 13185 bp, 8 predicted proteins | sample 37_GP2_1092_FD_207945 | JGI IMG/M metagenome (GOLD analysis project Ga0326735, IMG submission 207945) | Glacier ice microbial communities from Ngari, Tibet, China - 37_GP2_109.2 | ecosystem: Environmental > Aquatic > Freshwater > Ice > Glacier | place: China: Ngari, Tibet | collected 2018-07-31
GAGATAGTCGGCCACTTCGTCGGCGACTGCCCGCGAAATGCAGACCAGGCCGTCGGCAACGCGGGCGATCATCGGCAGCCAGGCCTTGAAGTCCGGTTCCGCGCTGGGCGCAAACATGTGCGGGCGCAGGATCGGCAGGATGTCGTAGACCACGAAATAGATCTGCACGCCGCGGTTGCGGAACTGCTGCAGGCGCGGTTCGTTCAGGCGCGTGCCGTGGGTGGCCAGGTCGAGTCCGAGAAACAGGTCGCCCTGCGCTGCATCGACCGGCGCGTCGTCGAGCTGCCAGCCGTCGATCCCCAGCATGCCGGCCATGTAGCGGCGCGCGTAACGAAACGGCGCGCCGCCGCCGGCGCTGTACACCGGTTCCACCCTGAAGCCGGCCGGCGTGTCTTCCAGCAGCGCCTTGAGCACGCTGCGCACCACGCGCTGGATGCCGGTGCGCATGTCGAACTGGACCATCGCCGAAATGTCCACCAGCAGCTGGCGCGGGCCGTCGGGGCGGGCGTTGGCGCCGATCGCGCGCGCCACGTCTTCCAGGTCGGCGTCGGCTGGCGCGATGCGCGCGATTGCCGCAGCGAGGGCGGCGCCAGCGTCGGCGGCGGCAAAATGCTCGATCGCTTCAACGTACTTGCGCCCGACCTGGGCCGGCGAATGGTCGGCGTCGATGTAGGCGCCGCCGCGCATCGACAGGACGGTGCGCAGGCCGGCGTCGTCGCGCAGCCGGGCCAGCGCATCGGCCAGTTCGGCGATGGTAAAATCGTCGGCCAGTTTGACCAGCGCGTCGTCGGGCAGCTCGGCGCTCGAGCCATGCGCGTTGGCAATAGCCGGCACGCCATACAGAAGGCAGTCGAGGATTGCCGCCGAGGTCTCGCCGCGCGACTGGATGCGCAGCTGGACGGCGCAATCGGCAGCGGCCAGCCAGGTGCGGTAGAGTTCTTGCGGCACGAAGCCGGTGATCTCGATCGGGCGCGCGCAGCGGGCCTGCTCCAGCTGGCGCGCGAAACCGCGGCCGTAGGCGCCGGGATCGGGCGCGCCGACAAATACCAGGCGGCAGTTCGGATCCTGGGCCAGGGGCGATGCCAGCCATGCGGCGAGCAAGGCGTCGTTGCGCTTGGTGGGACCTAGCAGGCCAAATGAGCAGACGACGAAATCGGACGGCGCCAGCATCAGCGCGCTGCGGGCGGCGACCCGCTCGGCGCCGCCGTGGCGGGCCCGCAGCAGCGGCAGCGTGCGCCATTTGCGGTTGCTGGACGGGCCATACCATTGCTCGGCCAGTTGGGCCGGATAGCGCGAATGCACGATCACGCCGCTGGCCTGGTCGAGCAGCGCTTTATTGCACGGGTACTTCCAGACCGACGCGTTGATGCCAATCTTGCGCTGGTCGGCCAGGGCGGCAAAGCCGTGCGAATCATAGAGCGCCTGCTGGAAGGCGCCTGGGGCATAGCCGGTGTGTTCCAGGTGATGGATGATATTGCCGAGGTAGAAATCATGCAGCACCACGATTCCAGGGTGTCGCTCAAGCAGGGCGAACATGTGCTGGTGCATCGGCGAATTGCCGAAGTGATAAAGCACGCGGTCATATCCATGGGCATGTGCTTCGAACCACGCGACGCTGCGTAGCGGCAGGTTGGCCTCGATCCATGGATCGTCGACCGCGGCCTGGCTGACGATCAGCTCGACGTCGTAGTGGCGTGCCAGCTCCGGCACCAGTTCGGCGCTGTAGTCGGCGATGCCGCTGCGTTCCGGCGGCAGCGGCGAGACGTACGCCATGCGCGGCCTGCGCCTGCGCGTGGCGGCTGGCGCCTGCGCCAGTTGCGCCGGCATGCCCGCTGCCGCTTCGAACGCGGACCACAGCGCGCGCGCGTGGTCATTCATGCTGCCGTTCCCGGCGAGCGCCAGGCCGCGTTCACGCAGTGCTTGGCGCAGGGCCGCATCCGACAGCACATGGCCGAGTGCGACACCGACAGCACCGGCGTCGGGCTTGTCGAACAGCGCTTGCGGCAATTCAATCAGCGGCGCTAGCGGGTCGTAGTGCGCGGCGATCACCGGCACGCCGCATGCCATCGCTTCCAGTGCGCTGTAGCATTGGTCGCCGCTGGCGGACACCAGCACGGCGGCCCGCGCGTACAGCGTGCGCAGGGCGGCGTCGGACCTGTCGTTTTGGAAGACCAGTTTGTTGGCGTCGAGCCCGAAGCTTCGGGCGATGGCCAGCAAGCGCTCGCGTTTGGGGCTGTCGGCGGCGCTAATGATCACCAGTCGGCGGCCCTGCTTGACGACTTCGGCCTGCAGCGCAAACGCGGCGATCAGCATCGTGCACTGGTCAGGGTACATGGCGCTGGCATGGATCAATACATCTGCCGCCTCGGGATGCTGGACGGCGCTTACCCCATCTGGCTGACGAGCGAGGACGAGCGGAACCAATCGCGCGTGGCCGGCGCCGAGCACCGCGTCGGCCAGGCTGCGCGCCATGCCGGAGGCGACGATCACCTGCGCCGCATTCGACAGCGTCGTGCGCTGGCGGTAGGCGGCTGCGTGGGCGCGCTCCGCCTCCCTCAGCAGCGGCGTCAGGTCGCTACACGTGACCACGGTCGGGTGGCGGTCGCTCAGGCTGCCGATCGATGCCAGCATGCGCGGGTCGCCGAACACGTTGGGGATGAACACAAGGTCCGGCGCGAGCGCGGCGATGGCCGCTTCGCGCACTTGTTCGGCGGCGCGCTGGCGCCACGGCTGGGCGTCGGCCGAGTGCTCCGGCAGTTCGTACACCACAATGCGCTCTTGCGGCACCAGGCCGTCGAAGGCGCAGCGCAGGGCTTCGATCCGCTCGCCCAATTGGCCATTGAGGACCAGCCATACCTGGTGCGCGTCGGCCAGGCGGGCGAGCGCGCGCACCTGCGCCAGGTGGTAGCGGATGGTTGCGGCGTCGCCGCCCTGGCAGGTTTGCAAATCAATGACGAGGCGCATATTTTTCTTATGAGTAGTTTGTGCTGCGGCGCCTGACGCGCTCGAGGTCGGCCAGCGCCTTGCGTGCGGAGGGCGGCAAGTCGCTCAGGTGCGGCGCAACTGGCGGCCTGCCTTGCGTGTAGGGGTGCTGCTGCTGCTGCAGCGCGGCGGCCATGCGCACCACGCGCACTTCGACGGCCGGGATTTTCAGCAGGCGCGGCAATATATGCTTGCGCACCGGCGCCGAGCGCGCGGTGGCGCGCAACGCCTTGAGCACCAGCCGGTGCGTCAGCGCGGCAACGGCCCCGGCTGCCTGCGGCAGGCCCACGACGCTCCTGCGCACTTTCCCGGTCACGCTGCCGAGCAGGCGCAGCCGCTGGACCGTGCGCCATGCCGGGCTGCCGCCGATATCCATCAATTGCCGGTTCAGGTCATGCGCCCACGCCGCTACCGTGCGTGCGCCTTCATTGGCGGCGCCCAGATCGGCGCACAGGGTAGCGACCTGCGCTTCGGCCGCGGCGCGGCCCGCTTCGGCCAGGTGGCGCCGCGCCTCACTGTCGACCAGCCTGACCAGCGAGTCCATCGCGCGCGCGAAGGCGGCGTCGGCGCGTTGGCCAGCCTCGACGCGCAACGCGTGTTCACGCTCCGCCCGATGGCTTGCCTGGACCCGCAGCACGTGCTCGGTGTCGGCCCGCTGGCCCGCTTCAATACGCAGCGCGTACTCGCTGTCGGCGCGTTGGCCGGCTTCGATGCGCAGCGCCTGCTCGCGCTGGGCACGCTCGTCGTTGGCCAGCGCCAGTGCGCGCGCCGCCTCGCCGGCGCTCCATGCGTGCGCCAGGTGGACCGAGATGAAGTCGTCGAACACGTTCGGCTGTACCTGCAGGCTGGCCAGCAGTTCCGGGTGTTCGGCGGCGACGTAATAGCGGTTCAGGCCATCGAAATAGGCGAACTGGTAGCGCTGGCCGGTGACCAGCGCTTCCCACGTCTGGTGGTTGGTTTCGCGGCTGTTCGGCATGGTCGCTTCGATCACCAGGATCCACGGCCGCCAGCGCTCGAAATCCATCCCGCGCAGCACCTGAGCCTCGTGCCCCTCGACGTCGATTTTCAGGAAGTGGATGTCGTACGAAACGTGTTCGGCGCAAATGCTGCGCAGCGTCCTGAGCGGCACCGTGTGCGCCAGCAGCTCGAAGCCGTCCAGCTCGTGGGTGCGTGCCACCTGCGGCTCGGCCGAGGCCCAGCCGGGCACAGCCGGCACCTCGAACAGGGTGATCTCGCCTTCTTCGGCGCCGGCGGCGACGCACAGGTTGATGTCGCGCGGGCGCTGTTCCAGGAAAGCCGGCTGGTACTGCTTGAGCGGCTCGACGTTGACGCCGTACCAGCCGCGTTCGTAAAACGCCTTGGTCACCGAGTGCTGCTCGGGATCGTTAGCGCCGATGTCGATGTAAAAACCATTCTTGATATGGCCGAGCGCGCGCCACAGCAGCACGTCCTCAAAGTTCTGGGCGTAGGAAATGAAGCTCATGGCGCGGCGCCGAACAGGGACGCGAGATCGGTGCCGGCCAGCGCATCGTAACGCGCGGCGAGCGACTCGGCCAGCGAATGCTTGTCGTATACCAGCAGCGCGATGGCCACCTGCGCCAGCAGGTCGCGGGCGTCGCCGAGCAAGTCGGCGTGGCGGAAAAACACCGCGTCGCCCCAGCCAAGCCGGTCGCGCGAGGTGCTGCCCGAGCCGCAGTGATAGGCGTAGCGGCAGGTCGAGCTGAAGTCGAGGAAGTAGAAGCCGTGCGCGCGCAACAGCGTTTCGACCTCGGAGAACAGCGCCTGGCCCTGGTAGATTTGGGCGAACGAGACTTCGCAGTGGACGACGTTGGTGCGGGCCAGCACGGCGCCGGCGTGCTGCAGCGCCGGCAGCTCGAAGCCCTGGATGTCGAGCTTGAGGAAATCGACCGGCCCGCCATCGGCCAGCACCTCGTCGAGGCGGCTGGTGGCCACCTCCACCGTCTTTTCGGTGCGTAGCTGGGAAAGGTCGACCAGCTCGCCGTTAAGCGCCTGGTTCAGCGGCAGCAGCGACGAGGTGGCGTCCGGCGCATTAATGTGGAACAGGTGGCGCCGGCCGTCGCCGATGAAATCGGGGTACAGCTTGACCTTGTCGCCGTCCTGCAATTGGCGGTCCTGAAGTTTTTCTTCGAGCGGTTCGAAGCCGATCACCTGGTAGGGCAAGCCGTACTGCACCAGCGGCGCGTACACGTGCTGTTCGCCTTCGAGTTCCTGGGCGCCGATGTCGACGATGCTTAAAGGGCGCTCGCGCAACAGCGCTTGGGCGCGCGCCGCCACCGCTTGCTGCGCCTGCCTGTGGGCGGCGCGCTCGGCGTCGCCGCGCAGGTATTCCCCGCTGTGGGTGATCGCGCGCAGCAAGGCGCCGGCATCGCCGCCCGCGGCCAGCATGGCGCTCCAGTGGCGCAGGCCCGGGGCATCCGGCTCGCGCCCGAGGAAGCCGCGGTAAAGAGCGCGCACGATGTCCTCGTGATCGGGGGTGGGGGCCGCTGTCTGCTGGTCTGGCATGATGCTCGAATTCCTCTGTTGATGCAGGCGCAGCCTGGCTTACGGTTTGGTGAAGGTCAGCTTGGGCGCCAGGTTCACCTGTCCCGACCAGGTGATCGCATGCTGGTTGGGCAAGGCGACGAAGGTGGTCACCTCGTGCAGGTAGTTCAGCACTTCGCGGAAACTGTCTTCGCCGTAGCCGCCATTGCCCAGCCCGACCGTGATGGTGTATTCGTCCGGCGCCAGCGCCATCGCAAAGTCGAACTGGACCGACAGCGCACCGCCGGCTTCCACCGCGCCCAACTGCTCGCGCATGCAGTAGCTGTTGGTTTCGAACAGCACCACGCCGAAGCGGTTGCGGATCTTGAAGCCGACGTGCGGATCGTCGAACCGGCGGTGGGCGCGGTAGTCGATTTGCAGTCGCACGGCGGCGTCGGCCACCACGCTGTGCTGGGTGCTGCCGTCCGGATGCACGAAGCGCACCGCGATGCAGTCGGCCGCCTCGGTAGTGATGCTGCCAGTGGCGCCGCTCAAGGCCGACGCGTGCTCGTAGTCGAGGCGCTCCGGTGGCGTGCCGGTAATGCGGAGCTGGCCTGGCGACTGGTCGAGATGGCTCAGCAGTTCGGCCTGGTACAGGTCGATTGCATCCTTCGGGTCGCCGTCGAAGGCCAGCGCGCCCTGCTTGATGAAGATGCAGCGCGTGCAGATATTGAGCACGGTGCCCGTGCTATGCGAAACGAACAGCAGCGTGGTGCCGGCCCTGGTAAAGCTGTTGATGCGCTCGAAGCATTTTTGCTGGAAGAAGACATCACCCACCGCCAGCGCCTCGTCGACGATCAGGATGTCGGGCCGCACGCAGGTGGCCACGCTGAAGGCGAGGCGCATCTGCATGCCGCTCGAATATACGCGCACCTGCTGGTCGATGTACTCGCCGATGCCGGCAAACGCTTCGATCTGCGGCATCAGCGCCTCGATCTCGTCCACCGCGAGCCCGATCAGCTGGCCGGCCATCACGACGTTTTCGCGGCCGGTGAAATCGGGATGAAAGCCCATCCCCAGTTCCAGCAGGGCGGCGATGCGCCCGCTGGTGCGCACCGCGCCGGTGCTGGCCTGGGTGGTGCCAGTGATCAGCTTGAGCAGCGTGCTCTTGCCGGCGCCGTTGACGCCGATGATGCCGACCGCTTCGCCCCGGTTGATCTGGAAGTCGATCCCTTGCAGGACCCATTTCAGGTGGTGGCGGGCGCCGAGGAAAGGCAGCGCCCATTCGGCCAGCCGCGACCAGCGGGTCGGGTACTGCTTGTAGGCCTTGCCCAGCTGTTGTACGTGAATGCTGCCCATTACAGTTCGTCCACCATTTCGCCGGAGCGCTTGCGGAACAGGCGCATGGCGAAAATGCATATCAGCACGCTCAGGACCAGCGACGGCACCAGGCTGTTCCAGTCGGGCAGGCGGCCGTGCACCAGGATGGTCTGGTAAGCGCCGATGATGCGCGCCATCGGGTTCCAGTCGAGCAGCGGTCGCACCGCCTCGGGCAGGATCGAAGCGGGGTAGACGATCGGGGTGAACCAGAACCAGAACTGGGTGAAGATCACAAAAAACTGGCCGACGTCGCGGAAAAACACGTTGAGCACGCCGACGATCATGCCGAGCCCGATGGCGAACATGACCTGCAGCAGCAGTATCGGCAGGATGGCGAAATACACAGCGCCCGGGAAGTTGCCGGTAGCCAGCAGGAACACCGTAAACAGGCCGAACACGATGGCAAAATTGAGCCCCGCGTTCAGTACTACGATCAGCGGCAGGCAGATGCGCGGGAAACTGATTTTCTTGATCAGGTTGGCCTGTTCGATGAACATGTTCTGGGCGCGCGCGACGATTTCGGCGAACAAGCCCCAGGTCAGGATGCCGGCGCACAGGTAGATGCTGTAGGCGAAGGTGTTGTCGCTGCCAGGCAGCTTGCTGCGCATGACCTCGGTGAAGATGACGGTGTAGACGACAATCATGGCCAGCGGACTGAGCAGCGACCAGGTGGCGCCCAGGATGGCGTTGCTGTATTTCGACTGGAACTCGCGCTTGACGCTGCCCAGTACGAAGCTGCGGTACGACCACAGGCCGCGCAGCATCAGCGGCGAAATCATGGGCCGGCCCGGCGTGGCGCCGGCCCGCATGGGGTCTGTCTGATCATCATTGGGGTAGCGCGCCTTGCGGGCCCGGGCCGTCCGGCGCTTGTCTCGGGAGTGCAAAATTATACCCTACCCCAGCTGGGCGCCCACCATAAATTGCTACGGTGGTAACTACATTGCGCAAGCGGCAGCGACTCAGGTTTGCCCCTGCACCAGCTTTTGCAGCGCGTCCGGATCGAGAATGATCAGCCGGTGCGAATCCTTCTGCACAATGCCTAGCTGGACCAGCGTCAGCAGCGCGCGGGTGACGGTCTCGCGGCTGGTGTTGATCATGTTGGCGATGTCCTGGTGGGTCGGCAGGTTTTCCACCACCGCCGGAACGCCGGTTTCCTGCGCCGACTTCTGCTGCATCAGCGCCAGGTAGGTGTAGATCCGTTTGGCGGTGTTGTTAATGCTGAGCAGTGCGCGGAACTCGGAATCGCGCTGGATCTTCTGCGCCAGGTGGCGCAGCATGTGGGCGGCCACCGACGGCGCATGCGAAAACAGGTGCATCGCCAGCGCCGCGGGCATGAACGCCACCAGCACTTCGCTCATCGCCACCACCGAGGCCGAGCGGGTCGAATTGTTAATCAGCGCAATTTCGCCGAAAAAGTCGCCGGGGGTCAGCATGCGCAGGCCGATCGCACGGCCGTCTTCGGTGACGTCGAGCACCTGCAACTGGCCCGACAGCAGGAACAGCAAGCCGTCGCCGCTCCCGCCCTTGTGCAGCACCACTTCGCGCTTGGCGTGGCGGCGGATGCGGATTTCGGCCTTGACGCGCGCGATGGCCTCGTCGCTCAGTTCGGCCAGCAGCGGTATTTTGCGCAGGTGCACCTGCAGGTTCTGGCGCTGCTGCTCTTCCGGCGCGCTGTCCTTGGTGGGCTGGCCGGGCGGCGGCTGGACGGGAGCGCTGCTCATCGGCCGGTGCTCACAGCGTGCCAGTCAACAGCGCGCCGATGGCGACGCAGCCAATGCCGGCGGCATTGGCTGCCATGTCGCGCCAGCAGAAGCTGCGTTGCGGCACCAATTGCTGCAGGCATTCGATCAGCCAGCCGGCGACCAGCAGCCCGGCCAGCGCCAGCGCCGCCTCGCCGCGGCTGTCGGTCAGCGGCAGGGCCAGCGCAGCGAGCGTGCCGAAGGCGCCGAAATGCATCAACTTGTCGTTGGGCAGGCGCGGCAGCCAGCTGTTCGGCACCAGGCAGCCGAGCGTGACAGCTGCGCAGGCCGTGAAAAAAATCGCAAGTTGCAATACCATTGTTCGTGCCTGTTGTGTTTGTTTCGAGTCAATTGTAGCCGCTTACAGGCCGGTCCACTGCCAGTTGAACTGTAATACCCGATCGTTGTACTGAAACAGGGAAATGTTTTCGTTGTTGCGAACCTGGCGCGCTTCCACTAGCAGGTTCAACCCGGGCTTGACCGGATAGGTGAGGCCGGCGCGCACTACATGGGTCAGCTGCCGGCGCGCGGTGTCGATCACGCCCGGTGCATACGCCAGGTCGCTACGCCAGTTCTGGCGCACATAGCCCAGTTCGCCGCTAACCGCGGCCCCCAGCATGGCGCGCGCCGATAATGCCAGCTGCGCACCGCGCCGGTCGCCACCGGGACGCGCGCCGGTTGCATGGTCGCGCGCGTAGCCGGCAGTGACGGTGGCCGCCAGGCCGCTGCCGCTGTAGCTGAACTGCCCCTTCAGTTCGCTGGTATTCGAATCGAAACTGTTGAGAGTGCGAAAATCGATGTGCGACCAGCCGCCGATCAGGTGGAACCTGGCGGCGAACGGCAGCGTTATCGGCGGGCCGATGCGCGCTTGCAGCTGCAGGTGGCGCTGGAACAAGACGCCGCCCAGGCTGGTCAGTCCCAGCATGCCGGTGCCGCGCACGGTCCAGCGACCGATTTGCCACGGCGACTCGATGCCGGTGAACAGCGAAGCGCTGTCGTACTGCGACAAGGTGTCGTTGCGGCGCGCCTGCAGCTGGGCGAAGCCGATGCTGCCATTCGGCGTCAGGTCGCGCAGGTATTCTGCGCCCAGCAGCGTGTACTGGTCGTGCTTGGGCAGGAAATCGTCGGCTAGCGTGAATTCGATCGGCAGCCCGTCGCGGGTGCCGGTGTAGCGGCCGCTGCTGGCGCCCTGGTTGACGTTCTGCTCGATGCCGCGCCCGAGCGACAGCGAGCCGGCGCCGCGCGGCTTCCAACGCTGGCAGCCTTTGGCGCGCACGTCGCGGATCACTTCCATGATGCCTTCCGGCGGCGCGAAGCGCTGCTCGATGACGGCCAGCAGCCGCCTGGCCTCGGCGGCGTGGCCGATTGCGCACTGGATCAGCGCCAGGTCGAGCCAGGCGCCGGCATGCAGCGGCTCGTTCTCGATCACCCGGGCCAGCGCCGCGCTGGCCTCGTCGTTGCGCCCTTCGGCGAACGAGCGCAGCGCTTCCTGGTACAGGTCCGTCACGGCAGGCGTAGCCTGGGCCGCAGCCTGCGCGCACACCCCCAGCAGCATCGCCCCTGCAAGCGCGCGCAGCCCAGCGAAGCGCCTCATCGGGCCGGTCCGGGCGCGGCGCATGGGGCGCAAGGGGGGGCAGGCATGGCCGTTTCGTCATCGCGGTGAAGAGGGTGGGGCGGTGCTTGGCGGTTGTCGAAGGTGAATAGGGTAGTGTGCCGTTCCTTGCCGCGCAATTGACGCTCTCCCAGCATCATCAACTGGTGGCGCTTCGCGCGCGCCACCGTGCCGGCGCCGACGATCACATCGTGAGGGTAGTCGCGCGCCGCCTGCTCCAGGCGCGAGGCGGTGTTGACGCTGTCGCCGACGGCGGTGTAGATCGAGCGAAACGAAGTGCCGAAATCGCCGACCATCGCTTCGCCGCTTTCGATGCCGATGCGAACGCGCAACGGCAAGTGGCCGGCCGCAACCCGCCGGGCGCTCATTGCCTGCACCCTGCACCCCATTTCGCGCGCCGCGTCGAGCGCCAGGTCGGCGTGCGCACTGTTGGGCAGCGGCGCGCCCCAGAAGGCGACCAGTCCGTCGCCGGTATATTTGTCGAGCGTGCCGCGCTGCTCGAGCACCGGCCCGGTCAGGCAGTCGAGGAAGTCGCGCGTCAGCGCCGCCGCATCTTCCACCGGCAACGACTCGACCTGGCTGGTGTAGCCCTCCATGTCGGCGATCAGGGTGGTGACGTCGCGCCGCGCCGGCTTGAGCGGGTCCTTCAGGTCGCCGCGCAACAGTTCGTCGACCACTTCGCGCGCGACGTACTGGCGCAAGGTGTCGAGCAGCTGGCGCGAGCGCTGCTGCGCCAGCTGCCACTGGAACGGCACCGCCACAGTGAGCAGGAACAGGATCGCGGCGAGCGGGCCGGTAGTGACGAACCCGGGGTCGTGGCGGCTGACCTGCGCGGCAATCGCCAGCCAGGCGGCGGCGCTGCCGACCAGCAAGCCGACGCTCGCCAGCGCCGAGCGCCGCGGAAACGCGTAGGCGGCCAGCAGCGCCACTACCAGCGTGAACGCGAGCGCGATCAGGCGCCCGGGCCATGGGGCAGGCGCCAGCCCGGCCTGGTGGTCGAGCAAGGTCGATAACATTGCCGCGTGCACGCCCAGGCCAGGCCGCTGCGCCGCCAGCGGCGTCGCCACGCGGTCGGCCTGGCCCAGCGCCGAGGAGCCGACCAGCACCAGGCGGTGTTCGATACCGTCCGGCTTGATGCGCACGTTCAGGATATCGGCCGCCGACACGACCGTGTAGGCGGTCCAGTCGCGCTGGTAGGCCACGCGCATGAAGCGCGCCGGCGCCAGCGCGAGCGCCGGGCCGCCGCTGCAGCAGTTCATCAGCGCCAGCGTCAGCGCCGGGTACACGTGGTTGTCGAAGCTTGTATACAGCGGCAGGCGCCTCAGCACGCCGTCGCGGTCGGGAATGAAACCGATGTTTCCGACGTGCGCCGCCTGCATCAGCCCGGCATGGTTGGCGATGTAGCCGGCGGCCGGCACCGCGCCGGCGCCGGCATAGTTGCGCTGGCGCGCCGCCAGATGGCCGTCGCGCACCGGCACTTCGCTCATCGAGTTGTAGTCGAAGGCGTGCGCCAGCACCAGCGGCCCGTGCTCGGCCAGCAGGGCCAGGCGGGCGTCGCCGCGGCCGCTGTCCGGCAGCGCCTGCGGCATCAGGATGTCGAGCGCCACGCCTTTCGCCTTGTATATAGTCAGCAGTTTTTCGACCAGCTCGGCGCTGCGCGCGCGCGGCCACGGCCACGGGCCTAGCTCGGCCATGCTGGCCTCGTCGATGTCGACCACGAGGATACGCGGCTCTTCGGCCCGGCTTACCTGAAGCGAGATGAATTTGTCGCGCAGCGCTTCGTCGGCCAGCAAGGCGTTGCCCGGTATGCTGAACCATTCGGCCCAGGCGGTCAGCAGCACCGCGGCCAGCGCGATGCCGGAGCGGATCAAGGTTGCACGCGACAGGAAAATAGGGCGGTAGACCGTCACGAGGATGTTGGTGCTGCGGAAATAACGGCCGCATTAGGGTGTCAGTAATACATAGTATATCGTGTTACATTGATACTGCACAATAATTCCTGTAGGCACTAAAACCGCGGATATACTTTATCGCTTGTCCGAAGAATGTGATTGCCATCACGGAAACATTCTGTGCAGCAGTGATAATGGGGGCAAGGGAGAATCTATGTTACGTACTATTTCGATCATTGCCTGCCTGTGGCTGCCCGCTTCGGCGGCCTGGGCCGCCGAAGCGGGTAAAATCATCTTCGTGGCCGGCGCCGCCACTGGCGGCAAGGGCGCCGGCCAGCTCGTGCTGGGCGGCGCGGTCCAGGAGGGCGAATTGCTCACCACCGGCGTCGACGGCTACGTCTACATCAAGACCATCGACAGCGGCCTGTTTATCCTGCGCCCGAATAGCAAGGCGCGCATCGCGGCCTATCACGTCGACGCGGTCAATCCGGCGAATACCCGCATCAAGCTCGAACTGCTGAGCGGGGTGGCGCGCAGCCAGTCCGGCAGCGCGGTCAAGCTGGCGCGCCAAAATTTCCGTTTTAATACGCCGGTCGCGGCAATCGGCGTGCGCGGCACCGACTTCACTGTGTTTACCGACGAGCGCACCTCGCGCGTCGCCGTGCTCAGCGGCGGCATCACGATCAGCGGCTTTACGGGTGCCTGCCGTCCCGAGGGCGCCGGGCCGTGCGAAGGCGCGGCCAGCCGCGAATTGTCGGCCGCGCAAACCGGTCAGCTGATGCAAATCCAGAAGGGCCAGGCAGCGGCGCAGCTGATGCCGGGCGGCGTGCTCGCTCCCGATGTGCTCGCCCCGCCGCGCGCCGACGAGCCGGTCGGCAAGAGCGCCGTCGGCACGCCTGGCACCAGCCTGCCGGGCAGTGTGCCTCTGCTCGACCCGATCAAGTCGGTGGCGGTGCTCCAGAAGGCCGAGTCCGCGGCGCCGGTGTTGCCGCCGCTGGTGGTGGTGGTGGCGCCGCCGCCAGCGCTGCCGCCGCCTGTGGTGATGCCGCCAGTGGTGATGCCGCCAGTGGTGGCGCCGCCAGTGGCCGAGCCGGTGCTG
>Ga0326735_1000227_pt1 | contig 13169 bp, 9 predicted proteins | sample 37_GP2_1092_FD_207945 | JGI IMG/M metagenome (GOLD analysis project Ga0326735, IMG submission 207945) | Glacier ice microbial communities from Ngari, Tibet, China - 37_GP2_109.2 | ecosystem: Environmental > Aquatic > Freshwater > Ice > Glacier | place: China: Ngari, Tibet | collected 2018-07-31
GACTTTTCCGGTCATGATGTTGTCAATTTGGTACAACTGTCGGACTGGCAGATGTGTATAAACCTATGGGTTCAGCCCCGCACGACTTCGTATAAGATGACAGGCCTGCCACCAGCGATTGAATAACAGCATGTCGAACCTCCCACCGGGCAATCCGGCACAGCAAGCCTTGCGCGTGCAGCAAGTGGCGCAGCGCGTCCATTCGATCGAACCGTTTCACGTGATGGAAGTGGTCAAGGCGGCCAGCGCGCTGGCGCGCTCGGGCGTCGACGTGATCAGCATGAGCGTCGGCGAGCCCGACTTTACCGCCACCGAACGGGTGCAGCAGGCAGCGATCGATGCGATCCGCGCCGGCGCCACCCAGTACACCGACGCGCTCGGCCTGGCGCCGCTACGCGAGGCGATCGCCGCCCATTACGCCAGCGCCTGCGGGGTCGACGTCGACCCGCGCCGCATCGTCGTCACCGCGGGCGCGTCGGCCGGCCTGCTGCTGGCGTGCGCCGCGCTGGTCGGCGTCGGCGACGACGTGCTGATGCCCGACCCATGCTATCCGTGCAACCGCCACTTCGTCACCGCGTTCGGCGGCAAGCCGGTGCTGGTGCCGTCGAACGCGGCGCAGCGCTATCAGCTCACCCACGACGATATCGAACAGCGCTGGGGCGAGCGCACCCGCGGCGTCATCGTCGCCTCGCCGTCGAATCCCACCGGCACCTCGATGACTGGGCCGCAGATGCAGCAGATGCTGGCGGCAGTGCGGGCACGCGGCGGTTTTGCCATCGTCGACGAAATCTACCAGGGCCTGTCGTACGACGCTGCGCCCGTCAGCGCGCTGCATTTTGACGCGGACGTCGTCACCGTCAACAGCTTTTCGAAGTACTTCAACATGACCGGCTGGCGACTCGGCTGGCTGGTGGTGCCGGAGGCGCTGGTGCCGGTGTTCGAAAAGCTGGCGCAAAACCTGTTCATCTGTCCGTCGACGATTGCCCAGCATGCGGCGCTGGCGTGCTTCCATCCCGAGTCGATCGCACTGTACGAACAACGCCGCCACGAATTCAAGCGCCGCCGCGATTTTCTGGTGCCGGCGCTGCGCGCCATCGGCTTCGATGTGCCGGTGATGCCGGACGGCGCCTTCTACGTCTATGCCGACATCAGCGCACTTGCCCATGAGGCGCGCTGCGACAGCGCAGCATTCTGCATGGACGTGCTGCGCCAGACCGGCGTGGCAATCGTGCCGGGCGCCGACTTCGGCTTTGCGGCGCCGGCCAGGCACGTGCGGCTGTCGTACGCAACGAGCCTGCCGCGCATTGAAGAGGCGCTCGGGCGCCTGGGCCGGCTGTTGGGGCGCTGAACGCGTCCCCGCTACCCCGCTATCCCTTTACCCTGTTACCCCACTACCCGCTGGCGTCAGCGCAGCGAAGACTAGCGGGCTGGCGTGGCCCGGCAGCGGCTGCACCCTGGCGCCTTCCAGCATGTCGGCCAGCGTGACGTTGTCAAGCACCTTCAGGTAGGCAGCGGTGGCCGCGCCGAGCACGCCCTTGAGCGTGCACGAGGCCGAATAGGCGCAGCCGACGTTGCCGGGGCTGAAGCATTCGGCCATGTAGAAATCGGTCTCGGTATGGCGCACCACCTCGCCGACCGTGATGTCGGCCGGTTCGCGCCCCAGCCGCAAGCCGCCGTTGCGCCCGCGTACGGTTTCGACCAGGCCGCTCACGCCGAGCTGGTGAACCACCTTCATCAGATGATTTTTCGAAATCGCGTGCAGGTCGGCGATGTCCTGGATCGTCACCAGCCGGTCGCGGTTCAGGCCGAGAAAAATCAGGCTGCGCAGCGCGTAATCGGTATAGGAAGTCAGTCTCATGGGATGGCCGGGCACTTGTCCTGATGAATGAATGTGGTAAAGAATGATTACCGAGTATACATGTTTATATCGTCGCAGGAAGGTCTCAAATTAAAGATTCAATTTACCTGCATGTTTTATCGAATCTGCCTGCACTCGAAGGCCGGGCGAGCGCCTTGAGGTCGAGTCAACGGACGGCCTGGCGCAGCATGATGTTGGCGCTCGTGGGGAAAAGCCCCTCTTCAATTAAAAGTTGCAAAGGCTCATCTGCCAGAATATACTTTCTTAGGATAAACACAACAGTTTCTGCGATCGGAGGTTCCTGGATCAATGCGAGTACGGGATGGCTTCATCGCATCAAGACAGTCAGAATTTTTATTTGCCAGTTATAAAAACAGCAGGTTCGACAACGACGGAGGCAGCATGAAAATTGACATGAAACTTGCATTGGTTGGAACACTCTGCGGCGCAGCGCTTCTCGCCGGGTGTGGCAGGGGTAGCAGCGCTGATAGCAAAAGCGCCGGCGTGATCGATCGCTTTGAAATTGTCTCCACGGTTGACGCCTATAACGGCGCAACGCCGCCTGGCGCTGCGGGTCCGTATCAACTCATTACCGGCATCGTGCACGGCAAGATCGTTGCAGCCGACGCCAAAAATGCCGGCATCGTCGATCTCGCCAATGCACCGGTTGACGCCGATGGCTATGTTTCCTACACCACGGACGTGGTGCTGCTGCGGCCAAAAAACCCGGCCAATGCCAAGCGCGTGCTGTTTTACGACGTCGTCAATCGGGGTAACAAGCTCGGTCAGGGTGCGTATATCGGCGGTGGCACGTTGGCTACCGGGGCCGTACCGGATGCGACGTTTCCCTCCTTGCTGGCAAATGGCTATACCGTACTCTGGAGTGGCTGGCAGGGCAACATTGCGCAGACCGGCAACGGTGGCGCAGCAACGCTCGGCGTCAGCTTTCCAGTTGCATCGAACAAGAATGGATCGCCGATCACAGGACTGGCCCGTGAAGAATTCGTACCCGATTTCGCTGGCGGATCGCCGACCACGATTGCGCTGACCTATGCACCGGCATCGCTGACAGACCGCTCGGAGGTGGTCTTCACGGCACGCCAGACATGGACCAATGCATCCGGGCTGCAAGACTACAACGCGCCATCGGTGCCGGTACCGACATGGAGCTATACGACGGCGGCCAACGGCACCATCGCGGTGACATTCACACCTCCGGTATCGGTTCCGGCCCAGGCTGGCGTGCCGGCCGGCCCGGATGCCGGCACGATCTATCAGTTCATCTATCGGGCCAAAGACCCTGTTGTAAATGGCATCGGCTTTGCTGCAGTGCGAGACCTGGTGTCGTTTTTGCGTTATGCAAGCAAGGATGTCCAAGGCAATCCGAATCCCCTCAACGACCTGAAGGCGGCGCCTTGCGCTACCGGCATTGCCTGCGGATCGGCTCCGACAACGAATTTCGACATCGCCATCGGCGAAGGCATATCGCAATCAGGACGTTTTCTGAGGGATTTCCTGTACCAGGGATTTAACCAGGATGTGCAGGGCAACAAAGTATTTGACGGCTTGATGCCGATTATCCCTGCCAGCCGTAAAACATGGACCAACCTGCGGTTTGCGCAAATCGGCCGGTGGTCCAAAGGGCATGAAGATCATTTCATGCCTGGCGAGCAGTTCCCGTTTGCCTATAACGTGATCACCGATCCTGTCACTGGCGCAACCGATGGCCTGCTGCAAAAATGCCTCGGCAGTGGCACTTGTCCTAAAATCATGCAGCTCGACGGTGGCTATGAATGGTGGGGCGGCCGCGCATCGCTCGTTGTCACGGACGGCGCCGGAAAAGATCTGACATTGCCGGACAATGTGCGTTACTACCTTGTCGCGGGAACCCAGCATAATGGCGGCGCCGGCGTCACGACAGGCGTTCTGACGATTCCGGCGGCCGGCAGCTTGTGTCAGTTGCCGGGCAGCCCGGTAATTCAGACGCCGGTGACCCGCGCCCTGATTCCAGCCATGGAAAAATGGATAGGCCAAAACATTGCGCCTCCGCCCTCGCAGTACCCGACGGTTGCCTCCGGAAACCTGGTGGAATCAAGCGCAATCGGTTTCCCCAATCTGACCAACGTGATGGTGCCAAACGGCGCGAGCGCAAAGCCGACGCAATTAAGTGTGACTTACAGCGGCATTTTCAACCAGTTGTTTGCGATTGATTACAGCAATGCCATACCGGTCGTCAATCTGGCAAAACAGTACCGTGTGCTGGTCGCGCGGGTCGACAATAACGGTAACGAGGTTGCCGGCATCCTGGTCCCCGATGTCAAAGTTCCGTTGGCTACCTATACCGGATGGAATCTCCGGGCGGCAGGCCATGCAATGGGTGAGGCGTGCACGTCGAACGGCGCGGCCATTGCATTTGCAGTCGATAACGGGTCCAAGGCAGGCGGATCAGACAGTCGCTCATCGTTAGCGGAGTTGTACACCGGGCGTGCGGATTACAAGGCCAAAGTGGCGGCCGCAGCCAATGCGCTGGTGGCACAGCGCTATCTGCTCGCTGCGGACGCCGACAACGTTTATACGAAGAATGCAAACAGTGTGTCGAGCGCACTGATCACTCAGCCTTAACGGCGTGATGTGGCCTCGACGCCGGCAAGCTCCCGTATCGAGGCCACTTTTTTACAAGATCGGCTCCGTGGTGAATGTGCACACACTGACATCGCGCGTCATGACACGCTGGTTACTATTGATTTCAGGGCTGGCTGCGGTGGCCCGCTGTCCAAAGGTGCGGAGCTTGAGGATTTCAAAACGCATTTTGCTGGCGCGCCAGCGTGGCCGTCCTGGGGTCTGACTCACACGGCGGCGCGGCCGAGCGCATGCAGGCGGTCGAGCCAGCGCGCGGCCCGGCGCGGCTTGAGCGTGCCGGCCATGCCGATCAGGGTGTCGCCGACCGGTCCGATGCCGACGAAGCCGAGTACATTGCGGCGCAGCGACTTGACGCTGTGGGCGCGATAGTACAGGCGGTAGATGATCGCCGGCATGCCCATCGTCACCACCAGCCGGGCCGAGCGGCCCTTCAAACCCTTTCTGCCGAACGTGTTTTTCGGATCGGTGCCCTCGGGTAAAAAAGCAAAGCCCGGCCGCGCGACCTGTTCGAGAAAGCCTTTCACCAGCGCCGGCATGTCGCCCAGCCACAACGGAAAGAAAAAGACCAGATGCTCGGCCCACAGGATGTCCGCCTGCGACTGCTGCAAGCCGGGCGGCAGCTTGCCGTGCTCCCATTCGTGCTGGCTGCGCAGCAAGGGAAAATCGAGGGCGCCGATGTCGATGCGGCGCACTTCATGGCCGGCATCAAGCGCGCCGCTGGCGTACGCTTCCTCGAGCGAGCGGCACAGGTGGCCTTCCGCCAGGTCGGGGTGACCCTGTATCAACAATACCCGTTTGCCCATGCCTTGATCGCGCCTTTCCAGAAAATCTTCAGGAAATCTTGGATTTTGCCGCTTCATCCGCTTGTCCGCCAGCCGCTTCATTATGCATCAATGATGTTGCGCTGCCTCGACCAGGCCGATGACGACAGCCACGCACATGCTGCTGGCCCGGTTCGGCTTGACGGCGCACATCAAGTCACGCCTCCAGGAGCTGGCGCATGATGGGAAGCTGAACCAGCGTCATGACAACGACAAAACTCTTCGGGCCGCAGCTTTTACAAACCCGGACCACACAGGGACACACCGGCAATGACACCATCGTCCAATTCGTCCAATTTCCATGAAGCGGCCGGCCCGAACCCGCGACGTGCGCTTTTTATTGTCATGAACGCCGGTTCCGGGCGGCGCAATGCGGCGGCGACCAAACAAGGCCTGGCAAGCCTGATGCAAGAACACGAGCAGCCGCATGCGTTTCTGGCATGCCGCCATCCGCGCCACCTGCCCGATCTGATTGACGAGGCGGTGCAGCGGGCCGGCGAGTGCAATGGCATTGTCGTGGCCGCGGGCGGCGACGGCACCATCCGCACGGTGGCGCAGCGGGTGCTTGGCGCCGGCTTGTCATTCGGCGTATTGCCAATGGGAACGTTCAACTATTTTGCGCGCGACAACGATTTGCCGCAGGACCCGCTGGCGGCGCTTGAAGCACTGATGGCAAGCGCGCAGGCCGGACAGGAGCGGCTGGTGCAGGTCGGGCAGCTCAACGACCAGATTTTTCTTGTCAATGCCAGCATCGGCCTGTATCCACAACTGCTGGAGGACCGTGAAGCGATGAAGCGGCGTTTCGGCCGCAGCCGCCTGGTGGCGCTCTGGGCGGCCCTGGTATCGCTGGTGCAACGCCGTACCGACATGCTGCTGCGCATCGAGCATTCCGGCGGGCAAGAAGCACACGATGCCGACGTCCTGCATGCCTGCACCTTATTTGTTGGCAACAACGCGCTGCAACTGCAAGATGTCGGATTGCTCGACGCCGGCGAGGCGGCGCAGCAATTGGCGGTGCTGGTCATGCCGCCGGCGCCGCTGTTCCAGCACATTGTGCTGGCCCTGCGCGCCATGGCAGGGCGACTTTCCGGCTCGGAAAACATCACCCATTTGCGTTGCGCGCGTCTGATTGTCGAGCCGCTGGCACGCGCGCAGCGGCGACAAGTGAAGGTGGCGATGGATGGCGAAACCGCCTGGATGAAACCGCCTCTGGCATTTCACGTCTCCCGGCGTCCCTTGCGCCTGGTCGCGCCGCCACGAGCACCGGCGGCACAGGTCGATTAACCGCAATTGCGTTGCTGCAAGCGCCAGACACCGGCGAGATTTGATCTATATCAAGGTATTTACACAGGTGCATCAATACACTCCATGTTTACTCAGGAGTCCCGATGCCAACTTCCCTTCCCGACCAAGTCGTCCTGGCAATTAATGCCGGTTCCACCACCATCAAGTTTGCTTTGTTCCCTTTCAGCCAGGGTCACGCAGGCGCGCCATTGTTCGAGGGCTGCATCGACGGCATCGGCGGCGGCAATGGCGGTTTTCGCGTCGACGCCGCCAATCCGGCGCACTCGTTCGCGCGCCGCTTCGGCATCCCCGAACGCTTCAACGCGGCCCGGGTGCTGACGGACTGGCTGCTCGAGCATCTCGACCATGTCGCGCCTGGCGCGCTGGCAGCGATCGGCCACCGCGTCGTGCACGGCGGGCCCGACTATTGGGAACCGCGGCTGCTCGATCGGGCGATCCGCCAGGACTTGCACAAGCTGATCTCGTTCGACCCACAACACTTGCCGCTCGAACTGCTGATGATCGACACACTGGCGCAAAAATTTCCCGCCGTCCAACAGGTCGCCTGCTTCGACACCGCCTTCCACCATGCCATGCCGCGCCTGGCGCGGATGGTGGCAATTCCGCGCCGTTACGAGGCGATTGGCGTGCGGCGTTACGGTTTTCATGGCTTGTCGTGCGCTTACCTGGTCGAAGAACTCGAGCGGATCGCCGGGCCGGGCGCGGCGCACGGGCGGGTGATCCTGGCCCACCTCGGCGGCGGCGCCAGCATCACCGCGGTGTGCGAGGGCAAAAGCGTCGATACCAGCATGGGCATGACGCCGGCCGGGGGCTTGCCGATGGCGAGCCGCTCGGGCGACCTTGATCCCGGCCTGGCCTGGTACCTGGAGCGCACCGAGCAGCTTACCCTGAAACAGTTCAACCACATGGTCAACCACGATTCCGGCCTGCTGGGCGTGTCGGAAATCAGCGGCGACATGCAGGTGCTGCTGGCGGCGGAAAAAGAGGACGTGCGGGCGGCGGAGGCGGTCGCCCTGTTTTGTTACCAGGCGCGCAAGATGGTGTGCGCCATGGCAGGCGCCATGGGCGGCGTCGACACGCTGGTGTTTTCGGGTGGCGTTGGCGAACACGCGGCGCAAGTGCGCGCCCGCATCTGCGACGGCCTCGGCTTTCTCGGCATCGCCCTCGAGCCATCGCACAACGCCAGGGATGCGGCGCTGATTTCGCACGACGACAGCGTCGTCAGCGTGCGCGTGATCCATACCGACGAACAGCGCATGATCGCGCGCCAGGTCGGCCAGCTGATTTTTGCACTTGGCGACGGGGCGCAGCCATGAGCGAATCCTCCCTGCTGGACAACATGCACGCCTACTGGCAGGCCGCCAACTACCTGTCGGCCGGCCAGATCTACCTGCAGGACAATCCGCTGTTGCGCGCGCCGTTGCTGCGCTGCCACGTCAAAGCGCGCTTGCTGGGCCACTGGGGCACCACCCCAGGCCTCAATTTCATCTACGTCCACCTGAACCGGATCATCCAGACGCACGACCTGTCGGTGCTGTACGTGGCCGGCCCCGGCCACGGCGGCCCCGGCATGGTGGCCAATGCCTGGCTCGAAGGCACCTACAGCGACACCTATCCGCAAGTGGGCCAGGACGAAGCCGGCATGCAGCGGCTGTTCAAGCAGTTTTCCTTCCCCGGCGGCATACCCAGCCATGTGGCGCCGGAAACGCCCGGATCGATCCACGAGGGCGGCGAACTGGGCTACTCGCTGTCGCACGCCTTTGGCGCCGCCTTCGACAATCCTGGCCTGCTGGTGGCCTGCGTGGTTGGCGACGGCGAGGCCGAAACCGGGCCGCTGGCGACCGCCTGGCATTCCAACAAGTTTCTCAATCCGGCGATCGACGGCGCCGTGCTGCCGATCCTGCACCTGAACGGCTACAAGATCGCCGGGCCGACGGTGCTGGCGCGCATCCCGCGCGATGAACTGGCGGCGCTGATGCGCGGGTATGGCTACGAGCCGTTCTTTGTCGAGGGCGACGACCCCGCCGCCATGCACCGGCTGATGGCCGACACGCTCGACACCGTGATCGAACGCATCCGCCGCATTCAGGACGATGCGCGCAACCACGGTGTCACTACCCGTCCCTGCTGGCCGATGATCGTCCTGCGCTCGCCGAAAGGCTGGACCTGCCCTGCAATTGTCGACGGCAGACAGGTCGAGGGCAGCTTTCGCGCCCACCAGGTGCCGATCGGCAACATTGACGCACCTGGCCACGTCGCCCTGCTCGAGCAGTGGCTGCGCAGCTACCGGCCGCAAGACCTGTTCGACGCCGAAGGCAGGCTGCGCGCCGACCTCGCCGCACTGGCGCCCGCCGGCGCGCGCCGCATGAGCGCCAACCCGGTCGCCAACGGCGGCGCCCTGCTGGTCGATTTGGTCATGCCCGATTTTCGCGAGCATGCCGTCGCCGTGGGAGTGGGCGCGCCGGGAGCAATCGACGCCGAGTCGACCCGCATCCAGGGCTTGTTCATTCGCGACGTGATGGGCCTGAACATGCACAATTTCCGCGTCTTCAGCCCCGACGAGACTACCTCGAACCGCTGGGACGCGGTATTTGACGTCACCGCGCGCTGTTCGATGGCCGAGATCGCCGATTCCGACGAGCACGTCGCGCCCGACGGGCGGGTAATGGAAATGCTCAGCGAGCACCAGTGCGAAGGCTGGCTCGAAGGCTATTTGCTGACCGGCCGCCACGGCATCTTTTCCTGCTACGAGGCGTTCATCCACATCGTCGACTCGATGTTCAACCAGCATGCCAAGTGGCTCAAGTCGGCCAACCGGGTCGCCTGGAGGAAGCCGGTAGCCTCGCTCAACTACCTGCTGGCGTCGCACGTTTGGCGCCAGGACCACAACGGCGCCAGCCACCAGGATCCCGGCTTCATCGACCACGTGCTCAACAAGAAGGCGGAAATCGTCCGCGTCTACCTGCCGCCGGACGCCAACACCCTGCTGGCGGTCACCGACCATTGCCTGCGCAGCCGTAACTACATCAACGTTATCGTTGCCGGCAAGCATCCGGCCCCGCAGTGGCTGGACATCGACGCCGCCGTGCTGCATTGCCGCGCCGGCATCGGCGCCTGGGGCTGGGCCGGCAACGGTAATGGCACCGGCAATGGCAATGGCAACGGCGATCCCGACCTGGTGATGGCGTGCGCCGGCGACGTGCCGACCATGGAGGCGCTGGCCGCGACCGAACTGCTGCGCGCGCATTTCCCGCACTTGTCGGTGCGTCTCGTCAACGTCGTCGACCTGATGAAGCTGCAGTCGGCCGATGCCCACCCGCACGGCCTCAGTGACGACGCCTTTGACGCCTTGTTTACCACCGACAAGCCGGTGATCTTCGCCTATCACGGCTATCCGACCCTGATCCACCGCCTGACCTACCGGCGCGCCAATTACCGCAACCTCCACGTCCACGGTTTCAAGGAGGAAGGCAGCACCACCACGCCATTCGACATGGTCGTGCTCAACGGCCTGGACCGTTTCAGCCTGTTCGCCAATGCCGTCTCGCGCCTGCCGCAACTGTCCGATCACGTGGCCGGCGTGCGCACGCTGGTGCAAGGCAAGCTGCGCGCGCACCGCGCCTACATCGTCGAACACGGCGAGGACATGCCGGAGATTCGCCACTGGCGCTGGCGCGCCTGAGTCGATCCGGGCGCGCCCCGGTTAAAAAGCGCTACCATTGCACCATGTGCGCCAACTACACCCCTAGCCGACTCGACGCGATCAGCCAGCACCACGGTCTCGAGCACGCGCTGTTCGATTATCCGGCCGAAGCGTTTCCGGGTTACATGGCGCCAATCCTGCGCGAGGCGCACGAATTGTACGAGTTGCACGGTTCCATCGAATGCGTGCCGGCAATGTTCGGCATGGTGCCGCACTGGGCCGACACCAGGCTGGCGCGCCAGACCTACAATGCGCGTACCGAAACTGTCGCCACCAAGCCATCGTTTCGCAACGCGTGGCAACGCAAGCAGTTCTGCATCATTCCGGCAGAGCACTTCTACGAACCCAGTTACGAAACCGGCACGCCGGTGCGCTGGCGCATCACCCATGCCAGCGGGCAGCCGCTGGCCATCGCCGGCATCTGGGAGAGGCGTCCCGGAGGCCCCGACGGCCTGCCGCTGCTGTCGTTCTCGATGCTCACCATTAACGCCGACGCCCATCCGCTGATGCACCGCTTTCACAAACCGGGCGATGAAAAGCGCATGCTGGTGCTGCTCGAACCGGCGCAGTACCGCGGCTGGCTCGAAGGCGACCTGGTCGGCGATGCAGATGTCTATCGTCCGTTCCCGGCCGACCAGCTGGTCGCCGACGCCGATCCGCTGCCGCCAAGGACAAAAGCCAAGACCAAAACCAAGGCCGAGGCCAAGTCAGTAGTCGAGCCTGGCTTGTTTTGACCTTGCTTTGCTGGATTTGCCCATGACAAAGTGAGAATGTGTGAGTTTTTCCAGCCTAAATATTTCCATAAGGAACTAAATCCGGTAACATGGCGGTACGCCTATTTTTTGTGCAACGCAGTCGCCACCAGCTTCCGCGTTTCCCTGCATGCCGTTGACCCGGTTATGCCTACCAACGCGGCTTTAAAAAGCGGCTCACCTCAACACAATTCTTGATGACTGTTTTTCAATCAACCGCAGCGTCCGCCTCCCCGCCGCCCAAGCGCTCGGTGACGCGGCTTGCCATGATGTTCCTGGCCCTGGTTTGTCTGTCGCTGGTGACCGTGGAAGGCTGGAACAGCTATTCGTCCCGCAACACCTACCTGCGGGAAGCGAACACCGTCACAATCAACATGGCGCGCGCGCTGTCGGACCATGCCGAGGCCTCGATCGATTTGGTCGATACCATCCTGTCGGGCGTGGTCGAACGGTTCCACGCTGGCGAACTGGGCAGCGACCCCGAGCGTTTCCATGGTCTCCTGGAATCGATAACGCAGCGCACGCCCTCGCTGCAGGGCTTGTTCCTGTTCGACGCCAACGGGCGCTGGGTGCTCAATTCGCTGCCCATGGGCGCGCCGGTATCGAACAACGCCGACCGCGAATACTTCATCTACCACCGCACCCATCCCGGCAAGGCAACCCATGTCGGCATGCCGGTGCGCAGCCGTTCCAGCGGCATGTGGGTGCTGCCAGTCTCGCAGCGGCTCGACAATCCGGACGGCAGTTTTGCCGGGGTTGCGCTGGCGACGGTCAGGATCGATTATTTCAGGAAGTTTTACGACAGCTTCGACATCGGCAAAAATGGCACGATCTTTATCGCCCTCGACACCGGCCCGTTCGTCGTGCGCCGGCCGTTCAGGCAAGCAGACATCGGCGTCGACATGAGCAGCGGGCCGGTTTTCAAGCTGTGGAAAAAACTTGGCCAGCCGACCGGCAGCGCCATTTTGACCGCGCGCATCGACAATGTCGAGCGCCTATATACCTATCGCCACTTGCGGCGCTACCCGCTGCTGATTGCCGTCGCCCTGTCGAAACAGGAAGTGCTGGCGCGCTGGCGCACCAGCACCATGATCAGCGCCGGCGGCACCCTGGTGTTGCTCGCCGCGATACTGTGGCTCGGCGCGCGCATGATTGGCCAGATGATGCAAACAAGCCGGCTGCAGCACGACCTGCACGAGGCCAAGACCGCGCTCGAAGCGAACAACGCCGCGCTGCAGTTGCTGGCGCTGAGCGACGGCCTGACGGGTCTGGCGAACCGGCGCCATTTCGACGCCACCCTCAACATTGAATTCAAGCGCGCGATACGCGACTGCTCGCCGCTGGCGCTGGTGATGTTCGACGTCGATTACTTCAAGAAATTCAACGACTACCGCGGCCACGTCGAAGGCGACGCCGCCCTGCAAATGGTCAGCCGGGCGATGCTGGCCGGCCAGCGCCGCCCGGGCGACCTTGCCGCCCGCTTCGGCGGCGAGGAATTCGCCATGCTGCTGCCGGACACCGACCTCGACGGCGCGCTGGGGGTCGCCGAATCGATCCGCGCCGCGATTGCCGCGCTCGCATTCCCGCATGGCGCCAGCCCGCTGCGCATCCTCACTGTCAGCGCCGGCGTCCATTCCCTGATCCCGCAGCGCGGCCTGCATCCCCGCGTACTGATCGAGGCGGCCGACCGCGGCCTGTACCGGGCCAAGGCCGAGGGGCGCAACGGCGTTGGCACCGCACCGCTGGAGGATGAGAGCGTATCCGCAGTGCAAACCTAGGCACGCAGCCGCCACTTCACCCCGCCGACGCCAGCAGCCGGCTCTGCATGTCGGTCGCGCTCTGCGGCAAGGAAATATAGTAGCCCTGCACTTCGTCGCACGACAGTTCGCGCAAAATCTTCAGCTGGTTGATCGTTTCGACGCCTTCAGCCACCACCCGCATGCCCAGCGCGTGCGCCATGGTGACGATCGCGGTAAACAGGATGATGCCCTGCTCGGTATGTTCAATCCGGCTGGTGAAGGCTTTGTCGACCTTGAGAATGTCGAAGTCGAGCAGCTGCAACTGCGCCAGCGACGAATAGCCGGTGCCGA
>Ga0326735_1000228_pt1 | contig 13168 bp, 8 predicted proteins | sample 37_GP2_1092_FD_207945 | JGI IMG/M metagenome (GOLD analysis project Ga0326735, IMG submission 207945) | Glacier ice microbial communities from Ngari, Tibet, China - 37_GP2_109.2 | ecosystem: Environmental > Aquatic > Freshwater > Ice > Glacier | place: China: Ngari, Tibet | collected 2018-07-31
TCCATTTTTGTTTAATTCCCGCTCAATTCCCGCTTACCCTCAGGAGGCTTTCATGACTGTGCCAGACAAGGATCCGCAAAAAAAAACCAGCCAACCTCACCCTTCGCATGCGGAAGATGTGGTGAAGGAAAAGCAAAAGGCGGAAGAAAAAGAGGTTGCCGGCCGGCACAAGAATGATGGGCAAAAGGGTCACAAAGGCGCCCGCTGACAAGGGCCGTGCTCGCTGAAGAGCCCGGCCCCTTTCAGGCGACATCGCAGGTTCAGGCCGCCAGCGCTTGCTTGATCTGTTGCAGAGAGCTTGGATCGTCGATGGTCGTCAGATCCCCGGGATCGCGGCCTTCGCAGATAGCCTGGATCGAGCGCCGCAGCAATTTGCCGGAGCGCGTTTTCGGCAAGCCGTTGATGAACACCACGCGCGCGGGCCGGGCGACGGCGCCCAGTTGCCGGTCGACGACGCCCATGATGTCCTTTTCCAGCGCACGCGCAGTTTCCGGCGTAATCGCCGCGTCGGCGTGCTTGAGCACGACGAAGGCGACCGCGACCTGGCCCTTCAGCTTGTCCTCGACGCCGACCACCGCGACTTCGGCGACGTTGGCGTGGCTCGATATGCTCTCTTCGATTTCGCGCGTGCCCAGGCGGTGGCCGGCGACATTGATGACGTCGTCGGTGCGTCCCAGGATGAAGTAATAGCCATCCGCATCGCGGATGCCCCAGTCGAAGGTCGAATACACTTGCTTGTCGTTAATCCTGGTCCAGTAAGTGCTGACGAAGCGCGCATCGTCGCCATAGATCGTTTGCATGCAGCCGGGCGGCAACGGACCTTCGATGACGACCACGCCTTTTTCATTGGCGGCGCAATCCTCGCCGGTGGTTTCGCTCAAGATCTTGACCTTGTAGCCGAACACGGCCACGCCCGGGCTGCCCAGCCTGGTTGGCATGTCTTCGACGCCTTTGGATATCGACAGGATAGGCCAGCCGGTTTCGGTCTGCCAGTAATTGTCGATGATCGGCACGCCCAGTTCGCTCGAAATCCATGTCGACGTGGTCTCGTCGAGCGGTTCGCCGGCCAAATACAGCGCCTTGAGCGACGACAAGTCGTATTTTTTCATGAATCCGGGCGGCTGCTTCTTCAGCACCCGCACCGCCGTCGGCGCCGAGAACATGCGCGTGACCTTGTATTTCTCGACGATGCTCCACCAGATGCCGGCGTCGGGCACGGTCGGCAAGCCTTCATACATGATGGTGGCCATGCCCGCGATCAACGGGCCATAGACGATATAGGAATGGCCGACGACCCAGCCGATGTCCGAGGTCGAGAAAAAGGTTTCGCCCGGCCGGCTGCAATAGATATGCTTCATCGACGACGCCAGCGCGACCGCATAGCCGCCGACGTCGCGCTGCACGCCTTTCGGCTTGCCGGTGGTGCCGGAGGTGTACAAAATGTAGGACGGCTCGTTCGATTCCAGCCATGTGATGGGTACCTGCGCGTCGAAGTACTGCGCGCGCAGCGCCGCGTAATTAACGTCGCGCCCTTCGATGACGGTCATGGGTGCCAGCTTGCGGTCGATCATCAAGACCTTGGCCGGCTTGAAGGCGGCCAGGTCGATCGCGGCGTCGAGCAAGGGCTTGTACGGCACCGGCTTGCCACCGCGCGAACCGGCGTCGCTGCAGACGATCAGCTTCGGCTGTGCATCGTCGATGCGGGTCGCCAGGCTGTGGGACGCGAAGCCGCCGAACACGACCGAATGGATCGCGCCGATGCGCGCGCACGCCAGCATCGCAAAGGCGGCTTCGGCGATCATCGGAAGGTAGATCAGCACCCGGTCGCCGCGGCCCACGCCCAAGCTTTGCATGATCGCCGCCATGCGCGACACTTCGGCTTGCAACGCGGAGAACGAATAGACTTTTTCAGTGTTGGTTTCGGTCGAAATGGCGATCAGCGCTGCGTTGTCGCCCTGGCTCGCGGCCCAGCGGTCGATTGCGTTGTGGCACAGATTGGTCTTGCCGTCGACAAACCATTTGGCAAACGGCGGCGTCGAATAATCGAGCACTTGCGAAAACGGCGTCTGCCAGTCGACCAAGGCGGCTTCCTTTTGCCAGAATGCGTGCGGTTGGTCGATTGATTCTTTATAGAATTCTTCGAAACTCATGTCTTCTCCAGTGGTTAAAAATGAAATGCTTGCAAAGCGACTTGACGGTGTTTCGGTGCAACAATAAAACAGCAACTGGAATCAAAAATGCGGCCACCATGGCCGCATTTTTTACAATCGGTCCGCGCTTCAGAACGCATCGCCTGGAACGCGCACCCAGCCTTCCATCAGCACCCGGGCGCTGCGGCTCATGCTGGCCTTGGTCACGCTCCATTGCCCGTTCACCTCTTGCGCTTCGGCGCCCACTTGCAACGTGCCCGACGGATGGCCGAAGCGCACCGCATTGCGCGCGCCGCCGCCGGCGGCCAGGTTGACCAGCGTGCCGGGGATCGCTGCGGCGGTGCCGATCGCGACCGCTGCCGTGCCCATCATCGCGTGATGCAGCTTGCCCATCGACAAGGCGCGCACCAGCAGATCGATGTCGCAGGCGGCAACCTGTTTGCCGCCCGACGACACGTAATCTTGCGGCGGGGCGACAAAGGCGACTTTCGGTGTGTGCTGGCGTTTGGCGGCTTCATCGATGTGCTTGATCAGACCCATGCGCACGGCGCCGTGCGCGCGGATCGTCTCGAACATGGCCAATGCGTTGGCGTCGCCATTGATCGCTTCCTGCAGTTCTGTGCCCGTATAGCCGATGTCTTGCGCATTGACGAAGATGGTCGGGATGCCGGCATTGATCAGCGTGACTGTCAACGTGCCCACGCCGGGCACGTCGAGATCGTCGACCAGGTGGCCGGTGGGGAACATCGCGCCGCCGCCTTCTTCCTCGGCGGCCGGGTCCATGAAGTCCAGTTTCACTTCCGCAGCAGGGAAGGTGACGCCGTCGAGTTCGAAGTCGCCCGTTTCCTGCACTTCGCCGTTGGTGATCGGCACGTAGGCGATGATCGTCTTGCCGATATTGGCTTGCCAGATGCGCACGGTCGCGATGCCGCTTTGCGTGCCACTGCTTGCGCCATTTTCCATGACGCGTCGGATGTCGACCAGGCCGCTGCTGATCGCAAACGAGCCAACGGCGGCCGACAAATTGCCGCAATTGCCGCTCCAGTCGACAAAAGCCTTGTCGATCGCAACCTGGCCGAACAGGTAATCGACGTCGTGCCCGGGTTTGCTGCTGGTCGACAAGATGACCGTCTTGCTGGTGCTCGACGTGGCCGCGCCCATGCCGTCGATTTGCTTGCCGTACGGGTCCGGGCTGCCGATGACGCGCAGCAGCAGCGCATCGCGCGCCGCGCCCGGCACTTGCGCTGCTTCGGGCAAGTCTTGCAGGCGGAAGAACACGCCCTTGCTGGTGCCGCCACGGAGGTAGGTGGCAGGTATCTTGATCTGTGGGGAGGGTAATCGTGGTACTTGGGCCATCGCTTGCTTTCCTGAAAAAGCCGGGTGGTGCATTGCTGCACCACCCAGGCTTTGGTGACGATTAAGTTGATGATTATGCGGCTTTGGAGGACTCTAAAAAGTCTTGCGCAAAGCGCTGCAACACGCCGCCGGCATCGTAGATCGCCACTTCTTCGGCCGTGTCGAGACGGCAGGTCATGGGTACTTCGATACGCTCGCCGTTCTTGCGGTTGATCACCAGGGTGACGGTCGAGCGCGGCGTGTGCTCGCCGATCACGTCAAAGGTTTCGGTGCCGTCGATGGCCAAGGTCAGGCGGTTCACGCCCGGCTTGAATTCGAGCGGCAGCACGCCCATGCCGACCAGATTGGTGCGGTGGATGCGCTCGAAACCTTCGGCCGCGATCGCTTCCACGCCGGCCAGGCGCACGCCCTTGGCGGCCCAGTCGCGCGACGAACCCTGGCCGTAGTCGGCGCCGGCGATGATGATCAACGGTTGCTTGCGCGCCATGTAGGTTTCGATCGCTTCCCACATGCGAGACACTTCGCCCTCGGGCTCGATGCGGGTCAGCGAACCGGCTTGCACCTTGCCATCTTTTTTGACCATTTCATTTTTCAAGGTCGGATTGGCGAAGGTGGCGCGCTGGGCGGTCAGATGGTCGCCGCGGTGCGTCGCGTAGGAATTGAAGTCTTCTTCCGGCAAGCCCATCTTCGCCAGGTAGGCGCCGGCGGCGCTGTCGAGCATGATGGCGTTCGACGGCGACAGATGGTCGGTCGTGATGTTGTCGCCCAGTACTGCCAAGGGACGCATGCCGCTTAAAGTGCGCGCGCCGGCCAGCGCGCCTTCCCAGTACGGCGGACGGCGGATGTAAGTGGTCTGGGGGCGCCACTCGTACAGCGGGCTGACCTTCTGGCCATCGTCTGCCTGCTTGGCGAACATCGGGATGTAGACCTTGCGAAATTGCTCCGGTTTAACGCTGACTGCCACGACGGCGTCGATTTCTTCGTCCGAAGGCCAGATGTCTTTCAGTGTCACCGGTTTGCCGTCGGCATCGATGCCCAGCACATCCTTTTCGATATCAAAACGGATGGTGCCGGCGATCGCGTACGCGACCACGAGCGGCGGCGAAGCCAGGAAGGCTTCCTTCGCGTACGGGTGGATGCGGCCGTCGAAATTGCGGTTGCCCGACAGCACGGCGGTGGCGTACAGGTCGCGCTCGATCACTTCCTTCTGGATCACCGGATCGAGCGCGCCGGACATGCCGTTGCACGAGGTGCAGGCATAGGCGACGACGCCAAAGCCCAGCGTTTCCAGCTCAGGCATCAGGCCCGCTTCTTCCAGGTACAAGGTCACGGTTTTTGAACCCGGCGCCAGCGAGCTCTTGACCCAGGGTTTACGCGACAGGCCGCGCCGGTTCGCATTGCGCGCCAGCAAGCCGGCGGCGATCATGTTGCGCGGGTTGTTGGTGTTGGTGCAACTGGTGATGGCGGCGATGATGACAGCGCCGTCCGGCATCAGGCCAGGTTCGTTTTCAACGATGCCGGCGATGCCGCGCGCAGCCAGCTCCGAGGTCGGCACGCGGTTGTGCGGATTGCTCGGTCCGGCGATGTTGCGCACCACCATGGATAAGTCGAACTTGAGCACGCGCTCGTAGACGGCGTTGGTCAACGTATCGGCCCACAGGCCGGTAGCCTTGGCATAGGTTTCGACCAGTTTGACTTGCTCGTCTTCACGGCCGGTCAGTTTCAGATACTTGATGGTTTGCTCGTCGATGTAAAACATCGCGGCGGTGGCGCCAAATTCCGGCGTCATGTTGGAAATGGTCGCACGGTCGCCCAGCGTCAGGCTGGCTGCGCCTTCGCCGTAGAACTCCAGATACGACGACACGACCTTTTGCTTGCGCAAGAATTCGGTCAGCGCCAGCACGATATCGGTGGCGGTGATGCCCGGTTGCGCCTTGCCCGACAGTTCGACGCCGATGATGTCGGGCAGGCGCATCCACGAGGCACGGCCCAGCATCACGCTTTCCGCTTCCAGGCCGCCGACGCCGATCGCGATCACGCCCAGCGCATCGACCATCGGGGTGTGGCTGTCGGTGCCGACCAGCGTATCGGGGAAGGCGACGCCGTCTTTTACCTGCACAACCGGGCTCATGCGCTCCAGGTTAATCTGATGCAAGATGCCGTTGCCCGGCGGAATCACGTCGACGTTCTTGAACGCCTTCTTGGTCCAGTCGATGAAATGGAAACGGTCTTCATTGCGCCGGTCTTCGATCGCGCGGTTCTTGGCGAACGCGTCCGGGTCGAAACCGCCCGCTTCGACGGCCAGCGAATGGTCGACTACGAGCTGGGTCGGCACCACGGGATTGACCAGCGCAGGGTCGCCGCCCTGTTCGGCGATCGCATCGCGCAAGCCTGCCAGGTCGACCAGTGCAGTCTGGCCCAGAATGTCGTGGCACACCACGCGGGCCGGAAACCAGGGAAAATCCAGGTCTTGCCGGCGCTCGATGAATTGCTTCAGTGAATCGGTCAGCGTGGCCGGGTCGCAGCGTCGCACCAGGTTCTCGGCCAGCACGCGTGACGTGTACGGCAGCTTGTCGAAAGCGCCTGCTTCGATCGCATCGACGGCTGCGCGCATGTCGAAAAAATCGAGCGTGGTGCCGGGCAGGGCTGTACGGTATTCGGTGTTCATCGGGTTCATTTTCTGTCCTTGATCGGTACGAACTTCAAATCGTCCGGGCCGACGTAATTGGCGCTGGGACGGATGATCTTGTTGTCGACGCGTTGCTCGACGATGTGCGCAGCCCAGCCGGAGGTGCGCGCGATGACGAACAGCGGCGTAAACATCGCCGTCGGCACGCCCATCACGTGGTACGACACGGCCGAGAACCAGTCCAGATTCGGGAACATCTTCTTGGCATCCCACATCACGGTTTCCAGGCGCTCGGCGATGTCGAACATCGCGGTTGATCCGGCTTCCTGCGACAGCTTGTGCGCCACTTCCTTGATCACCTTGTTGCGCGGATCCGAGACCGTGTAGACCGGATGACCGAAGCCGATGACAACTTCCTTGTTCTCGACGCGCGAACGAATATCGGCTTCGGCTTCGTCCGGATTATCGTAGCGCTTTTGGATTTCGAACGCCGCTTCATTGGCGCCGCCGTGTTTCGGACCGCGCAGCGCGCCGATCGCGCCGGTGATGGCCGAATGGATGTCCGAACCCGTGCCGGCGATGACGCGGCCGGTGAAGGTGGAGGCATTGAATTCGTGTTCGGCATACAGGATCAACGAGGTATGCATCGCCTTTTCCCAGGCTGCCGACGGCTTCACGCCGTGCAGCAGATGCAGGAAATGGCCACCGATCGAATCGTCGTCGGTCTCGACGTCGATGCGCTTGCCGTTGCTGCTGAAGTGATGCCAGTACAGTAACATCGAGCCGAACGACGCCATCAAACGGTCGGCGATGTCGCGCGCGCCGGGCGTGTTGTGGTCATCCTTTTCCGGCAAAACACACCCGAGCACCGACACGCCGGTGCGCATCACATCCATCGGATGCGACGCTGCCGGCAATGCTTCCAGCGCCGCCTTGACCGCTGCCGGCAAGCCGCGTAAACCCTTCAGTTTGGCCTTGTAAGCCTTCAACTCGGCTGCGCCCGGCAACTTGCCATGCACCAGCAGGTAGGCAACTTCTTCGAATTCGCAGGTTTCGGCGATATCGAGGATGTCATAGCCGCGGTAATGCAAGTCATTGCCGGTCTTGCCGACCGAGCACAAGGCGGTATTGCCGGCGGTAACGCCGGACAGTGCGACGGATTTTTTTGCTTTGGAAACGGGAGTGGTCGATATGGTCATTGTTGCGATCCTGACGAAAAATGCTATTTCAGTGGCGGCGGGTTCAACGCCCGGCCCGCAATACGAATTGCTTGGGGGCACTTGCTGCGCGTTATTTCTTTTGCGCGGCGAACAAGGCGTCCAGATGCTGCTCGAAATCGTGGTAATTGATCCGGTCGTACAGCTCCATCCGGGTTTGCATCGTGTCGACGACGTTCTTCTGGGTGCCGTCGCGGCGAATCGCCCTATAAACGTTTTCTGCCGCCTTGTTCATCGCGCGAAACGCCGACAGCGGGTACAGCACCAGGCCGACATCGTTTGATTTCAATTCCTCGACGGTAAACAGCGGCGTGGCGCCGAATTCGGTAATGTTGGCCAGCACCGGCACTTTGACGGCGGCGGCGAATTGCTTGTACATCGCCAGTTCCGTGATCGCTTCAGGGAAGATCATGTCGGCGCCCGCTTCGACGCAAGCGATTGCGCGCTCCAGCGCCGATTCCAGGCCTTCGACCGCGAGCGCATCGGTGCGCGCCATGATGACGAAGTTCTCGTCGGTGCGGGCGTCGACTGCGGCCTTGATGCGGTCGACCATTTCCTGCTTGGTCACGATTTCCTTGTTCGGACGATGGCCGCAGCGCTTGGCGCCAACCTGGTCTTCGATATGGATCGCGGCCGCGCCGAACTTGATCATCGACTTGACGGTGCGCGCAACGTTGAAGGCGCTGGAGCCAAAGCCGGTGTCGACGTCGACCAGCAAGGGCAAGTCGCAGACATCGGTAATGCGGCGCACATCGGTGAGCACATCGTCCAAATTCGAGATGCCCAGGTCGGGCAGTCCCAGCGAACCGGCGGCGACGCCGCCACCGGACAGGTAGATCGCCTTGAAGCCGGCACGCTTGGCCAGCAATGCATGGTTGGCATTGATGGCGCCGATCACTTGCAGCGGGGACTCTTCTTGCATCGCCTTGCGGAAAGCGGCGCCTGCGGAATATTGACTCATGTCTTCTCCTGATGGATGGCAAACTGGGCAGAGATCTGCATTGGGACTTCCAGTTGGTCTTGCAATCACCGTGCCAAGCAAAGGCATGCCAGCTTCCAGAACGGGAAAATTTAAAATAAGTGAATTGAATCAATTATTTAGAAAGAATTTTATCAAGCGGTCGGATTTTATTATTCTTATAAATAAAAAAATAGTTTCATAATTTGTTTCATTGAAAATATTTGAAACAGCATTGAAACTCAGTTTGAAACGTGCCTGACCGGAGTCGGCGCTGCAAGACAGGCATTCGATTCCGGTAGGTGTTGTTTTTTAATAAATCAATTATACGAGCAAAAAGAGAATTTTAGTGGAATTGAAAGGTGGCGCCGGCGCTTGCGGCGACCCGGATTGGTTTGATTTTGAACCTGTTGCGGACGCAGCAGGGAGAAATTTTGGCCGGCTGCAGATTGTTTCCTAAAATAACAATTTTTTTCGACAAATCCTATAGTAAAGTGATTGCATGTTACCCGCCTACATCACCCATCCGGATTGTCTCAAGCATGAAATGGGGCCGTCGCACCCGGAGTCGCCCGATCGCCTGGGCGCCATCCATGATTTTTTATTGATCAAAGGCTTGCTCGATTGCATGCAACCCTACGATGCGCCGCTGGCCACCGAGCGGCAATTGGAGCAAGCCCATGCGGCGCTGCACGTGCATACCATCGCCAGCATGGCGCCGACCGAAGGCTATGTGCATGTCGACCCTGACACCTTGATGAATCCCTGCACCTACCAGGCGGCATTGCGCTCGGCCGGGGCCGCCGTGCTGGCGACCGACCTGGTCATCCAAGGTAAAGCGAGTTCGGCTTTTTGCAGCGTGCGTCCGCCCGGGCACCATGCCGAGCACAGCGCGGCGGGGGGCTTCTGCTTCTTTAACAATGTCGCGGTCGGCATCCGCCATGCGCTGAACGTGCACGCTCTGGAGCGCGTGGCGCTGATCGATTTCGACGTCCATCACGGCAACGGCAGCGAAGATATTTTTTGCCAGGATGAGCGCGTATTGATGTGCTCGATTTTCGAGGACAAGCTGTATCCTTTTTCGGGTAACCATGCGCGCGGTCCGAACATGGTTAATGTCGCGTTGCCGGCGCGCTCGGGCGGCGAACTGTTGCGCGCCGCCGTGCTTGATCAATGGCTGCCCGCGCTGCAAGCGTTCAAGCCGCAGATGATCTTCATTTCAGCCGGGTTCGACGGCCACCGCGAGGATGACATGGGCAATCTGGGCCTGGTCGAGGCTGACTATGCGTGGGTCACGCAGCAAATCGTCGACCTGGCCGCTTGCCATTGCCAGGGCCGCATCGTGTCGGTGCTGGAAGGCGGCTACGATCTGTCGTCGCTGTCGCGCAGCGTGGCCGCGCACTTGAAGGTATTGACCGGGGTCGCGGCTTGAGTCGTTGCGGTTGCCCGATGTTCGGATGTTAATTTTCTTTAATTGTTGTATTTTTTTGGTTCGCCATGGACAAGCATTACCTGACTGCGCTGTTTTCACCAAGCTCCATCGTGGTGTTCGCAGGCCAGCTCGATCATCCCGACAGTCAAACCAATTACGGGCGCTGCATCGTCGACCAGATCCGGGACAGCGGTTTTGCCGGGCCGGTGACTTTTCTCGACGTTAACATGAGTGGCACGCTGGGCGATCTGGCCCATGCGCGCGCCGACCTGGCGGTGATCGCGCTGCCGAACGACGAACTGGCCCTGGCGCTGGAAGTGGCCGGCCGCATACAGTGCCAGGCTGCACTGATCATTTCATCGGGCGTCGATCAGGACCATGCGCATCAATTGCACATGATCGCGCGCAAGCACGGCATCCACTTGCTGGGCCCCAACTGCATCGGTTATCAGCGTCCGCGCCTGAACATCAACGCCAGCGTGGCGGGTGCTCTGGCGCAACCGGGATCGCTGGCTTTGGTGTCGCAGTCCGGCGCACTGACGTGTTCGATACTCGACTGGGCGCGCAAGAATGCGGTCGGTTTCTCGGCCGTGGTGTCGCTCGGGCCGCATACCTCGGTCGACCTGGCGCAGACGCTCGATTTTCTGGCGACCGATCCGGCCACGCAGAGCATCGTGATTTACATGGAAGGCATTACCAATGCGCGCCGCTTCATCAGCGCCTTGCGCGCCGCCGCCAACAGCAAACCGGTGGTGGTGCTCAAGGCCGGGCGCAGGGCGGCCGGATCGCAAGCCGCGCTGACCCATTCCGGCGCCATCGTGGGCAGCGATGAAGTATTCGACGCCGCGCTGCGCCGGGCCGGCGCGGTGCGTGTGAAATCCTTCGTCCAGCTGTTTTCGGCTGCCAAGTGTTTGGCTTCGCGCTATCGTCCGGTCGGCCCGCGCCTGGCCATCGTGACCAATGGTGGCGGACCGGGCGTGCTGGCGGCCGACTGGCTGGCCGAACTGGGTTTGCAACTGGCGCAATTGTCGAATGCCACCGTGACCGAACTGGCGCCGCAACTGCCGCCGTTGGCGACGCTGTCGCACTTGCTCGATTTGTCCGAAGATGCCGGCCCGGAGCACTATAGCGCGGCCATCACCGCCTGTTCCAACGATGCTGCCGTCGACGGCGTTCTGGCGATATATTCGCCGAAGATGGGCGGCGACCCGACTGCGGTAGCCAAGGCGCTGGCGCTGGTGAACCTGACCATGAGCAAACCCTTGCTCACTTGCTGGATGGGCGATGAAAAGATCGCCGAAGCGCGCACCGTCATCAGCGGCTCCGGTCTGGCCACGTTTCGTACGCCGGAAGCGGCGGTCGACGCCTTCAGCAACATCGCTTCCTTTTACCACAACCAGCAATTGCTGCACCAGACGCCGCCGCCGCTGTCGCAGCTGGCCAAGCCCGACCTGGAGGGTGCGCGCATCCTGATCGAAAGCGTGCTGGCCGAGCGCCGCAAGGTGCTGACCGAAATGGAATCGAAGGCCTTGCTGGCGGCTTTTCATATCCCGATCACGCAAACCATCCTCGCGCACAATGCCAATGAAGCGATCCTGATCGCCAGCCAGCTCGGTTATCCGGTCGCGCTGAAGATCGATTCGCCCGACATCACGCACAAGTCCGACGTGCAAGGCGTGGTGCTCAATGTGCTCAATGCGGCCAGCGTGCGCGATGTGTACAACGACATGATCGCGACCGTGCATCGGCTCAAGCCAGAAGCGCAGATCAATGGCGTGACGATTCAGAAGATGTCCGGTAAGAAGCACGGGCGCGAATTGTATATCGGCATGGTCACCGACCAGCCTTTCGGGCCGGTCATCAGCTTCGGCGCCGGCGGCACGATGATCGAGCTGATCGCCGACCGCGCGGTCGAATTGCCGCCGCTCAATCAGTTTCTGGCGCAGCGCCTGATCGCCCGCGTGCGCGCGGCCGACACGCTGGGCGAGTGGCGCGGCGGGCCGCCGGTCAAGCGCGAAGCGATCGAGCACATCTTGCTGCGAGTCTCCGAAATGGTGTGCGCGCTGCCGCAACTGCGCGAGATGGACATCAATCCCCTGATCGTCGATGAGGCCGGTGCGCTGGTGGTGGATGCGCGCATCGTCGTCGATCACGCCCAGCCGTCGGTGCATCGCTTCGACCATCTGGCGATCCTGCCTTACCCATCGAATCACACGCAGAATTGGCCGTTGCGCGGCGGCGGGCAATACACGATGCGTCCGATCCGGCCGGACGATGCGACGATGCTGCAGGATTTCATGCGCAAGCTGTCCGACAAGGCGCGCTATTACCGTTTCGTGTCATCGGTGCGCGAGCACTCGGTGCGCATGCTGGCGCGCTTCACGCTGATCGACTATGACCGCGAGATGGCGCTGGTGGCAATCTACAAGCAGCGCACGGTGGATGCCGACGGCCAATTTCTTGATACCGAGCGCATCATCGGCGTCTCGCGCTACATCACCAACCCGGACCTGTGTAGTTGCGAATTCTCGCTTGTAGTCGACGACGAGTTCAGCGGCCAGGGCCTGGGCTCGCGCCTGATGCTGTCGATCATGGACGTGGCGCGCCTGAAGGGCTTGACTGAAATCGACGGCTTGGTGCTGAGCAAGAATGCCGACATGCTGAAGCTGATGAAAAGCCTGGGTTTCCAGATCCAAAGCTACGTCGACGATCCCGATTTCAAGCTCTGCAGCAAAGCGTTGTAAATCCCCGGCCGCGCGCGCTCTGCGCGCGGCCCCGGCATCTTGCGCCCGGCCCCGGGTGCGGCGCCAAAAAAACCATTTCGTTCATACAATGTACGCCATCGCCCCCGGTCATGGCGGCACGCACGTATGGTTTTTTTGGGATAAATCGTATATCTTGAAGTACAATTCCTGAAAGAAACTCACAAGAAACTTCTTTCTTATCAGTACGCCATCCTTCGGTGCACACCTGGTTTGTCACAAAATACATCCTAAAAACAGCACTGAGCGGCCGATCGTCGCTCGCCCAAACCGGAGCAGGACATGCGATATTTGACCTTATTTCTGGGTGCCCTGGTCATTGCGATGACGTCCGGCGCCGCCTTGGCACAATCGAATTTTGATGCACAAGTGAACGCCGTATTCAGCAACGCGACCGGCTGGTTCGTCGAGCTGATCTTCGCGTCCTTGCCGGGCACGACCTTTCCGTGGATTGTCCTGTGGCTGGTGGCGGCGGCGATCGTCTTTACGCTGTACTTCCGCTTCATCCAGGTGCGCGCCTTCGGTCATGCATTTTCGCTGATCAGGGGCGATTATTCCGATCCGAACGACAAGGGCGAGGTCAGCCACTTCCAGGCGCTCGCTACTGCGCTGTCGGGTACCGTGGGCCTGGGCAACATCGCCGGCGTTGCAGTCGCCATCGGCA
>Ga0326735_1000229_pt1 | contig 13167 bp, 9 predicted proteins | sample 37_GP2_1092_FD_207945 | JGI IMG/M metagenome (GOLD analysis project Ga0326735, IMG submission 207945) | Glacier ice microbial communities from Ngari, Tibet, China - 37_GP2_109.2 | ecosystem: Environmental > Aquatic > Freshwater > Ice > Glacier | place: China: Ngari, Tibet | collected 2018-07-31
GGGAGGGCGCAAGCCCCAATGAGGAAAATGGCATAGTGAACCTTGGAACCTTGAAACCTTGAAAAATCGATGACGGAGCGGATGACGGCAGAGCAAAGCAAGACAAGGCAGCTTGCGCCCGCACTGCGCGGCATACAACATCGCAGTATAAGGCAGGCGGAGGCAGACGGGGGCAATCGCTGCGCACCGGTGCAGGGGCCAGGTTGCCACAAAGTGGCCAAATGATTGCGCCAGGGTTGCCAACTGCTGACATAAATATAGGCAAACATGGTCATGTTGGACATTATCCTCAGCATGAAACTGAGCATATGGGCCGAACTTCAAGGCATTCTATAAAACTGCATGCACGGTTCGGTTTCGAGCACGTCGAGGCAGCTCTGGTGGCATAAAACAGGCGTATCGTGGTCATTGAACCTGATGAAATGAGAGACGATATTATCGTGGATATCGTGCGCGACATGACGGAAGTGCTGGCATCGATGTGCGCCAGGCTTTACGGCAAACGGTCCGCGCCGTTCTTAGGGGGGGTGCATCCCATTTCTGAGCTGCTTGTCCGGCAGTGAACGTTGCCATGTTCTGCTGTTGAGATAGCGGTTTTTTCTGAGCTGCCTGTCCGGCACCTGCTACGAGGTTCATAGTTTCTGAGCTGCCTGTCCGGCAGTGAACACCTCTTATGCGGATTGTCGCTGTACTTGTTATTTCTGAGCTGCCTGTCCGGCAGTGAACACAACAGAGAAATCTTTCCGTGCTTTTGAGTATTTCTGAGCTGCCTGTCCGGCAGTGAACTTGCGTAATCCTGTTCTCGAGTTCTTCAATGCTTTCTGAGCTGCCTGTCCGGCAGTGAACCAGCGTGCTTTCTGAAAGCTGCCCCGCGCCAATTTCTGAGCTGCCTGTCTGGCAGTGAACAAGGTTGACCGAACCGACCGCAGAACTGATGCTTTCTGAGCTGCCTGTCCGGCAGTGAACACTGACAGCGGCTTGCGCGATGACTTGTCGATTTTCTGAGCTGCCTGTCCGGCAGTGAACGACCCACACGCGGTAGATCCCGACGCCGTACATTTCTGAGCTGCCTGTCCGGCAGTGAACCGTTGCCTTGCTCGCGATCTGCGCGGCATTCTTTTCTGAGCTGCCTGTCCGGCAGTGAACGACAAGCGCAAAGAAAAAGACCTGGCCGAGCTTTTCTGAGCTGCCTGTCCGGCAGTGAACGGCCCGAATAATCGGGCGGGAAAAAAAACAGCATTTCTGAGCTGCCTGTCCGGCAGTGAACTGCTTGTTCATTGTTGGCTTTCTGTTGTGTTCTTTCTGAGCTGCCTGTCCGGCAGTGAACGAACAGCGTCGCACTGACATTGCGCTGGAGACTTTCTGAGCTGCCTGTCCGGCAGTGAACACGGATTCGATCCTGCGCCGGCCGCATTCGGCTTTTCTGAGCTGCCTGTCCGGCAGTGAACGGCAGGTGGTGGGCGGCAACATCACTGGTGCATTTCTGAGCTGCCTGTCCGGCAGTGAACGTTTGACCAAGGCCAACGTCGGCCGCATCGAATTTCTGAGCTGCCTGTCCGGCAGTGAACCGCCCGAGCAATCGCCAAATCCCGCGCATCACTTTCTGAGCTGCCTGTCCGGCAGTGAACGGCATGGTGGGCTAGTGCAATACCATCTTGGTTTTCTGAGCTGCCTGTCCGGCAGTGAACTTATTGAATCGCATCAGCGACGCGCCACGCACTTTCTGAGCTGCCTGTCCGGCAGTGAACTTATTGAATCGCATCAGCGACGCGCCACGCACTTTCTGAGCTGCCTGTCCGGCAGTGAACATCAGCGGGTTGTCTTTCTGAGCTGCCTGTCCGGCAGTGAACTCTGCCGGTATATCGACCGCTAGGCGCTTCAATTTCTGAGCTGCCTGTCCGGCAGTGAACAAAAAAATGACGGGCGTAATCGATGACCAACTTTTCTGAGCTGCCTGTCCGGCAGTGAACCTCAGAACCGCCTTAAACGTCTTGTCGAGCGATTTCTGAGCTGCCTGTCCGGCAGTGAACAACGGCAAGGCCAAGGTCTGCGCAGTCACGCATTTCTGAGCTGCCTGTCCGGCAGTGAACGCCCGTTAAGCGGGTCAATCTTTTCACCTTGCTTTCTGAGCTGCCTGTCCGGCAGTGAACCAAGAGGCTGACGCCATGTTTTCCGAGTTGATTTTCTGAGCTGCCTGTCCGGCAGTGAACGCCTCGATCTTTGTCCAATCTTGACGGGTATCTTTCTGAGCTGCCTGTCCGGCAGTGAACCCCGATCTTGACGAGGGCAGTAAGCGCAGTACTTTCTGAGCTGCCTGTCCGGCAGTGAACAAGATAGTGGCGGCGCAGTTCCCGCGCCGCAATTTCTGAGCTGCCTGTCCGGCAGTGAACGAACCCCTGTATTCATGTTCATGCGTCCGTTCTTTCTGAGCTGCCTGTCCGGCAGTGAACGAAGCGGGAGCTTGAAGTCGACGATACGTGGGTTTCTGAGCTGCCTGTCCGGCAGTGAACATTACTGGCACGCCACATGTTGGCGTTCCCCTCTTTCTGAGCTGCCTATCCGGCAGTGAACAATGAACGCGAACTGCCGGACTTGCTCGGAAATTTCTGAGCTGCCTGTCCGGCAGTGAACACAAGGCAGCGCCTGAAGTATGGTTCCCAGCCTTTCTGAGCTGCCTGTCCGGCAGTGAACATCAGCGCGATCGCGGCGGCGTCCTGGCTTGCCTTTCTGAGCTGCCTGTCCGGCAGTGAACCGTGTTCAGCATGTTCATCAAATTGCCGTCCTTTTCTGAGCTGCCTGTCCGGCAGTGAACGCCGGCACCCGGCAAACTCGCCCATTCCTTGCTTTCTGAGCTGCCTGTCCGGCAGTGAACGGCAGCGTCGCCAACGTATCGAGCAGTTGATTTTTCTGAGCTGCCTGTCCGGCAGTGAACATGGACGTATGGGAGCGCTGGATGCGGTTATCTTTCTGAGCTGCCTGTCCGGCAGTGAACCCGGAAATGAAGCCGCCCCATGCGTTCTTGTATTTCTGAGCTGCCTGTCCGGCAGTGAACGGCGCAAGCCAGCGCCCGGCCAGCATCGATAATTTCTGAGCTGCCTGTCCGGCAGTGAACGTCATCACCAAGACCTGGTCATGCTGCCGCTCTTTCTGAGCTGCCTGTCCGGCAGTGAACGTCAAGCTTCCCGGCCTTGCGCTTGACCTTGCTTTCTGAGCTGCCTGTCCGGCAGTGAACGCAAGCGCAGCATGAAATCCGGCCGTGTCATCTTTCTGAGCTGCCTGTCCGGCAGTGAACGCCGCAGCCGCTGCCTTGATTTCGATTTCAAATTTCTGAGCTGCCTGTCCGGCAGTGAACAAGGCCACGTTTGACAAAGTCCATCTGCTGCTTTTCTGAGCTGCCTGTCCGGCAGTGAACTGGTAACGGGCGGCGCGGTCGGCGTCGTGGTATTTCTGAGCTGCCTGTCCGGCAGTGAACTAGATCATAAAGCACGCAAGTGCTTGTCGGGCCAAGGTTTTTTGTGCATGCAAGGGTGCCTACCCAAAAAATTTGGGTGGCACGTAACTTGTTGATTTTTAAAGAGCGCAGTGCGGGGTGCAAAAAAAGGGTCAAAACCAGGGGATGGTCGCCCCTTGGCTCAACCCATAGGCATTGAAGGCGCCTGCAATGGCAATCGGCTGGATCGGGCCATGCTCGATGAATAGCCTGAAGGTCTGGCCGGTACTGGTGCTGCGCAACTGAATGAACGGCAAGTGCGCAAAGCGCGCCGATTCATCCGGAATGCGTTGCCGCGCTTCTTGCGCGTCGATGTTTTGACGGCGCATCAAGCGCCGGCGCAGGCGCTCGGGGCTGCTTTTTACCTGAATTCGTGCCACGCAACGGTGCTTTGCATTACCTGGCACCGGCGCGGGTGGCGCCAGCGCGATATGGTCGCGCATGCCAGTCAGCCAGTCACCCGCAAGCAGCGTCGACAACGCCTCAATTTTACCGTGCAGCCGCAGCCGCGTGCCCAAGTGCGGCGCTTTCGAATCGAAACCCGGAAAACTGACGCCGATGGCGGTGCTGTCTTGTGCCGCCAGAGCACGGTGCAGCTTGGCGTAGAGCGCGGCTAATAGTTGGTGAGGAGGAAATTCTGGGTCGGGCCGTAGCTCGATGTCTACATAATGATCCATGCGTCACTCCTTGCCCGAGTCGCCAAACACACCGCCACGTATCAACGTCGCCATCACGAAGTGCTGCTGCTCGATTGCGGGCACTTGGTCCTTGACTAGCCAATTATCGAACAAGGAGTAGAAATCATCCTTTTTCTTCGGTTGGCGATATGCTTTGCCTTGCGTGGTCACCGAACCGTACGGTTCGACTGCGATCGGCCCGTTTTCAGCCGCACCCTCGTACCAGGTGTCGATCGAGCGCAATGCATTCCCCAGCTTTTGCGAATGCATGCCCGCGATACCAGCGACTTCGTAAAGCGTCTTGCTCTTGATCGACTTGGCCTTGTCGAGGATCAGTTCCTGCGATGGAAACACTTCTTGCCCGGCGCCGGCGCGCACAAACGCGGTAATCTGCAACAGCGTGTGGCGGCTGCCGGCCAAGCCCTCGGCGATCAACGTGCTCAGTTCCGCCAGGTCGGCAGCAGCTTCAGGTGGCGCAGCGAAGTCACGCAGCGACAGCGACAACGCGTCAAAAGTCCAGGTTTGCGCAGGCTGCCCATCGACCAGCTGCGCCACTTGGACGAGTACTTGTTCGGCGCCAAGGCGATTGCGCCAGAGAAAACGGCCATTGGCCAGGTTGAACGCGTAGCGCCGGGCCAGTTGGCCGAACCCCTGGGCATCGACATAGCCTTTGACTGTGTCTTGCAGCTTGCGCTGGTAGTCTGCATTGTTGCAGGCCGACGGCATGCCCGCACCTCCCAGCACGCGCAGCGTGAAACTGACCTTCAGCGTGTCGGCGTCGGCCGGCAGCGTCGCCACGTCGACGGTTTGCAGGTTCGGATTCTCAATGGCGGCATCGAGCTTGGCTGGGTCCTGGTCCTTGGTCTTGAGCCGATTCGAGATGGTGCCCCGCACCGATTTTTCGCGCACGATCACCGCCGGCCATTTGCCGCTGGTGGCGCGATCCATCCAGGAGCCTGCAAAAAACAAGGCGTCGGATGGATCGAGCTTGCGTTCGAATGCGAGTACGGAAGCGGTCTTGATTGCAGTAGTTGCCATGATGGATATCCTTGTCTTAGTCGATGTGAGAGAGTGGCAATACGGTAGGACGGAAAGCATTGACGCAGCGATACAGTCCGGTGGCGGGGTCGTGAATTGGCTCCCACAGCAAGTCTTTGGCATCGTCCAGTCGGTGGGGGCTGATCCACTGGCCGATCGAATAGACGCTTTCGACGAAACAGAACGGCACGCCTGGATCGCGCGCGCCGGCCACCGCGCCCGCCGGATGCACGCTCGATAAAGCCGCGAAACCGATTGGAATCGGCACGATCCAGCCGGCCCGCGCATCGCTGGCCCATTCGACGGTGTCGATGGGTTCGCCGGTTTTATCATCGACATTCTGGTGGCGGGTGGCGCGATAATTGAGTCGGGACAGGTCCAGCCAGGCGTCGAGCAGCGTCGCATCAGGAAAACTTTGCTGCAAATGGGGCAGGCGCGCCTGCAGCAAGTCGTCGCGCGACACCAGCGCGTAACCGGGCAGCCAGCGCCGGCGAAGCTGACGGAAATCCTTGCGCCTCTCATCAAGGTTGTCTGACACTAAAACCAGTTGCGCGCGTGACGGACGGCGCAGCGCGCCCGGCAGCGGCGGCATCACGCTGCCGCCCGCGATGCGCATGCCGGCAACGAGTTCGCCGATGCGCGCAGCCAATTGCACGCGCTCGGACTCGCCCAGCATGGCCGAGGTCAAGCCAACGTCGAACACCAGCGTGATGTCGAGATGGACGCGGCCCTCTTCGACGATGCCGCCGGTGCTGCCGTCTTGCAGCACAGGATTGCGCGTCAAATGGAATGCGCGCGTGTAGCCGCCCCGCGTCACCTGCGGATCGAAGCCGTGGCAAATGACGCCGACGCCCAACAGCACGATGCCGGCGTCCCGCCCGAGACGACGTTCCAGAGCAGTCATCAGGCCGGTGAACGCGGTAATCGATGGAAAGCCCCAGGTCATCGGACTGGAAATGGCGTTTGCGTTTTGCACACGCAAACGCGGCAATACCAGCAACGCAGAGTTCGATGCTTGTTCAGTTGCCATGGCGCCCTTCCCTTTCTTCTTCTTTTAATTGTTCGAGCATCAGCTTGCGCCACTGCAAATATTCCGGATCGCCCATCGGCAGCGGGTCGCGCAACAGTGCATTGAGCCAGTTGGCAAAATCCCGGCTCACGTTCTCGGCCGTATCGGTGGGCAGCGCCAAGCCCGATTCAGCGCATGCCTGCGCGACGCCGTCAAGGTCCAGCCAGTGCTTGTGGGCACCACTCAGATGGCACTCGGAAATTTGGCTCCAGCCCGGCTCCAGCGACTGCAGTTCGGCCGAAAACTGCCAGAATTCATCGATCAAGTCGTTGACCAGTTTGTCGCGCCGCTCGCGGGTGGCAAGGTTGCGCGCAGGGTCTGATTTGAAGAATGCCAGCAGCGTCCTGACCAGCTTTTTGACTTCCGGGCGCCAGCCATAGCGGCCAAACATCGATTCCTTATTCAGCAACGGCTTGATGTCAAGCGAGCGCCAGACTGGCGGCAGCGAAGCCAGCAGAAAGTTGTCGCCGCGCCGCTCGCTGTTGAGCTGACTGATATTTTGCGGCTTCGTGCCCCCCAGTTTTTGAACTGCCATGTGCGGGTATTCGCGCACGGGCCGGTCGCTAAATATTTCATTTTTTCTGGCTTCGCGCGCAGCCTTGGCTTCCTCGCTGAAACGATCATCCTGGATCGTCAGGTAGACGCGATGCGCGAGCGAACTCGCATACAGCGGCGCCAGCAGATGAAAGCTCGCATCATCGTGCGGATCTGGTTCGTTTCCGGTCAGCCAGTAACACTGTTTGGCAAGCGTATGCGAGGCCACGCGTCCCCGTGGCTCGACGATGCCGGAAAACGCACTCATCCATGTTTCAGCTTGAACTAGATCGTCACTGAACGCTGCTGCCAGATCGGCATCGCGGCGCAACACCAGCGCCAGCAACGTATTGCCCTGATGTTCAATTTTGAGAAATTTGTAGACATCGAGCGCGGCGGCGTTGCCGACGACATCGCCTGCGAAACCAGAACCCAGGCAATGGCTGCCGACCACGGTCAATGCGGGCAGATCCTGCGGAGTACTGTAAAGACTGCTCCCCTTAGCATCGGGGTGGATCGGTTTTAGTGAGTGCGTCACGGCCTGAATTTGGGTTACACGTCGAGCGGCGTCGTCGAGCCAGGCAACGGAAATAAATTGTTGATGAAGTTCCTCGCGCCTGGCGGGCGCGTCGTCGTCCTCCTTGACCTTGTCGAGCTTGTCGTCTCGCCGCGTCTTCAGAAAATCGGCGATCAGGGTCCGTAACTCGTTGACGCGTTGCGGATCGCGGTTTGGCATTCAACTTCCTTCCTGTGAACCTTCGTTAAAAAATAAGTTTTTAATGCGTGGAACGGATCAGGGATCCCGCCACTTGCTGAACCCCAGCGCCGGATGAAAGCGCCAGCCATTGGCATTGACCGGCAGCGTCACCGTGCCGAAACGGCGCGCACAATTAGCAGGCGTGATGTCCAATTCCTCGGCCAGTTCGTCGAGCGCTTCGAGGTAATCGGGCTGGCCCCATGGCGCAATGCCATTTCCTTGCACTTCAACATCAGGAATCCGATGATGTTGCGATTTTTCGATTGGAACAAACAGGATTTCGCCGCGCCGGCCATCCGGCTTTTCCATCAATTGCACCAATTCATATGCATCGCCGTCGTCGCTCAAGCGCAGCAGCAAGTCAACCTTCGGGAGATTGTCTTTTCGAAACGGGGTCTGCCCTTGCAGCAAGGCGCCGAGCAAGGCATCGGCTGGCGGCAATTGCCACCAGGTCGCAGCATTGAGAATGGGGGCGCCGGCAAGGGCCGTTGGGCGCCGCCGGCCGCCAAGGACGACAGGCGGCGCGCTTGCCACTGGCACCAGCATGGTATGGCGCATACGCGCATGTTCCAGGTCGACCAGCCGGGTGCGCGGCTGCAATGGCTCGGGCGGGTCCGTGATGCGTGGCCGGGCGTCGATCACGTCGCGCTCTGCAGCACTCAGCAATTGCGACAGCATGTGGTTTTCGAGCGGAAAATCGATGCTTTCAAATCCTGGCCTGCAAAACGCGGGTTCGCCTGGCTTGCGGAAGTGCGCAAAATTGGTATCGAACACCAGCAAGTTCGGCGTCGCACACTCGCCATCGCGGTGGCGTCGAATGCGCCCTGCCAACTGGATCAACGACCGCATCGATGAAGGTTCGACGACGGCCCAGTCATAGTCATGATCGCGACCGACCTCGGTCACGGGAGAACCGAGCACGATGAACAGATGATCCAACTCATTGTGCAGATCGAGCCGCCGGCGGATGTCGGGCAAGCAAAATACCGGCTCGGCCTGGTGGCGATCGGGCCAGCGCCGGTTCAGTGCCTGATCGAGCTGGCGCTCGATGTTCGAGCGTATCAGCAGCGGGTACTGCGAATGGTAGACGCACAAATGGATGAACACGCCGTTTGGTGCGCCCAGCTTGTACAGCGCCAGCGCCACATCGACCAGTGGCTCGATGTTGGCCATGCGCACCAGGCCGAAGCTGACGCGCTTGGCGCTGACCGGGTCGATGCTGTGGTGCAATTTGTGCAGTTTCAGTGCGGCTTGCGCCGCCAGTTCCGCAAAACGGGGATAACATTGTTCCCGATTCAAGCCCGCAAGATCGAGTGCCAACAAAGCGCAACGGCGGCGCACCTGCGCCTTGGCCAGCAGTGCTACGCGCTTGGCGGCAAATGCCTGATGCGCGCTCGCGAACGCTGCGGCATCGGCGCAATCGGCCGCGTCTGCGCTGAATTCATCGATCCATGCACAGCACACGTCAGGCATGCGTTCGGCGGCGCCCGGGCGGTCGCCGCGATTGCATTGATAGTGTTGACGTCCATTGCGGTACGCTTCGAACAAGCCTTGCACCAGCGCCGGCGGCAAGGTGGCCGACGACAGCAACACGCGCGCTCCCAGCAAACCTGCCCAATGCACCAGCCGCGTCAACGCCGGCAAGTCGGCGATATCGAAGTCATCGGGTTCATCGAGCACCAGGTCGCCACTCATCAGGCGCAGCATCGGCGCGATCTGGCGCCCGCCGCGCTCGCTCTCGGTGGCCGGCGTCAAATGGTCGATCGTGCACACCAGCAGCGGCGCGGCCAGCAAGGAGCGCACCTTCCCATCGTGCATGATGCGGCGCAATAACGGATCGGCATCGTGATTGCCTTCGAACCGAACATAAGAATCTTCGTCGAGCAAGCCTTGGCGCGACGCCGAACCGGTGGCTTCGGCCAGCCGTTCGTGGTGCTCGAACAATGCCTTGCTGGCCGTACCGCCGACCCGGATCGCCAGGTCGTCGTCGCCCAGGCCGAGCAAGTCGCGAAACGCGCGGCCGGTTTGCAGCGTGAGCGTGCGCAAACCCATCGCGAACGCACAGCGCATGCCGCGTTCGGCATCGGCCAGCGCGTACATGATGCGGGCATTGGCCAGCGTCTTGCCGCAACCGGTGGAAGCCATGTTGACGATGAAGGCACCATTTTGCAGCGAGCGTTCGCGCATCGCGGCGGCGATGTCAAACGCCTTGTCTTGCCAGCGAAACCGCTCATCAACGGAGCGTTTGCGCAAGCCCTTGTGGCGCCCGAGCCGGGGCAACTGCTGGTCGAATCGGGGCAACGCCAGGCTCACTTCTGCGCCGTGCCGGGCCACGCCGAGCAAGTGTTCATCCAACGTCTGGTTGAGTTCGCCATGACTGCCCTTGGTATTGGCATAAAGCCGATAGCCTTCGGGCACCTTGACGCGGCCCGGGTCCTTGATGTCTTCCAGGCTCGAATAATGATGATCGGCCAGCATCAGGCATAGCCGCGACAAGTGCATCACGTACGGATTGGCCAGCCAGTCGCCCTTGCCCTGTTGCGCGCTCAGCGTCAGCAGGCGCTGCGCGGTGCGGGCGGCGCGCTTGCGCCACAACTCGGTAGTAACCGGCAAGCCGAATGGAAAATGCCAGTAATGTTTCAGCGTTTTCAGATTCACTTCGTCGGTGCGCTCGTTCCAGCCGGCATCGATACGCTCCAGCATGTGACTGAGCAAGCCAATCTGGAAGGTTTCGCCAAACGGCAACGTCGGCAAGCGATGATGGGTCAGCACCAGCCAGCCGATGGCTTGCGCCAGCGGTGCGTTCGCCAATGTGGCAAACGGGCGCCGCACGTCCGTATCCAGTCCATCTTTCTGCAAGCGACCTAGCCATGTCGCATCGTCAGCCGGCATCGGCGCAGCCAGCCGCGCCAGCCAGGCGGCGTCATTGTCAGCGCCGACAAACGCCTCGAACAGCCGCAGCGAAACCCATTCATGCCGATACTGGTTACGCTCCTGCAATTTTCCTTCCAGCCGCATCTGGAAAGCGCGGCACGCTTTACCCAGATCGTGCAGCAGCGCCGCCAGCGTCGTCAGCAGATGTATATCCTCGCCGGTATGCCAATCGTTTTCATCTTGGCGGCGCAAGATGTTGCGCGTTGTGGTGTTGGTCGGCACGCTGCCCTGACTGTTGAAACGGCTAGCGTCACCCACGATCCACATCAGTTCGCTGTGATCCAAGCCGCGTATCCAGTGGCAAGCCACGGCGCTGTTTTTGCGCGCGCTCTTGCGCAGCAACTGACGCAGCGTGTCGAGTCCATCTTTAGTGATCGGGGTTTGCCATGTCCGGTCACCGCGCCGCTCGGCGAACTGGTCGAGGATGCGCCGCGTTTGCGTCAGTGCCCTCTTGTCGCACTGCGAGATCAGCAAAATATTCATGCGGCCGGCGTTTCTTTAGCTTGCCGGCCCAGCTTGAGCGCGACCGCTTTCAGCGTGTCGATCATGAAGTCCAGCGATTCGCTGCGGGTCAGGCTCTCGATGCAAGCCTGCCGAAACTCTTGTTCGGAATCGCCTCGCATCGCCGAGATGAAGGCTTGGGGCAGGATGACGGCATCCTTGACCAGATCGGCGACGTCGAATACCAATCCGCCGCGGCGGGTTTTTCCATGCAATACCGCGAGACCGTGCGGCAAGCCGAGCACCCAGGTGGCGCTGGCCGCCAATCCATAAGCGAGGTAATTGCCATGATCGAGAAACTGGTTTGCGGTATCGCCACCATTGCCCCGCTTGCTGCGGGTGAAATCGCCGTACTTTGTCGCATTGGCGACCAGCCGATACAGCTGCTTCGTCAAGCGCGCCTCTTCCGTCAGCAACTCCATTTGATTCGACGCGGTCGCGATGCCCAGGCTGGATTGCTTCAACAAGGACTCCAGCATTGCCAAGTCGACCGGACATGGCTCATGCCGACTGCCCCTGCTCCATTGCTGCCGGATGCGCTCGGTCCGAATGTATTGAAATTCCTTGGCGGCTGCGAGGCGCAAACCGTCGTCGAACCAGAAGCGCACCCAATGCTGCAAATATTCTGTGGGACGGTACTCGCTTTGCGGCGAGAACCAGGCCACTTCGATATCGATTTCATTAACGCTGAACAAGGGCGTGCCGCCACCGCCGCAAAAGCCGACCAGCACGCCAGCCTTGGCCAATTCCCGCATCGCAGCCTGAGTTACCGACGTGCCGGTGCCAAGCAAAACGGTGGTGGTATTGGCGATCGGTATGTTCCAGTACAGCGAACGCTTGCCTTCATCGGTGACGTACTCGACACGCCCCCCATTGACCAGCACGCGGCAATGTTCGAGGTAATACAGGTTGGCCCGCTTCGACAACAATATCGATTTAAGGGCAGAAGAAGGTATGGCGTCCATTTTCCAGTCCTGTCGGCAACACCTGACGCTTCAAGCGGGGTTGTTTACAAAAAATGATCGCTGAGATAATGCCCGCACCTTGTTACTTGCCTTGTTACTTGCCTTGTTACTTGCCTTGTTACTTGCCAATTCATTATGACGCAAAACCTAGAAAATTAGTTGCCTTATGGCTATAATTTGACCGAACATCACGCCTCAGTTGACTCGCTGCTATGCATGAGCGACTCCATCGCCAATGCAGCAACCGATATTGCTGCTAATATTTGATCGTCTCCGGCCGCTGCGGCAGTCCACCTTTCCCATGAATTAAAAAATGAAATCATTGTCATCGATAGGGGCTACGCTGCTGCTGTGCTGCGCATCGGCCAGCGGCAATGAAGCCGACGACCCATATCTGCCCTTGTGGGAAGTGGGTGTCGCCGGCGCAGGCGCCTCGACCCCGGCGTACCCGGCATCCGATCAACGCTCGGAGCGGGCGCTGGCCTTGCCCTTCCTCATTTACAGGGGTGAGGTGCTGCGCGCGGATCAATCCGGCATCGGGGCACGCCTGTTGCATACCGATGCAATCGAGTTCGATGTCGGGTTTGCGCTATCGCTGCCGGCCCGCTCCGACGATGTTCCCGCGCGCGCCGGCATGCCCGACCTGGGTCCGCTGGTCGAATTTGGCCCGCGCGTGAAGGTCACTCTTGTGCGCCCTGCTCCGGGCAGCTTCGTGCGGCTGGAGGCGCCGCTGCGCGCAGTATTCGAAGCGAACGGCGGGCTGCGGCGGGAAGGCTGGGCTTTCGAGCCCAAACTGGTCTACGAGACCGGCGATGCGCTGGGCAGATGGAATTTGAACGCCAATCTGGGCGTGGTGCTGGCCGATGCGAAGTTCAGCAATTATTTTTACGAAGTCGAACAGCCATTCGCCACCATCGACCGGCCATCATACCGGGCAAAATCGGGGCTGATGTCGACCCGCGCGGGCGTGAGCGGATGGCGCAAGCTTGGCCCGGACTGGCGCCTTTTTGGTTTCGCACGTTACGACAATTACGCGCACGCAGCCAATCGCGCCAGCCCGCTGTTCGAGCAAAACAGCGGGGTTTCGGTCGGCATCGGATTTGCCTGGACCCTGTACCGTTCAAAGGCCAGCGCAAGGAAATAACGCGCTAGTCGGGCCGCGCCATTGTCCTGCCCAACAACGTTATAATGCGACTCTCCAT
>Ga0326735_1000230_pt1 | contig 13161 bp, 9 predicted proteins | sample 37_GP2_1092_FD_207945 | JGI IMG/M metagenome (GOLD analysis project Ga0326735, IMG submission 207945) | Glacier ice microbial communities from Ngari, Tibet, China - 37_GP2_109.2 | ecosystem: Environmental > Aquatic > Freshwater > Ice > Glacier | place: China: Ngari, Tibet | collected 2018-07-31
ATACAATATATGCCGATTTATGGTGCGCCGCAATACCGTAGAACTACTACCCCCGTATCAGCTGGAACCCAAGCCCACGCTCAGGCATTGCGGGAAAGATCTGCGCGAGCTGATGGTCGCCCAGCCGCAAATGCCGCTCTGCAACATGCGCCAGTACCCAGCGGAAGTCGGTCGTGACCGGCAGATCGCGGCCCTCGTTGAGCGCGCCGTCGCCAATGCCCTGCCAGTCGCCGTAGACCTTGCCGCCGGCAACCGCGCCGCCCATCACCCACATCACGTTGCCGTGGCCATGGTCGGTGCCGCCGTTGCCGTTTTCGCGCGCCGTGCGGCCGAATTCGGACATCACGATAACGGTGGTGTCGTCGAACAGCGTCCCCAGGCGCTGCGCCAGGGTCGACAGTCCCAGCGCCAGCGGCGCCAGCCGGTTGGCCAGCTGGCCGCTGCCGGCGCCCTGGTTGGCGTGCGTGTCCCAGCCGCCCAGCGCAAAGAAGGCGAGCTGGATGTTCGGATCGTTGCGCATCAGCGTGCCCAGGCGGGCGGCGGCGGCGGGGAAGCCGTTCGGCAGCGGCGCGCCGCCGTTGGCCATTGTCATTTCGCCGTTGGCGGCGGCTTCCATCACTTCCTTGTGCGCGCTCTTGCCGTCCCGGTAGGCGCGCCCGAAGCGCTGGTTGGTGGCGTACAGTTGCTCGAAGGCGGCGCCGAACGCCGGCCGGTACCAGGGCGGCCCGCGCGCCACGCACCCTGCCGGGGGTGTAATCGGCCGCGCTGGAAAGGTAGTTGTCGAGGTAGTACAGCATCGCCGGGTGCTTGGCGGTGGCGCCCAGCAGGTCGCGGAACAGGCCCATCGCGTACGGCCGGATGGCGTCGCGCTCATAGCTGACCACCAGCGCGCGGTCGATTCCCTTGCCGGAAAAGACATTGAAATGGTTGTACCAGAAGTCGACCATGACTTCTTCAAGCTGGCGCGGGCTGTCGATCGCGCGCGCAACGCGCGCCTCGGCCGTTTCGAGCGCAATGGCGGCGAGCCCGGCGCGCCGGCGCTGCTTTGCCCCTTCGTCCTCGTCGCGCACCTGCTTTCGCAATTCGGCGAACTGGCCGGCGATGTCGCCGGCGCTGGCGTTGGCGGCGTCGAGGGCAGCCAGGCGCTCGGTCAGCGCGGCCGGATAGGCCAGGCTTTGCGGCTTGAGCTGGGCGTCGATATAGCGCTGCACACCGGTTTGCGCGACCCGTTCGATATCGCCCGGCTCGGGGCCGAACGCGGGCCGGTTCAACACGTGGGCCGCCTGCTGCTCGGCGCTGAGCGAGCCCGCACCGGCGCCGGCCGATGCCGGCAAACTGGCGAACGCGGACAGCAGCACGCCGATGGCGGCGGCGGCGGGTGGTGATTTTTTCATGGACAGCCTCATGGCGAGGAAACCGTTCGATCGCGCTCGCGGTATGGTCGGTAATTATTGCTTAGTGATATTGTTGCTTAGTGATATATATCCTAATCGATGGCGGGGTCTAAAGCTTGTCATGTTTCAATTGCAAGTAAATGTTACCGCGACCGCCATCCGCATTTTAATCAATCGATTTACTTATATCAAACGATTGATAAGTGTGGTGTAATCGCCCCATGGAACATTTCAATCAAACCACCGCCGACGACACGCGCAAAACCCGCTCGGACGGGGCGCAGTCGCGCGAGCGGCTGTTGCTGGCGGCAATGCGGCTGTTCGCCGAGCAGGGCTTTGCCAATACCTCGACGCGCGAGATCGCCCTCGCCGCCGGCACCAACATTGCCTCGATCAGCTACTATTTCGGCGACAAGGCCGGCCTGTACCGCGCCGCTTTCAGCGACCATGCGGCGTGCCCGGCCGAGGGTCTGGCCGCCTTCGCCGATCCCCGGCTCACCCTGCGCGAAGCGCTGCAGGGCTTCTACGCCAACCTGCTCGGCCCCCTGAAACAGGGCGACCGGGCGCGCCTGGGAATGCGGCTGTGGTTCCGCGAAATGTTGGAACCGACCGGCTTGTGGATGGAAAAAATCGACAACGGCATCAAGCCCGCTCACGCCGCCCTGGTGCTGGTGCTGGGCCGCCACCTTGGCGTCGCCCAGCCGCAGGACGACGTCGCGCGGCTGGCTTTCTGCGTCGTCGGCCTGGCGTTCCAGATGATGGTCTCGCGCGACGTCATCGACCAGCTCAACCCGCGGCTGCTGGCGACAAGCGCCGCCGTCGACACCTGGATGGCGCGCCTGGTCGATTACGCCGAGGCAATGGTCAGTGCTGAACAAACGCGCCTGCACACCCTCAGGCCGATAGCAAAATCTCTGCCACGAAAGAAAAAAGCATGAAGATAGTGAAGACCTTGACCGCCGCTTGCGCGCCGCTTGCGCTGTGCGCCTGCGCGCTGGCGCCGCCGCCGGCGCAAGTGAGCGCGCAGGCGCCGCCACAATGGTATGCGGCGCCCGCCCACAACGCCAGCCTGACCGAACTGTCCGGCTGGTGGCAGCGCCAGGGCGACCCGCTGCTGGTGCGGCTGATCGATGCGGCGCAGGCAGCCAGCCCGAACGTGTCGGCGGCGCGCTCGCGCATCGAGCAGTCGCGCGCGCAGCGCGCGGCCGCCGGCGCGGCGCTGCTGCCGTCGGTCGACGCTGGCGCCAGCACCAGCCGCTCGAACCAGCAAAGCGCGCTGCCGACGGGGACCACGACGCAGGCGGCGTTCCAGGCGAGATGGGAGATCGACTTGTTCGGTGGCCGCCGCGCCGAACGGCGCGCTGCGGATGAACGGCTGGCCGGGGCGCAGGCCGGCTGGCATGAGGCACGCGTCTCGGTCGCCGCCGAAGCGGCAAACCAGTATTACGCGCTGCGCGCCTGCGGCCAGTTGCTGGCGGTGGCCGAGCAGGACGCCGCATCGCGCTTCGATACCGCCCGCCTGACCCAACTGACCACCGAAGCCGGCTTCCAGTCGCCGGCCACCGCCGCCCTGGCGCGCGCCAGCGCCGCCGAGGGTCAAAGCCGGGCCACCGGCCAGCGCGCGCTGTGCGACATCGACATCAAGGCGCTGGTCGTGCTGACGGCGATGGCCGAACCGCAACTGCGCCAGGACCTGGCGGCAGCCGGGTCCGCCCAGGCTGCGCAACCGGCGCCGATCGTCATCAGCACCTTGCCGGCCCAAACGCTGGCACAGCGCCCCGACGTCTTCAACGCCGAGCGCGAAGTGGCGGCCGCCAGTTTCGAGGTGGGCAGCGCCCAGGCCGAGCGCTATCCGCGCCTGTCGCTGCAAGGCTCGGTCGGCGCGGCCAATTTCCGCACCGGCGGAGAAAACACCAAGCTCGATACCTGGACCATCGGCCCGCTGGCGCTGACGGTGCCGGTGTTCGACGCCGGCCGGCGCAAGGCCGACGTCGAAGCTGCCAGGGCGCGCTACGACAACGCCGTCATCACCTACCGCGCCGTGGCGCGCCAGGCGGTGCGCGAAGTCGAGGAGTCGCTGGTGAACCTGAACAGCACTGCCCTGCGTGGCGGCGACGCCCAAGTGGCGCTGGAGGGCTACCGCTACTCGTTCCGCGCCACCGAAGACCTGTACAAGAACGGCCTGGCCAGCCTGCTTCAGCTGGAAGACGCGCGGCGCACCCGGCTGGGAGCGGAAAACGCGGTCGTTACCTTGCAGCGCGAACGCAACGCCGCCTGGATCGCGCTGTACCGCGCCGCCGGCGGCGGTTGGAACAGCGCCGTCCGCAACTGAAAACACCGAGACGAACCTTCCACGCGCATCATCGCGCGAACCCCGCGAACCGACCACGGAACCAAGACATGAAAAACCTGCTGCTCAATCCTACCTCCGCCCTCGTGCTTGGCGCGCTGGCCGCCGCCGGCGCCGCCACCCTGATGGCCGCGCCCGCATCGATCGCCGCCGACGGCAAGAAGGCTACCGCCGCCAAGCCGGCGCTGACCGTCACCACCGTGCGCCCGTCAAATGCCCAGCTGCCGATCAAGCTGGCCGCCAACGGCAACGTCGTCGCCTGGCAGGAAGCGATCATCGGCAGCGAGACCGGCGGCTACCGTCTCAACGAAGTGCGCGTCAACGTCGGCGACATCGTCAAAAAGGGCCAGGTACTGGCCGTGTTCGCGTCCGACAGCGTCAATGCCGACGTCGCGCAAGCGCGCGCCGCGCTGCAGGAAACGCGCGCAACGGCGGCCGAAGCGACCGCTAATGCGGCGCGCGCCCGCACGCTGCAAAGTTCGGGTGCGCTCAGCGCCCAGCAGATCAGCCAGTACTTGACGGCCGAGCAGACCGCCAATGCGCGCATCGCCGCTTCGCAGGCAACGCTGGCCTCGCAGCAGCTGCGCCTGAAGTACACGCAAGTGGTGGCGCCCGACAGTGGCGTGATCTCGGCGCGCAACGCCACCGTCGGCTCCGTGGTCGGCGTCGGCGCCGAACTGTTTCGCATGATTCGCCAGGGCCGGCTCGAGTGGCGCGCTGAAGTGATCGCGGCCGACTTGAGCCGGTTGAAACCGGGCACCAGTGCGATAGTCAAAGCGGCCAACGGGACCGAACTGACAGGCAAGGTGCGCATGATCGCGCCGACCATCGATCTGCAGACCCGCTCGGCGCTGGTGTATGTCGACCTGCCGCCGACGATGGGCGCGAACGCGCCGTTCAAGGCCGGTATGTTCGCCAGCGGCCAGTTCGAACTTGGGACATCGAACGCGATGACGGTGCCGCAGCAGGCGGTCGTGGTGCGCGACGGCTTCAGTTACGTGTTCCGCCTCAACGCCGACGGCCGCGTCAGCCAGATCAAGGTGCAGTCCGGGCGCCGGCTGGGAGAGCGCATCGAAGTCATCAATGGCCTGACGCCCGATACGCTGGTGGTGGTGGGCGGCGCCGGCTTCCTCAATGACGGCGACCTGGTGCGCAATGTCGCAGCGGTAAATACGGCAACTGCAGCCAAATAAGGAAGCGCCATGAATTTTTCAGCCCTTTCCATTAAGAACCCGGTCCCGGCGATCATGCTGTTCATCCTGCTGTCGCTGGCGGGACTGCTCGCCTTCAAGGCCAACAAGGTGCAGGACTTTCCCGACATCGAACTGCCGATCGTCACCGTCACCGCCGTCCTCGACGGCGCCGCGCCGGCCCAACTGGAAACCGAAGTGGCGCGCAAGATCGAGGATTCGGTCGCCAGTTTGCAGGGCGTCAAAAACATCTACACCAGGGTGCTCGACGGCGTGGCCACCGTCACCGTCGAATTCATCCTCGAAAAAAACATCAGCGAAGGCGTCAACGACGTGCGCGACGCGGTGGCCCGGATCAAGGCCGACCTACCGGCCGAAATGCGCGACCCGACAGTGACGAAGGCAAGCAACGCCGGCAGGGTCGTGCTGACGTTCATCGCCACCGCCGCCCAAAACGGCGGCGTCCCGTTAGATGACCAGGAAGTGAGCTGGTTCGTCGACAACTCGGTATCCAAGCGCCTGCTCAGCGTGCCGGGCGTGGGCGCGGTGAAGCGGGTCGGCGGGGTGTCGCGCGAAGTCCGGGTCGAACTCGACGACGCCCGCATGGCGGCGCTCAAAGTCGCCGCCATCGACGTCTCGCGCCAGCTGCGCAGCGTGCAGCGCGAGGCGCCGGGCGGCCGCGGCGACGTCAGCGGCGCCGAGCAATCGGTGCGCACCATCGGCACCGTCAAGACGGCCGCCGAACTGGCGGCGCTCGACATTCCGCTGGCCGACGGGCGCCGCGTGCGCCTCGACCAGATCGCCAAGGTGACCGATACCGTCGCCGAGCCGCGCTCGGTGGCCGAACTCGACGGCAAACGCGTCGTCGGCTTCGAAATCTTCCGTACCAAGGGCGCCAGCGAAATCGACGTCGCAACCGGGGCGCGCGCGGCCATCGCCGAGCTGCAGAAAGAGCACGCCAACATCGTGCTCAAGGAAACCATCGACAACGCCTTCCCGGTCGAGGAAAACTTCGCCGGTTCGATGGAGCTGCTGTACGAGGGCGCGCTGCTGGCGGTGCTGGTGGTGTGGTGGTTCCTGCGCGACTGGCGCGCCACGCTGGTGGCGGCGGCGGCGCTGCCGCTGTCGGTGATTCCCACTTTCCTCGGCCAGTACCTGTTCGGCTACACGCTCAATACCGTGACCTTGCTGTCGCTGGCGCTAGTGGTCGGCGTGCTGGTCGACGACGCGATCGTCGAGATCGAAAACATTTCGCGCCACCTTAAAATGGGCAAGACGCCGATGCAGGCTTCGCTCGAAGCTGCCGACGAAATCGGCATGGCGGTGATCGCCACCACGTTTGCGCTGGTGGCGGTGTTCCTGCCGACCGCCTTCATGGGCGGCATTCCCGGCAAATTCTTCAAGCAGTTCGGCTGGACCGCGGTGCTGGCGATTCTCGCTTCCCTGCTGGTGGCGCGCCTGCTCACGCCCATGATGGCGGCCTACATCCTCAAGCCGACCGATCAACGCGAGGAAAAAGACGGCTGGCTGATGACGCGTTACATCGCGACGATGAAATGGTGCCTGAAGCACCGCTGGATCACCGCGCTCGGCGCCGGCGTATTTTTCGTCGCCTCGATCGGCCTGGTGTTCCTACTGCCGACCGGCTTCGTGCCGGCGGCCGACCGCGCCCAGACGCAAATCAACCTCGAACTGCCGCCCGGCTCGACCTTGGCCGAAACGCGCGTCGTCGCCGAGCAGGCAAGGCTGGCGGCGATGCAGGTAAAAGGCATCAAGAGCGTGTTCAGCTCGATCGGCGGCGGCTCCAGCGGCGACGCCTTCGCCCCCGGCGCGGCGGCCGAAGCGCGGCGCGCGGTGCTGACGCTCACCACCGTCCACCGCACCGACCGCAAGGAATCGCTCGACGCGCTCGAGCGCCAGATCCGCGCCCGGCTCGACCAGATCCCGGGTGCGCGCTTCAACGTCGGCCCGCCGGACACCGGCGTCAAGATGCAACTGGTGCTGCGCAGCGAAGACGCGGTGGCATTGAACACGTCGGCGCGCCAAGTCGAACGCGAAATGCGCACCTTGCAGGGCATCGGCAACGTCAGTTCGAGCGCATCGCTGGTGCGCCCGGAGATCATCGTGCGGCCTGATTTCGCCAAGGCGGCCGACCTCGGCGTGACGGCGTCGTCGATCGGCGAAACGGTGCGCGTGGCCACTGCCGGCGACTACGACGTCGCCCTCACCAAGCTCAATCTGTCCGAGCGCCAGGTGCCGATCCGCGTCAAGTTGCCGGACGCCGTGCGCGCCGACCTGTCGGCCATCGGCCGGCTGACGGTGCCCGGCAAAAACGGCCCGGTGATGCTGGCCAACGTCGCCGACATCACGATGGAAAGCGGCCCGGCCCAGATCGACCGGCTCAACCGCAGCCGCAACGTCACGCTCGAAGTGGAGCTGTCCGGCCGCTCGCTGGGCGAGGTCAATGCCGAAGCGCGCGCGTTGCCGGCGATGGCCACCCTGCCGGCATCGGTAAAAATCGCCGAACTGGGCGACGCCCAGGAAATGCAGGCCCTGTTCGCCAGCTTCGGCGTGGCGATGCTGATCGGGGTGTTGTGCATCTACGGCGTACTGGTGCTGCTGTTCAAGGACTTCTTGCAGCCGGTGACGATCCTGGCCGCGCTGCCGCTGTCGATCGGCGGCGCTTTCGTCGCCCTGCTGATCACCGGGCGGGCGCTGTCGATGCCGTCGATGATCGGCCTGATCATGCTGATGGGGATCGTGACGAAGAACTCGATCCTGCTGGTCGATTACGCCATCCTCGCGCGCCAGGCCGGCATGGCGCGCTTCGACGCGCTGGTCGACGCCTGCCACAAGCGCAGCCGGCCGATCATCATGACCACCATCGCCATGGGCGCCGGCATGATGCCGCTGGCCCTTGGCTGGGGCGCCGATCCGAGCTTCCGCTCGCCGATGGCGATTGCCGTCATCGGCGGCCTGATCACCTCGACCCTGCTCAGCCTGCTGGTGGTGCCGGCGGTGTTTACCATCATCGACGACCTCGAGCACTGGCTCGGCCGCACGGCGCGCCGGATGCGCGGGCAAAAGCCGGCGCCATTGGCGCCGGTCATGGCCGAGCGGGTGCACAACCACATATGACCAGGATACCAACCAACACCCGCCGCGGGAGCGCCCGATGAATGCACGTAGCCTGTTGTTGCGCACGTTGTTGTGCGCCGCCGTCAGCGCCGGCGCCAACGCCAACGCCGGGCAACCGCGCCACAGCCGCGGCGACGACGAACCCGGCCGCTTCGATTATTACGCCGTCGCGCTGAGCTGGTCGCCGGCCTACTGCGCCACCCGTGGCGACCCCGACCAATGCGCGCGCGGCCGGCAAAACGGCTTTGTGCTGCACGGGCTGTGGCCGCAATACGCGCAAGGCTACCCGCAGCAATGTTCGACCGAACGATTGCCTTTGCCAACGCGTGAAAAATATGCCGCGCTGTTCCCGTCGCCAAAGATGATCGGCCACGAGTGGCAAAAACACGGCACCTGCTCGGGATTGAACCCGTCCGCCTATTTTGAATTGTCGGCAAAGCTGCGCGGCCAGTTGCTTATTCCCGCGCCGTACCAGCGCCCATTGGAACCGGTGCGTACCAGTTACGGCGAGTTCGCGCAGGCGTTCCACGCCGCCAATCCGCGCCTGGCGCACAACGCCGTGCTGCCGTTTTGCGCCAGCGGCGGCCGCTTCCTGAGGGAGATCCACGTCTGCTACGACAAGCGCGGCGTGTCGACAGGCTGCGGGCAGAGCGAAATCCGGCGTTCCGCCAATACCTGCCGCCAGCCAACGTTTTTGATGCAAAGCGTGCGCTGAGGAGCGTGTGGCAGGCCGCTATTGCCCGCCGTTTGGACTGTTACACGCTGGCAGTTTTAGGCCGGCAGCAAATCGGTTTCGCGCGCGAACGAGCGATGGCCGGCGAGCGCTTGCTTGAAGGCGGCGAGCGCCTTCGGCAGCGCTTCGCTGTCTGCGCTCACCAGGGCGGTGTCGGCCGACCCGTCCGGCAAGGTCGCCGGCACACCGGCCGCCTGCAACAGCGCCGCGCCGGCCCCCACCACCATGATCGGCTTGCAGTGACGATACTGCTGGCGCACGAAGTCGAGGGCGTTGGCGTCGCCGCTTATGGCGTTGACGGCCATTTCGCCATCGGGCACCACCACGGCGTCATACAACACCGACGGCCCCGCTTCCAGCGAGATTTCGACGTCGAGCGAACCGCCGTCGGCAGTCTTGACCTTGCCGAGATGGGTGCCGACCACCCGCGGCACGGCGCCGTCGGCCAGCAGCGACGCATAGATCGCGCGCACGCCGACGCCGTCGACGCCTGCCGCCACCAGGATCGCAACTTTGCGGGTATGGATGCCGGTGTTGCCCGGACGGGCCAGCAGCGATAGCGCGGCCGACGGCTTGAACTCGGGAATCGGCCGATTTGTCGCCAACGGCAGCGGCGCCGGCACGTCGATGCCGAGACCGTGGGCGACGGCGGCGGCGAGCACCGGATTGACGTTGACCAAAGTCGCCACCACCCGCTCACGCACCGCCGGCGTTTGCACGCGCGTCAGCTCGAAGCGGAAAGCGGCGGCGATGTGGGCCTGCTCGGGCGGCGTCTGGCTGTTCCAGAACATGCGGGCCTGCGAATAATGGTCGGCAAACATCTCCGGTTTGCCGCGCACCTTGTCTTCGGCCGAGCGTTCGGGAAAACTCGTAAAACCTTGCATGCCGGCCTGGAACGGGCAACCGCCGCCGAGCGAATTCGGTTCGTAGTTAACGCGGCCGCGATGGATTGCCTGGCGATGTATGCCGTCGCGCTGGTTGTTGTGCACCGGCGCGATCGGCGAATTGATCGGGATCTCGTGGAAGTTCGGCCCGCCGAGGCGGCTGATCTGGGTGTCGAGATAGGAATGGTTACGGCCCTGCAGCAGCGGATCGTTTGAAAAATCGATGCCGGGCACGACATGGGCGGAGCAAAAGGCGACCTGCTCGGTTTCGGCAAAGAAGTTATCCGGATTGCGGTTCAACACCATCTTACCCACCGGCATCAACGGCGCCATTTCCTCCGGCACCAGCTTGGTGGCATCGAGGACGTCGAATTCAAACGCCGCCGCCTGCTCTTCCGTAAATACTTGCAGGCACAGTTCCCACTGCGGGAATTCGCCTGCTTCGATCGCTTCCCATAAATCGCGACGGTGGAAGTCGGGGTCGGCGCCGATGATCTTGGCCGCCTCGTCCCACACCAGCGAGTGGGTGCCTTGCACCGGGTTCCAGTGGAATTTGCAAAAGCGCGACTCGCCGGCAGCGTTGACGAGGCGGAAGGTGTGCACGCCGAAACCTTGCATCGTGCGATAGCTGCGCGGGATCGCCCGGTCCGACATCTGCCACATCAGCATGTGGGTCGTTTCCGGCATCAGCGAGGCGAAATCCCAGTACGTATCGTGGGCGCTGGACGCCTGCGGCATCTGGTGATGGGACTCCGGTTTGACCGCGTGCACGAGGTCGGGGAACTTTATCGCGTCCTGAATGAAGAACACCGGCATGTTGTTGCCGACGATATCCCAGTTGCCTTCGTCGGTGTAGAACTTGACGGCGAAACCGCGCACGTCGCGCACCGTATCGGCCGAGCCGCGCTCGCCGACGACGGTGGAGAAGCGCGCGAACACCGGCGTGCGCTTGCCGGCCTCGGCCAACGGCGCAGCGCGCGTCAGCTCGCTGCAATCCTGGTACGCCTCGAAATAGCCGTGGGCCGCGGAACCGCGCGCGTGCACCACGCGCTCGGGAATGCGCTCATGGTCGAAATGGGTGATTTTTTCGCGCAAGATAAAATCTTCCAGCGCGGTCGGGCCGCGCAGGCCGATCTTGAGCGAGTTCTGGTTGTCCGCGATCGGCACGCCCTGGTTGGTGGTCAGGCGCTGCCCGCTGGCGTCGGCCCGTACGCGGTCGAGCGGTCCGGCGATCGGATCGACGCCGACCGGCGGCACGCCGGATCCGACCTTCGCCGAAGCGATGGTTTCCGTGCTGGTGCTGGCGGTGGCGGCAGGGATCGACGGCGCGTGCGTGGCGCCAGGCTGGGGCGTGGTAGCGGCACTGCCATGCTCGCCGGCCTTGTTTGGATTGAACGGCATCTGCGCCGCCAGCTGCTGGCCGGCGACAGTCTTTTGCAACAGCTGTGCCGCCACCGGGTTCTCGCTACCGAGACTGGACGGCGGCTGCGCGGTCGACGGACCGGACACAGTACTGAGGATGGAACCGGCACCGTCGACCGACCGGCCATTTTTCTTACGTGTAACCATTGGACACCCCACACAACATCAAGAATGAAAAACGCCCGTAGCGAGCGAGCGAAAAAGGCAAGGTCACGATCGGAAGGACACAACTTTCCAAACCGGCCATTGACACCAACCTGACTACCCCTTGGCAATTCGATGATCAATCTTTGCGCGAGAGCGACCTGGCCGGCACCAGGCCGGCCGGAATCTGGCGTGGCCGAACCGGTGCCGAATCAACGCCGGTTGCCCAGCAATTTGGCGAGAAGGTATCCCACACCGAGGGCTGCCACCACCGCGGTTCCCGGGCTGGTGCGAACATACTCGCGGCCGGTATCGGCAAAGGTGCGCGCCGCGTCGGCCAGCTGGCGGCTTCGTTGGTCCATGCTTCCACCCACGCCCGACAAGGCGCTGGAAAATTTGTCGACCCCGGCGTGCGCCGTGCTGGCCAGGCGGTTGACCATTGGCTGGGCTGCCTCGGCGGCCTTGTCGATGGTCTTGTCGATGGTCTTGTACATGTCGCTGGCGGTGGAGGGCACGTCCCTGGACATGTCCTTGGCCTTGTCGATGACGCTGCCGGCCGTGCTGGCGCTGCTGGAGGCGCCGGGAATGCCAGAGGTGGTGGTGCTGCCGGATATAGCGGCGCCACCGCTGCCGGTGCTGCCCGTGCTGCCGCCGTCTTGGTTCATATCCTTGCCCATGCTGCTGCCTGCGCCCTCGCGGCCCAGGTCGCGTGCGCTACCGTCGTTTGGTTTTTGGTTTTCCATGATTTTTTCCTAAAAAAATTTAATTACACGGCGTGAAGCATTCCCGGCCTTCACTACCTTATTCTTCCCTTATTGCGCCCCAAAACAAACGAAGGTACGAGACGGACCTGCGCTGCATCAAGCGCATCCCTGTACCCACCGGACGGATCAACAATTTTTATCGCTTACCTAAACACGGCATAAAAGTTCAATTACTTCGCAAATGCTGGTCTGGCCCAGTAGAACTCAAGCAAGTGTTTGCATTGAACCCGAAATTATAGGAACTGCAATCTGGTTACCGTGCGGTGACTAACAAAGCGGTAAATGTCGCCAAGATCGCGTTTCCTGCTGATAATTTCGTCACAAGCTCGCTGCGAGGCCGGCGTATGACTCCGGGCGCGCCTCTTCTTTCCTCGTAAATATGACTAAGCTGATTGCACAGACTGGATCACGCGTTTCAATGCAACAACCGTTTTTGCCAAGGGACGCCATGAACCGCCTGACCTGTCTGCTCATCCTTTCCAGCTGGTATTCCGCCGTGCTCACTGCGAGGACGATGCGTTTAGCTGGCGTAATCCACAAAGCAAAAAAGGGCCGCGCTTGCACGCGGCCCTTCGCATTTTCCAGTCTTCGCCGCCTATTTGTACTGCGGCCCATTCAGCAAAAACGCCCCACCCTGGTAAATCGCCGCCACGTCGTCGACCGCCGGATACTCGCCGCTGGCCGGGAACAGGTGGGCGAATTTCGATGAACTGTCTTTTGCCTTGAAGCCCAGATGCGCGGCCTTGGTGTTGTCCCACCAGCTGCCGGCATTGTCGGACTGGCCGAACACGATGGTGTGGCCGACGCGCGGCGCGAACAGCGAGCAGCGCAGCAGTTCAACCAGGTCGTCATAGCTGAAATACGTGGTCATCATGCGGCGGTTGCGCGGCTCGGGAAAGGACGAACCGATGCGCACGCAGACCGTCTCGATACCCAGGCGGTCGTAGTAATAGCGCGACAGCGACTCGCCGAAGCACTTGCTGACACCATAGAAGGTGTCGGGCCGGGTCGGCGCGTCGGCGTCGATGACGTCGGTGGTGCGGTAAAAACCCACCGCGTGGTTCGAGCTGGCGAACACCACCCGCTTGACGGCGCATTTGTGCACCGCTTCGTAGACGTTGGCGGTGCCGAGGATATTAGCC
>Ga0326735_1000231_pt1 | contig 13128 bp, 13 predicted proteins | sample 37_GP2_1092_FD_207945 | JGI IMG/M metagenome (GOLD analysis project Ga0326735, IMG submission 207945) | Glacier ice microbial communities from Ngari, Tibet, China - 37_GP2_109.2 | ecosystem: Environmental > Aquatic > Freshwater > Ice > Glacier | place: China: Ngari, Tibet | collected 2018-07-31
AGTCATTCGCCTGTTCCCCGAGGTCAAGTGGGTCAACTCGCTGCAGGACGGCACCACCACAAACGTGCGCCCGCCCATCCTGCTGGCGCCGGTTGCCGGCATCCTGCGCGAACGCATCGGCGAGGCGGTCATCACCCCGTCTTCGATGCGCTCCATCCTCGACTCGGTGGGCAACCGCCTGGACGAGGCCAAGGATACCTCGCGCTACCTGACTGGCCTGCTGGTCTTCCTCGGCCTGATGGGTACCTTCTACGGCCTGCTCGAAACCGTTAGTTCGGTGGCTGGCGTCATCAATGCGCTCGACGTCAGCGCGGGTGACTCGGCCTCCCAGTTCGCCACCCTGCGTGAAGGCCTTGCGGCGCCACTGGGCGGCATGGGCACGGCTTTCTCGTCCTCGCTGTTCGGCCTTGCCGGCTCACTCGTGCTGGGCTTTCTCGATCTCCAGACCAGCCAGGCGCAGAACGCCTTCTATACCGACCTAGAGGACTGGATGACCTCGATGACCGAGCTGGATCATCCGGTCAGCGCCATGCAGGCCAATGCCGGCGGCCCGGAAATGCAGGCCATGTTCGACAAGCTGGGCGACAGCATGCAGAACCAGAATTCTTCCCAGAATGCCATTCGAGCCATGGCCGAACTGGCGCGCGGCATCGACGGGCTGGTCAAGCATATCCGCGTCGAGCAGGACGACCTGCGCAAGCATATCAACGAGCAGGGCGAGACCAACAAGAAGCTGCGCGAACTGATCGACGCCGTGCTGACGCAGGCCGATACTGAGCGGCGGAACTGAGACATGCCGGGAGCTCGTTCCCGTCGCAGGCAGGAGGCCAATTATTGGCCCGGCTTCGTCGATGCCCTGTCGAGCCTGCTGCTCGTCATCATTTTCATGCTCAGCTTGTTCATGCTGACCCAGTTTTTCCTAGGGCAGGAACTGCAAGGCCGTGACACTGCGCTTGCCCGCCTCAATAGCCAGATCGCCGAACTGACCGACCTGCTGCAGCTCGAGCGCGCCGACTCCGACGACCTCGGCAGCCAGATCGCCACGCTGACCGCGACGCTTGGCAGCGCCCAAGCCGACAACGCCAGCCTCACCAGTCAACTCGCGGGCATCGGCACCGGGCTGGGCGACAAGGACGCCACCATTGCCGCTATCCAGGATGACTTGCTGAACGCTCAGGAGCTGTCCGACGAGGCCAATGCGCAAGTCGCCCTGCTCAACCAGCAACTGGCTGCCCTTCGCGTCCAGGTCGGCGCGCTGGAAGCCGCGCTCAACGCCTCGGAGAGCCGCGACACCGAGAGCCGAACCCAGATCGCCGATCTTGGCCGTCGCCTCAATGTGGCCCTCGCCCAGCGCGTTCAGGATCTCGCCAGGTATCGCTCGGATTTCTTCGGCCGCCTGCGCCAGATCCTCGAAGGCCGCGCCGATGTCCGCGTGGTCGGCGATCGTTTCGTGTTCCAGTCCGAAGTGCTGTTCGCTCCGGGCCAGGCCGACATTTCGACCGCAGGCACGCCCGATCTCGACGCGCTTGCCGATGCCATACTGCAGCTGGAACAAGAAATCCCGCCCGATATCAACTGGGTCATGCGCATCGACGGCCACACCGATAGCCGCCCTATTTCCAATGCCCGCTTCCCCTCGAACTGGGAGCTTTCGGCAGCCCGCGCCATTTCGGTCGCGCGCTATCTGGTCACCAAGGGCGTCTCGCCCAACCGCCTGGTAGCAGCCGGTTTCGGCGAATTCACACCGCTGGACCCCGCGGAAAACGATGACGCCTACCGCCGGAACAGGCGCATAGAGTTCAAGCTGACAGAAGGGTGATCGGCGGCGGCGCGTCGCGTCGTCAAATCGCTCCAGTGGAGCGGTTTGAGCCGATCACGGGTCGAGCCTCGCGAGACCCCGGGGAGTTGTTCCCACCCGCCGCCTTCTCCCTCGGGCTTGACCCGAGGGCCACTCACAACACGGCAACACAGTTCGAATAGTCCTCGGCTAAGCTTAACTACGAAAAAACCCGACCAAGGTCACGGCACCCGACCTCGTCCTTCGACAAGCTCAGGATGAGGTCTACTGCCGAGCTGGTTCAGAACTAGTCGTCATTGCGAGCCCCCTGGCGTGGCACTCAATGCACAGCATCATCCATCCGGAACTGCAATTTCGCCAGATCCGCATAGCGGCCGCCCTTGACCACCAGCTCGTCATGCGTGCCCTGGTCTATGATCTGCCCGCCATCAAGCACCAGGATTTTGTCGGCATCGCGGATGGTGGCGAGGCGATGGGCGATGACCAGCGTGGTACGGCCTTCCATCAGATGCGCCAGCGCCACCTGCACCAGCCGCTCGCTCTGCGCGTCAAGCGCCGAAGTGGCCTCGTCGAGCAGCAGGATTGGCGCGTTCTTGAGTATGGCGCGGGCAATGGCGAGGCGCTGCTTCTGGCCGCCGGACAAGGTAACGCCCCGCTCGCCGACCAGCGTGTCGTATCCCAGCGGCATCTCAGCGACAAAGCTATGCACCAATGCCGCCGTGGCCGCAGCCTCGACTTCCTGCTGGCTCGCACCGGGTTTCCCAAACCGGATATTGTCGCCAATGGTCCCGGCAAAAATCGTCGGTTCCTGCTCGACGTAGGCAAAACGTTGCCGCAGTTGGATCAAGCCGACTTCGCGGATATCAACGCCATCGACACGGATCGACCCGCTGGTCACGTCATAGAAGCGCTGCAACAGCGACAGCATGGTTGACTTGCCTGAGCCCGAAGGCCCCACCAGAGCCACGGTCTCGCCATGCGCCACCGAGAAGCTCACGTTGTTGAGCACGCTCTCAAGCCCAGCGCGATCATAGCTGAAGGCGACCTTGTCAAACTGCACTGTGCCAAGCGGCGGGGTGGGTAGCAGTTTGGGAACGACGGGATCGGTAATTGTTGCTTCCGTATCCAATATCTCGGTCAGACGCTCGGTAGCACCGGACACCTGCTGCAGCGTGCCCAGCACATCGCTGATATTGGTCAGGGCGCCCGAGGCCATCAGCGCATAGATCATGAACTGGGCCAGCTCGCCGGCACTGACCGTGCCATCGAACACGGCGCGAGCGCCCCACCAGACCAGCGCAACAATGGCCGTCGTACCGAGGAAAATAGCCATGCCGACCAGCACCGCACGCGCGCCAAGCCGATGCACTTCGGCCCGGTAGCTATCGCGGCTGTGGCTGTTGTAGATGCCGGATTGGGTGACTTCCTGGGTAAACGCCTTGACCGTCCGCGTCGCCCCAAGCATTTCGGTCGCCATCGCGGATAGGTCGGCCAATGCGTCCTGTGTCTTGCGGGACATGCCACGCAACCGGCGGGAATAGATGATCAGCGGGAAAAGGATACAGGGCACCAGCACCACGACGGCAATCGTCATCACCGGGCTGGTCAACATCATCATCACCAGCGCACCGATGATCGTGACGAGCGAGCGCAGCGCCAGCGAGAAGCTCGATCCAACCGCAAAGCGGATCACGCCGACATCGCCATTGAGACGGCTGGTGAGCTCGCCGACGCGGTTGGTATCGAAATACCGGCTGTCGAGCCTCAGCAGATGGCCGAATACAGCCTCGCGCAGATCAGCGAGCACTTTTTCGCCCAGGCTGGAAATGAAGTAGAACCGGGCGCCGCTTGCCAGGCCCATGACCGCGGCAATACCGACAATCAGCCAGCCATAGCGCGTCACATTATCGAGGTTCTGGGCGAGGAAGCCCTCATCGATGGCGCCGCCCATCACATAGGGAATAGACAGCGAGGAGAGTGCCGATACCAGCAGGAACAGCACGGTCAACACCAGCCGCACCGGATAGCGCAGCATAAAGGGCAGCAGCTTACGCAGCGGTTGCAGCTTGCGCGGATTCACAATGGGGTTAGCTGCGAGCTTTTCAGGGTCAGCCTGAACCGGGAGGGCCTGATCTGTCATCGCAGGATACGCCATGTGCTTTGAGGGCCGCAGAAGAGCTGGACCGCAGTGAGGCTTCGATATAGGCACTCGCTGTCAGAGCGGCAACCGCTTTGTCCGGTGCGAAATTGCCGCGCCCATGCCCTTGCGGATTAGGCGCGCCTTCTGTATGAAGCCGCGAACACCAGTTTTAGATGCTCTCCGGGCGCTGCGGCGCCCGTTTGATTTGAGGCGATACCGATGAAGGCTGATACCCATCCGGACTACCACCTGATTAACGTGGTAATGACCGACGGCACCAAGTACGAGACGCGTTCGACCTACGGCAAGGCCGGCGATACGCTGCAGCTCGATATCGACTCCAAGACCCACCCGGCCTGGACCGGCGGCACCGGCCAGCTGCTCGACCGCGGCGGCCGTGTCTCGCGCTTCAAGGAGCGCTTCAAGGGCCTCGGCCTCTAGGGCTAGTCTCCCCAAGAATTCGAAAAATCCGGCCCCGTGCCGGGTTTTTTTTTGGCGGGCGGTAGTGAGCTGATTACCATCTGCGCAGCAAGGATACCCCCACCCAACCTCCCCCTGCAAAGGGGGAGGAGCAGAACGTGCTTGCGGCACCATCGAGCCGAACTCACCAGCCAGATTCCTCCCCCTTTGCAGGGGGAAGTTAGGTGGGGTATTCTTTCTTGCTGTCTAGAAACTACCGCCCAAACGCCGCCTTCAGCCGCGCCAACTGATCCGCAATGCCATTAGCGGTCCCCGGATCAAGCTCCGGCATCTTGCCGCGTTCGAGCGTATCGAACTGCATCACCCGGTCAAACAGGCGGTCACCCTTGTCGACATAGTCGCGCAGGGCATGGGGAAGCTGGTCAAAGCCAGGCCCGCCCCGTTCCGACGGCGTCGCCGAGAATTTCACCTTCTCCTTTTCGGAGCGGGCATTTTCCTTGGTGATTTCGCCTTCATTGACCGCACGCTGCAGCAGCAGCCATGAGGCCAGCTGCATCAGCCGCGTCGTCAAGCGCATCGATTCCGTGGCGTAGAGGAAGGATGCTTCCCGGCTGAGGATCCGGCTGTCACCGCGCCCGTCGCCGTCGAGATATGTGGCAACGTCTTCGATCAGCCCCATGCCTTCGCGATAAAGCACGTCAAAACCACCGGCGGCCACGATACGGGGACCGAGTGCGATAGCCGGTGCTGTCTCGTTCAAGTCGCTCAAGCGGTCCCTCCTCTTGCCGCGCCAATCCTAGGCACAAACCGGCGAGCCGTCATCCCCGGTTCTCAAGCTATCTGAAAGAGCTTTAAGATCAGGGCCATACGAAGGCAATGCAAACGCCTGAAGAAAAAAAAGAGCGGTAAAGCACCGCTCTCGAAGTCAACAGGGAGGCGTCAAACAGAGGGAGAAACCACTTCGAAAAATTCAGAACAACTGAATAATCAAAGACTACCGCGCAAAGATTAATTGCACGTTAACAGGAGTCGAATTTTTAACCTTGCTGGTTCTCGATCTGTTGACTGTGTCTGTCGGCACGCGACCCAAGCCCCGCGCGCGCGATGGCGCTAAAGCTTGAACGCCGACTCGGCGGCCTTGCGCGTGGCATTGCGCGCTTTGATCGCAGTCTTGAGGCGGATGATTTCCCCCTCAAGCAGGCCAATGCGATGCGTCAATTCCTCCACCGACATGGCGTCGATCGGCATGCCGGTCTCATGGCCCCTGGGCTTTTTGATTTCCTCGTCAAACATCAAGAGCCTCCTTTGCCAGCTGGAGCGAGCAGTCTAGCCCCATGGGCTTGCAGAGCAAGTGCGCATCGGCCAGCATGTGGCCATGACTTTCCCCACGCAGATGAACGTCGTTGCCATAGCCCGTCCCGGTGGTCCGGAAGGGCTTGAACTGCAAAGCTGGCCAATGCCGGTCCTCGCACCAGGCGAGGTGTTGATCCGCGTCGCTGCCGCCGGCGTCAACGGGCCCGATCTGGCACAGCGCCGCGGTCATTACGACCCGCCAGCCGGCGCCTCCCCCCTGCCCGGCCTGGAAGTTGCCGGCGAAATCGCCGCTGTCGGTTCGGGCGTAACGCAATGGCACGTCGGCGACCGCGTCATGGCGCTGGCCAATGGCGGCGGCTATGGCGAATACGTGGCGATCGCGGCCGGTCAGGTGCTCCCCGTGCCGGACGGCTGGTCACTGACCGAAGCCGCCGCCCTGCCCGAGACCTGGTTCACCATTACCCAAACCCTGGTCATGCGCGCTGGGCTCGAAGCGGGCATGACCGTGCTGGTGCATGGCGCATCCGGCGGCATTGGCGGCGCGGCGATCCAGATCGCGGGCGTTCTTGGCGCCCGCTCCATCGCAGTGGTCTCCTCAGCCGCAAAGGCAGACTATGCCGCAAGCCTCGGCGCCTTTGCCTGTATCGATCACACAAAGGAGGACGTCGCGGCCCGCGCGCTTGAGCTGACCGACGGCAAGGGCGTGGACCGCGTCATGGACATCATCGGTGGCGCCATGACCGAAAAGAACATCGCAGCCAGCGCCCGCGACGGCCATATCGTTCAGGTCTCCACCCTCGATGGCACGAGCGCCAATATCTCGCTGCGCACCATCATGGCCAAGCAATTGACGCTGTCCGGTTCGACCCTCCGCCCGCAGAGCCCTCAGACCAAGGCCTCTATCGCCACCCGCATCCGCACCGACCTGCTGCCGGCATTATCCAAGCCCGGCTTCATCAAGCCGAGAGTCACCACCTTTTCCCTCGCCCAGGGGGCCGATGCCCATCGCGCCATGGAAGCGCGGGGCCATTTGGGCAAGATCGTGCTGCTGACGGCCTTCGGCTCGGAAGCCTGACCGGCTCACATCTCCGCGTTTGCGGTGAGTGTGACCCACATTGTCATTGCGGATCAGCCTCCAAACCCATATATTGCGGTCAGTTCCCCCTCAGCATGAAGCAAAGAGGCGGAGCGGTTCGGCAGAAAGCCGGCCGCGCCTGCAGGAGAGATTTATCATGAGCCAGCCCTTGTTGATGCCCAAGGCAACCGCCGTCTGGCTCGTTGACAACACTGCGCTGTCGTTCGAGCAGATCGCTGCCTTCTGCACGCTGCATCCGCTTGAGGTTCAGGGTATTGCCGATGGCGACGTCGCTGGCGGCATCATGGGTGCCAGCCCGATCCAGAACGGTCAGCTGACCAAGGAAGAGATCGAAAAGGCCGAGGCCGATCCAAGCTATCGCCTGAAGCTGAGCGATCCCAAGGTCCACGTGCCCGCCAGCAAGCGCAAGGGTCCGCGCTACACCCCGATTTCGCGCCGCAACGAGCGTCCCAACGCCATCAAGTGGCTGGTTCGCAACCATCCCGAACTCAAGGACGCCCAGATCATGCGTCTCGTCGGCACCACCAAGTCGACCATCGATTCGGTGCGTGAATCGACCCACTGGAACGCTGCCAACCTGGCCGCGATGGACCCGGTGACGCTGGGCCTCTGCAGCCAGATTGACCTCGATATGGAAGTGAAGCGCGCTTCCAAGGGCTCAACTGGTCCGGATGAGGCCGAAGAAGGCACAATGCTGATGACCGCCGAGGAAGCGCTGGCCCGTTCCGGCTCGCGCGGCCACGTCCAAGGCGAAGACAACGAGTTTGCCGCCAACGATCATCGTCCTGAGCATGCGCAGGATGACTTCAACGCTGACTCGGTGTTTGCCAAGCTCAAGTCGCCCAAGAACGATAGCGACAACTAGGGCTTTGGCCGGCAGGAGCGTTCGTTGGAAAACAACATCCTGCTGGCCATTTTCGTTCTGCTGGCAGCCAGCGTCGCGCTGGTGCCGCTTGCCAAGGCCGCTGGCCTGGGCACCGTTCTCGGCTATCTGGCCGCGGGCATCCTGATTGGCCCCTTCGGCCTGGGCTTGGTCTCCGATACAGAACTGATCCACCAGATCGCTGATTTCGGCATCGTCATGATGCTGTTCCTGATCGGGCTCGACCTGCAGCCCTCCGAACTCTGGCGCATGCGCCACAAAGTACTCGGCCTGGGCGTTACCCAGATGGTGCTCAGCTCAGGCATCATCGCTTTTGTCCTGCTGGTTTCCGGTTTTGCGCCCGGCATTTCCGTCATCATCGGCCTCGCCCTTTCGATGTCGTCCACCGCCATTGCCATGCAATCGGCTCAGCAACGCGATATCACCCGGACCGACGCTGGTCGTGCGAGCCTCGCCGTTCTGCTGGTGCAGGACGTTTCGGTCATTCCCATTCTCGCCGCCGTGCCGCTGCTCGCTATTTCCTCCGGCGCACTTGATGTCGATGTGACCGAGGCGGTCGAAGCCATCGCCAATCCGCGCGACTGGATCACCCCGCTGATCCTGATCGGTGCGTTCATTGTCGCCATCCTCGCCGGTCGCTACCTGGTGCGTCCGCTGCTGGGTTACATCGCCCGCACCGGCGTCCGCGAAGCCTTCACCGCACTGGGCCTCGCCATGGTGTTTGGCGCAGCCCTCCTGGCCCAGGCACAGGGGTTCTCGCCCGCACTGGGCGCCTTCATTGGTGGCGTACTACTCGCCGACAGCGAGTACCGGCACGAGCTCGAAAGCAACCTCGAACCCTTCAAGGGGCTGCTGCTCGGGCTGTTTTTTATCTCCGTCGGCATGTCCATCGCCTTCGACGTGCTGTGGTCCGAACCGTTGCAGCTGGCGACCCTGGTGCTCGGCTTCGTCGGCATCAAGATCGCGGTGCTATTCGCCCTCACCAGCATGTTCCGCATGCATCTGGCCGACCGCCTCCTGATCGCCATCCTGCTCAGCCAGGCGGGCGAGTTTGCCTTCGTCATTTTCCAGTTCGCCCACGACGCCGGGGCCATGAGCAGCGCGGATCACGCTATGCTGGCCGTTGCGGTGGCGCTGTCGATGGCGACGACGCCACTATTGCTATTGGCCTTCGACCGGCTGGTAGCGCCACGTCTTGATGCCCGCAAGCAGAAGCGCTCGCACGACCCAATCGACGAGCAGCGCAATATCGTCGTACTCGGCTATGGCCGCTTCGGGCAGATCATCACCCGCATGCTGCGCGCCCAGGGCTTCGAGATGACGCTGATCGATGACGATCCGGCCCAGATCGACCTCGTGCGCAAGTTTGGCGTGAAGGTGTTCTACGGCGATGCATCGCGCCTCGGCCTGCTCCATGCGGCGGGCGTCGAACGCGCCGACCTGGTGGTCATCGCCGTCGGTGGAGCCACCCGTATTCTGGACGTCGCCCGTACCGTTCGAAAACACTTCCCCGATGTGCCGATCGCCTCGCGCGCCATCGACCGCGGCCATGCGCACGAGCTGATGGCGATGGGCGTCGAGATTTTCGAGCGCGAAACCTTCCTCTCGGCGGTAAACCTCGGCGCCAAGGTGCTCACCGAGCTCGGCATTGCGCCCATTGACGCCATGCACATGGCCCAAGCCTTCGAGCGGCACGACAACGAACTGCTCGAAAACAGCTTTGCCGTTCGCCACGACGAGGAAGCCTATCTCGGCATGGTGCGCAGTTCCATCAGCCTGCTCGACCACGCCATGAGCAGCGACACGCCATCTGCCATTCCAGTTGACAAGTCCGCGCCAAAGCGTACCGAGTAGTTCTCCCGTTAGACCTCATGGTGAGCTTGTCGAAGTTCGAACCGGCCGTTACCGCAAAATCGATCCACTGGATCGATTTTAGGCAAGAATTGATCCGCTTTGCGGTCAGGCTTCGGGGGCGGGCACGCAGCCCGTGTCACGACCTTGTCCTTCGAAAGGCTCAGGATGAGGTCCGTTAAAAGCTCCCGCCACCTGGACCACCCATGCCCATTTTCGATCCCTATTTCGTCACCATCGCCGTGATCGCGGTGCTCATCGTCGGCCTGTCCAAGGCCGGCCTGCTGGGTAGTCTGGGCATGGTCGGCGTGCCGCTGCTCAGTCTCGTCATGCCCGCCCGCGACGCCGCCGGCATGATGTTGCCAGTGCTCCTGGCCATGGATGCCTTCGCCGTCTGGACCTACCGCAAGGAAGTCGACTGGCGCATTCTGCGGATCATGCTGCCGGGCGCCGCCGTCGGCACAATCATCGGATGGGTGCTCTGGGCCTTCGTGTCCGACGATGCCGTGCTGCTGTTTGTCGGCGTGGTGACGCTGCTGTTCATCCTCGACGCCATCCTGCCCCTGCGCAAGAAGCTCGAAGGCCTGCCACCGTCCAAACTCTGGGGCACATTCTGGGGTGGCTTTGCCGGCTTCACCAGCTTCATCAGCCATACCGGCGGCCCGCCATTCCAGATTTACGTCCTGCCGCAACGCCTGCCGCCCGCTGTCTATGCCGGCACCACGGCGGTGTTCTTTGCCATCGTCAACACCGCCAAGCTGGTGCCCTATTTCTTCCTGGGCCAGCTCAACGTCCACAATCTGCAACTCTCGGCATCGCTGATCCCGGTCGGCATCGTCGGCGTGCTCGGCGGCATTTTCCTCGTCCGCCGCATCTCGATGAAATGGTTCTACCACATCGCCTATTGGCTGGTTTTCATCCTGTCGCTCTACCTGATCTACAAAGGCGCGAGCGGACTGTTCTTTGGATAGCGTCAATATTGCAGTCGACACCCTCCCCCTTGGGGGCTTGAGAGCGACCCGAAGGGGCAAACCGCTCTGGTGGAGCGATTTGAGCGAACAAGGCCACGAGAGCTACGCTAGAGTGGCTGGTCAGGGAGGGGGGCGGCTAGCCCCAATATTAGGGCTAAACGAACGCCCCTCCTAGCCTCCCCCGTCAAGGGGGAGGTACAGCCCGGTGGATGGGTAGCATTAGCCCCCAAGACAACAAAAAAGGGCCGCAGCGCTTGCTGTGACCCTTCACTCCGCTTGGAGTACTACGCCGCTTACTGGGTGGTTGCGTTGAACCGGTAGATTTCGTCCTTCACTTCGAGTTTTTTCCGCTTGAGTGCAGCGACCGTAAGATTATCGAACCGAGTGCTTTGCATTTCGGTCTGGATCTTGCGGTCCAACTCCTGGTGGCGCCGTTCGAGCGCCGCGATATGCCCTTCAGTCGTCATAACAACTCCTTGAAGCCTATGTGGACGAATCCATCGTCACAAATAATTCACGTGATGTCGACCGCCTTTTGCCCACCACTGGAAATCTGGTGCAAAAGTCCGCGTGATCGGTTAATCAAAGCTGACGGTTGAGGCGTGAGGTTAGGTCGGATTCTATGCTTTCGCTCAACAGGGAACACGAAGCCGCTCTCGGGCTCGAACTGGCAACAAAACGCCAGGAACACAGCGATCTCAACGCTGCCATCGATACTCTGACCGAGAGCAAGGTCGCCGATCCCATGCTGCTGCAGCGTCTCAAGAAACGGAAGCTGGGGCTCAAGGACCGCATCGTCCAGCTCGAGAATATTTTGCTGCCCGATATCATCGCCTGAGGCCTCCGAGGGCTTGAGATGTGGCGAAATCTGGGCTAATTCCGCGTTTTGTGGAGCTTGAGGATGCAGACCGGTCGCCCTTCAACTCAGGATGAGCCGAAAATGTCGGTTTTTGAGAACCGGACCGGAACGTACATTCTGGTACGTGAAGACCGGAAGCGCAGGAAACTGGCATTTGCACGCCAGCATCAGTTGAATGGCGATCGGTCTGGGGCTCTATGTTGATCAAACCACCCGTCGCCATCGTCATGGGTAGCCAGTCTGATTGGCCGACCATGCGCCTCGCCGCCGAAACGCTCGAAGTGCTCGAGGTGGAGTATGAGGCCCGTATCGTCTCGGCCCATCGTACGCCCGAGCGCCTAGTCGAATTCGCCACCAATGCCCGCGCCGATGGCTTCAAGGTCATCATCGCCGGGGCTGGCGGCGCAGCACACCTGCCCGGCATGATTGCCGCGATGACCCCCCTCCCGGTGTTTGGCGTGCCGGTAAAATCCAAGGCACTCAACGGCCAGGACAGTCTCCTCTCCATCGTCCAGATGCCCGGGGGCATTCCGGTCGGCACGCTGGCTATCGGCGAACCCGGCGCCATCAATGCCGCACTGATCGCCGCAGCCGTCCTCGCGCTGTCCGACGATGAACTGGCTGACCGCCTCGATGCCTACCGCGCCCGCCAGACCGCCTCCGTCCCGCTTTTCCCCGCAGATACCGAGTAAGCCTTGACGCAAGACCTCCCTGCGCTGCCGCCCGGCAGCATGATCGGCATTCTGGGGGGTGGCCAGCTCGGCCGCATGCTGTCGCTCGCCGCCAGCAAGCTCGGCATGCGGACCCATATCTTCTGCCCCGATCCCAACAGCCCGGCTTTCGAGGTCACCCCGCACAGAACCGTCGCCGCCTATGATGACGAGGCAGCGCTCGCGGCCTTCGCCGACGCCGTCGACGTCATCACCTACGAATTCGAGAACGTCCCTTCGGCAACCGCCGAATTCCTCGCCGCCCGCAAGCCGCTGCGCCCCGGCGCCAACGCGCTGGCGGTGTCACAGGACCGCCTCGCCGAAAAGAGTTTCCTCGCCTCCAAGAACATCCCCGTCGCGCCGCACCGCACCGTCGAGACCTTGGCCGGCCTTGAAGCTGCCATCGACGCGCTGGGCCTGCCCGCCGTGCTCAAGACCACGCGGCTCGGCTACGACGGCAAGGGCCAACGCGTTCTACGCGACCGCGCCGATGCCGCTGCGGCATTCGCCGAGCTGGAACCCAAGCCGTTGGTGCTTGAAGCCTTCGTGCCCTTTGACAAGGAAATCTCGGTCGTCGTGGCCCGCAACCTGTCCGGCGAAGTGCGTGCCTTCGACGCCGCCGAAAATGTTCACCGCCACCACATCCTGTCCACCAGCACCGTGCCCGCCGACATCCCGCCCGGCGTCGAAAAGCATGCCGCCATGCTGGCCAAGGTCATTGTCGTGGCCCTCGACTATGTCGGCGTGCTGGGCGTCGAGTTCTTCGTCATCCCCGGTGACCGCCCGACCCTGATGGTCAACGAGATCGCCCCCCGCGTGCACAACTCCGGCCACTGGACCGAGTCCGTCTGCCTCACCGACCAGTTTGAGCAGCACATCCGCGCCGTCCTCGGCTGGCCGCTTGGCGACCCCGCCCGCATGGCGGATGTGGTGATGGAAAACCTGGTCGGCGACGAAGTGCTCATCGTGCCCGGCGAGCTCGACGGCAACACCCAGCCCCACCTCTACGGCAAAACCGAAATCCGCCCCGGCCGCAAGATGGGCCATGTGAACCGGATTACGCGGCGGTAAGACAAAGTCTATCCC
>Ga0326735_1000232_pt1 | contig 13118 bp, 12 predicted proteins | sample 37_GP2_1092_FD_207945 | JGI IMG/M metagenome (GOLD analysis project Ga0326735, IMG submission 207945) | Glacier ice microbial communities from Ngari, Tibet, China - 37_GP2_109.2 | ecosystem: Environmental > Aquatic > Freshwater > Ice > Glacier | place: China: Ngari, Tibet | collected 2018-07-31
CGACATGCGGTTTCGCCAGGTCCGCCTGCCCTTCATCGACACCATCGACAAGGCGCGCGACGCTGCCCGCAAGATCAACGAAGCGTTCAACACCGACCGCCAGCGTCCGATCGTGTTCTCGACCCTAGTCAAGCCGGACCTGTCGGCGGTGATCCGCACCGCCAGCGGCATGCACATGGACCTGATCCAGACCTTCGTCGCGCCGCTCGAGCAGGAACTCGGGGTCAAGTCGACCCACACCATCGGCCGCTCGCACAACATCGTCGACAGCCAGGAATACAAGGCGCGCATCGAGGCGATCAATTATTCGCTGGCCCACGACGACGGCCAGTCGCACAAGAACCTGGCGTCGGCCGACGTCATCCTGGTCGGCGTATCGCGCTCCGGCAAGACGCCCACCAGCCTGTACCTGGCGATGCAATATGGGATCAAGGCGGCCAACTATCCGTTGATCCCGGACGATTTCGAGCGCGGCAAACTGCCGTCGTCGCTGCCGGAGTTCCGCAACAAGATTTTCGGCCTCTCGATCACGCCGGAGCGTTTGTCGGAAATTCGCCACGAACGCCGCGCCGGCAGCAAGTACGCGTCGATCGAGAACTGCCGCTACGAAGTGAACGAAGCCGAACTGATGATGAAGCGCGAGGGCATTCGCTGGCTGTCGTCGACGACCAAGTCGATCGAGGAAATCGCCACCACCATCCTGCAGGAGATCAAGCCGGACCGGCGCGATTATTAGCTTTAAGCACGTCGCCCCTGCGGCAGGCAGGGGCGCGAGGACGAGGCAATGAAGGGCGGCGCGACAGATCAGCCCAGCGCATAACCGACATCACGACGCGAAAGCGCTCGGCGGACCATCAGCCTCTATAATGTGTCGCTCCCGCACCGCTTCGCGTCCGCCATTCTCCCCCCACTGTACTTACTGAGTTCACTTTGATAAAAATCAGCCTGGTTCCGCTGGCCCTGGGCGGCTTCGGTATTGGCATGACCGAATTCGTGATGATGGGCATTCTGCCCGACATCGCGCACGGCCTGGCCATCACGATTCCCCAGGCCGGCTACCTCATTTCGGCCTACGCGCTCGGCGTTGTCGTCGGCGCGCCAACGCTCGTCTCCCTGCTCGCCAAGCGCCCGCCGCGCACGGTGCTGATCTGGCTGATGCTCATGTTCGCCGTCTTCAATGCGCTGTCGGCGTTCGCGCCCAATTTTCACCTGATGATGCTGTCGCGCTTCATGGCGGGCTTGCCGCATGGCGCTTTTTTTGGCGTCGGCGCGGTGGTGGCCAGCCGGCTCGCCGATGAAGGCAAAACCGCGGCGGCGGTCGCAACGATGTTTGCCGGCCTGACCTTGGCCAACGTGCTCGGCGTGCCGTTCGGCACCTGGCTCGGCCACAATGTCAGCTGGCGCGTGGTGTTTCTCATCGTTGCCGGCATCGGGCTGTTGACCGCTTTCATCCTGAAAAAGCTGGTGCCGTGGTTCCCGCCCAACCAGGGCACCAGCTTGCGCGAAGATCTGCGCATTTTCCGCAAGCGCAGCCTGTGGCTGGCCCTTGCCATCACCGCGATCGGCACCGGCGGCTTTTTTGCCTGGTTCAGCTACATCACGCCGCTGCTGACCGACGTCGCCCGCTTCAAGGCCGGCACCATCCCGTTAATCATGACGGTTGTCGGGGTCGGCATGACGGCCGGCGTCCTGTTCGGTGGCAAGTTGGCCGACAAGGTCGCGCCCTTGCCCGCCATCCTGATCCTGCTGACGACGATGGCAACGCTGCTGTTCCTGAATGGCGTCATGGCCGCCTCGCAACCGGCGATGCTGGTGCTGGCGTTCGCCACCGGCGCCAATGCGCTGGCGCTGGGGCCGCCGGTTCAGATGCTGCTGATCGAGCATTCGAAGGAAGCCGAAATGCTCGGCTCATCGCTCGGCCAATCCGGCTTCAACATTGGCAACGCCGCCGGCGCTTTCCTCGGCGGTATTCCCCTCACGCTCGGCTACTCTTATGTATCGACGCAATGGGTGGCCACCGGCCTTGCGCTGCTCGGCGTGGCGCTGGCGCTGCTGATGCTGGCGCTTACCGGCAAGGCGCGGGCGCTGGCCGCTGCGGCCTGAATGGCAAATTCAGGCGCGCGCCGGACTTAACCCGTATACTCTCCGACGATGCGCATCCAACTTTTCTCCGACCTCCACCTCGAACGCGATCCGCATTTCCGGCCGTGGATTGCGGATGACACCGACGTCGTCGTGCTGGCCGGCGATATCGGCTCCTACCAGGCGGGTTCGCGCCTGAACGGCGATGATTTTGGCCTCGAACGGTTTTCGCCCTTGCTGCGGAACTCACCGTGCGCCAACGTCCTCTTCGTGCCGGGCAACCACGAGTTCGATGCGCTCGAGTTCGACGACACGTATGCGCGCCTGCGCGCGACGTGCGAGCGCCTCGGCATCACCTGGCTCGAGCGCGAAACCGTCACGATCGGGCAGGTGCGGTTTGTCGGCACGACCCTGTGGAGCGACTTCGAGGCGCTGGTCGGCATCGATGACGATGAGGCGAAGCAGATGCAGCAGCGGCAAAAGGCCTACCGGGCCGCCAACTATTATCTGAAGAAAAACACGACTAAAAAATCCGGCGAACCGGTGCTGGCCGAAGGACTGCGTGCAATGGCCCTCGACTGCCAGGCCTGGCTGCGCGCGGCGCTCGCCGTACCCTTCGACGGCGCCACCGTCGCGGTGACCCATTTTGCGCCGAGTGTGCGCAGCGCCGACCCGCGCTACGGGCTGACGTCGAGCACATCCGGCTTTTGCAATGCGCTGGATGCGCTGTTCCCGCTGGTCGACGTGTGGATGCACGGCCACCTGCACTGCGCCAACGACTACCGCGTTGAAGGCGTCGACAACAATCGAAAGTGGTCATGCCGGGTTGTCGCAAATCCGCTGGGCTATCTGAGCAAAGGCGAGCAGGCGTCGTTCCGCGAGCATCTCGTCATCGAGGTGTAGTTGGCGACAACACAGCTTGCCTGCTATTGCGCCCGCCGCACCGCCGCGTCACCATTTAACGCAAACGGCACCGCCCTCGCCCACCGGTTGGCCGACAGCGAAAACGTCAGCGCACGCACCTGGTGATACCAGCCGGCCGGCACGTACAGCAACTGCCCCGGATTAACGACGCATTCGATCATCGACGCTTGGCGCGCCAAGGGGAAGCTGTCGAAATCCGGCGTCTCCGGATCGAACGGCGAACCGAACAGCACCGCATTCGCCTCTTTCGTGTACAGGAATTCGCCATGGTGGGGCGGCGACAGAAAAATCCGCTTGCTGCCCCAGATCTGCGCGAAGATATTGTCGTCATAGTCGCAGTGCAGCGGCGTCACCGTGCGTGCCGGTCCGATCCAGAAGCGCGGCGGGCCCATCTTGTCGAAATACGCCGGCCAGTGGCACATGCTGTTCAATTCGCGCAGTTCCAGGTTGCCCAGATAGGGCGGCGGATATTGCGCCCCATCCGCGACCAGGTCCAGATACGCGCGCATTGTCATGTCCTGCATCGCCCGGTCGGCGGCGAACGCGGTGTTGATGTAGTCGCCCACTCGCGCGCGCACCGGCAGGTGGCCGAAGCGCTCGCGCAGCACCGGCGGCGTAAGCTGCGACAGCGGCCAGCGGCCGACCAGGCCGGTGATCAAAAAGGGCAGGCCGAGCGCGGCGCGGGCGCGAAAGGCTGCGGCATCGAGTTTGCCAACACGCGGCACCTCTAAGATGGCCGGCAGCGCGCGTGCGGCGCGCCGGATCGCTTCGCGCATGTCGTCGATGGACGCGACGCCGCGCACCTGTGCATCCTTGCGCTCGCGCGCTTGCTTTTTGGCGACGGCGTCGTCTGGCGAGCCGGCCTCGAACACTGGCGTCGGCGGCAAGCGCGACAAGCCGCGCTCCTGTACCGGTTCTGAATGACTACCCAATGAATTTTCTCTCGTCCATAACACCTAAAAAAACAAACGCCAGTCTTCCAGCCAGCCGGGAAACGCCTCGGCTTCCATCGGCCGCGCGATGTGATAACCCTGGGCGTAGGTGCAGCCGAGTCCCTGCAGAAAATCCCAGTCCTGCCTGGTTTCGACACCGACCGCCACCGACATCCGGTCCAGGCTGCGCGCCAGTCCCAGGCAGGAACTGAGCACCGTCCCCAGCGCCTGCTTTTTGGAGGCGCCGTCGACGAAACTGCGGTCGATTTTCAGTTCCGAGAAGGGGATGCGCGCCAGCAGTTGCAGGTTGGAGCGGCCGGTGCCGTAATCGTCGATCGCCAGGCCGTAGCCGGCCATTCGCAGCCGCACCAGCCGTTCGACGAAGCTCGGGTCGGTGGTCAGCACCGACGATTCGGGCATTTCGAAGGTGATGTAGTCCGGCAGCAGGCGGTGGCGGCTGACGCAGGCGCCGATCTGCTGCATGAAGGCCGGATGGGCCAGCGTCTCGGGCGCCAGGTTGATCGAGATCGAGATCGGGATGCCCTGATCGTGAAACTGGCGGCAGTGCTCGACCGATTTTTCGATCATGCTCCAGTCGAGAAAATCGATGCGGTTGTTCTGCTCGAGCGCGTCGATGAAGGCCGAAGGCCCCAGCACGCCGTGCTCCGGGTGGCGCCAGCGCGAGAACGCTTCGAGTCCCTTGACCTGGCCGGTTTCAAGTTCGATCTTGGGCTGGAAGAACGGCTCGAACTGGCGCGCCTGCAAGCCGATTCCGACTTCCGAAAACGTGAAGCTGGGGCCTTTCGGCGCGCAATTGTCGGCCAGTACCGGCGGCCCGTAATTGTCCAGCAGCGCCGCGAGCCTGGCGGCCGACACCGGTTTCGTCATCGTGCCGAGCAGGTCGAAGCCATAGGCCTGGGCCATCGTTTCAACCGAAAACATCAGGCTGCCGGCTTGCGCGCCCACCACGATCAGGCGCGCGCGGCAGTTCATCGCCGCCAGCGTGCGAATCAGCTCGAGGCCATCCATGCCGGGCAGCGCCAGGTCGATGATCGCCACGTTCACGGTGGGCGTGATGGTGTTTTGGAAACAGCGCAAGGCGGTGTGACCGTCCGGCACCTCGGTGACCTGGGTGGCGCCGAGCCGGCCCAGCATGTCGACCAGGGTCAGCCGCTGCGCCGAACTGGCTTCCGCCACCAGAAAATGCAAATGCGCGATGTCCATCTTTACTCCACTATGCTCCAGAAGAAAGATTAACCTGAAGCAACCATCCGCGTCTACGCCTGATTTTGCCGCAACTGCTCAAAAAAACACACTGCCGCACACGCCGCCACGTTGAGCGACTCGATCTGGCCCAGGTGCGGGATCACCACCTGGTGGGTGGCCAGGGCCAGCAGGTCGTCGGCGACGCCCTGCCCTTCATGCCCCATCAGCCAGGCCACCGGCTGGCGCAGGTCGACGTCGTACAGGCGCTGCTTGGCGTAGCCGCTGGTGGCCAGCACCATCACGGATGCGCCGGAGACCAGCGCGGCCAGGTCGACGTTTTCGTAAATCTCGAGCACGAAATGGGCGCCCATCGCCGCCCGCAGCACTTTCGGCGACCAGCAAAAAGCGGTGCCGGCGCTGCAGTAGACCTGCTGAATGCCGGCCGCTGCCGCGCTGCGCAAAATCGAGCCGACGTTGCCAGGGTCTTGCAGGTTGTCGAGCAACACCGCCGACTGCGTCAATTGGCCGGGGAGCTTGCGCACCGGGGTATCGACCAGGAACATCAGGCCGATGCCATGCTCGACCTGGCTGAGCGCGTTGTAGAGCGCGTCCGGCAGCGCCGTCACCATGGCGTGCAGGTCCTCGCAGCGCTGGACGATGTCGACCACTTCCGGATTGGCCAGCGCGCTGTCGGCGACGATGCACTGCAAGGGCGCGCCGCGCAGCTGCAGGTAGCCTTGGCACAGGTGTACGCCGTCAAGCAAGGTGCGGCCGGCCTTGCGCCGCGCCTGCGAGCTGGCAGCGAGCTGCTTGAGTTCCTTGTAGAGCGGGTTGTCGCGCGATGTGATGGTTTTCATCGTGCGGCGTCCTGGCCGAAGTCGAGCGGAAGCGAGCTGGCGATCAGCTGGCCGGCCAGGGCCAGGCGCACCGGGGCGAACGAGCGCCGGTGCACCGGGCAGGCGCCGTGTTCGGCCAGGCGTGCCATGTGCAGGCGCGTGCCGTAGCCCTTGTGCTGATCGAAGCCGTATTGCGGATACTGCTCGTGCAGCGCCACCAGCGCGCAATCGCGCGCTGTTTTCGCCAGGATCGACGCCGCCGAAATCGCATGCACCTTGTCGTCGCCTTCGACGATCGCGTGGCAGCGCACGTGCATGACGGGACTGCGGTTGCCGTCGATCAGGGCAATGGTCGGCAGCATGGCGAGCGCTTCGACTGCCCGCTTCATGGCCAGCATCGTCGCCTGCAAGATGTTGATGGCGTCGATTTCCTCGTGCGAGCATTCGGCGATGGCCCACGCCAGCGCGTGCTGCTTGATGATCGGCGCCAGTTCGAAGCGCCGCTCGGCGCTGAGCTTTTTCGAATCGCGCAAGCCGTCGATCGGGCGCCGCGGGTCAAGGATGACGGCGGCGGCGAACACGCCACCGGCCAGCGGGCCGCGGCCGGCCTCGTCGACGCCGCACACGATGTCCAGTTCGGTGAACGGATACTCGGACGTTTTCAGTCCCGGGTAAAAATTGATTTTCTTGTTCGTCATGAGGATGAATGTGCTGAACCACGCGCTGAACCACGCGATGAGGATGATGCTTCGATGACGCGCATGACGGCGGCGGCGCTTTCTTGCGCGCTGTTGCGCAGCAAACTGTGGTGCATGTCGGTGAACCGCTGCACCAGGCGCAGGCGGTTCGGCGCGTCGTTCAATTGCAGCCAGACGGCGTCGGCCAGCGCGCGCGGCGTGGCGTCGTGCTGCAGCAGTTCGGGCACGACAAACTCGCGCGCCAGGATGTTCGGCAAACCGATCCACGGCTGGTAGCCCATGTGGCGCATGATGTGCCACGAGGCCGCCATCACCTTGTAGGCGATCACCATTGGTTTTTTGAACAGCGCCACCTCCAGCGTCGCCGTGCCGGAAGCGACAAGCACCGCGTCGGCGGCGCAGATCGCCTCGTGCGAGCGGCCGTCGAACAGCAGGATGTCCACATCCTGCAGGCCGGCCTGGGCCACCAGTTGATTGAAATAAGCGCGCTGCCTGTCGCCGGCCATCGGCACGATGAAGCACAGGGCGGGATCGCGCGCGGCGAGCAGCTTGACGGCGCCGACGAAGGGCGCGGCTAAATACTTCAGTTCGGCCATGCGGCTGCCCGGCATCACGGTGACGACGCGCGCTTGCGGGTCGATGCCGAGCGTGCGGCGTGCGGCGTCCTGGTCGGGCTGCATCGGGATCATCTCGGCGAGCGGGTGGCCGATGTAAGTGACCGGCACCCCGGCTTTTTTGTAGATTTCTTCCTCGAACGGGAAGATCACCAGCATGTGCGATACAGCTTGGCGGATGCTCTTGATCCGCCCGCCGCGCCAGGCCCAGATCTGCGGGCTGACGAAGTGCACCGTCGGGATGCCAGCCTGTTTCAGCTGCGCTTCCAGTCCGAGGTTGAAGAGCGGGTAATCGGCGCCGATGAACACCGATGGCGGTGCGGCCAGCAGGGAATCGCGCAACGCGCTCTGGATCGCCTTGATGGCGCGGTAACGGGGGATGATTTCAAACATCCGGCCGACCGCCAGCGTCTCGATCGGCACGTGCGACACCATGCCCTGTTCGATCATGCGCGGCCCGCCGATACCGTGAAAGTGCGCCTGCGGCAGGTGCGCGCGCAGACCCGCCAGCAGGCGCCCGGCCAGCAGGTCGCCCGACACTTCACCGGCCACCAGCGCGACCGAGATGCTATCGGACGATGCCACGGCTGGCCACTTCCAGAAATTCGCGCAACGCCCGCACGTGCGCAGCGCCGTCGGCGTCCGGTGCCTGGGCTGCCTGGGCGTCCAGCGCCGCCTTCGCTTCTTCCAGCGTCAGGCCGGAGCGGTACACCGTCTTGTAGGCGGCGCGGATGGCGTCGATCTGGGTGCGGGTAAAACCGCGCCGCTTGATGCCTTCGATGTTGACGCCGCGCGCGCCGGCCGGATTGCCCGAGACGAGCACGAACGGCGGCACGTCCTGGGTCAGGCTGGTGTACATGCCGATGAAGGCATGGGCACCGATCTTGCAGAACTGGTGAACGCCGGCGTAGCCCGACAAGATCGCCCAGTCGCCGACCACGACGTGGCCGGCCAACTGCGCATTGTTCGAAAAGATCGTGTTGTTGCCAACCTGGCAGTCGTGCGCGAGGTGGACGTAGGCCGAAATCCAGTTGTCGTTGCCGAGCCGGGTGACGCCGGCGTCCTGCACGGTGCCGGTATTGAAGGTGCAAAATTCGCGCACCGTGTTGCGGTCGCCCACTTCCAGCCGGGTCGCTTCGCCCGCCCACTTCTTGTCCTGAGGCGCGGCGCCAATCGACGAGAACTGGAAGAAGGTGTTGTCTTCGCCGATCGTGGTGTGGCCTTCGATGACGACGTGCGGGCCGATGACGCTGCGCGCGCCGATCCGCACGTGGGGACCGATGATCGAAAAAGCGCCGACTTCGACCGAGCTGTCGAGCTGCGCGCCCGGGTCGACGATGGCGCTTGGATGAATCAAGGCCATGTTACTGCTCCGCCGGCTTGCTGGCGTCGGGTTTGCTAGGGGCATTCGTCGAGCGGATGGTGCACATCAACTCCGCTTCCAGCGCGATGGCGCCGTCGACGGTGCCGACCGCCTTGTATTTCCAGATGCCGCGCGACACGCGCAGGATTTCGACGTCCATCTTGAGCTGGTCGCCGGGGCCGACCGGGCGCTTGAAGCGGGCGTTGTCGATGCCGACAAAATAGACGATCGAGTTTTCGTCGGGCGACACGCCCATCGTCAGGAACGACAGCAGCGCCGCGGTTTGCGCCAGCGCCTCGATCATCAGTACGCCCGGCATCACTGGCTTGTGCGGGAAGTGGCCGTTGAAGAACTCTTCGTTTGCAGTGACGTTCTTGATCGCGGTGATCGACTTGTTGGCTTCCCAGGTCAGCACGCGGTCCACCAGCAGCATCGGGTAACGGTGCGGCAGCAGCGCCTTGATCTGGCAAATGTCGAGAGTCTTGTTTTCAGTTGTGCTCATGGTTTTTCTGTCGGTTGGGTCGGTTCGGTAAGGGCTTTGATGGTTTTTTCCAGCGCGCGGATTTTTTCCCGCATGCTTGCCAGGTTGCGCACGATTGCCGCGGTTTTTTCCCATTCGGCGTTTTTAGCCAGCGGATAAAATCCCGTGTACTGGCCCGGCTCGAGGATCGAGCGCGTCACCATGCTGCCCGACGAGATATGCACCTTGTCGGCGATCGTCAAGTGGCCCAGCACCATCGCCGCGCCGCCGAACGTGCAGTATTTTCCGATCGTCGCGCTGCCGGCCACGCCGACGCAGCCAGCCATCGCCGTGTGGGCGCCGATACGGCAGTTGTGACCGATCTGGATCTGGTTATCCAGCTTGACGCCATCTTCGATGATGGTGTCGGCCAGCGCGCCGCGGTCGATGCAGGTGTTGGCGCCGATGTCGACGTCGTCGCCGATCATCACGCGCCCGGTCTGCGGAATCTTGATGTAAACGCCATTTTCGTTGGCGAAGCCGAAGCCGTCGGTGCCGATCACGGCGCCCGAATGGATAATGCCGCGCTTGCCGATCTGGCAGCGCGCGTGGAAGGTGACGTTGGCGAACAGGTGGGTGCCTTCGCCGATCACCGCGCCGCGGCCGATGAAGCAGCCGGCGTCGATCACCGCCCCGGCGCCAATGACGGCGCCGTCCTCGATCGTCACGTGCGGGCCGATGCAAGCGAGCGGGTCGACGTGGGCGCTGGCGGCGACGCTGGCCGACGGGTCGATGCCGGGCACGCAAGCCACTTCGTTCAACGCCGCGAAAAACTGCGCTGCGCGGGCGAAATACACGTACGGGTTGTTGGTGACGATGCGCGCGCCGCGGTATGTTTCGGCCACCGTGGCGTCGTCAGCTGGCGAGACGATCATTGCCGCCGCCCGGCTTGAGCCGGCCTGCGCGCGCAGTTTGCTGTTGCTCAAAAAGCTGATGTCGCAAACGCCGGCGTCCGCCAGTGGAGCGATCCCGCTCACTTCCAGGTTCGGATCGCCCACTAGCTGGCCGCCCAAGCGTTCGACCAATTGTCCAAGTCGCGTGCCCATCCGGTTGTCCGTTCGATGTGTTCAGGTGCTAGTGATGGCGCAGCCTGATGATGTTGTCGGTGATATCGACGCCCGGTCGCGTCCACAAGACGTCCCGGAACAGCACGATGTCGATTTTTTTCTGCGCGGCGACGTTGGCGGTCAGTGCCGCCCTGTGCATGGGCTGTGATCTCGCCGCAGCGGCGCCGGTCGTTACTGGCTTTACTTTTCTTTACCCGGCCTTACTTTTTACTTGTCGAGCAGCTTGATGATCTTGTCGGTGATGTCGATGCGCGAGCTTGACCAGGCCGCCTCCTGCAGCACGACGTCGAGCTTTTCCTGTTCGGCGATCAGTTCGATCAGCTTGTAGGCCTTTTGCGCGATGTTGGCGCGCTCTTCACTCTTGCGCTGCAGCAGGTCTTCGTTGAATTCGCGCTGGGTGCGCTGGATGTCTTTTTCCAGTTCCGCCACTTCGCGGTACCGCTTGGTGCGCTCCGGCTCGGCGAGATTGGCGTTGTCGGCGTCGAATTTCTCCGACATCGACTTCAGGCGCGCCAGCATGTCCTTGTTCGTCTTCTGGCGCTTGGAAAACTCCGCCTCGATGCGCGCATCGGCTGTCTTCGCCAGCTTCGACTCGGTCATCAGGCGTTCGGTGAACACGAAGCCGATGCGGCTCGGTGCATTCCCTTGCGCCTGCACCGGCGCCACTGAGCAGGCGCAGAGCAGCGCCACGGCGAGCGCCCTGGGCAGCGAGGCAGTCAGATTTTTCAGCATAATTTTCCGTAATCTGGATAGTCGACAAGCATTTGCGGTCAGAAACCGGTACCCATCTGGAACTGGAAGCGCTCCAGGCGGTCACCCGGCTTCGCGTTCAGGGGCTTAGCATAACTCAACTTGAGCGGGCCTACCGGGGAAATCCAGCTCACCCCCAGGCCGGTCGAGAAGCGCAGCTCGGAGGCACGCATTTTCTGCCCTTCCTGGTAGACCTGGCCGCCATCGATGAAGCCGAACCAGCGCAGGCTGCGATCCGGTCCGCCGCCGGGGAACGGCATCTGCAGTTCGGCATTGCCGATCACCCGCTTGGCGCCGCCGAGCGCGTCGAACGTGTACGGGTCGACGATGCCGAGCGACGAACTGAGGTAGCCGCGCACCGAACCGATGCCGCCGCCGTAGAAATTCTTGAAGACCGGGTAAGAGGTGCCACGAATGCCGTGACCGTAATCGAGCTCGCCCTTCAGGGCCAGCGTGATGAACCTGGTGAGCGGGCGGTACCACTGCTGCTCGTAGACGGCGCGGTAGTATTTCGAATTGCCGAACAGGTCGAGCTCGAGGTTGGCGCGCTGGTAGCGGCCAACCGTCGGCGTGATGGCGCTGTCGCGGCTGTCGCGCTGCCAGGCTGCCGTCAGCGGCAGCGAATTGGTGGTGGCGGTGCCGACCCCGCTCGGAATGCCGGTGAACTGGCGCACGTAATCCTTGTAGCGGGTCGGGCTGGTGACGTCGGTCTCGATGATGGTGCGCTCCAGGCCGGCGCCGAAAAAGACGGTGTCGGTTTCCGAAAACGGCACGCCGAAACTCATGCGCGTACCGGTCTGCTTGACGGTGAAGCTGCCGGTGTTGAGCGCCGGCGGGCGCGTGGTGCGCAGGTACACTTCGAACGAGCGCGAGATGCCGTCGTCGGTGAAGTACGGATTGGTCTGCGAGAACGCGATGGTGCGGCTGTAGCGGCTGGTATTGAGTTCGATGCCGACCGTGTTGCCGCTGCCGGCAAAGTTGGCCTGCTGGATCGACGCGGTGAAGGTGAATTTCTCCGACTGCGAAAAGGCGCCGCCGATCAGGAAGTTACCGGTCGGTTTTTCCGTTACCGTCATATTGACGTCGACCTGGTCGGACGTGCCCTGCGCTTCCGGGGTGTCGATCGTGACGTCCTTGAAGTAGCCGAGGCGGTCGACGCGGTCGCGCGAGGCTTTGATTTTGTTGCCGTCGTACCAGGAGCCTTCGAACTGGCGGAACTCGCGCCGGATCACTTCGTCGCGGGTGGTGGTATTGCCGGCGATGTTCATGTGCCGCACGTAGGCGCGCTTGCCCGGATCGATGAAGAAGGTGAACGCGACCTGGCGTTTTTCGCGGTCGATTTCGGGGTTGGCGTTGACGTTGGCAAAAGCGTAGCCGAACGTGCCGAGGCGGTCCGAGATGCGCTTGTTGCTCTCGGTGAGCAGCTCGCCCGAATAGGTCGCGCCGGGGCGCAGCAGCAGCAGCGACTTCAGTTCTTCCTCGCGGCCGAACATCTCGCCGTCGAGCTTGACGTTCGAGACGGTGTATTTCTCGCCTTCGGTGATGTTCACCGTCAGGAAAATGTCCTTCTTGTCCGGCGTGATCGACACCTGGGTCGATTCGATGTTCGCTTCCAGATAGCCGCGGTTCAGGTAGAACGACTTGAGCGCCTCGATGTCGCCGGTCAGCTTGGTCTTCGAATACTGGTCGGCCTTCGAATACCAGGTGAACCAGCCGCTGGTGTTGAGGGCCATTACCTCGCGCAACTGCTTGTCGCTGAACTGCTTGTTGCCGACGATGTTGATGTTCTTGATGCGCGCCATCTCGCCTTCGTCGACGTTGAACATGACGGTGACGCGGTTGCGCTCGATGGGCGTGACGGTGGTGGTGATCTTGACGCCGTACAGGCCGTGCGACAGGTACTGGCGCTTGAGTTCCTGCTCGGCGCGGGCGACCGACGCCTTGTCGAAAATCTTGGTTTCGCCGACGCCGATTTCCCTCAGCGCCTTGACCAGCACGTCCTTTTCGAATTCCTTGGTGCCGGTGAAATCGACCGTCGAGATGGCGGGCCGCTCTTCGACCAGCACCACCAGCACGCCGTTTTCCTCTTCCAGCCGGACGTCCTTGAAGAAGGTCGTCGCGTACAG
>Ga0326735_1000233_pt1 | contig 13069 bp, 9 predicted proteins | sample 37_GP2_1092_FD_207945 | JGI IMG/M metagenome (GOLD analysis project Ga0326735, IMG submission 207945) | Glacier ice microbial communities from Ngari, Tibet, China - 37_GP2_109.2 | ecosystem: Environmental > Aquatic > Freshwater > Ice > Glacier | place: China: Ngari, Tibet | collected 2018-07-31
CTTGCGGCGCGCCGCCGGCGCCATCGACATATTTCAGCGCAACCGCATAGTGGGTCGGGTTGGTAACGATAACGTCGGCCGTCGGCACCGCTTCCATCATGCGGCGCTTCGCCATCTCGCGCTGCAACTGGCGGATCTTGGCTTTCACTTGCGGGTTGCCGTCCGATTCCTTGGCTTCCTGCGTGACTTCCTGGCGCGTCATTTTCATCTTGTCGGCGTAGTGCCAGATTTGATACGGACCGTCGATTGCCGCGATCAAGCCAAGCGCGCCGACGATGTACAGAAAGGAGCGCGCCAGCAGATCGACCAGATGGGCGCTGCCGACCCGCAACGGTTCGACCGCCAGTCCCAGCACTGCATCGGCTTCCTGCTTGATGACGAGCCAGACGACGACGGCGACGACGATGGTCTTCAAGATCGCCTTCAGCAATTCGATCAACGCATTGACCGAAAACATGTTGCCCAAGCCCTTGACCGGATTGAGCTTCATCAAATTGGGGGTGAAGGCCTTGGCGCTGAACAGCCAGCCGCCGACCAGCAGCGGCGACGCCAGCGCAACGAGCATCACGACGCCGCCCAGCGGCAGGCAAGCGAGCAGCACCGAGCCGACGTCGATGCCGATCCGGTGGATCAGCACATCCGAATCGAAAATCTCGTCGCGCCCGAGCGCCAGGCCCGATACCAGGGCCGCCATCAGGCGCCGCGCCACGCCCTCCCCTGCGAGCCACAGACACGCGCCGGCGGCCATCAGCACCGTGAACGTGGCCACTTCGCGCGAGCGCGGCACGTCGCCTTCCTCGCGCGCCTGCTCGATGCGCTTGGCTGACGCCGGTTCGGTCTTTTCGGCGTCGCTATCTTCTGCCATCTTCCACTCCTGTCATTGCCCCCGCCTTCATCGGCCCAATTCGGCGCGACTCGGCGCGGCAACGCGGAATCAGGCACCCTGGATTATTGGTCGGACGGGTGCGCTGCAATCAACCGAACAGGCGTGCAAAGCGCCTTCATTTCAGGTATTTTTGGAAAAAGAGCCGAATCAAGCCTCAGCCTGGCGCAAGCAGCGCCAGTTGCGCGCGGTCCAGGTAACACCATTCGCCTTCGGCCAAGCCCAGCGCTGCCAAGCTCAAGCTGCCGATCGCGCTGCGATGCAAGGCGCGGCAATGGTTGTCGGCCGCCGCCAGCATCCGTTTGACCTGATGATATTTGCCCTGCTCCAGCACGATTTCGAGCACATGCTCGCCGCGCTGGGCGCAGGTGAGCGCGGCCAACGGCGCCGGCTCATCGTGCAACTGCACGCCGGCCAGCAACAAGGATATCAATTCGGGGGTCACCGGGTCTTGCGTCGTGGCCTGGTAAATTTTGGGAATATGGCGCTTCGGCGATGACTGGGCGTGGATGAAAGGGCCGTCGTCGGACATCAGCAACATGCCGGTGGTATCGTGATCGAGACGGCCGACCGGCTGCACGTCGCGCCACGTGAATTGCTCGGGCAACAAGGTCAGCACGCCCGGATGGTGGCTCGGTTTGCGCGAGCACTCGACATTGGCGGGTTTGTGCAGCGCGATGTAGACGTGTTCGCGGTAGGCCCACTCTTCATCGAAGACATGCAGCACCAATCCATCGGTGTCGATGCTGGCGCGGTAATCGGTGGCGACGTCGCCGGCGATGCGCACTTCGCCATCTTCCACCAGTGAACGGCAATATTTACGGGTGCCAAAACCTTGCGTTTGCAGGATACGATCCAGGGATAATTTGCTCATGGCGAGACTGTAACAGAAGCCGCATCGACAGGGGTGACAGAGAGAGGTCGGCGCGCACATGCGGGCCATTGCCCTCAAATCGGGTCACGATTTCGCCGCATTAAAGTTTATTCGGGTTAATTTTATCTTTAGGCCAATTGATTTGATCTACATCAAAATTTAGCCAAGCCACATTACTATACTGGAACTTCATTAGGAATCGGCTTAACGCAGTAGGATTAATTTCAAGCCGCGTTAGGAATTTCAGTCAGAAAACATCCCGGAGATACCATGAGACACACAACAAAAATGGCTTTTAAAAAAGAAACTCCGGATGCACATCTGCAACTGGCGCGCGAAAATTCGGCGAGGCACATCACCGACATGGCGCTGGCACGCTGGACCAGTGGCAATACCCATGTTGAAATGGCATTGGCGCTGGCCGTGCGCCCATCGCGTCTATCGCAATGGCACAACACGGTGCAGCTCAATTTCGATGCATGGATGGCTGGTGGCGGCTTTGCCGCGCCGGTCACGGGTACTCCATCGCAGCAGGCGCAACCCGCCTTGCATCAAGAAGCGCCGGTCGCAGCGTTACGCAAAACCTGGCACTTGCTCAGCGACTACCAATAAGCGATACGTTCGACAGGTGCCATCGGCCCCAAGCTGGCATGCCGGGACAATGATCACAAGGATGAAGAAGACGGTGGCGAAAAAAGCGACTACAAGTGGTAGTGGCGGCTCAAAGCCGCCATTACCTTACCTCGTTAGAGGCTATCACGAGGAATATAAATTCTCTCTATACTGCATCAAAGATGCAGTGCGTAGTTCTGGCTAACAGGCATCAAGCTGACAACAAGATAAATTATTTATACCGGCCTCCTTGAAATGCACTACAACTTTAATATACGCCAACTGAAAAAATTTACAAGCTGAATTATCCTGATCGCCTGCTTACAACGGAAACAGGCTTTGCCACGCATGGCCCGATGGCTATTGAAAACCGGGCCGGCCGCCCTGAAACACCGACTTCATCGCACCGGAACCCATGGCTGCGCCAAATTTCTTCAGCACGCGCTCGGGCAAGCCCTCGTGCTGGGTGTAGTCGACGATGTCTTCCGCCTTGACGATGTCGCGCGCCACGCTGTCGACGCTGCCAAAACCGTCGGCGAGTCCCATCTCGACCGCCTTGGCGCCGCTCCAGAACAGGCCGGAGAAGGTTTCCGGCGTTTCTTTCAGGCGCGTACCGCGCCCCGTGCGCACCACGTCGATGAATTGCTGATGCACTTCGTCAAGCATGGCCTGGGCGTGCGTCTTGTGTTTTTCAGACAGCGGGCTGAACGGATCCATGAACCCCTTGTTCTCGCCCGCCGTCAGCAAGCGGCGCTCGACACCGGCTTTTTGCATGATGCCGGTGAAACCGAAACCATCCATCAGCACGCCGATCGAGCCGACGATGCTGGCCTTGTTGACGAAGATCTTGTCGGCCGAGGCGGCGATGTAATAGCCGCCCGAGGCGCACATTTCATCGATGACGACATACAAGGGTTTGGCTGGATAACCCTTGCGCAAGCGCTGTATTTCATCGACGATCATGCCAGCCTGTACCGGACTGCCGCCCGGGCTGTTGATGTGCAGCACGATCGCGACCGACCCGACGTCCGAAAAAGCCTTGTTCAGCTCCGGTATCACGATCGCGGCCGAACCGCTGCCTTCGGATTCGATGGCGCCGTCGATTTCAATGAGCGCGGTGTGGCGTCCGAGCGCTTCGGTATCGGTGGTGAAGTTGAAATCGGAATACGCCGCCAGACCGAACAGCACGGTCAACAGGATCAGCAACTTGAAAAATATGCTCCAGCGGCGGTGTGCGCGCTGCTCCTTGAGCGTGGCAAACACCAGTTTTTCGAGCGTCTCGCGCTCCCAGCTGGCAGCGGCGACAACCGGCGCAGCGCCGCTTGCGTTATTTGAATCATTGCTCATCTTGTTGCATCTCTTTGCATCTCTCGGGACTGGTTAATTTTTACGCTATTCACTGCTGCGCCGGGGGCATCACATATTGATCTGGTTGCCAAAACAATTGCCCGTCCTGCTCCAGCACCGCGATCGGACGCAGCCGGCCGCCCTTGCACGGGCCGCCGGCGCACAAGCCGCTGCTCGGCACATAGAGCGCGCCGTGGGTCGAACACATCAGGTACAAGCCGCTGGATTCGAAAAACTCACCCTCGGCCCAATCGAGTTCGATCGGCACATGGGCGCAGCGGTTCAGATAAGCATAAGCTTTTCCCTGGTAACGCACGACAAAACCGGTGCCGGCAGCGCCACCCGCCATCAACAAAAAGCGCAAGCCCCGGCCGCCCTCTTGCAGCGTATCCGACGCGCCGATCAGGACGCCCGCCTCTTTGGCCTCAACGTCCATCAGGCGTTCTCATTAAGCCATTGGTGCAGTTGGGCCACCGTGGCCGCCGAATACAGTGGCGCGCAAGCGTCGAGTTGCTCAACCGGATGCGCGCCATACTGCACCGCGACGCCTTCGGCGCCGGCGTTATTTGCCATCAGCAAATCGTGGCTGGTGTCGCCCACCATCACGGTGCGCTTCATGTCTTGCCCAAGTTCACGCGTCAATTCCTGCAACATCGCAGGGTGCGGCTTGGAGAATGTTTCATCGGCGCAGCGCGTAGCGTCGAACAGCGACAGCAGCTTGACGGCATTGAGCGCCCGGTTCAAACCAACCCGGCTCTTGCCGGTCGCCACTGCCAGAAAATAGGCTTGCTGCGACAAGTCCTGCAACATCTCGCGCACGCCGGCAAACAGGATCAGCTCGTGATCCTTGGCCAGATAGTGATAACGGTAGCGTTCGACCATGCGCGGATAATATTTCGGATCGATACCGGGCATGGCTGCCTGCATCGCTTCTTGCAAGCCCAGCCCGATCACATGCGCGGCGTCCGCATCCTTTGGCGCTGGCAATCCCAGATCCCTGGCCGCAGCCTGTATGCACTTCACGATGGTGGATGTGCTATCCATCAACGTACCATCCCAATCGAATACGATTAAATCAAATTGCTTTCTTGCCATGTCTTCCGGCCACTGTCGCTGCCGGCTCCTTGTCTGGTTGTAATGAGCTGCCCGGGGAGGGCAGCGCAAGCGTATCTTTGGGAGTCGCTCAGAAATTACTGTCACACTTGTTTCTTTATGACTCCTTAACCGATGTTCAGCGGGTGTTCAGGGGCTTGCCCAAGCTTACCAAGAAACGTTCACATTCGCTGGCCAGCTCCGCATTGAGCGTCATGCTGTTGCCCGTTTCAGGGTGCGTGAAGGTGATTTGATGCGCATGCAAAAACATCCGCTTCAGCGCGCCGCGCGTGCTGTCAGCCTTTTGCAGCGCCCGGTTAAGCGCGAAATCGCCGTATTTGTCGTCGCCGGCGATGGCAAACCCGGAGGCCGACAAATGCACCCGGATCTGATGCGTGCGTCCGGTTTTCAGCTCCGCCTCCAGCAAGGCAAAATGGGGGAACTTGCGCAGCAGCGAAAACACCGTGTGCGAGGCCAGCCCGTCGGCTTGCACCGCCACCCGCCGCTCGCCGTCGGCCGTCGTATATTTGTGCAACGCCAGCTTGACATGCTGGCGCGCATTGTTCCAGTCGCCGGCCACCAGCACCAGATAGCGCTTGTCGGTCATGCCATCGCGCATCTGCTCGTGCAAATTGGTCAACGCGGAACGCTTCTTGGCCAGCAGCAGCAGCCCCGACGTATCGCGATCGAGCCGGTGCACCAGTTCCAGGAACTTGGCGTCCGGACGCGACGCGCGCAATTGTTCGATGACGCCAAACGACACGCCCGAGCCGCCATGGACGGCGACGCCGGCCGGCTTGTCGATGACCAGCAGATGGGCATCCTCGAAGATGATTTTGAATTCGGCCGCCGGCGCGGCTTGCGCACTCTTTTCGGCCAGCCGCAGCGGCGGAATGCGCACCACATCGCCATCTTGCAGGCGGTACAACTGGTCGATGCGGCCCTTGTTGACCCGCACTTCGCCGGAGCGAAGTATCCGATAAATATGACTTTTGGGTACACCTTTGCAGATTCGCAGCAGATAATTGTCTATCCGCTGGCCGGCCTCTTCTTCATTGATTGTCACGAATTGCGCTTGCGGCTGTACCGGTGTTGAAGGGCTGCCAACATCGTTTTGCATCTTCATTTGTTCCGTCTTCCCAGAAAATCTCTCTAAGTCCTTCATTTTGAATATATAATTGTTTTGCCGCAGTTCTAAAGCGGCTGGTGTAAGAATAAAACCATATTTTACACAGGGGCGTCTCCACCGGCCTCGCCAAATTGCAAATTCGATGGAAAAAAATGTGTACGCACCACCCTGCGGCGATCAAGGTTGCACCGTTGATGTAATCGGATCAAACGCCAGGGTGCTGAATCAGAGTGGTTTGGATTGAAGGATAAGTACCTGCCAGCAGCGTTGAAGACGACGGTGCTGGCAGGGTAATGAAGTCGATAACGCTTGCCGTTTTCGCCAAACTCCCCGTAGCAAGGCTAGCCTGTTGCGCGTTTCCGATGGCAGTAAAGCCTCGGCATCGCAGTCAGACAGCCTGGTGACGTTTTGGCTCATCGATAGTCGCACCGCCGGCATTCTCTGCCCCTGCCCGATCGCTTCGGGTCGCATCAGATGAGTTGCCGACGATGTTGCACTCGGCATGACGATCGACCTCATTGGCGCCTCTGTTGCGGCAGCAACGCACCGCGTTGCTGCACCGCACGTCAGGCATACCCACCCCATGCACTCCGATTCTCGCGTACATCCCTGTACTTTTGCCGCTCCCGAGGGGGCGGCGCCAAGAGGCCCTAGGGGTCGCGGAGTCATAAAATGAAACGCATGTTATTTAATGCTACGCAGCAAGAAGAACTGCGCGTGGCCATTGTCGACGGTCAAAAATTGATCGACATCGATATCGAAAGCGCCGGACGCGAACAGCGCAAATCCAATATCTATAAAGGCGTGATCACCCGCATCGAGCCTTCGCTGGAAGCGTGCTTCGTCAGCTACGGCGAAGATCGCCACGGTTTCCTGCCGTTCAAGGAAGTTGCGCGCACTTATTTCCGCGAAGGCGTGGACGTGCGCACCGCATCCGTCAAGGAAGCGTTGCGCGAAGGCCAGGAAATCATGGTCCAGGTCGAAAAGGAAGAACGCGGCAACAAGGGCGCCGCCTTGACCTCGTTCGTCTCGCTGGCCGGACGCTATCTGGTGCTGATGCCGAACAATCCGCGCGGCGGCGGCGTGTCGCGCCGGGTCGAAGGAGAAGAGCGCCAGGAATTGCGCGAAACGATGGACAAGCTCGACTTGCCAGCCGGCATGTCGGTGATTGCCCGCACCGCCGGCATCGGCCGCAATGTCGAAGAATTGCAATGGGACTTGAATTACCTGATGCAACTGTGGCGCGCGATCGAAGGCGCCAGCAAGTCGGCTTCCGGCGCCTTCCTGATCTACCAGGAATCGTCGCTGGTGATCCGCGCGATCCGCGACTATTTCCAGCCCGATATTGGCGAGATCCTGATCGATACCGACGAGATCTACGAGCAGGCGCATCAATTCATGAGCCACGTGATGCCCGACATGGTGCACCGCGTGAAGCGTTACAGCGACGACGTGCCGCTGTTTTCGCGCTTCCAAATCGAACACCAGATTGAAACAGCGTACTCGCGCACCGTGCCGCTGCCATCGGGCGGCGCGATCGTGATCGACCATACCGAAGCGCTGGTGTCGGTCGACGTCAACTCGGCGCGCGCAACGCGCGGCTCCGATATCGAAACGACCGCTTTCAATACAAACTGCGAAGCGGCCGAAGAAGTGGCGCGCCAGTTGCGTTTGCGCGACCTGGGCGGCTTGATCGTGATCGACTTCATCGACATGGAAGTGGCGAAGAATCAGCGCGAAGTCGAAACCCGCCTCAAGGATGCGCTGCACCACGACCGCGCGCGGGTTCAGATGGGCAAGATTTCCCGTTTCGGCCTGATGGAATTGTCGCGTCAGCGGCTGCGCCCTTCGTTGTCCGAAGGCAGTCATGTGACGTGCCCGCGCTGCTCCGGCACCGGTCACATCCGTGATACCGAATCGTCCGCATTGCAGGTCCTGCGCATCATCCAGGAAGAGGCGATGAAGGAAAATTCGGCCACGATCCACGTTCAGGTGCCGGTCGACGTCGGCGCCTTCTTGCTCAATGAAAAGCGCGGCGAAGTACTGAAGATCGAAAACCGCCACCGCATCGCCGTCATCCTGATCCCGAACAAGCATCTGGAAACGCCGCACTACAAGCTGGAGCGCATCAAGCACGACGATCCCCGCCTCGAAGAAAGCCAGGCCAGCTACAACCTGGCCGAGAGCGCCGAAACCGACATGGCTTACAGCAAGCTGCAAAAAGTCGAAGCGAAGCCGCGCCAGGAAGCCGTCGTCAAAACCATCACGCCGGATCAACCGGCGCCGATGGTCGAGCGCAAGGTCGACGCCGTGCAGGCGGTGCCCGTGATCCTGGCGCCTGTGCCGGAAACGTTGCTCGACAAGATCATCAATTTCTTCCGTCCGAAACCGGAAGTCGTCGTGGCCGCGCCGCCACCGGTAATCGTCGCCAAGACCATCGCGGCGATCGACCGCAACAACCGCGGTCCGCGCGGACGCAGCCGCAAACCAGGCGGACGCGAGCGCGAAGAGCGCGAGCCAGTTCAACACCAGGCTCAAGCTCAGCTGCGCGCTGCGCCGCAAGAAGAGTTTGCCAAGGATGGCATCGACAAGCCGGTGCGCCCGCCGCGCCCGCCGCGCCCGCCACGCGAGCCACGTGAAGCGCGCGAACCGAACGAGGCGCAGGCACCGCGTGAACCACGCGACGCTGGCGAAGCGCCGCGCGAACGCGCAGAACGCATTCCTCGTCCGCCGCGCGAACCGCGCGTCGACAAGTTCCCGGTAGCCGACGTCAAAGCCGACGAACTGGTGCTGATGCCAGACGAGGTCATCGTTCCGATCCTGGCCACTCCTGCCCCTGTCGTCACCGCTGCGCTCGCCGTCCAGCCTGCTGAGCAAGCCGCCGAACCAGTCGCCGAGCCAGGCAGCCTGGTCAAGGCCGCTGCCAGCACCGGCCCCGATGGCGAGGAACTCGACATGGAAGGCGACGAGCCACGCCGCCGGCGCCGCCGCGGTGGCCGCAACCGCAACCGTCGTGAACGCGAACCTGGCGATGAAGTCGAATCGGCAACGGGTCAGGAACTGACCGCCCTCGATGACCAGCAGCCAGCCCTCGTCAACGCAGTTGCCGTTGTACATCCAGCGGCTGCGGCTGAAGCGTCTGTTGCTGCCGAAGAAGCTGCCGTTGCAGAGACTTCCACCGCATCCGCCGTCGAAGCCGTTGCACAGACGCCCGTCGCCGATGCCAGCGCCAGCGCCACGACGGCAACGCCGCCATTGCTGCTGCCTGAGCCCATCATCGAGGCAGTGGTTGTCAAAGCAGCCGTTGCAGAAGCCGCAGTTGCGCAACCGGTAGCGGCAGAAGTCGCCGTGCAACCGGCCGTGGCCGAAGTTGACGTCGCAGCGAAACTGATCGTGGCTGAAGTTGAAGTAGCAGCGAAACCGATCGTGGCTGAAGTTGAAGTCGCCGCCGAAGTCGTGCCGACCGAAGTTGCGAAGGCAGAAGTTGCCGAAGCCGTCGTCATCGAAGCGGCGCCGCAGGTTGCTGCTGCTCCTGCTGCTGCGCCTGTTCCTGATGCTGCGTCTGTTCCAACGCCTGCCGCTCCTGGCGCCGACCTGAATGCAGCGCTGGATTCGGCCGGCCTGACCCTGGCGGCGACCGATCCGGAAAAGCTGCGCGCGGCCAGGGAAGCGGCCACGCACGTTGTCGCCCCGGTGCGCGTGCCGCGCGAGCGTAAGCCTTTGCCGCCGGCAGCGGACGAGCCGCTGGTTCAGATCGACACCAGCCGCAAATAAGCGAAGTCAAACTGACTACGTCCAAGAGGGGAAGCCAGGTGCTTCCCCTTTTTTCATCCACCCGGATTTTTTTGATGATCACCATGCATATTGCGCCCGACCAACGCCCGCCCGCCGTCAGCTTGCAACAAGCATTTTGGTATTGGCTCAAGCTGGGCTTCATCAGCTTCGGCGGCCCGGCCGGACAGATCGCGCTGATGCATGCCGAATTGGTCGAACGGCGGCGCTGGATATCGGAGCGGCGTTTCCTGCACGCGCTCAATTACTGCATGCTGCTGCCCGGCCCCGAGGCGACCCAGCTCGCAGTCTACATCGGCTGGCTGATGCATGGAACGCGCGGCGGCGTCCAAGCCGGCGCGCTATTTTTGCTGCCGTCATTGCTGATCCTGATCGGTTTGTCGTGGATCTACCTGGTGTTCGGCACGCTGCCTGTCATCGCCGGCATCCTGTACGGGATCAAGCCGGCGGTGGTGGCGATCGTGCTCGCGGCCGCCTGGCGCATCGGCACGCGCACGCTGAAAAATGCCAGCCTGATCGCGATCGCCGTGGCGGCCTTCCTCGCGATCAGCGCGCTGCAACTGCCCTTCCCGCTCGTCGTGGCCATTGCCGCCGCGCTCGGATGGGCCGGCGCCCGCTGGCGCCCCAGCCAATTTCACATCGGCGGCCAGCATCCCGACGCAAAGACATCGTACGGCCTGGCTTTGATCGACGACGACACGCCGACGCCGCCGCATGCGTTGTTTTCATGGACCGCGTTGCTAAAAGTGGCTGGCATCGGCGCAGCTCTGGGTCTTGGTCTGTGGGTGCTGATCGTGGCTTTGATCGGACCGGACAGCGTCCTGACGCAGATGGCCTGGTTCTTCACGAAGGCGGCGCTGCTGACCTTTGGCGGCGCCTATGCAGTCTTGCCCTACATTTATCAGGGCGGCGTCGAGCAATTCCACTGGCTGAGCGCGACGCAAATGATCGATGGCCTGGCGCTGGGCGAAACCACGCCGGGGCCGTTGATCATGATCGTCGCCTTCGTCGGCTTCGTCGGCGCCTGGAGTCACGCCCTGTTGGGCGACAGCGGGCTGGCGGCGGGCGTGGCCGGGGCCGTAGTAGCGGCCTGCTTTACCTTCCTGCCATCGTTCATCTTTATCCTGGCCGGGGGTCCGCTGGTCGAATCGACGCGCGACAATCTGCGCATGACGGCGCCGTTGACCGCGATCTCGGCCGCCGTGGTCGGTGTCATCGTCAGCCTCGCGCTGTTTTTCGCACAGCACATCTTCTGGGCCGATGGCTGGACCGGACGCTGGGACAGCGCGGCAATCGCGCTCAGCGCCGCAGCCTGCCTGGCGCTGTTCATATTCAAGACCGGCCCGATCAAAGTCCTCTGCGCCTGTGCAGTTGCCGGCCTCGTGCTATCGTACTGGCATTAGAATTCATTGATTGCAACAAACCCATCATGGCTGAAAAAATCATCACGCTGGTCGACAGCCGCAATATGGCGCCGCGCATTCCCGCTCAGCTGGAAGCGCCCGAAGGACGCGTGCTGGACCAATTGAAGCGGCCGCTGCAGGATTTGCGCATCTCGATCACCGACCGCTGCAATTTCCGCTGCGTGTATTGCATGCCCAAGCAGGTCTTCGACAAGGATTACGCTTATCTGCCGCACAATGCGCTGCTGTCGTTCGAGGAAATCACCCGCGTCGCCAGCCTGTTCGTGGCGCACGGCGTCGAAAAAATCAGGCTGACCGGCGGCGAACCGCTGCTGCGCAAGGATATCGAGCGACTCGTCGCGATGCTGAGCCGTTTGACGACGCCAAGCGGCAAGGCGCTCGACTTGACGCTGACGACGAATGGCTCGCTGCTGGCCAAAAAAGCGCAGGCGTTGAAAGACGCAGGCTTGCGGCGCGTCACCGTATCGCTCGACTCGCTCGACGACGCCACTTTCAAGCGCATGAACGATGTCGACTTCGCGGTCGCCGACGTGCTGCACGGCATCGATGTCGCGCATCAGGTCGGCCTGGGACCGATCAAGATCAACATGGTCGTCAAGGGCGGCATGAACGCACAGGAAATCGTGCCGATGGCGCGTCACTTCAAGGGTACGCCGCACATCCTGCGCTTCATCGAATACATGGATGTGGGCGCCTCGAACGGCTGGAACCTGGACCAGGTGATACCGTCGCTTGACGTGGTGCGCCGCATCCACCAGGAAATGGCACTGGCCCCGCTCGATGCGAACTACTCCGGCGAAACTGCGGCGCGCTGGCGCTATCTCGATGGCGGCGGCGAAATCGGCGTCATTTCCAGCGTGACGCAGGCGTTTTGCAGCGATTGCACGCGCGCGCGCCTGTCGACCGAGGGCAAGCTCTACACCTGCCTGTTCGCCACCGGCGGCCACGATGTGCGCGCGTTGCTGCGCGCGGGCCGCAGCGACGCCGAGATTTCGACGGTGCTGGCGCATCTGTGGCGCGCCCGCAGCGACCGCTATTCGGACATGCGGGGAGAACAAGGGACCGTGCCTGGCGCGAAGAAAGTCGAAATGTCTTACATAGGTGGTTAAGTGATTGCTGAAAATAACGCAACAAAGTTGAACATCACCGGCTTGATCCTGGCCGGCGGACGCGGCACCCGCATGGGCCATGTCGACAAGGGACTGGTGCTGCTAGGCGGCGCACCGATGGCGCAACATGTGATGCAGCGCCTCGCGCCGCAGGTCGGTGCAATCGCCATCAACGCAAACCAGAACCAGCAAGCCTATGCCGCGCTGGGTGCGCCGGTCTGGCCCGACGATCTGCTGGATTATTGCGGACCGCTGGCTGGCTTGCAAGCCGGGCTGCGCCGCTGCACGACAGATTACCTGGTCACTGCCCCGTGCGATTCGCCGTTCATGCCGCCCGATCTGGTGGCCCGGCTGTACGATGCATTACAAGCGCAGGGCGCCGACCTGGCGCTGGCCGTCACGCAAGAGGTCAAAGCCAGCGGCAAGCTGGTGCGCCAGCCGCATCCGGTGTTTTGCCTGCTGCGCCGCACGCTGTTGCCGCAACTGACATCCTATCTTGAAGACGGCGGGCGCAGGGTGGATGGCTGGCACGGCGCCCTGACTATCGCCGAAGTACTGTTCGACGACGCCAGCGCATTTCGCAACATCAACACGCGCGATGAGTTGGAGCAATCCCAGTTGGAGCAATCCGAATTGCCGCCATCGGAGTTGCAGCAATTGGCAGCGAAGCCGCACCCTGACCCCGGGCGCAGCTTGGCCGACGTTGTCGGCTGCATGTCCGATTACGATCCCGATGCGCTGCCGGTGCGCCACGCCCAGCGCATCATCGGCGACTTCGTCAAGCCGATCGAGGCTTGCGAAAAAGTG
>Ga0326735_1000234_pt1 | contig 13060 bp, 11 predicted proteins | sample 37_GP2_1092_FD_207945 | JGI IMG/M metagenome (GOLD analysis project Ga0326735, IMG submission 207945) | Glacier ice microbial communities from Ngari, Tibet, China - 37_GP2_109.2 | ecosystem: Environmental > Aquatic > Freshwater > Ice > Glacier | place: China: Ngari, Tibet | collected 2018-07-31
TCGGCATTGCGGTACGGCAGCAAGACTTCGGCCACCTTCGCCGGGTTCACCGTGCAGGACATCGACATCGCCAGCCGGTGGCCGTACTGGATGCGCGACAGCGCGATGTCGAACACTTTTTCGGCAGTGATGCGCAGGCCGCCATTGAAGCGGTCTTCCGACACCTTGCCCACCACCAGCAAAAATTCGTCTTCCTTAAAAATGTTCTTGTTGGCGTCGAACACTTCGCTGTAGACGGTCACTTCGACCACCGCCGTCTTGTCGTCGAGCGACACGATCAGGATGCGGCCGCGCTGCGTCATCTGGCTGCGCACGCCCGTGATCACGCCGCACAGCATGCGCGGCTCGCGCGACGGGTCGAGGTCGGCCAGCTTGGTGCGCGCGAAACGGCGCACTTCCTGGGCGTAGGTATCGAACATGTGGCCGGACAGGTAGAAGCCAAGGGCTATTTTTTCTTCCGACAGCTTCTGCTTTTCGGTCCACGGCGCTGCCTTGACGTACTCGGGCGGCGCCACCAGGTCGCTGTTGTCGTCGCCAAACAGGCTGACCTGGTTGATCGCCTTGTGCGCCTGGTCGGCGCATTCGACCGCAAACGCCACCGAGGCGAGCAAAATGGCGCGGTCGACGCCGAAGCAGTCCATCGCGCCAGCGCGAATGAGCGACTCGATGGTGCGGCGGTTGATCTGCTTGCGGTCGACCCGCTTGCAAAAATCGAACAGGTCGGTGAACGCGCCGCCGTCGGTGCGCGCGGCGATGATCGCTTCGATCGCCGACTGGCCCGAGCCTTTTACGGCGCCGAGGCCGTAGCGGATGTTGGTGACGCGTTTTCCCGTCAACGACGGCGCCGCCCCTTCCGGCGTGAAGCGGTAGTTGGAATGGTTGATGTCGGGCGCCAGCAAGGTCAGTTGGCAGACCTCGATCGCATCGACGACGAGGATCTTGATCTTGTCGGTGTCGTCCATCGCCAGCGACAGGTTGGCGGCCATGAAGGCGGCGGTGTGATGCGCCTTCAGGTAAGCGGTGTGGTACGACAGCAGCGCGTAGGCGGCGGCGTGCGACTTGTTGAAGCCGTAGCCGGCGAATTTTTCCATCAGGTCGAAAATTTCGTCGGCCTTTTGCGCCGTCAGGCCGTCCTTGGCGGCGCCGGCGCGGAAGATTTCGCGGTGCTCGGCCATCTCCTCGGCCTTCTTTTTACCCATCGCGCGGCGCAGCATGTCGGCGCCGCCGAGCGAATAACCGCCGACGATCTGCGCCATCTGCATGACCTGCTCCTGGTAGACCATGATGCCGTACGTCTCGGACAGGATGGCCTCGGTGCGCGGATCTGGATAGTCGAATTTTTCGCCGTGCTTGCGCTTGCAAAAATCGGGAATCAGGTCCATCGGGCCCGGGCGATACAGCGCGACGAGGGCGATAATGTCCTCGAAACGGTCGGGCCGGGCGTCTTTGAGCATGCCTTGCATGCCGCGCGACTCGAGCTGGAAGATGGCCACCGTTTTTGCCTTGGTCAGCAGCTCGTACGACGCCCGGTCGTTGAGCGGCAATTTGGCCAGGTCGAAATCGGCATGCGCCGGGTCGAGCTGCTTGATGTAACGCACCGCGCGGTCGAGGATGGTCAGCGTCGTCAATCCCAGAAAGTCGAACTTGACCAGCCCCACGGCTTCGACGTCGTCCTTGTCATACTGCGACACCACGCCGGAGTCGCCGCCCTGGGTGTAAAGCGGGCAGAAATCGGTCAGTTTTCCGGGCGCGATCAGCACGCCCCCGGCGTGCATGCCGATGTTGCGGGCGATGCCTTCGACCTGCTGCGCCAAGTCGAGCAGCTGGCGCACTTCGTCCTCGTTTTCCAGCCGCTCGGCCAGTTGCGGCTCCTCGGCGATGGCGTCGGCAATCGTCACCGGCTTGCCCGGCTTGAACGGGATCAGCTTGGAAATGCCGTCGCAGAAGTTGTAGCCGAAATCGAGCACCCGGCCGACGTCGCGGATCGCGCCCTTGGCCGCCATGGTGCCGAAGGTGGCAATCTGCGAGACTGCCTCCTTGCCGTACAAATCCTTGACGTGCTGGATGACGCGGTCGCGCCCTTCCTGGCAAAAGTCGATGTCGAAGTCGGGCATCGACACCCGTTCGGGATTGAGGAAGCGCTCGAACAGCAGGTTGTACTGCAACGGGTCGAGGTCGGTGATCAGCAGCGAATAGGCCACCAGCGAACCGGCGCCGGAGCCGCGCCCGGGTCCCACCGGCACGCCGTTTTCCTTGGCCCACTTGATGAACTCGGCCACGATCAAAAAGTAGCCGGGAAATTTCATGTTACAGATGGTGTCGGTCTCGAACGTCAGACGCGCCTCGTAGCGCGCGCGCTCGGCCTCGCGCTTGACCGGATCGGGATACAGCTGGACCAGCCGCAGCTCCAGGCCCGCTTTTGACTCGGAGACCAGGAACTGGTCGATCGTCATGCCGGGCGGGGTGGGGAAATTCGGCAGCTGCGGCACGCCCAGCGTGAGCACGACGTTGCAGCGGCGGGCGATTTCGACCGAGTTGGCCAATGCTGCCGGCATGTCGGCGAACAGCGCGGCCATTTCAGCCTGGCTCTTGAAGCGCATCTCTTCGTTGAAGCGCTTGACGCGCTTGGCGTTGGCCAGCATCTCGCCTTCGGCGATGCAGGTGCGCGCCTCGTGGGCGACGAATTCGTCGGGCGAGAGGAACTGCACCGGGTGGGTGGCCACCACCGGCAACCCGAGCTTCGCCGCCAGCGCCACTGCGTGACGCACCTGCATCTCCTGGTTCGGCTGGCCGGCGCGCTGCACTTCGATATAGAAGTGGCCCGGAAACATCGCCGCCCAGCGCTGCGCGCAGCGCGCAGCTTGCGCCAGGTTGCCGTTGTCGATGGCGACGCCGACGTCGCCGAAATGGGCGCCCGACAGCACAATCAGGCCATGTGCCTGCGACTGGCCGGGGTGCAGCGTCGAGGTGCTGGTGGCCAATGCCGCCAGCCAGTCCGGATGGATTTCGGCGCGGCCCTTGTGCTGGTTGGTGAGCCAGGCTCTCGACAGCAGTTCGCACAGCTGCAGGTAGCCGGTATGGTTTTTTGCCAGCAGCAGCAAGCGGCTCGGCCGGTCGCGGTTGTCGTCGTTGGTGATCCACGCATCGACGCCGATGACCGGCTTGATGCCCTTGCCGCGCGCCGCCTTGTAAAACTTGACCATGCCGAACAGGTTGGCCAGGTCGGTGATCGCCAGCGCCGGCTGCTTGTCGGCAGCGGCGGCCTTGATGACGTCGTCGATCCGCACCAGGCCGTCGACGATCGAGTATTCGGAGTGCACGCGCAGGTGGACAAACGTCGGCGCCGCCGGTTTGACGGGCGCGGCCACCGCTTCAGTACCACGATCCATGACATTCAAACTCATTTGCTGATTACCTGCTGTGCGAAGAAGCGCTATTTTACCGCGCCCGGCCGGCAGCTTCCCGGCTGCAGCTAATTGCCCAACTGTAAGCCTTTGTAAGTATCGTCAACCCGAATTTGTCGCGCGGCGTTGAAGGATCAGTTACACAAATTCATTCAACCCCACTACGGACACCACCATGAAAAACGTTATCGCCGCCCTGATCGCCACCCTGTTCGCCACCGCCGCTTTCGCCCAGGCGCCTGCAGTGGCAAAGGCCGACGCCAAGCTCGCCGCCACCGTTGCCACGACCGACGTTAAGGAAGTAAAAGCGGTCATCAAGGCCGATGCCAAGGTGGCCAAAGCCGAAGTGAAGGCCGACGCCAAGGTCGCTGCGGTCACTGCCGATGCCAAGGCCGATGTCGCCGTCGCCAAGACCGACGCCAAAGCGGCCAAGGCAACAGCGCATCACAACAGCGTCAAGGCCCACGCAAAAGCCGACGTTGCCGGTGCAGCAGTGAGCTCGGCAGCGCCAGCCGCAACGAAATAATCACCTGTCGCCCGCGGTGACAAAGACAGGGTTCGCCCTGTCTTTTTTTCGTCTTTTCAGCGCCCCAGGTCGACCAGCCTGGCATGTGGATAATAATCGGGTGTGGCTGCAAACGGGCCTACTTCGAGGCCGACGGCGAAAGGCACGGCGACGCCGCCCGCAACAACGGCAGCGGCAGCCGGCGGCGGCGCAAAACCTGAAAACCTGGCCGGAGTTTTCCTCACGGTGGGTAGCAACCGGTAACGTGCGCTCTGCAATGCGGTTTTAACGCAATGATAGGCATATTTACATCTGCTTATATTTCGTTAATAGAAATTGCAATATTGCCTTATGACGATCTGTTACAATGCTGGTTGCCAGAAAAAACACTCATTTCGACAATTCGCCAATCTTGACTACATAACGCCCATGCAAACAAGAAAAAAAGCCTTGATCACCGGCATTACCGGCCAGGACGGCGCCTATCTCGCCCAGTTGTTGCTGGAAAAAGGCTATGCCGTCACCGGTACCTACCGCCGTTCGAGTTCGGTCAATTTCTGGCGCATTGAGGAATTGGGAATTGACCAGCATCCGAATTTGACGCTGGTCGAATACGACCTGACGGACCTGTCGTCGGCGATCCGGCTGATCGAGGCCAGCGATCCCGACGAGGTCTACAACCTGGCCGCCCAGAGTTTTGTCGGCGTCTCGTTCGAGCAGCCGATCGCGACCGGCACCATCACCGGCCTGGGCGCGGTCAACCTGCTCGAATCGATCCGCGTCGTCAAGCCGTCGGCACGGTTTTACCAGGCATCGACGTCCGAAATGTTCGGCAAGGTGCAAGCCATTCCGCAGGTCGAGGAAACGCCGTTCTATCCGCGCAGCCCGTACGGCGCGGCCAAGTTGTACGCGCACTGGATGACGCTCAACTACCGCGAGTCGTACGGCATTTTCGGCGCCAGTGGCATCCTGTTCAACCATGAATCGCCGCTGCGCGGACGCGAGTTCGTCACCCGCAAGATCACCGACTCGGTGGCCAAGATCGTGCTTGGCAAACTCGACGTGCTCGAACTGGGCAACCTCGACGCCAAGCGTGACTGGGGTTACGCCAAGGAATACGTCGACGGCATGTGGCGCATGCTGCAGGCCGATGTACCGGATACGTTCGTGCTCGCCACCAACCGCACCGAAAGTGTGCGCGACTTCGTCACGATGGCGTTCAAGGGCGCCGGCGTCGGCGTCGAATGGAGCGGGACCGGCGAGAGCGAAACCGGCCACTGCAGCCGCAGCGGCAAGCTGCTGGTGCGGGTGAGCGCGAAATTCTATCGCCCGGCCGAAGTCGAACTGCTCATTGGCGACGCTTCCAAGGCCAGGCGCGTGCTGGGCTGGTCGCCCGACACCACGCTCGAGCAACTGTGCGCGATGATGGTCGAGGCCGACATGCGCCGCAACAAAATCGGCGTGTCGTTCTGACATGAGCGCTTCCGGCACCGTTTCAGGCGCGGCCAACGCCGCGCCGGTGTACCGCGTCAACGTCGTCGGCGCCGGCAAGCTGCCCGAAGCGACGCCGCTGGCCGCCACGCTGCGCTGGATGTGCGAGGCGTGAGTCGTCTGCGCGTCGGCCTCGGCACCAACATGATCGAGCCTGGCCTGAACGGCGGGCGGCGCGACGGCATCGGCGTCTACACCGACGCCATGCTGCGCTATCTGCCCGGCGCCGGCTGCGACGTCACCGCCTATGCGTGGCCGCGCCTGCGCGGCGGCGGGCCGGACGACATCAGTGTCGGCCAGCCGATGCCGCAGTCGTTCGAAGCGGCCTCGCTGCGCGACCTGCTGACGCCGCGCGTCCATCGCGCCCACATGCCGGCCGATATTTACCATGCGACCGACTACCGCATCGTGCGGATGGACTGCCCGCAGGTGGCGACCTTGCACGATGCGCTGCCGATCAGCCATCCCGAATGGTGCCGGCCGGGTTTGCGCGGCGTTAAGAACTGGCTGCAGCGCAAGGCCGCCCACAAGGCCGACCACGTGATCGCGATGTCGCATTTCGCCATCGACGAACTGGTGTCTTGCTTCGGCATTGATCCGCACCGTATCAGCGTGGTGCCGAACGGCGTCGACGACGCCTGGCTGCAGGAGCCCGAGTCTTCCGCAGTGGCGGCGACCCTGCGCGCCAATCGCTTGCGGGCCGGCTACTTTTTGTTTGTCGGCACGCTGCAGCCGCGCAAGAACGTCGAGCGCTTGCTGGCCGCTTACCTGCAGCTGCCGGCGGCGGTGCGGGCCGAACGCCAGCTGGTGATCGTCGGCGCTGCCGGCTGGAGCTGCGACGAACTGCTGCGCCGGCTGGCCGCCGCCGTTGAAAACGGCGCGCAGGTGGTGTGGCTCGACAAGCTCACCGACAGCGCCGCGCTGCGCCATGTCTACGCCGGCGCCGGCGTGTTCGTGTTTGCGTCCCTGTACGAGGGCTTCGGCATCCCGGTGGCGGAGGCGTTCGCCGCCGGCGTGCCGGTGGTGGCGTCGAATACCAGCTCGCTGCCGGAAGTAACGCAAGGCGCCGCGCTCGAAGTCGATCCGCTTGACGTCGGCGCAATTGGCGCCGCCATGCTTGCCTTGGTGCGCGACGACGCCCTGCGGGCGCGCTGCATCGCCGCCGGCCGCCTGCGCGCCGGCGAATTGACCTGGCGCGAATCGGCACGCCGCACCGCCGCCGTGTACCATACGTTGTTATCCAGTTAATCCCGGCTGCCTGCCGCCCAAACCGACTTTATGCGCGTCCTTCACTTCTACAAAGACTATTTTCCGGAATCGATCGGCGGCGTTGAACAGGTCATTCGCCAGATGTGCGTCGGCACCGGCCGCTTGGGGGTCACCAACGAAGTGCTGACCTTAACGCGCGGCAAAGACTTGAACCCGATCGACTTCGAGGGCCACACCGTGCACCGCGTGCCGCTCGACATCAACGTCGCCTCGAACGGCATTTCGTTTGCCGCCTTCGGGCAATTGAAACGCCGCGCCGCCGCCTGCGACGTGGTGCACTATCATTTTCCATGGCCGTTCATGGACCTGGCCCATTTCGTCGCCGGCGTCGACAAGCCGACCTTGGTGACGTACCACTCCGACATCGTGCGCCAGAAATTGCTGTTGCGGCTCTACAAGCCGCTCAAGCACAGGTTTTTGCAAAGCGTCGACGCCATCGTCGCCACTTCGCCCAATTACCTCGCCTCGTCGGCGGTGCTGGACCGCTACCGCGCCAAGACGCGCACCATCACGTATGGCCTCGACAAGAGCATCTACCCGCTGCCGGAACCGGCGCGGCTCGACAAGTGGCGCGCTTGCGCCGGCGAAAAATTCTTCCTGTTCGTCGGCGTGCTGCGCTACTACAAGGGCCTGCACATCCTGCTCGACGCCGTCGCCAACAATCATTACCCGGTCGTCATCGTCGGCGCCGGGCCGATCGAGCACGAACTCAAGGCGCACGCCGCCCGGCTTGGCCTGTCCAACGTGATGTTCGTCGGCGCGCTGGACGACGCCGACAAGGTCGCCCTGCTGACCTTGTGCTACGCGGTGGCGTTCCCATCGCACCTGCGCTCGGAAGCGTTCGGCATTTCGCTGCTGGAAGGGGCGATGTACGGAAAACCGATGATTTCAAGCGAAATCGGCACCGGCACGTCGTACATCAACGTCGACCAGGAAACCGGGCTGGTGGTGCCGCCGAGCAACCCGCAAGCGTTCGCCGACGCCATGCGCACGCTGTGGGACAACCCCGCGCTGGCACGGGCGATGGGCGAGCGGGCCGAATTGCGTTACCAGCACCTGTTTACTGCTGAAACGATGGCCACCCGCTACAACGCGCTGTACCACGAACTGGTGGCGCGTCACGCCCTCGTTCGCACCGAGCGCGCCCCTGCCGTCTGAGCACGCCGGTCAGAACCAACCGAGCCAAATTGCGACAGGCAAAAAAAGACATACACCCTTGAAATTCAAGATGGTATGTCCGTTCGTGTTGGTTTTGCGAAAATGTAAACTGGTGCCAGAGCCGGAATTGGACCGGCACGCCGCGAGGCCGGGGCGGCGACCATCAACGCACGGTGTTCAAATCGGTCGGCACCGCGCTGGAAGACCGGGCGGCGGCGACGCTGGTGGTGGGCAGCATTGCCGCGTCAGCCGACTTGCTTTATTGCGCATTAAGGCCGTGTTGTTGCGTCGCCGCCTGCCTCACGAGCAATTGCAGCCACCGTCAGGCGGCAGCGCCAATTTTGCGCCGGCTGATTGCGATGCCGGCAATGCCAAGACCGAGCAGGGCCAGCGAGGCCGGTTCAGGAACGCTGGAGGTGGTGGTCGCTACGTTGGTGAAAACAAAGCCTTCATCTTGGTAATTGAAGTCTCCGCCACCAGGCAAGTCCTCGAACCCGACGAAAGTACCTGCAGGAATGAGCGTATCGCCGGTTTAGGCGGACGAATAGATGTGGTTGACCCCGTCAGAATTCATGCTCTTCTGGGAATACCACGGATCGATGTCTCCTGGCCACAGGTTGATTAATTTGAACACCAGCGTGTCCCCTGCATGGACACTGCCGAAATTGAGGGAATCGCCGTACGCCGAGGCGTGATTATTCAGGCCAAATATTCCGGTGGCGGCGCCGTTGACGAGCATCGTGATCTCGCTTGTATATCCTGCGGTCGAGCCCGCGAAATAGGCAACCAGGTTACCGGTCGACGCTGCCGTGAAGGTATAGGTCGCTGCATTTTGCGTGCCCGGCGTTGAATATTGCATTGGAGCGGCCTGGACGTTGGCAGCGAGCGCGATGCCGGCAACAGCGAATAACGTCGTCAAAATATTTTTCATGATTTCTAGATTTAATTGATGAAACTATCACCAAGCAATATTTATACCATCGATTATAATTTTAATGAAATCAACAGGTTACATTCTAGCTTGTCGTAAAAACCTATACTGTAAAGTTTTTCGACATATCGCGATCTCTAGCAAGTAAAGTAGGAACTTGTTCGGATTGCCTGAGACAACAAAAAACCCGCTCTGCCAAGGCGGCATGCGGGTTGTAATGTGGTTTTGCGCGTGTAAGCTGGTGCCCAGAGCCGGAATCGAACCGGCACGCCGCGAAGCGGCAGATTTTGAGTCTGCTGTGTCTACCAGTTTCACCATCCGGGCAGCACGACAGCACTACATACGCAAGAGCAGCATTATAGACGACAAGCGGCCGGAAAACGAGGGTTTTATGCAGCTTTGATTGCTGCGCCTGCAGTGTCCGGGTTGCGCCGTCTCAGTTGATCAGTTTTTGCTGCAGCATGCGCAAGGTGAAGATCGGGCCGTCGATGGTGATCGCGTGTTCGCTTACGGTGACGTCGATGGCGTGTTCCTTCCAGTTCAGCAGGCCGGTGCTGCGGCTGTAGCGGCGGGCGCGGCCGGCGGCCGGCAGCTCCGCCTTATAGCCCAGCGAGACGATGGTCTGGTCGAGCGTCTTGAGGAAGTGATGCGCATGGAAGCGGGTGACGACCTCGAACTGGGCGGGCAGCGCGGCAAACACCGGCGCCAAGCCGCCGAGCAGGATCGGCACGATGATGTACGCCACCGGCGCGCTCGGATCGATCGCCATGAACAGCAGGGCGATGCAAGCGAGGCCAATGCACAGCGTTGCCGCCAGCGACAGGAACTGGCGCCACGACTGCAGCGGGCAAAAGAATCGGAAACCATCGTGCGACCGCACGACCTGCGACAGCGATACGCTTTTCATGATGAGAGCTCCCCCGAATGAACCTGTTTAACCTTCCGTCATTCTCGACGCCAATGCCCTTGGCGAATTGATATTCATCAATTTTAACGGTAGTGTCCGGTTGGGGGCAGATGGCGCCGGTGCGTCATCGATCATCAGGCTGCAGTGTTGGCGGCGTGGTTAAAGGCATGATCAATGCGGAAAATCGAGGTTTGGCCTGGCCGCTGGCGCGGCATTGTCATCGTCGCGCAGCCGGCACGCATCGGGCCAGCACTCACCGAGCCGGCACTGCGGCGCGGCGGTACAAACGGAAACGTTCGTCGCGGTCGGCCGGGCGCCGGCCTTCCCATAGCAGCACCCACTGCTTGCCGCGGAAAGCTTGAGCGATTTCGCGCGAGTCCTTCAGGTTGACGCTGTCCTGCAGTAGCAGCAGGTCGCACTTGGCGCTCTTGATGCCGGCGAAGGTGAGGCCGCCATAGAAGGCAAACGAGGCGCGCTGCGCCGGCGAAACATTGGTGGCGATGCAGCCGCCGCCGCCGCCGCCGTTACTGTCGCTGTCACTGTCCTTCGGCAGGTTGTCGGCGATGTGCCGGGCCACGCTGCGGTAGCTCTTGCTGTAATTAAGCTGGGGCAGCAGCAACGTCATCAACAGCACCCAGAACAGGATCAGGCCGCCCGACGACAGCACCACCGCGCGCCACAGCACCGTCGGCTGGCGCGAGATGCGCCAGTACACCAGCACGAACCAGCCGATGGTGGCGGCGGCCGCCACCATAAAGGCGAGCACGCCGAATTCGGCTTCGAAGTCGGGCGCCAGGCGCGCCGAATTTTTGGCCAGCTGCGTCGGCCAGCCGGTCAGCGTGGCGATCCACCACAGCCAGGCGAGGCCGGCGATCATGGTCAGCACCATTACCGAAAACCAGTCGATCGCGTTGATGGCGCCGCGCTTCATTGCCGGCAGGCCGAATGCGGCCATGATGGCCAGTGGCGGCAGCAGTTTGAGCAGGTCGCCGCTTTCCGGCGCCGGGTCGAGCAGGATCAGCGCCGTCAAGCCGCCCACAAAGCTCAGCGGCAGCACGATGTGCAGCAGCCGGCTCTGGCGCCGCCAGGCATAGATCGCCCAGCCGGCAAACGGCCAGGCCGGCCAGAAGAACCAGATCCCGACCCGGCAGAACGCCTTGAGCGAATGCCAGCTCGGCCAGCCGATCTGGTGCAGGTTCCATGTCAGCCAGGGTGCGAGCGGCGCCAGCTGGTAAGGCTGCAGTGTCGCCGGCAAGATCCACGCCAGCGCCAGCAGCAGCGCGACGAGGGCGGCAATGGCCAAATCGCGCAGCGTGCGCCCGGCCGGCATGTCGAGGAAGCGGGTGCACAGCAGCAAAGTGAGCATCAGGGCGCAGGGCGACAGATAGCCGCGCGTGAGCGTCAGGGCGCCCAGCGCCAGGCCGATCAGGCCGGCGTTGGCAACGCCCGGCGCTTCGACGTAGCGCACCGCGCGGTACAGGAAGTACGCCAGCAGCGCGCCTTGCAGCGTCACCGCCAGCGTTTCGTGGCTGTTGACCAGCAAGCCAAGGCAGCCAAGATAGATCAGCAGCGCGGTATCGGCCAAGGTGCGGCCATAGTCGTTTGGTTCGGGCTGGCCGCCGAAGGCAAGCCGCAGCGGCTGGGCGTCTGCGCGCCGGCCGAGGTGAAAGGCGGTGTACCAGACCGACAGCGCGCCGGTGACGAAAATGCCGATGGTCGAGACGCGCGCGGCCATCACGTCGCCGACCAGCCAGCCGAACAGCTTGATGCAGGCGGCGCCCAGCCAGAACGCCAGCGGACCTTCGTCAAACACCGGCAAGCCGGCGATGTTGGGCGCCAGCCAGTCGTTCACGCTGCCGTGCGCCATGGTCCACATGATGCCGTAGCTGGCGGCGTCGTCCTTCCACAAATCGCGCCCGATCAGCCCGGGCAGGATGTACAGCAAGCCCAGCGCGAAGATGGCCCAGCGGGGCAAGGCAAGCGTGGCGGCGGCGGAAAGACGGACTGGCTTCATCGATGGCATTGGTGGCGGGCACAGCCCTGGACTTGGATAGTGGGTAGTATCCGCGAAAAAAAAGCAGCCGGAGCTGCTTTTTTTTGCATGCGGCGGAGGAACTTAGCCGTTTGCGACGGCGGTCTTGGAGCCGACAGCGCCGAATTTCTGGCGGAATTTCTCAACGCGGCCAGCCGTGTCGACGATCTTGTGCTTGCCGGTGTAGAACGGGTGCGATTCAGCCGATACCTCGATCTTGACCAGTGGGTACTCTTTGCCTTCGTGGGTGATCTTGTCACGAGTGTTGATGGTCGAGCGGGAAACGAATTTGAAGTCGCACGAAACGTCGTGGAACACGACATCGCGGTAATCTGGGTGAATATTTTTACGCATGGTCTTGCCTCTTGAAAGTTGGTAGCCAAACTGCACTTCGGCGGTCGTCTTGCCTCTTGACCCGATTGCTGATCACTTGCCAGGGTTTAAATACTGCAACCGGCGATTATACAGGCGTTTCAAGGCGCAAGGCAATAAAAAAGGACGCCGCGGCGTCCCTTTTTACGATGCCTCGGCCGGCCTTAGCCGCCCCTTCTCATCAGGTCGAAGAACTCATTGTTGTTCTTCGTCGCCTTCATCTTGTCGAGGATGAACTCCATCGCTTCGATCTCGTCCATCGAGTACAGCAATTTACGCAAAATCCAGATTTTTTGCAGCTGGTCCGGCTTGATCAGCAGTTCTTCGCGGCGGGTGCCCGACTTGTTCAGGTTGATCGCCGGGTAGACGCGCTTTTCGGCCAGGCGGCGCTCGAGGTGCACTTCCATGTTGCCGGTGCCCTTGAATTCTTCGAAGATGACGTCGTCCATGCGCGAACCGGTCTCGATCAGGGCGGTGGCGATGATGGTCAGCGAGCCGCCTTCCTCGATGTTGCGGGCGGCGCCGAAGAAACGCTTCGGCCGCTGCAGCGCGTTGGCGTCGACACCGCCGGTGAGCACCTTGCCCGACGCCGGGATGACGGTGTTGTAGGCGCGCGCCAGGCGGGTGATCGAGTCGAGCAAAATCACCACGTCTTTTTTCATTTCGACCAGGCGCTTGGCTTTTTCCAGCACCATCTCGGCCACTTGCACGTGGCGCGTGGCCGGCTCGTCGAAGGTCGATGCGACCACTTCGCCGCGCACCGAGCGCTGCATCTCGGTCACTTCTTCCGGGCGCTCGTCGATCAGCAGCACGATCAGGGTGCAGTCAGGATGGTTCGCGGTGATCGCGTGCGCCATGTGCTGAAGGATGACCGATTTGCCCGATTTCGGCGACGCCACCAACAGGCCGCGCTGGCCCTTGCCGATCGGCGCGATCAGGTCGATGATGCGGCCGGTGATGTTTTCCTGGCCCATCATTTCGCGCTCGAGGC
>Ga0326735_1000235_pt1 | contig 13039 bp, 8 predicted proteins | sample 37_GP2_1092_FD_207945 | JGI IMG/M metagenome (GOLD analysis project Ga0326735, IMG submission 207945) | Glacier ice microbial communities from Ngari, Tibet, China - 37_GP2_109.2 | ecosystem: Environmental > Aquatic > Freshwater > Ice > Glacier | place: China: Ngari, Tibet | collected 2018-07-31
AGCCTGGACAGTCGGGGCCGCTGGGGCCGCCGGTGCTACCGGGGCCGCCGGGACTGGCGGCTTGGCCGCTTGCGTTGCCGCGCCTGGCGGCTGGAAGAAGGAAGCAAAGGGCGACGCCGCCAGTACCGACTTCTGGTCTGCGCCCGGCTGCTTCATGGCGTCGGCAAGGCTCGCGCCCATCGACTTGAGGGTGGCGAGGGTGCCGCGCTGAATTTCCATCGCCTGAATCGTGCCGCGCAACATCGACACATTCACGTTCAACCATGACTCGACCGCCTTCAGGTCGGCAATTTTCTTTTCGAGGTCGTCGACCGACAGCGTCGGCGCGCCCAGGCCCGGGATGGACATGCCCGGTACGCCCATGCTGCCCCACAGGTTCTTGACGAAGTCGAGCGTGTCGGTCACGGCGCCGGCGCCGGGGATATGAGGCATTTGAGGATTAGGCATAACAAGTCTCCGTTGGTGATGTGCACTAGCGTAGCAGATAATCAACAGCGATTCAAAAATCTTGCATGGAATGACGCCGCGGCCCGGCCAAGCCGCGTTGTAGCCACCCTGGGCGATGGACACGGTAGACTGTGCGCATGACCATCGCTGCCTTCTTTTTTCGCCGCCGCCGTGCACTGGCGCTGTGCGCCGTGTCGGCAGGACTGCATGTGGCGGCCCTGTGGTGGGTGGTGCCGCGCATTGACGCCGCCGGCGCGCGGCGGCAAGCACCCGATTTTTCGCGCTTGCCGCTGACGGTGCCGGTGCGTTTGCTGGCGGCGCCTGCTGTAGTGCAGCCGCCACAGCAGCCGCAGCCGCTGCGCAAGCGGGCGCGGGCGCCAGCGGCCAGCGCGGCGCCGGAGCAAGCCGGCGCTGCCGAAGCCGCATCCGACGTACAATCGGCACCGGAACTGGCAGCGACTGTCGAGGCGGACGGGCTTGCCAGCGCCGTGCTTGCCGGGTCCGCCGAGCCGGCCGAGCCAGCCGAACCGGCGCACCTGCCGGCCGAGCCGCAGCCCGAGCCGGCCGTGCCCGTGCTGCCGCCGGCGCGCCTGTATCGCGTCGACCTGCCGCCTTCGGCCAGCATCACGCTGGACGTCGCGCGTACCGACGCCGACGGCACGGCCTGGTCTGGCGAAGCGGTGATGGCGTGGCAGTTCGACGGCGAGCGCTACCGCATGCGGGTCGAAGCGGGAGTGAGCATGCTGGTGGCGCGGATCAACCTGGTGGTGCTGGAAAGCGAAGGCAAGGTTGGCGACAGCGGCTTCGCGCCGGTGACGCTGACCGAGAAACGTCGTGGGCGGGCGCCGACGACGACCCGTTTCAGCGCGGGCGACGGCCGCATCACGTTTTCGGCCGCGCCCGCCGCTGCGCTGCTGCCCGGTGCGCAGGACAAGGCGACGCTGCCTCTGCAACTGGCGGCGATCGCGCGCGGCGGCAGCGACCAGATCGCCGGCGGCATCGACGTGCCGGTCGGCGAAGACCGCGACGCCAGCTTGTATCACTTCGTGGTGCTGGGGCAGGAAGTGCTCGATACCCGGCTCGGCAAGCTGCAGACTTGGCGCCTGTCGCGTTCGCCAAAGACCGGCGCCTACAGTTCCCGCCTCGACATCTGGCTGGCGCCAGGGCACGGCTGGTATCCGGTACAGATCAGAAACATTGAAGCGAGCGGGGCGGTAACGACCCAGACCGCCAACCAGATCATCCTCACCCACAAAGGACGCTGAGATGCGACGTCAACGGATACAAATCCTGGCCGGCGCCACGCGCAGGGCAACAGTGCTGGCAACTGCACTGGCAAGTGTGCTGACAACTGCACTGGCAATCGGGCTGGCAACGGCGCCAGCAAGCGCGCTGGCGGCCGCCGCCGGCGCGGCCGGGCATGTCGCCGGGCATGTTGCCATCAAGCGGCCGGTCAACCTGCCGCCCTCGGCCGACCTGAGCTACACGATCGAGGCGCGCCAGAAAGGGTTTTTGATTGAAGGCGAGGCGCAGGTCAGCTGGCGCACCAGCGGCGCCAGCTACACGCTGCGCACCGAAACGCGCGCCAAGCTGTTCGGCAGCCTGGTGGAAAACCGCAGCGAAGGCGTGATCGACAGTTTCGGCATCGCCCCGGTGCAGTTTCACGAAAAGCGCCTGCGCAAGGGGCCATGGACGACGACGTTCGACCGTGCCGGCAAGATCATCAGTTTTACCGAAGACAAGCAGACGTATCCGCTCAAGGGTGGCGAGCAGGACCGCAGCAGCGTGGCGTGGCAACTGGTCGCCGTCGCCCGCGCCGCACCGGAAAAAATGACGCCCGGCTCGGAATGGACGTTTTTTGTTGCCGGCCGGCGCGACGCCGAGCCATGGACCTTCAAGGTCGTCAAGCGGGAAACCGTGCGCACCGGGCTCGGCACGCTTGAAGCGCTGCACCTGGTCAAGCTGCCGCCGCCCGATTCGAAGGACCAGGCGCTCGACATCTGGCTGGCGCCGTCCCACGAGTGGTACCCGGTGCGGCTGCGCTTTGCCGACAGCGACGACGACTTCATCGACCAGACGCTTGGCAAGCTGGTCAAGAAGTAAGGCCCGCCCGGCGCCAGGGCCTGAGCTGATACTGAGCTGATATACTGACGCCCCGCGAGCTAACTGGTGTTCGTCCCTTCAGGGCGACGGTTCGGCGCGCATCACACGGGCACCTTGCAACACGATGATCGACATTACGTCAGGTGCGGCCTTGGCCGCGGATTCACCGACACCCGGGCAGCACGCCGCCGCTGCCGCCGCCGCCAGTTCGCTGCAGGCGCACTTCCACGCCGGCATGTCCGCCGACGACATCTTGCAGGTGTTCCACCTCAAGCGCGCCCAGCCGACGCTGCAGGCGTTCAGCGCGCTGTTTCACGGCGGCGCCGACGGCGTGCTGATCCGCCTGCTGGTGCTGCGCGAACTGGCCGCCGACAGCACCACGTCCGCCTTCTCGCGTGCCGACATCAACCAGCGCCTGGCGTACCTGATCCCCGAAAGCCTGGAAACGGTGCTCACGCGTCTGCGTACCCACGCTTTGCTGGCATGGGACGCCCAGGCAGCCGTCTACCGCGTCACACCAATGGCGCGCAACGTGCTGTCGGCGCTTGACACGCTGCTGGCGATGAGCGGCGCCGACGACCAGGCCGAAATGGGTTTTCTGCTGTCGCAAGTGGCCGGCGCGCAGGCGGTTGGCGGCGTCACCGCCGAGCAGCTCAAGCACCTGCTGGGGCGCCTGGTCGACCTGACCGAGGAGTTTCGCGACGCGATTGCCTCCGGCTCCGAGTTTCGCCTGCGCGCGGCGCAGGCGAAGTGGCACATGGCCTGCGACTGGGTCGAGAAAGGCTCGCTGATCTTGCGCGCGATCACGGCCGACGCGCGCGCCGACGCCGCCACCCACAAGGCGGCCCAGGCCATCGGCCGGGCCCAGAGCGCGCTGCTGAACATGCAGGGCATGTTTTCGCGCGCGCTGAACCAGATCGAGCGCCAGCGCGTCCACCTTGGCCAGTCCGGGTTGTCGACGACCGACGTCAAGCGCTGGCTGCTGGCGCACGACGACCTGGCCAGCCTGGCCCAAGGCGCGATCGACCGCCCGCTGGTGCCGCTGTTTTGCACCCCGGCCGAGATGATCGACGTCGCCGAAACCGAACTTCTGGCCGAGCGCAGCAGCGTGGCCGGCCCGGCTTGCCTGCCGACGGGCGAAGATGCGCCGCTCACCGTCGACCAGGCCCCCGCGGTCCAGGTAGACCTCGACGACTGGCTAGCGCGCCTGTCGGACTTTGCCAACCTTGGCAACTTTCCCAGTTTCGCCAGGCACGGCTTGATGTCGGTGCCGGTCCAGGAGTCGCTGCTGCCGGCCAGTTTTGCCATTGCCTCCTACCGCGCCTCGCTGCTGCCGCTGCTGGGTGACGCCGATGAGGCGCGTCTGCAAGGCGCCACCGCGCAGCTGGCGCGCCTGCCGCTCACCTTTGCCGCCACCGACGACATGCTTGCCCTGAACGATCCGCACATCGCGTTCATGTCGATTGCCACCCTCACGCTTGACCTGCCAGCGCTCGAAAGCGGCCCGCTCGATGAATGACGATTCCCAGATCCTGATTGCGCGCCTGCTGACGCATCAAACCTTGCGCCGCGACGACAAGATGGTCAAGCGCGTGCTCTCCGACGAACTGTTTCGCGCCGAAGTCGACCGGCGACTGCTCGAATCGGGTCTCAAATTGTTAGATAACGTCTACGCCGACCATGTCACGCTGGCGCTGCACCGCGCGGTCGAGCCGAAGATTTTCGGCGCCAAGGACATCTGGCAGAACAACAATTTCGGCCTCACCCGCGACGGCGTGGCGCTCTTGGTGGTGCTGTGGGCGCAGATCATCCTGCCCAAGCGCGAGCGCCAGCAGAGCCACCAGACCGCCGACGAGGACCAGGACGACCTGTTCGACAAGGACCGCCCAATTGCGCGCGCCGAGGATACCTCGATCGGCATCTCGTACACCGCGCTGCTGTCGGACTTCGGCGACAAGCTCGGCAAAAAGACGCGGATGGACATCAATCTCGGCACCCTGGCCAAGCTCGGCTTCATCGAACGCCGCGCCGATTTGATCGTCGAAGGCGCGCTGCTCGACTTGCTGATGGATACCGACACGCTCAAGGAGCGCATCATCAACGGCGCGCTGGCCGACGTGTTCAGGCGCGCGCCGGTGACGGTGACGGTGGCGCGCCAGAGCGGCGCCGACCCGGTGGCCGGGCTGGCGGTGGATGCCAACGCCAACGCCGACACCGACACCGACACCCCAACCTGAGAGCTGCCATGTTCCACATCAAATCGCTAGAACTGGTCCATTGGGATTACTGGCAGCGCATCAAGAACATTCCGCTCGACGCCAAGATCATCACCATCGCCGGCCAGAACGGCTCCGGCAAGACCACCTTGCTCGACGCGCTGCGCACCCTGTTCGGCCTCGACTGCTCGATGGGCCGCACCTATAAACATTACGCCCGCCACTCCGGCCAGCAGAACGCCTGGATCCGCGCCGTGGTCGACAACCAAGCCATCGGGCGCCAGCTGTCGAACCGGCCGTTTCGCAGCGCCGGCTTTTTCAGCGACGACGAGGTGACGCTGTTTTGCCAGATCCAGAAGAACGGCGGCGACTGGAAGCGCCAGTACCTGATGCGACCGGGCAACGTCCAAATCGAGGACGTCGCCGACGCCAGCGACTGGCTCGGCGTCGAGAACTACCGCAAACGCCTGGCCCAGGCGGGATTGTCTCCGGCGATGGCGAAAGTGCTGGCGCTCGAGCAGGGCGAAACCGACAAGCTGTGCGAATATGCGCCGCGCCAGTTGCTCGACCTGGTGTTCCAGGTGTTCGGCGACAAGGAAGTGCTGGACGCCTACGACGAAGCCAAGCGCCACCAGCGCGATACCGAAACGGAACTAAAACGCTTCGAGACGGAACTGGAAGCGTCGCGCACCAGCCTTGAAGGCTTGCGCCTGCGGGTGGCCAACTTCCACCAGTGGGAAGACCTGCACACGGAGCGCGGCCACCTGCTTGGGCAAGTGCTGCCGAGCCTTCAATACCACGAGGCGCGCGACAAGGCGGGCGCGCTCGGGCGCCAGCTGCGCGATGCGCGCAAACCGATGGCGCAGGCCGATTCGCACCTGATCGACAAGCGTAACACGCTGGCCAGCCACGTGCGCGCGCTGACCTTCGCCCAGCAGCAGGAAACGCTGCTGGAACAGGAAGCGGGTGTGCTGGCAAGCCGCTTGTCGAACATCAATGGCAAACTCAAGCCGCTCGACAGCCTGCTCGAACAGCAGGCGCGCCTGCACAAGCTGGCCGCCGACGCTGGCGCCGATATTGCTGCGGTATCGGCCCAGTTGACGACAAAAGAAGCCGAGCTGGCGCGCCAGAAGCAGGCGCGCGACACGCTGGCGGTGCGCATTGCCGGCGACCAGGCGACCGTCACCGCGTTGCAGGGCAAGAGCGCGATGCCGGAGCCGGATGCGGTGCGCGCCATGCGCCGTGCGCTGCGCGACGCCGACATCGCCCACGCGATGCTGTCCGACATCGTCGAAGTGACGGACGCCAAGTGGCAGGGTGCGGTCGAAGGCGTGCTTGGCGGGTACGCGTCGGTGGTGCTGCTGGCGCGCGCAAAAGACGCCTCCGCCGCCTACCAACTGGCGGAACAGGAACGCTATCGCCACTTCATCGTGCCCGAGTGCGTCAGCGCCCCGCTGGCGAACGACGACAGCCTGCTGGCGGTGGTGCGCTTCTCGGCGCCGGCACCAATGTGGCTGATCGAGCAGCTCGCGCGCATCGAGCGGGTCGACTCGGTCGACGCCGGCTTCAAGCGGGCAGCGACCGAGTGGATCACGCCCGACGCCTACCACCGCGAACGCCGCGGCGGGCGCTCGCTGTTCGTCGACGCCGCGCGCTACCGCTTCGGCCAGGCTGGCCGCACGCAGCGCCTCGACGCCTTGCTGCGCGCGCTGCCGTTGCTCGACGCGCAGGAAGACGCGCTGACACTGGCCATTGGCACACTGGCGTTCGAGGTCGGCGCGCTCAAGACACGCATCGCCGGTGTCGACGCGGCCAAGGAGCTGGCGGCGCGCCAGGCCGAATTCGAGGAAGCTGCGCGCAGCAGCGTGCCGTTGAAAGCGGACCGCCTAGCCGTCGGCGCGCGCCTGGGCGAACTGCAGGCGCTGACCAAGGCGGCCACGGTAGCGCGCACGCGCGCCGATACAGTATGGCAAACCGCGCGCATGGCCTTGTCGGAAGCCGAGGCCGGGCTGCGCCTTGGCCACAAGCGCCAGATCGAGCAGCGCCTTGAGCACGCGACAACGCTGACCGAACTGCGCCGCGCCTGGCGCCATCTGCCGTCCGCCTGGCGCCGCCTGGCACGGCGCGCCTCGCTGGTGGCTGAACACCAGAACAGCCACCAGGTCGATTTGCGCGCGGCGTCGCTGCAGCACAGCCTGGCGCGCGACGACTGGGAACTTGACGCCACCGTCATCGACCAGCACCGGCGCCTGGGCGAGCAGCTGCAGGGGCGGCAGAACGAAACGGACGAACGGCGCTACCAGAACAACCGCGCCATCGAGGCGACCGGCAACGCGCGCGGCGCCTATATCGAGCGGCTGCGCTACACCGTCAAGGCCTACAGCAAAAACATCCGGGAACTGGGCGAACTGGCCGGCATCGACGTCCACGCCGACCCGGTGCGCCTCGAAAACGACGACGTGCAGCTGGCGCAGGCCGGCCTGCACGTGCGCTTCAAGTTCGACGGCAAGGACCAGATCGGCATGAACGACGGCGAAGCGTCGGGCGGGCAGCAGGTGATGAAGTCGCTGGTGCTGCTGATCGGATTGCTGAAGTCCGAAGACGGCTCCGGTGGCTTCGTCTTCATCGACGAGCCGTTCGCCCACCTGGACATCCGCAACATCCAGCTGGTCGGCGAGTTCCTCAAGAACACCGAGGCGCAGTACCTGATGACGACGCCGCTGACGCACAACACCGACGTCTACGATCCGTCCGAGCTGACCCTCATCACCAGCAAGAAGAAGAAGGACGCGCCGTGGGCGCCGCCGATTTTCGTGCTGCAGCGCCGGGTGGCGGAGGCCAGGAGCGCCGCCTGAGGACAACACGCTAACTATGCCTCTGGAGCGTTCGCCACCTTCTTCAGCTTCAGCCGCCAGCGCAGCAACCCTGCCGACAACGTCCCGAAGTATCCGCTCGTGACGCCGACCGCCAGCATCGTCAGCAGGCTGTCGGTAAACGGCGGCGTCGGCGTGTTGCTGCCCTGGTTCGCGTACATGTCGACGCCGATATACAGGATGCGGGCGGTAAACAGCATCGCGATCAGGATGCCAAGGCGCGCGTTGGGGGTAAAGTAGCAGCCCTCGCTGGTTTGCTCGAAGCGCGTCAGGCGCAAGCCCCAGAGGCCGTAAGCAACACCCGCGGCGGCGCCAAGCGCCAGCCATCCCAGCGTTACAGGACGCGCGACCAGTTCGGACGCCGGCACCAGCAGCATCGCCAGGAACACGCCGAGCCCGGTCCAGTGGCGCGACATGATCGAGCGCTGGCGCGCCATCATCGTCTTCAGGCGCGAGTAGACGCGCCACACCAGGAGCGGGGTCAGGACAAGCAGGGCCAGGGTCGTCAGGTTCATCAATTCGGGTTTCGGATGGCAGGCAAAGCGCAGGTCACCGGTGGTGATTTTTTTGGAAGACCATGCAGTCGAGCGGCCATTGTAATCGACAGCACGCGGCCACTTCGCCGCGTGCGGCGCCTTGCGGCGCAAAACGAGCACATCGATTGACAAGGGCGGCGCAAATGCGCACCATGCGTCATCCAGATCACGCCGCACACGACGGCGAATCAGTATCATACGGGGGACCATCCATGCATTTCTACTTTCACAAACACCTTGCCATCGTGCCACTGACCCTTTCCCTGATCGCTTCCGTACCGCAGGCGAGCGCCCAATACCAGCTGCCGCCGGCGCCATTGCAGGCCATCGTCGACGCGCCGCGCGCGCCAGCCATGAGCCTGTCGCCCAGGCGCAACCTGGTCGCCATGATTGCCAGTCCCGCGCTGCCCGGCATCGTCGAGGTGGCGCAGCCTGAACTGAAGCTGGCCGGCCTGCGCATCAATCCGCGCACCTATTCGCCCAGCCGCTTCAGTTTTGGCACCGGCCTCGTTTTGCTCGACGTGGCGACGCAGGCCGAGATGACGATCAGCGGCCTGCCGACGCCGTTGCGCCTGGCCGACAGCGCCTGGTCGCCCGACCAGCGCCACCTCGCGTTCACCCATGTGGCGTATTCCAGCACGCAATCGGACAAGACCGCGCACGTCGAGCTGTGGCTGGTCGATATCGCCACCCGGACGGCCAAAAGGCTGATTGCCCAGCCGATGTCGTACGTTGCCGGCACCGGTTTCAGCTGGCTGCCCGATTCGAGCGCCCTGCTGGTCAACCTGAAGCCGGCCGCGCTCAATAAGGCGCCGCTGGCAACCGGCATCCCGAGCGGCCCCGCCATCCAGGACAGCCAGGCCGGCGTTGGTGCGCGCCAGTTGCGCACCTATCCGGACCTGCTCAAAAGCGAGGAAGACGCAACACTGTTCGAGCACTACGCCACCGTCCAACTGGCGCTGGTCGACCTGGCCGGCAAGACGCGCAACGTCGGCGCGCCCGACCTGTTCATCGGCGCGCGCCTGGCGCCGAACGGCAAGTACCTGCTGACCCAGGCGATGCAGCGGCCATTCTCGTACGTGGTGCCGGCGTCCGGTTTCGCCCGCCGCGTCGACGTGCGCGACCTGTCCGGCAAGGTGGTGCACCTGGTGGCCAACAGGCCGCTCGAAGAAGGCCTGCCGCCGGGGAACGACGCGGTGTCGACTGGCGTGCGCGACGTCAGCTGGCGCGTCGATGCGCCGGCCACGCTGGTGTGGGCCGAAGCGCAAGACGGTGGCGATCCGGCAAAGGTTGCGGAAGTGCGCGACATCGTCTACGCGCAAGCGGCGCCGTTCGCCGGCACGCCGCTGGTGCTGGCGAAACTGGGCTCGCGTTTCGGCGGCATCGTATGGGGCCGCGGCGACCTGGCTTTGCTGTCGGAAAGCTGGTACAAGACGCGCGCGATCAAGACGTGGCGCATCGCGCCGGACCAGCCGCAGACCATCCCCGAGCCGGTATTTTCCTACTCCGGCGAGGACCGCTACAACCATCCGGGCCGCCCGGTGACGCAGCCGGACGCCGTTGGCCTGCCGCGCCTGCTGATCGGACCTGACGCCACCATTCTGCTCGACGGCGCCGGCGCCTCGAACGACGGCGACCGTCCGTTCATCGACCGCTTCAGCCTTGTCAGCAAAAAGAAGGAGCGCCTGTTCCAGAGCCGCGCGCCATTTTTTGAGAACGTCGTCGCGGTACTGAACGACGACGGTACGCGCTTGCTGACCACGCGCGAGTCGCCGCTTGAGCGGCCGAATTTTTTCGTCCGCGACCTCAACGACCTGACCCCGGGCGACGCGGCGCAACTGACGGCGCTGACCCGTTTCCCCCATCCGACGCCGCAACTGCGGCACGTGCAGAAGGAGCAGATCCGCTACCGGCGCGCCGATGGCGTCGACCTGACGGCGACGTTGCTGCTGCCGCCCGGCTACGAGGCCGGGCGCGACGGCCCGCTGCCGATGCTGATGTGGGCGTACCCGCAGGAATTCAAGAGCGCCAGCGCGGCCAGCCAGAGAACCGGTTCGCCGTACCACTTCAATGCGGTGAGCTTCTGGGGCCCGGCGGCCTTTCTGGCGATGGGCTACGCGGTACTGGACAATCCGTCGATGCCGATCGTCGGCGCCGGCGACGCCGAACCGAACGACACGTACCTGGCGCAACTGGTGGCGAACGCCGAAGCGGCGGTCAATGAAGTGGTGCGGCGCGGCGTGGCCGAACGCCACCGGATCGCCATCGGCGGCCATTCGTACGGCGCCTTCATGACCGCCAACCTGCTGGCGCATACGCGCCTGTTTCGCGCCGGGATCGCCCGCAGCGGCGCCTACAACCGCACCCTGACGCCGTTCGGCTTCCAGTCGGAAGAGCGGCCGTTCTGGAAGGCGCAAGAGGTCTACCACGCCATGTCGCCATTCAATAACGCCGACAAGATCAAGGACGCGATGCTGATGATCCACGGCGAACAGGACAATAACTCAGGCACCTTCCCGATCCAGAGCGAGCGCATGTTCCAGGCCATCAAGGGCCTGGGCGGCACCGCGCGGCTGGTGATGCTGCCCAACGAGAGCCACGCCTACCGCGCCCGCGAGTCGATCATGCAGATGCTCTACGAGACCGACGCCTGGCTCGACAAATACGTCAAGAACGCCAAGCCATAGGCGCCTGAGGGGTCAGACCCCGGTTGTTCTTTTGGGGGTCTGACCCCGGTTGCGTTGGTTGTTTTTTGTGGGCAAATCCCGGTTGCGTTGCTTGTTTTTTGGGGTCAAACCCCAATTGCGTTGGCGCTCCCGCCACCTTACCCTGGCGTGCAGCTCCCCACTGTCCAATTATGGTAACGTCAACCATCCACCAGCAGGAGACGCCACCATGAATCGACCAAATATCCAGGCCCACCGCGCGCCCGACCCGGCGCCGGCCGATGAGCCGACGCCCGAGCCGTTCGACAATCCCCATCCCCACCATCCGCCGGTCCACACCCCGCAGGACGACGACCAGGTGCCCGACCCGAAACCGTTTGTGTCGCTCAGTTGATCGTTGATCGCTGATCGCTAGTCGAACGCCCACGAATACAGCACGTCGAGCGCCGTATTCGTGCCGGTCTGGAACTGCAGCGTGATGCGCGGATTGAGTTTATAGCGCAGCCTGACCAGGCTTGATGCGGTAGTGGCGCCCTGCTCGAAACTCAGGAATGCACGCGACGAGATCCGCTTGCCGACCGTGACCACGGTCGATTCGAGTCCCTTGGCCTGCGACAGGCCCAGTTCGTCGACGCCGAGCGAACTGGCCAGGCGCGACTGGAAGCCGCCGCTGCCGCCCTTGCCGCCCAGCAGCGCGCCCGCCGCGGCGCTGAGAACGCCCGCTTCGTTGCCCGAAGTGCCTTCCATGCCGTGGCCCAGCACCAGCCATGACAGCTTTTCGCTGTCCGGCACCGTCGGCGTCGACACCAGCTTGGCGACCGGCGCCAGGGCGGTGCCGCGCACTTCGACGCCGGCTTCGACATTCGTCTCGCTCAGTTGTTCGCCCTCGGGACGCTTGCGCAGCGCCAGGATGTTGAGCGACGGGTTGTCGACCGGGCCGCTGAAACTGAGCACGCCGCGTTCGATCGACAGCTTCTGGCCATAGGCGTCGTACTTGCCGCTGACGACACGGATGGTGCCGTTCACGCGCATCGCCCGCGCGCCCGAGGCACGGATGCGCAGCACACCTGCCAGTTCGGCGTCGGCCCCCATGCCGCGCAGCCGGAACGCGTCGCCCAGGTCGGCTTCGACGTCGACGGACAGCGGCATCGATGGCGCTTCCTTGACCGCCAGCCCGGACTTGCCGCGTCCCAGCACGACGACGTCATCGGACAATACCGGGCGGCCTTGCGGCGCCAGTTCGACCAGCGCGCGGTCGGCCCTGAATTTGCCTTCCAGCGCGAAGCGCCGGGCGTCGCGCGTGAGCGTGCTCTGGCCGCTGATGACGAGGGTGCGGTCGGGGCGCGACAATAGTTCGAGCTTGTCGGCGACCAGTTTCAAATTCATGCTCGCTTCGCCGCCGGCAAAGCGCACCGCGCCGTCGGCAACTGCGCTGCCTTGCACGCCGTCAAAACTCAAGCGCTGCAGCAGCAACTGGTCGCCCGCCAGTTGCGCGCGCAATTGGCCGTTGCGCAGCTTGACGCCCTGGTCGGCCCAGCGCAACGCCAGCTGGTTGCCTTCGATGCTGCCAGTCAGGCTGGGCGCGCCAACGGTGCCGGCGCCGGCCAGCGCGACCTTCAGCGTGCCGTCGAGTTCAAGCGCCGGCTGGCCGCTCAACGGCGCCAGCCAGGCGATCGATCCCATGTCGGCAGTGGCGCTCAGTGTAAGCGCACTGTCGTTGCCGAGCCGGCCGGCCACCATCTGCGCGGTGGCGTCGACACGCGCGCGACCGGCGCGCGCGCCATCGACGTCCAGCTGCATGCGCAGCGCGCCGGCGGCGACGTCGGCGCGCACGTCGAACTGGCGCAGGCCGAGCACCACCGGCACTTCGGCGCCGGCGACCAGGTCGCCTTTTTCGCGGAACATGCGGGCCATGCCGCTCAACGCCGGCGCGTCGCCGGCCACTAACGGCGCACTCATGTCGAGCGCCCATTGCGCACCCAGCGTCAGGTCGCCGGCCAGGTTGTCGCGCATGCCGGGCGAAAACTGCGTCAGGTAGCTCAGCGCCACGCCGCTGGCGCCGCCCTTGCTGGTCCAGCGCGCGCCGTTTTTCTCCAGCGACTGCACGGTGACGCTGCCGTCTGCCAGTTTGAACACCGCGTTCGACAGCGATATCTGCGCCGGCCGCAGCAGGCCCATCACGCCGGACCCCGGTGCGC
>Ga0326735_1000236_pt1 | contig 12988 bp, 8 predicted proteins | sample 37_GP2_1092_FD_207945 | JGI IMG/M metagenome (GOLD analysis project Ga0326735, IMG submission 207945) | Glacier ice microbial communities from Ngari, Tibet, China - 37_GP2_109.2 | ecosystem: Environmental > Aquatic > Freshwater > Ice > Glacier | place: China: Ngari, Tibet | collected 2018-07-31
GCCGACGCCTTCATGAAGCGCCAAGCCGAACTGGACCTGGTCGAACGGCTGGCAAGCGGCAGCGCCCTGGACTGCCTGTTCGTTGAAATGCAGCCGATCATGTCGCTCAAGACGCCGTCGGCGTCGCTTAATTTCGAGGTGCTGCTGCGCATGCGCGATCGCGATGGCAGCGTCATCTCTGCTGACCGCATCATCGGCGCCGCTGAAAGCAGCGGGCAGATCGGCGTGATCGACCGTTGGGTCATGAAGACAACGCTGGCCTGGATGACCGCCAACTACGCCCAGTTGGGGCATACCCAGTTCGTCTGCATGAACTTGAGCGGCGCCTCGCTCAACGATGAGCGCTTCGCCGAGGATGCGTTTGCAATACTCGAGCAAAACCAGCATGTGGCCGGTCGCCTGTGCCTGGAGATTACCGAAAGCGTCGCCTTGCAGGACCTTGAAAACACGCGTCGCTTTATCGACCGGGTGCGTGGGTATGGCATCAAGGTGGCACTCGACGATTTCGGCGCAGGCTACACCTCGTTTTCGTACCTTGCGGAGTTGCCGGCCGACGTATTGAAAATCGATGGCAACTTCATCGTCAACCTCAACGCCCACCCGGCCAACATCGCCATTGTGGAAGCCATCGTCAGTCTTGCCCTGAACCTGGGCATGAAGACCATCGCCGAGTGGGCGGAAGACTGTGCAACCGTGCAGACCCTGGCCGATATCGGCGTCGATTATGTGCAGGGATATGCCGTCGCCCGTCCTGGCGCCCCGTCGCTGATGCTCGGGGTGGCGTCGTCGGCGAGCTTCGTCGTCGATCCGCAACTGCGGGCACTGGTGGAGACGCTCGACAAGCCGGGCGGTCCCCGTCCCCGCTCGCCCAATGTGATCAATTTCAAGAAGCGCGATCATAAAGGCGCATAATGATCAGCTTGGCAATGAAGATGCAAGGGAGCTGCGCACCAGCGCAGCCTTGCGCGCCGATCGACAGGAAACCCCCATGCGCTTGACTGCGGCATCATCCATCAAAACGAAAGCGGCGCCATGACCGCAAGCACGATCATCGAACCAATTCGTTGGGGGATTCTTGGCACCGGTCGCATCGCGCATGCATTTGCAACGGCACTGATGGACACGCCCGGCGCCACGCTGGCGGCGGTCGGTTCGCGCAGTGCCGACAGCGCCGCGCAGTTCGCCCGCCAGTTCGGCGCACCGGTGGCGTATGGCTCCTACCAAGCGCTGTGCGACGCGCCGGAAGTGGACATCATCTACATCGGCACGCCGCATCCGATGCACGCCGCCAACGCCACCATGGCTCTGCATGGCGGCAAGGCGGTGTTGTGCGAAAAGCCGTTTACCATGAACCTGCGCGAGGCCGAGAACGTGGTCGCGCTGGCCCGTGAAAAAAACCTGTTCCTGATGGAAGCGATGTGGACGCGCTACATGCCGGCGCTGGCAGCACTGCGGCGCATCATCGCTTCGGGCGAAATCGGCACGCCGCGCCAGTTGCATGCCGACTTCGGCTTTTGCGCCACGCCTGACCCCGCGCACCGGGTCAACAACCGCGACCTGGGCGGCGGCGCACTGCTGGACCTGGGCATTTACCCTTTGTCGATCGCCGCTGCCATCATGGGGCCGGTGACCCGGGTGCAGGCAGTGGCCGAGATGAGCGAGACCGGCGTCGACGCGCAGACCGGCTTCAATCTGCTGCACGAGGGATCCGGCATGTCGATCTGTTCGTGCTCGCTGGTGGCAAAAACGGCGGGCGAACTGACCGTCTCGGGCGCGCTCGGCCGGGTGCGCATGGACACCATGTTTCACCATGCGCCGTCGCTGACGGTGACGCTGCTCGACGGCTCCACGCGGGTGGTGCCGACGCCGTTTCTTGGCAACGGCTACGTGCACGAGGCGATCGAAGCGTCGCGTTGCATGCGCGAAGGCCTGCTTGAAAGCGCCGGCATGCCGCTTGACGAGACGCTGGCGCTGATGCGCAACCTCGACACCATCCGCGCGCAGATCGGCTTGCGCTATCGCGCCGACGAGTGAACATGGCGGGCATCGGCGCAAGGACATCCATAGCGCAACGACTTCTGCAAAGCACCCATGACAAACGCTGACGGCCTGCCTGAGCCGGTCGATTTCTCCGCCACGAAGGCGCCCACGCGGCGCTGGAGCTGGTCGCGGTTTCGCATGCCGGAAACGCTTGCAGTGGGAGTGTTCCTGCTGTCGCTGGCGGCCACGTTCGGCGCCTGGCACGTTGTCGAGCAGCAGATCGAGCACAGCCGGCAAGCGGAGTTCGAGTTCGAAGCGCGCCAAACCGTGCGCCGCCTCGAACAGCGCATGAGCACCTACGAGCAGGTCGAGCGCGATACGCAAGCTTTCATGCTCGGAACGATGGACGTCAAGCGCGCGGACTTTCGCCTGTTTGTCGAATCGATCCGGCTGGAAGCGCATTTTCCCGGCATCCAGGGCCTGGCGCTGGTCGAACTGATCCAGCCTGCGAGCCGCGTGGTCCATCTGGGTGCAATCCGCGCCGGCGGTGCTCCCGGCTACGATATTCATCCCGCCGGCGAACGAACGATGTATTCGTCGATTACCCACATCGAGCCGTTCACCGGCCTGAATCTGCGCGCGCTCGGCTACGACATGCTCACCGATTCGACCCGGCGCGCCGCGATGGAGCGGGCCAGGGACAGCGGCCAGGCGGCGGCGTCGGGCAAGCTGCGCCTGGTGCAGGAAAACGGCCGCAACGTGCAGTCCGGCTTTGTGATGTACCTGCCGATCTATCGCCGCGGGATGCCGACCGCGACCGTGCAAGAGCGTCGCCAGCACCTGGTGGGCTGGGTCGGCGCGCCGTTTCGCATGGACGATCTGATGACCGGTCTGGGCGGCGAACGTGCCGCCGAGGTGAGCTTGTCGATTTATGATGGCGAGCAGCGCTCGGACGTCGCCCAACTGTACCGCTCGGTAAGCGCAGACGCCCAGCCGGCGGGTTTTGTTCCAAAGTACCGGACCATCCGCAACGTGGTGATTGCCGGAGCGCCATGGATGCTCGACATCGGCTCGACGGCCCGGTGGGAAACCCGGCTTGACGACAACCGGCCGCGCTGGATTGCCGCCGGCGGCACCGTCGCCAGCGGCTTGCTGGCCTTCCTGGTCTGGGCGCTTGGAACGGGGCAGCGGCGCGCGATCGGCCTGGCCACGCGGATGACGCGGCAACTGAGCGATATTGAATATCGGTGGAAATACGCGCTGGAGGGCGCCGGCGACGGCGTGTGGGACTGGGATCGCGGCAGCGGCAAAATCCTCTACTCGCGACAGTGGAAGGCGATGCTTGGCTACACCGAGCTTGAACTGAGCAACACGGAGCAGACGTGGCGCGACCTGATTCATCCGGACGACGTCACGCGCGTGATGGCAACGCTCGACGCCTATCTTGAAAGCACCACCCAATCCTACGTCAGCGAATACCGGATGCGCAGCAAGGATGGCGGCTACCGCTGGATCCTCGGTCGCGGCATGGCGGTCACCCGCGATGCAAGCGGCTATCCTTTGCGCACGATCGGCACCCATGCCGACATTACCCGCGTCAAGGAGAACGAAAACGCGATGCGCGTCGTCAACGCCCAGTTGGCGCACGAACAGCATCGCTTCGACGTCATTTTGCATCATTCGCACGACGCCTTCGTCGCCGTCGGATCGGATGGCCATATCACCCACTGGAACGCCAGCGCGGAGCGCATGTTCGGCTGGGACACGGCCGAGGCGATCGGTTCGCCGATGGCCGAACTGATCGTCCCGGCCGAGTTCCGGGCCCACCATACGATCGGGTTTCAACGTTTTGTCCAGTCCGGCCTTGGAGCGATGTCGCACAACGTGATCGAAGTGACGGCGATGCATCGGTCAGGGCGCCGCTTTCCGGCCGAGCTGGCCGTGGCCGCCTTCCCGGAAGGGGCGCTGTTTGCGGTCAGCAGCTTCATCCGCGATATTTCCGATCGCAAGGCGTCCGAGCGCAGTGCGGCTGAACGATCTCTCGCGCTCGAGGACACGCGGCAAGCCTTGCAGCACGCACAAAAACTGGAGGCGGTCGGCAAGCTGACCGGCGGCATTGCACATGACTTCAACAACGTGCTCCAGATCATCAGCGGCAACGTCCAGTTGCTGCAGCATTATTCGCCCGTCGATGCGATGCTGCAGCAGCGCTTGCGCAGTATCGGGTCGGCCGTCGCCCGCGGCTCTAAGTTGTCGTCGCAGTTGCTGGCGTTCGCGCGCCGCCAGCCGCTGCAGCCTGTCGCCATCAACCCCTTGCGCACCTTGCGCGACCGCGACGATTTGCTGCAACGCGCGCTCGGCGAAGCGATCGACATTCAATACCGCTACGACGACGGGCTGTGGAACGTGTTCGTCGACGCCGGCCAGCTCGAAAACGTCGTGATGAATCTTGCCATCAACGCGCGCGATGCAATGGCTGCCGGTGGCGGCGTGTTTTCGCTCGAATTTCGCAATCGTCTCGTCACGGCTGACAATGCGCGCGTTGACGCCGACATCGTGCCCGGGGAATACGTGCAACTGAGCTTGTCCGATACCGGCTGTGGCATGACGGAAGAGGTGATGGCGCATGCGTTCGAGCCTTTCTTCACCACCAAGCCGGTCGGGCAGGGCACTGGCCTGGGGCTGAGCATGGCGTACGGCTTTGTCAAGCAGAGCGGCGGGCACATTGCGCTGCGCAGCACACCGGGCGAGGGTACGACCATCGATATTTTACTGCCGCGCTCGCATGCCGTCGAGCTGCCTGCCCAGGCCCCGCTGGGCCTCGACGCCACCGGTGGCGAAGAAACGATTCTGGTGGTCGAAGACGACTGCGACGTGCGCCATACCGCTGTCGGCACCTTGCGCCAGCTCGGTTACCGGGTGATCGACGCCGCCGACGGCGCAGCCGCCCTGGCGATACTCGAACAGGGGGAACGGATCGACCTGCTGTTTACCGATGTGGTGATGCCAGGGCCGGTCAGCAGCACGGAGCTGGCAGCCCACGCCCGGCGCCTGCTGCCGCACGTGGCGGTGCTGTTTACGTCCGGCTACACCCGCGATGCGCTGGCCGTCGACGGACGCATCGACGGCAGCGTGCAGCTGCTGAGCAAACCTTATCAGCAAGCCCAGCTTGCGCAGCGGCTGCGCGACATCCTCGGCGCCCGCATGAACGCTGTGAGCGCCGGCCGTTAAAAAAGGCGCCCGGCCGGATTACCCTAGCGGATCGATCACGAACGCCGGCATGCTGGTGCGCTCGCGCGCGCAGTCGAGAAACTTGTCTGCCGTGATCAAGGCTTCGTTGATGGTGACGTCCATGTCGAGATAACGGTAGGTGCCAAGCCGGCCGACGAACGTCACGTTCGCTTCTTCCCGCGCCACGTTGACATAGCGTTCGAGCTGCTGCTTGTCGCGCGCCAGCCGGATCGGGTAGTACGGGATGTCGCGTTCTCCACATTGGCGGCTGTATTCGGTGTAGCAGATCGTCCTGTCGTGGGTTTCCCAAGGTGAAAAATGCTTGTGTTCGGTGATCCGGGTATAAGGCTGGCTGTCGTCGCAATAGTTGATGACGGCGTTGCCCTGGTAATCTCCGCGCTCGCGCAAGACTTCGAAATCGAGCGTGCGGTAGGGCAGGCGGCCCTCGGCGTGGCTGAACCATGCGTCGATCGGACCGCTGTAGAACACATGGTCGTAGTCGCTTTTTAATGCCGGATCGAAAGGCGTATTCAGGTGCAACGCAATTGCCGGCACCGCCAGGATTTTTTCGACCAGTGCGGTGTAGCCATCGGCCGGCATGCCCTGGTACTTGTGATTGAAATAGTTGTCGTCGTAATTGAAGCGTACCGGCAGGCGCTTCAGGATGCTCGCCGGCAGCGCGCTCGGTGGCAAGCCCCACTGCTTGATCGTATAGGTTTTAAAAAACGCCTCGTACAGTTCGCGTCCGACAAAGCGCAGCGCCTGCTCTTCGAAGGTGGTTGGATTGTCGATCGACTTGTCGCCCAGCGACAGCAAATAGGCCTGTGCTTCGGCCGGACGCATCGTCTTGTTGAAAAACTGGTTGATGGTGAGCAAATTGATCGGCAACGTAAAAACCTTGCCGTTCGTGACCGCTTTGACGCGGTTCACAAAGGGCTTGAATTCGGCGAAACGGTTGACGAATTCCCATGCCCGTTCATTGTCGGTGTGAAAAATATGGGGCCCGTAGACATGCAGCATGACGCCCGTTTCGTCATCGCGCTGGGAGTGACAATTTCCCGCGATATGCGCTCGAGACTCGAATACATCGACGTTGTACCCTGCATGTGCAAGCTGATGTGCAATGACGGCGCCGGAAAATCCGGCGCCAACAACGGCGATATTTTTTTTCATTAGAGTGTCCTGACGTTAGAGTGAATGCGCGCCACGAACGTGCCGTGCGCACGAAATGTCATTGTTCGAAACATTGGTGTCCCGACAATAAATGTTACTATAAAATTTACAAAGATGGCGCTCTGCTGAATGGCGTCCCCGCGGCGATGCTCAAGCGATCAGTCAACAGGATTGCTGGCGCCAGCGGGGCGCTGGGTCCGCTGGAGGTCGCTGTGGGTCTACTGTGGGTCTACTGTGTCAACGGCGGTGATTTACGCCAGTGCGGTATCGAGAATCATCATCACGACGAAACCGGTCACCAGGGCGCTGGAGGCGAACTTGTTGACGCCATTCTTGTGCGACTCCGGAATGATGTGGTGGCAGATCACGTACAACATCGCGCCGCCGGCGCATGCCAGTCCCCACGGCAGCAATCCGGCCGCGAACTCGATCAGGGCGGCACCGGCGACCGCCGCAATCGGTTCGATGATGCCCGAGGCAACACCGAGCAAGGCGGAAAACACCCGGCCGTAGCCGACGGCGCGCAATGCCATCGCCACCACCAGCCCTTCCGGAATATCCTGAAACGCGATGCCGGTCGCCAAACCGTGGGCCTTGACCGGATCGACTCCGGCGTACGCGACGCCGATGGCCAGGCCTTCGGGCAGGTTATGGATGGCGATGGCGGCAACGAACAGCCATGCCCGCTTGATCGATTTGCTGTTCGGGTTGCTGGCGATGCCTTCCTTGACGTGGATCTCGGCCCCTGCGATGCGGTCGAGCCCCATCACCAGGGCCATCCCGATCAGGATGGCGGCGGCGGTGATGGCCGACGCTTCCCATGCGCCCGCGCCCGCCGCCCGGCTTGCCGCAAGGGCAGGAATTACCAGCGAAAACGAGGTCGCCGCCAGCATGACGCCGGCGCCGAGCCCCAGAAATGCTTCACATACCTTGTTCGACAGTTTTTGCGCAAACAGCACAGGCGTCGTGCCAACCGCAGTTGCCAGTGCCGCCAGGGCGCCTCCTTGCAGGGCGCCCATCAGGCTCGGCGGCATGTGCATCAACGGCTTGACGAGCGCATCCATGAACACCAGCACGCCGGCGACGACGACGATAGCGCCGCCCACCAGCATGCAGGGGACCTGGGCCGAGCGCATGTTCATGGGCAAGCCATCAGTGCATCTTGGGATTTGCACCCATTCCCAGTTCAGCGCCGGTTGCCGGGTTGGCAGTCGGATCGGATGCCGTGCGCGCCGCCATCCGGGCCAGCGTGGTGTCTTCCTGCGCCGTCACGTTCACGGAAGCGTGGCCGTCGCCGCCGTCGACGGCGACCTGTTGCTCGGGGTCGCTGACGACTTGCCAGCCCGGGCCGCTGTTCCAGGCGCCGTTGACTTCGGGTCCGCCTTGCGACATGTCGTAATAGACGTTGGTAAATTCCGGCATCCCCGGCATTTTGCCCGGAGGGAAATTAGGCGAAATCGCATACAGGGCTTTTTCGAACGACTTCTGGTGGGCGATTTCACGCGTCATCAGAAACCCGAGCGCTTCCTTGACGCCCGGGTCGGTGGTCAGGTTGATCAGTCTTTCGTAGACGATTTTTGCCCTTGCCTCGGCCGCGATGTTCGAGCGCAGATCGGCTGTCGGCTCGCCGATCGTGTCGACATAGGCAGCCGTCCACGGCACACCGGCCGAGTTGGTCAGCGGCGGACCACCGCCATACAGCACCTGCGTCAGGTGGCTGTCGTTGCCGGCACCGGTGATCGCACGGTACATTTCGCCCGCCTCGTCGACGCCTTCGGCAAGCCGGCCCTTGGCGCCCTTGTTGAGCATGACAACGATGTTGCCGATGACTTCCAGATGGCTCAATTCTTCTGTCGCGATATCAAACAGCAAGTCCTTGCGGCCAGGATCGTCCTCGCCGAGGGCCTGGGTAAAATAGCGGCATGCGGCCGCCAGCTCGCCCTGGGGCCCGCCGAATTGTTCGAGCATCAGGTTGGCCAGGCCAGGATTGGATTCACTGACCCGGACTGTGTACTGTAGACGTTTGTTGTGAGCAAACATAGCTTCCCTCCAATTGACGTCCGCCTTTCGGCGGTGCGCGAGCGACATGCTTGCACTGCTCAATGGTGCGCCAGCCCAGCGGGGCCATCGTCGGCGTCCTCCTAATGACGGTGTAGGACAGCCGCGCACAAGGCTGACGGATGGCATGCCGGTCAACCCGCGACGCGCCGCCATGCCGGCCGGGCCTGACGGACGGCCGGACGACGTTCATTTTGCCGGGCTGGCGACCGGCCGCTGCTCGCTCACTCCCGGGATATCGGTTCCCGGCCTGCCGAATTGCCCCTTGAGCGCGTCGACGCCCGACTGCGGTTTGGCAATGCCGCGCAAATCCGAACGGTGAGTGCGCCTGGCGGCCGAGTCGAGCTTCATCCGCTTGTCACGTGCCGCCACCAGGCCGGGCGCGGCTTCACCGTCGCGGTTGAACGACCAGGCCAGCATCGGCTCGCCGAGCGGCAATGTGTCGCCCGCCACGCCATGGTGACCGGTGTTCCAGACATGCCAGGTCTTGCCGTAGCTATTCATTTTTTTCTGCATCAAGGCATGCTCGGCCGCTTCCGGTATGCCGGGCGCCACCAGTTGGCCGGACAGGATTTCGCCATTGTGCGGATGCCAGAATTTTTTTTCCGCCGCGGGCAGGGTCGTGAATACTTTCTCGGAAATGATGTATTCGATCCCGTTCAGGTTCGCGCTTTCGGTATTGCCGTCGAACAGTACACATTGGGCAAAGTCCTCGTTGACCTGACGGCAGAAGTGATGGGCTTCCATTTGCCGTTCCGGATGCGCTTTCATCGGGTGAAAGCCGTTCAGGTAAATCGTCAAGTCCTGGACCGGCGCATTGCCTTGTAATAGCACGGCGCCGGCCTCCAGCGCCTTGGTGCCGGTCGACTTGACCGCTCCTGGCGGTGCGCTCTTCGGCGACGACGCCGTCTGCGCCAGGGCGCTTGCGGCGACTGCCACACACATCAGCAAACCTGCCACCTTGAGGACTGCGTCACGCATCATGGTTGTTCCTTTCCGGTGCCGATTCATTTCATGCAGCAGATGGTCCGGCTCCCACTGCTGGTTGAGCGTTGGACATCCGCTTGCCTTGGCTTGCGCAGGCGCAGAAACGCCAGCTTTGTGCGCCGCGCTGGCTGGCATTACGAGCGATGGTAACGAGGCGCTGGCGCTGTCGACGTCAGTATTCTGGCCATGCGAACGTAGGCCTAGTCTTATGGTCTTTCTGATGAGATATGGCCTCAGGGATTTAATCGTCTCGATCGGCAAATATGCTGTTTTTTTTATACGATCGACCTTGAAACGATGCGACATGCGCATTACTATTGAGCTGAAAAGAAGCCCAACATCGGCATCTTTTCACATGCATAAGTGATTGTTTGCAGTTGCTTGAATCGGTTAAAGGCAGTGAACGGCTCGCCTTGAGCCAGGACAGGGAGGGCGCGATGGGGCCGAAATTGAACAACGACGAACTGCATGCCTTGCAGTCGCTTCACCCGGGCATGGCCAATGCCGCTGCGCGCTACCGCGACGGCGACTTGCCGCAACGATTGTTTGCCTTCAACCTGGTGTCGCGTCACCCGTGCGGCATCACCGTTCTCACCAAGAACGGCGAGCGCGCCTTGTTCGGCCAAGCCTGCTTCGCCGCGCTCAACGCGATCGCGTGCGGCAACACCGTCGAACTCGACGAGGACGTGCGCAAGTGGCTGCTGGTCAGCGGCTTCATCGACGCCGGCGCGGCAGCGGCCTGTCCTGCGATCACCTCCCGCGGCAAGCTCTGGCTGGATTCCTTCAAGGAGGAAGCCGCCTCAGTGTTACCCGCATTGACGGCCGCCGATTTTGCCGGGCGCCGCGCTTGACGTGCAACAGGCTTGCACCAGTCACGCGTGCTGACAGCGGCGCGGGCCATCGTCCTATGGCGTGCGCGTGGTGCCGAACTTAATATGGCCGCTCAATCAAGAACAAGGAGGACGTCATGTTTTCGCTTAAAAACATCATCCCGTCGATTACCGACATGATCCGCTTTGACCATTCGCATGTGATGCTGACGTCGCACCAGTACGTGGTGACGAAAAAGCCGGCAGTCAAAAAAGCGCTGGCCGAGACCATTTGCGACGCGCTGGAAATCCATGCGACGCTGGAGGAAGAAACTTTTTATCCGGCACTGCGTCAGTTGGGGATGGGCGGCGCGGCGCTCGAAAAAAGTGTTCCGGAACACCTCGAGATGCGCAACCTGATCGCCAGGATCCGCAAGGCCGACCCGGCCACGCCATACTATGACCAGTTGGTCAGCGAATTGATGCGCGATGTCATGCACCATGTCGCCGACGAAGAAACCATCTTGCTGCCCGAAGCGGAGCGCATGCTGGGAAAAACGCGTCTGAATGAACTCGGCATCCAGATGAGCAAGCGCCGCGTGCAATTGCTGGCCCCAAAAGCGGGCAAGGTGGCGATGAATACCTTTGTCGGCTTTTCGTCGAGCACGACGGCCGTGGTACTCAGCGCCGTCAGCGCGCTGCTGGTCGGCCGCTTTCTGACGAAGAAACTGACTTGAGCTGGTAGCCTGCGCGCGCTTGCAGAAAACGGTCGAGCGCGCTGTCGAGCGAGGGCAGCAGGATTGCCCGCTTGCTGACCAGGGCGCTGTAGCGCGGCCGGGCGGCGACGTAATGGCAGTCGGCCGCCGGCTGCGGCTCGAGCCGGCCGCTGTCCACCCCGGCCTGCGCTGCCGCCCTGGCGGCAAGCTCGACCCAAGTCAGCGGCACGCCGTTGGTCAGGTGCCAGACGCCGCGCTCGCCGTCGATGATCAGGTCCAGGCAGGTATTGACCAGGTCCGGCACATATGTTGGCGACACCGTGATGTCGTCGGGCGCGTAAAACGGCTTTCCAGCGGCAAGCGTGGCGAGGGCCTGGGCGACAAAATTGGCGTCGTCCCAGGGGCCGAAAAACGCACTGGTGCGCACCACCAGCGCCGCCGGACAGGCTTCGAGCACGGTCGATTCGCCTTCGGCCTTGCTGTGGCCGTAAATGTTGATTGGCGCCATGGGATCGGTTTCGACATACGGCGCGTGCTGCCGGCCGTTGAACACCAGGTCGCTTGAAAACGTCGTCAAATGCACTCCTTCGCGGGCGCAGGCGGCGGCCAGCACCGCCGGACCCCAGGCGTTTTCGCGGAAACAGCGCGCCACATCGTGCTCCGCAGCGTCCACCCGCACGTAGCCGCTGGCGTTGACGATCGCCCACGGACGGTAGCGGGCGATCGCCGCCGCCACCGACGCCGGATCGGCGATGTCCATGTCGCGCCGCGACAGCATCCGGTGCGCCAAGTTGCGTTGCGTGCAGATGCGGGCAAAAGCGCGCCCCAAGGTGCCGCTGGCGCCGGAAATGAGGATCGGCGCGCCACCGGCATGAATATGGCCGGCCGGGTCGGCAATCATCCCGGCCCCGGTATCCACCCCAGCATCCACCCCCGTTCCCACCGCGGCCAGCAATCGGCTGCCGCGGCGCCACCAGCCGTCGCCGTGCAGCACCGGGTGAAAAGGCGCGCTGCCTGAACCAAGCTGGCGCAGCAGGGTGGCGACCGCGGTCGGGCGCGGCACGGTCGATCGCACGTCGAAGGCGCCGGATTCGTAATAGCCTTCGGACCGGGTGACCAGACTGTTCCAGTCGAACGAGCCGAGCAGCGACCATGAGGTGATGGCGCGCAAGTCGACGCCCTTGCTGCGCACGGCTTCGCCGGCGCGCCATATTTCCAGCAGCCAGCGCAACTGGTCTTCGCGATGCGCATCGATGTGGGCCTCGGTGACTGCCAGCGGCAGCCGGTAGCGCTGCCATGCTTCCTCGAGCAGGGGACCGATGCCCGGGGTTGGCGTGGCCAGCACGCGCGCTGTTTCGATGTCGATGCACGCGCAACCGTCGACCACGTTGGCCAGGTTGGCGGGAAAGCGTTCGGGGCGATGGTCGACCCAGCGTTCGCTGGTGACGTAATAATTGACGCCGATGATGTCCGGAGGGCAAGGATTGGCGCGAAACCACAGCAGCTCATCGGCGTCAATGCCTGAGCGGATCAGGTAGCGCCACAGCGCGTGGTTCGGCTCGACCATGCCGCACAACAGGTCCCACGCCAGCCAGCGCCGTTCGTTGTAGAACGTCGCCAGCGCCGCCATTGGTGCGGTGCCGTAGGTTTTTCCCAGGTCGTCGGTCTGCACCAGTTTCGCACCCGGGTTGACGCGCCGGATGGCGCGCATCGACAGCACGACGGCGCGGCACTGGTTCAACAGGGCGCGGATGAACAGCGCGTCGCTTCTGCCGTGCGGATACCACAAGCCGTACAGTCCGCTGAAGCGCGCAGTGGTGAGCGGCTCGTTGACGGGCGTGTAGTACGTCAGCCAAGGGTAGCGTTTGGCGACGGCACCGGCATACTCGGCCAGCCCGGTGGCAAAGGTCGGCTCGAGCAGGCTGGTGTGGCGCGGGCCGCTGCCATGATGGACCAGGCCGGCGATGACGTCGACGCCGGCGTCGCGCAAGGCCGGCAAATGGCGGTCAAGCCAGCCCCAGTCGGCCGTGCCGA
>Ga0326735_1000237_pt1 | contig 12962 bp, 12 predicted proteins | sample 37_GP2_1092_FD_207945 | JGI IMG/M metagenome (GOLD analysis project Ga0326735, IMG submission 207945) | Glacier ice microbial communities from Ngari, Tibet, China - 37_GP2_109.2 | ecosystem: Environmental > Aquatic > Freshwater > Ice > Glacier | place: China: Ngari, Tibet | collected 2018-07-31
TCGCCGGTTTTAGGAGCGCCCACAGCGCCAGTATCATGGCAGGCTGCGCAAACGGCCTTGTAGACGACCGCGCCAGATTGCAGCACCTTCGGTGCATTCACATCTTTCAGGACAAAGCCCAGATCCGAAACGGGCTGCAGGCGGGCGGCGATCGCGGCAGGTGTCTGATTGTCCGAACCGGCGCCGACCTGGTTTTCGCTGGAGACGTACTTGACGAGCAAGACGATGATCAGAATCGGTACAACGAAAGCAGCAATGATTGCCACGATAAGCTGCTTCGGTGTCCGAATCACGGATTGGTGTTCTTGATGTGCGTCGCTCATTTTTCCCTCGTTACCATTTTTGAAATCGGTCTGCCAAAACAGCAATGTCGCCCTGTGCCGCGCTCGAAACCGCGCCCCCCCGGCGAAAACCCTCGATTGTAGACGAATCGGATGCGGTATGGAATGCATAATCGGCGCATTTCATGGACGCGCCAGCGGAAAAACGGTATCCTCCACCCCTTCTGTTTGTGTCCCAATGCGGCTGTAGCTCAGTGGATAGAGTATTGGCCTCCGAAGCCAAGGGTCGTGGGTTCGATCCCCGCCAGCCGCACCAGCTAAAACCTAGTGTTCATGCGGGTTTTCAGCGTATAGCCCAGTCTTCGACGATTGGGCTTTTTGCGTTTTACAGGTCGGTGTAGGGCGGGTGTAGGATTTTCCAGGTCGGCCCTGTCCCATCCACGTAAGGTAATACTCCGCGCGATACATCCAACTGCTCGCACTGTAGAAGCGTCTGAACAGCTCAAATCAGAAACTTGCTTGACCGAAACACTCATGCCAGGAAAAGGATACCGCTGATAACAAAGCCGGCAATCCAGACGGTCTCGACTACAAGCATAAATACTGGCCGCCATCCCAATGAAGACAAAGCCTGGAAGGAGGTCTTCACGCCCAGCGCGGCAATGGCGGTGATCAGGCATGCGCGCGACGCGTTGTTGATCCAGCCAGCATTGGTGGCACTGACCAAGCCGAGCGAATTAGCGATCATCAGTAGCACGAACCCTATCAGGAACACGGGCACCAGCGGCGGCGTATCGATATTCGTCGAACCAGCGCGGCTATTGAAAATAATCGAAATACACACCACTACTGGTACCAGACAAGCGACCCGCATCAGCTTTACGATGGTGGCAACGTCACCGGTGTGCGACGAAACCATGTAGCCTGCTCCGACCACCTGTGCCACATCATGAATAGTGCCGCCAATGAAAATTCCAGACGCTTCAGGGCCAAATCCGGCGAACTTTACTAATAGCGGATAAATCACCATGGCGATCGTGGAGAGCGTCGTAACGCCGACGACTGTCAGCAGTGTGAAGCGCTCATTCTCTTTAGTTTGAGGCAGCACGGCTGCAATTGCGAGCGCGGCGGAAGCGCCGCAAATCCCCACTGCGCCGCCTGAGAGAATACCCTCCGCCGCGGGTCGCTTGAGCCATACACCCAATAACCAGCCGAGAAGGATGGTCGCCAACACCGCTGTCAGCACCAGCACTATCGTTAAGGGCCAAGCTCCAGCACTTGATCCAAAGTGATGCGCGCGCCAAGCAAGGCGACGCCTATACGTAGCAGAGTCTTACTACAAAATTCTATGCCGGGACGGCAGGCTGGCTCTTTGGAAAGGAAATGGAAGGTCATGCCGAAAAAGAGCGCATACAGCAGTTGCGGCCCGCCATAACTGGCGGAAAGGTATGAGGCGGCCAAGGCTATAACAACTGCCAATGCGATACCGGGCCAGTTACGACGCAGTTCTTTGGGGTGCCAACGCGAAGCAATACTCATCGCGCAGGCTGCTTGGGGGACCCCAGCGACGCGGGAGCAGTGCTCGGCAAGAAGTCAGATTTGGTTGGAGTCAAAATGCGCCAATTTTAAAAATGGGGTGCGGTGACATCAGCAGTTTCAGCAAGAAAGGCGTGAATTAACGATGAAAGAGCGATAGCCGTCTGTTTAAAACTTTCTACGAGCAGTCTTGCCAGACATGTACCTTGCGTCCAAGTGGGTAGCTGTCGCAAACGGATAAGAGGCGTGTCACGTTATATGGAAACACGCTGCCTGATCGCCTCTACGATTATCCGCAGCGATCAACAGATCACCTCCATTGAAGGTGAAACCCATACTGTTTCAATTACCTTAGATCTTCCGCGATAACTGGCCCTCTCTGATACGGGAAGGGGCGACGGACAGCTCCGTCACTCAAGGATGACCATCTTCCAGAAACCAGTCGGTCGGAATTTCGCGGCCTATTTTAAGCTGGAGCCAGGAGCACGCGGTATTTTGTCTCGACGGGCCCAGCCGCCTTCAAGCGCATATTCACGGACGATATCGGAACTCAAGCGCATCGCGTGCACCCCGAACCTTGGCAATGCGCCGTCCATTGATTTAAACAAAATAATATAGAGTTCGTCGGTTCGATTGTAAATGATGCGTGCACAAAATTAATCCTTGCCAATGGTAATCAGCTTATCCAGCTTGATCGCCATGCCGCGGTCCTTATCCCGGGTGGTGGCAGGCGATCGTTGCGCTACGCCCGGCTTACCGCGAACCATGATGAACCGGCGCTGTAAGCGGGAGTCGGCCGGGAGTAAACTCAATAGCTCCTGTCGTAATAAACGTATCCTCGATAAACAAACCTGGTTAATACCTGCAATTTGGAGTGAGTCATGTGTTTTAAAAGCCAGAGTTTTCACGTAATATCCGTGATGCTCAGCAGTTGAGAAATTATAATAATTAGTGAACTCGGAGACAGCATGACCCGCAGAAAAGCCGGATTAATTTTGCTCGGACCGGGCCTCGCCTGCAGCGTCGCCGCGCCAGCCCTTGCGCAGAGCAAGCAAGCCACGCCTTACCCCGTCAGTACGTTACCCTGATCACCCATTCAACACCGGGCGCCGGCAGCGCCATCTTCCTGCGCGCCCTGGCCAAATATCTCGGACCGATCATGGGCGTGCGCTTACCCGAGCCGGAGAATTCGCATTGACTGAACCAAAAACCGACCGCCTGGAAAACAAATGCCTGTCCGTGGTGCGCGTGCCGGCCCTGCAGGCGCGGCCACGCACCGAAGGCCTGACCATCATCGCCGACCGCGGCCTCGGCCCCAACGCGCTGGAAGATCTGCTGGTCACCGCCGGCCATTACATCGACATCGCCAAGCTGGCGATGGGCGCCTCACGCTTGATGGATGAGGATTTCCTGCGTGCGAAGATCGAGACGTATCGGAGCAAGGGCATCCCGGTGTTTTTCGCCGGCGAGATTTCTGAGCTGGCGCTGATTCAGGGCGTGAGCGTCGAATATTATGCAGCCATCAAGGCGCTCGGCGGCTGGGGCGTGGAAATCTCCAACGCGCAAGTCGCGATGGGCATACCGGCCAAGACCGCGCTCATCAAGCAGGCGCAGGAGCAGGGCCTGGAAGTGATCGCCGAATGCGGCCAAAAGGGCGGCGTCGACTGGAGCCGCAATACCAAGCTGATCGTCGCCGAAGTGCGCGCCTGCCTGAAAGCCGGGGCGTATCGCGTGCTGATCCAGGCCGAGGGCCTGAACGAAGGCACGGACAAGGGCAACGTCGGTTTGATCCCCGACCTGGTCGGCGAATTCGGTCTCGACAAACTGATTTTCCAGGCCAAGGAAGAAGGCTTGATTCCATGGTTCCTGAAGACCTTCGGCAATCTCGTCAACGTCGACATCGATAGCGATCAGGTGCTTGACATGGAGTCGCAGCGCCGCGGCCTGCGCAAGCGCGGCGTGTTCGGTCTGATGATCGGCAGCTGATCCACCAAACAATCTGAAAGAACATGATGAGCGCAAATGAACACGGCCACCCTGTAATTACCGGACCGAGCCTGTCCGAATCGATGGCCGACGTCTTCAGCAAATGGACGCTGGCCGATATTCCCGCGACCACGCGTGCGGTCGCGATCCGCGACCTGATCGACATGGCCGGCCTGTGCGTGGCCGCGCGCCAGCAGGATTACGTGAAGCAGATCGTCGAAGGCTGGGACAGCGAAGGTTCGTGCACCGGCATCGGCCATGCGCGCACCTTCGATGCGGCTGGCGCAGCGGTCGTGAACGGGATTGCCACACATGGTGAAGACTTCGACGATACGCTCGAAGGCGCGCCGATTCGCGTGGGCGCAATGGTGATTCCTGCGGTGCTGGCGGCGGGACAGCGTTATAACCTGTCCGGCGAGCGAGTCCTGCTCGGCATGATCGCCGGCATGGAGACAGTCTGCCGCCTGAATTATGTCGCTGCCGGCAAGATGCACAGCGCATGTTTTCATCCGGTCGGCGTGATCGGCGCGCTGGGCGCCTCGATCGGCGCAGGCACTGCGCTCGGCCTGGATCGCGACAAGCTCGCGATGGCGATGGGCGTGGCCGGCAGCTTTGCGTCGGGCATCATCGAATTCCTCACCGACGGCGCCTGGACCAAGCGTCTGCATCCAGGCTGGGCCGCGCAGTCCGGTTACCGCGCCGCGGTGATCGCGCGTCAGGGCTTCTTTGCGCCGCGCACGATCCTCGAAGGCGAACATAACTTTTTCCGCGCGTTCGCGCCCTCGGCCAAGCCTGACTACAGCCACCTGCTGACCGGCCTCGGCGAAAAGTTCTACATGGACAGCATCGCGTTCAAGCCCTACGCCTGCGGCACCATGATCCATCCTTACATCGACTGCATGATCCGCCTGCGCCGCCAGGGCGTGAACCCGGATCAGATCGAAAGCATCGTCTGCCCCACCGGCGAAGGCCTGGTGCACCGCCTGTGGGAGCCGCTCGCCGGCAAACATGCACCGCCATCCGGCTACGCCTCCAAGTTCAGCATGCCGTTCTGCATGGCAGTCGGATTTTTCGAGCAGGACGCGGGACTCGACCAGTTCACCGACGCCAAGGCGGCCAATCCGCAATACCTGGAACTGGCGCGCAAGATTTCTTACGTGATCGATCCGGCCAATGAATATCCGCGCAATTACAGCGGCCATATCCGCGTGACGATGAAAGATGGCAGCCAGATTGCGCTGGACCAGCCGCACATGCGCGGCGGTGTGCGCGAACCGCTGACGCATGCGGACATCGTCGCCAAGTTCCGCGCCAACGTGCTGTATGGCGGCTGGCCGGCGGCGCTGGGCGAGGAATTGCTCGGCTATTGCGAAGGCATGGCCGGCCACGGCGACCTGTCCGGCATGGCCGCATTTGCGCGCTGAAATAGCTGACTTACTTTTTAAAATTTACCGAGGAATCACATGGAACATCGCATAGGCATGATGGCAGGGCAGGAGCTGGCTGGCAAAGTCGCATTCGTTACCGGGGCCGGACGTAACATCGGACGCTGCATCGCCATGTCGCTCGCACGCGGCGGTGCGCACGTCATGGTCGGCGTGCACAAGTCGGTCGACCTGGCGCAGGAAACCGTCGACCTGATCAAGCAGGAAGGCGGCAGCGCCGACTGGGTCGCCGGCGACGTGACGGACCAAGCGCAGGTGCTGGACATGGTCGCGAAAACCGTGGCGCGTTTTGGCCGCCTCGACATCCTCGTGAACAATGCATCGGTGCGCAATCAGCAAGCCTTTGCCGACATCACGTTCGCGCAATGGCGCGAAATCATTGCCATCACGCTGGACGGCGCCTTTCTGTGTTCGCAGGCAGCCTTGCCGCATCTGATCGCGGCCGGCGGCGGCACGATCATCAACATGGGCGGCGAAACCGGCCACGCCGGCGCGCCGGTGCGCGCGCACGTGGTGGCAGCGAAGGCCGGCCTGGCCGGTCTGACGAAAGCGCTCGCGCATGACCTGGCCGAGCACGGCATCAACGTGAATTGCGTCGTGCCGGGCAATATCGCCACGAAACGCGTCGGCATCGATACGCGCACGCATCGTCACGCGCCGCCGCTGATCGGCCGCACCGGCCTGCCGGAAGAAATCGCCGCGATGGTGCGCTTCCTGTGCGGGCCAGAGTCGCGTTACATGACCGGTCAGTCGGTGCATCTGAATGGCGGCGCGCTGATGGTGTAAGTCGCTGTTGTAGGCGCGATGCATTGCGCCGCATGCGTATGATGTCTTGACGGCGATGTTCGAACCCATCCAGCGCAATGCATTGCGCTGGGGGGCGCCGAGCCCTACCCAATGCTACTGACGGTTACCTAACACATGGCCCGACTCATCATCACCCCGCTATCGTCCGCCCTCGGCGCCGAAATCTCAGGCGTGAACCTGCGCGAACCCATCTGCGCTGTAGACTTCGCGGAAATAAAACAAGCCTGGGCCGAACACCTGGTGCTGCGCTTCCGCGGACAAGCGCTGTCCGACCCCGAATTGCTCGCCTTCAGCCGCCTGTTCGGCGAACTCGACCCGCCCGGGTCCAATCCCTACGGCAAGCCCTTCCTCGACGATTTTCCCGAAATTAACGTGATCTCGAACGTCAAGGTGGATGGCGCGCCGATCGGCAATCTCGGCGATGGCGAAGCGGTCTGGCATTGCGACATGACCTACGTCGAGCATCCGCCGCGCGCGGCCTTGCTGCATGCGCTGGAAATTCCGCCCGGCGGCGGCGATACCTTCTGGGCCAACATGTACCTGGCGTACGAAACCCTGCCGGCCGCATTGAAGGCGCAGATCGCCGGGCGTCGCGCGATCCACGATGCGACCTACAATAGCGCCGGCATCATGCGCAAGGGCATGCGTGAACTCACCGACGTGCGCGACGCGCCAGGCGCGCACCAGCCGCTAGTGATCCGCCATCCCGATACCGGCCGCGCGGCGCTGTTCCTTGGCCGCCGCCGCAACAGCACTATCCTGGGCATGCCGCTGGCCGAAAGTGAAGCGCTGCTCGACGCGCTGTGGGCGCATGCGACCCGGCCGGACTTTGTCTTCCGCCAGGAATGGCGCTTGCACGACCTGATTGTCTGGGACAATCGCTGTACCCTGCATCGACGCGATTCCTTCGATGCGGCCACGCGGCGCATCATGCACAGGACCCAGATCAAGGGTCCGGTCGTGTTAGCGTATCCGGATTGATGGGGCAGGCACTTACTCGCGACAACACACCCTTCTTAAAAACAGGAGACACAGCATGAAATTTGCAAAAACGATGTGCGCCGTGGCGATCGTGGCGCTGGTCGGCGTCAGCGGCATGGTGCAGGCGGAGTGGAAGCCGACCAAGCCGGTTGAAGTGATCGTGCACACTGGTCCTGGCGGTGGCAACGACGTGCTGGCCCGCGCAATCGCGCAGATGCTCGAGAAGGAAAAGCTGCTCCCGGTGCGCATGAATATCATCAACAAGCCGGGTGGGAACGGCGCTGTTGCCGCAGCCGCCATCTCAGAGAAAAAGGGTGATCCGCACGCAATCGGCTTGATCACCACGGCCTGGATCGCGAATGCGCTGACCACCGCTGAAGCCAAGGTTACCCTGCATGACCTGACCCCGGTGTCCGGCCTGCTGATCGAGCCAGCGCTGATCGTGGTGCGCGCTGACTCGCCGTTTAAAACACTGAAGGATTTTGTTGAAGCCGCCAAGGCCAAGCCAGGCACGCTCAAGCAATCCGGCGGATCGATCACCGGGCGCGACAATATCGTGCGCCAGGCACTACAGCAGAAGACCGGAAGCAGATGGGCATTCGTCTCGTTTCCGGGCGGCGGCGAGCGCATTGCCGCGCTGTTGGGCGGACATGTCGACATGATGGTGATCGAGCCACAGGAGGCTGGTGAGCAGGTCCGCTCTGGCAAGATGCGCGTACTGGCGCAAATCGCCGACAAGCCGCTGGCGGCCTATCCGGGCGTGCCGAGCATGAAGCAGGCCGGTTATGAAGTGCCACTGATTCCGCAGATGCGTGGTGTCATGGGACCGCCGGAGATGCCGAAAGACGTGCTGGCTTATTACGAAGATCTATTTGCCAAGCTGCGCCAGAGCGCTTCGTGGAAAAAGTATATCGAGGATAACCAGTTCGAAGACGGCCATACCAATGGCGCTGACCTGGACAAGTTGATCAAGCAGATCGAAAAGGAATTGCGCACGCAGTTCCAGGTGATCGGCATTAAGACAGTCCGCTGAGTTATCAGTAAAAGCAATTGAAATTAACCGGTTCATGCGGCCCTGCCGTTCGAGCCGGTTTTGACATAGGTCATGAACAAATCAATTGAGCGCTATCGTGCACCTCGCATTGACGGTAGCGGAAACACAAAAAATCGGCGAGCGCTATCAACAGGTATTTGGCTTCCGCGATGCGGAAACGCGCAAGACGCGCGACCATTTGTCGCGCCACATGACCGACGGCGCAATCGACTTCAAGTCCATAACTTTTCCTAAGGCCAATCACAAACACGTTCCACTCAAGAGGCGTTTATGCGGCGTAAACAACTGTGTTGATCCCTTTTAGGTCGCTACTCACTGCCCATCCCGAAGGTCCGAAATACCCCTCTACTGCACAACTTCTGCATCTTTCTTCGATCCTCTAATTCGCCCAGTGTTCTGTTTCCAAGGGTTAGATGCGTTGCTAGATGTACGGGCGTAAGTGGTCAAAAAAATTGACCCCTTACGTATTTTCAACCATGTCGTCGATATGCACCGCCCGGAGCACGATGTCGGCCAGCTTGTTGATGCCAGCCTCTGTGAAGGAATCGGTATGAAGAGAAGTTCGAAACTCCTCGCCGTCTCCGGCGCAGTTCTTGTCGCCGGATTCATCGCTGGGTGCGCGACAGGCCCGTCAATCGCTGGGTCCATGGGCGGTACATGGACGGCATGGACGCACGGCAGATGGACGTGCAAGCAATGTGCAAGAAACACAAGGCCATGACGGCCGGCAATTCCTCTGCCGAACAGCAAATCGTGATGAACGAACATATGAAATCGATGTCACAAGAATTCCGGACACACATGCATACGATGCAAGAAAAGTGCAAGGCCTCCTAAAATCGAGCGAGGTATTCATTGGTGATGCTGCGGGCGAGATGACTGCGCCTCGGTCTTGGGAGGTGGACGCTCGTCGCTAGCCTCCCCAACTAATAACGAACCTGTTTTCTCTCTTTTTACCGACATTACTCGGGGCCCCAATGAACAAACTGAACGAAGATCGCCGCGACTTTCTCAAATTGGCTGCTGTCCTACCGGCGGCTGCAGTGGGGTCGTGGGCGATGGCCCAAGCACCGGCCATGGAACCCGCGGCAGTCGCCACGGCCGACATAGCGCTGCAGGACCGTGTTTTCATTACCAACGAAGACTCCAACACCATCAGTGTGATCAATCCTGCGACCAACACGGTCGACACGACGATCAACCTGACTAGCTTTGACGAAGACGCCCGGCCGCCGTTCCGCTACGTCACCGGAGGTGTGATGCCTCCGCACGCGGCCATGATCCACAAGCCGCTGTACCACGGCTGCATCGACGCCCACGGCGCAGTGCCGAACCCGGACGGCACTTTGCTCGCGACGTCGGGCCGCGGCAGCAGCAACATCTATCTGATCGACGCGGTGAACCGCAAAGTGCTCGGCAACGTAGCCAACCCGCAAGCGGGGCCGACGACTAATCCCGAGCGCCTGTCCAGCGGCATCTTGCTGGGGCGCGAACCGCACGAACCTACATTCACGCGCAATGGCCGGGAGCTGTGGGTGACGCTGCGCGGCGAGGATCGAATTGCCATTCTCGACGTGGATCTGGCGCGTAAGCAGGTTATGGGCAAACCGGCAGGCGCAGTGCGCGCGTATGTCCCGACGCTCAACGGGCCGGCTCAGGTCTGGTTTTCCAAAGATGGGGCGCTGGCTTTCGTCATTAGTCAGAAGGTGGCTCAGCTGGAAATCTTTAAGGTCAACGCCGACGCCCGCGGCTATTCGCGTCCAGAGCGCCTGCGGATCGTGGACATCAGCACGCAGGACAAGCCCGCGTTCACGCCGTTCCAGAAACTCTCGCCCGACGGCAGCCAAATGTGGCTGTCGCACAAGTTGGCCGACGCGGTGTCCCTCGTATCGGTGCGTGATCCGGGTCAAGTGATGGCGACCATTGCCGTGGGTGAGATGGCGCGGCCCAATCACCTGGAATTTGTGGACAACGCGCGCGGGCAGGTCACGTACATTAGTCTCGCGCGCGTCGACGATGGTGGCCCGAACGGAGCCGCGTCCAGTCGGCTCGCCATCATCGACCGGTCGGTGCCTGCGACGCAGCAGAAGGTGGTCGGCATGGTCTACACCGGCGGTCGCGAGGCGCACGGCCTCTGGACCAATCCGGCCAACAATCTGCTTTACGTCGCGCATGAGCAGGACGAATTGCCGGGCACGCCCAACGCCGGACAGACCGTGTGTTCGGCCTTCGATGTAACCAACCCGCTGCAGCCCAAGCTCATCACTCAGATTCCCTTGGGCGCGCTTAAGCTGCCTTCGGGTGAACTGCGCAATAAGAAAAGCATCAACTTGGTGTACGTGCGGCCCGGCACCAAGGGGCAGACGGCATGACGGAGCACAGCCCGCACCATGCGCCCGGCCTTGTGGGGGCCGGCGCCGCCAAACGCAGCCAGTTCGAAACTGACATGGACAAAGGCATGGCGCGCATGATGCTAGACATGCACGGGCCCGGCTACACGGGCAATCCGGACCATGACTTTCTGGCCATGATGATTCCCCATCACGAGGGCGCAGTGGATATGGCCCGACTGGTGTTGATCCATGGCAGAGACCCGCTTGTGCGCCAGTTGGCCGAGGAGATCATTGCCAGCCAGACGATCGAAATTGCCGGAATGCGCGGAAGAATGGCCGTGCTGCGCCAAGGCCCGAACCCACAACCGGGGGGCTACCCTGCCCTGGGCTCGGTCAGAGGTGGCTGAGCCTGTGTAGAACGATGGATTTCTTTTGCCCGAACGATGCCCTGACTTTGCTTTCGCCACGCTACAGGTCGAAGGGCGTGAGTCCATGCATGAGCATCTCACCGGCGCTGCATTACCCACTCACTGCTTAAAGGAAACCTTATGTACGGACAGCACATCACTATCTCTGGGCCATTCGCCTCCGCCGTGGAGAAGGTCATTGCGGCCTTGAAGAACGAGGGTTTCGGCGTGCTCAGCGACATCGACATCCAGAAGGCGATGAAAGAAAAGCTCGGCGTAGAAATGGCCGCGTACCGAATCCTTGGCGCGTGCAATCCGCTCCTGGCGCATCGCGCGTTGCAGGCCGAGCCGGAAATCGGCCTGCTGCTGCCTTGCAACGTAACGGTGCGCGACGAGGCTGACGGCAAAGTGAGTGTCGGGTTCCTGGACCCACAGACGATGGTGCAGATGACCGGCAACCCTGGGGTGGCTAGTGTCGCGGATGAGGCGGGCGAGCGGCTGCGCCGTGTGCAATCCGCGCTCGCCAGCGCAGCCTAAGACCGCGCCTCATGCTTCGCCGCACCTTCCTGGCGAGTCTTGCCGCGCCCTGCAGTTTGCTGGCTGGCGAGGTTTTAGCGGCGCCAATGGTGATTGAGCGGGCGTGGTTCGGGCCTGCCGATCGCGCCCATGGGCACGATGCACTCGGCATCGGCCGCTATCCGGGGCGCGTGCACGCCATTGTCAGGGACAGCGGGCGGCAGCATGAGGTCCATCTGAACTTGGCCGTCAACGCGGCGTTCGAGGACGGGCTCATCCGGCTAGCCGACCTTGACGCTGACGGCTCACCGCAGATCGTGCTGATCGCCGCGACCCGGTCAGCCGGTGCAGCGATCACGGTGCTTGGCGTGGAGCGTCGGGACGGAGCGCCGGTTTTGCTGGAGCGGGCGCGCGGCCCTTCGGTTGGCCCCGGGCGCTGGTTGAACCTAGTCGGCATGGGGGATTTCCATGGGGACGGCAAGCAGGATGTGGTTGCCGTTTCCACGCCGCATATCGGTGGTGTGTTGACGCTCTACCGCTACCAGCGGCCGCATCTGGTGCCGGTGGCGCATGAACGGGACGTGTCCAATCATGTGTACGGCGAGGTAGAGCAGCAACTCGCTGCCGTGACCATCCGCGATGGCCGCCGGTGCGTCGCAATTCCGAACCAGCGCCGCCATCGGCTGCGTTTTTTGGCGCCGACGCTACGCGGTGGCTGGGTCGCCGTCGCGCCGGATGCAGTGTTCGACCATCCCATTCAAAGCATCCGATTGGTCGAAGGGAACCAGTTGCAAGTCCAAGCCGGAACGCAGTTTCGGTTGTTAAGGTAACGGGAACTATGCATGAGCCGGTGACAAGCCGGAATCTCATGACACGTCTCCATATCGCCGGGCAAAATCGTGTGCTTCTTCGACCGCCTCCGGGATCATGGTATCCGCCAACATTGCAAGTATCACGGTCCGTCACTATCTACTGCAGCGCGGGAACGCAGAGGGCTGCGGCGGCCGTGTAGCCCGTAGCTTTTTATTCCGGTGCCGATGTTGGCGGTGTTCACGGACGCCGTGGTCCACTGATGCTGGCGGAAACCGACAGCAACATAATCGGCGTGTATTACGCCAAGCAGAGACATTTCGAGGGACCGGCGGCATGGCGGCACGCGGCGGATGACCCGCTGCTGCGGCAGGCGGGGTGCGCAGCCGAACAAACATTTCGCTGACCAACGGGAGGAATTCGGCCTGCCGCTCGATCTCCGCGGCACCCCGTCCCAGCTCAGCGTGTGGCAGGCCTTTTGTAGGATATCCTTTGCCCGTACAAAAACCTTACAGCCATCACACCTTTGACCTTAGTAATCGGAAAGCAGTGCGTGCCGTGGGGCCAACGATGGGCCGCTACCGTTGGCCGACACCGTCGCCTGCTACCGTGACATGCGAGCGAGATTATCGCTGACCGATTATGCCAATTATTAACCATTGGCAATCATTGCAAATTCAGTGACGTTTTTAGGTAAGTTCTTGAATTCTTAGCGTAAGGCTAAAATCGCCATCCGATATCAACGGGCGATAATTGGGCTCTTGAATGGCCACCGAAGCCAAGGGTCGTGGGTTCGATCCCCGCCA
>Ga0326735_1000238_pt1 | contig 12947 bp, 6 predicted proteins | sample 37_GP2_1092_FD_207945 | JGI IMG/M metagenome (GOLD analysis project Ga0326735, IMG submission 207945) | Glacier ice microbial communities from Ngari, Tibet, China - 37_GP2_109.2 | ecosystem: Environmental > Aquatic > Freshwater > Ice > Glacier | place: China: Ngari, Tibet | collected 2018-07-31
CGCCGACCAGCACGCCCGCCAGCACGCCCGCCAGCACGCCGGCATGGTCTTCGCCAAAATACGTCCCGCGCCGCCTGATCGTGGGGACCAACGTGGCGCCGGCCGAGGATATGCGATGAAGAGCACGGATACCATCGAAGTCCGGTAAAGTGCGCGTGATTTCTCAAACCACACAGTACCATCCCGCCCCATGTGGCCGCCTTACTGAGCGCCATCGCCAACCATCATATTTCGCAGCGAGATCAGTACCGCAGCGTTTCATCTCCGCAATATTTAACATAATTGACAACTTATACGAAATCGCTGTGTAACGGCAAAGTAGTCATGTCCGGTTCCTCCAAATCGACATGTCGCACTTGCCGGCTGGAGTGCAGTCTCTGGGTAATGCGTCGGCACTCAGCATGAGCATCATTTAAACGGAATTTTTGCGAGGTGTAGTAGGGGCCAGTGGACGGAGATAATTTTCGTCCTTACCGTTCCAAAATCTTATCTATGCTGGCTGAGCCAGCCAACTCGGTGGTCGTGCTTGCGCGCAGCATGAGCCTGCTCTTGATCAAAAGAGAGCTTGAATTGATCGTGCTGCATCGTGATCCTGGCAATTTCACGTTCGCGTGCAATCACGCCCGTTCTGTAACGTGCAGCTTCCAGAAAAACGTCCTGCTTTCGTTCAGTTTGCATCAGCACGGTTTCCAATTTAGCCAAGCGTATTTCGGTTTCTCGGATCGTATTTTTGAGCTTGCCGGGATTCACTCCTTTTTCGCGCAGGTCAAACATGCGCTGACGATCGGCCTTGATCGCGCCTATCCGCTCACCAGCCTTGTCCCGCCTGACCTTGATGCTATCAATTTCCGAACTATAACGTTTTACGTTATCGAAAGCAGCGCTCCGGTGGGCCTTGTATCCGTCAAGGTCACCGAAGCTCTGCCCGAACATGGAATGACTCGGAAGGCGCTTGCTACCATTACCAAAGAACGAACGTTTGGATTTCGCATGCCAGGCATCGACATCGCTCTGCGCGTGCTTGAGCCGGGCATACGCATCATTTTTTTGATCATGCAGCACGCTGAGCTGATCGCTGATGTGTTTTTTTTCATCGTACAACGGGTCCAGTTCTTCCTTATACGGGCGATCGAACACCGCCAAATTGCCACGGCAAGTGTCAAGCACACTCGATGACACCCTGATTTCAGTATGCAACTCTTCGATCGGATCCGAAAAAAGTGCCCGCATTTCTTGAAGTGGAATTTTCATGCAATGCGCGATTTCCCTTTCCAGGTCAAAGGTGGAAAATCGTCTCAACCCGACATTGACATGCTCTGCTCGCATCGCGGCCTCATAGGCAGGGAATGCCGTTGCAATGCGCAGGTCTTGAAATTTCTGTTTCAACCATGTGAACATCCTGCACCATTTCCTCGATGATTGAAGTTTAGTCAGACGCCATAGATTCGATGACTTGGTCACGGAAGCCCTTCAAACCAGGTGGCTCCGTCTGGGCAATCTCACTCCAGCCACGGTCGAAAGTGAACGTCCTGGCTTGGGCGGCGGGATTATGAATCCTGAGCACGCGGGCTCGCTGCGGGTCTGTCGCATGCTCCACCACGTACAGCCAGTACCCATAGCCTCGTTCTTGAGCGCAGTAGAACTGGGTGTGCGACATTCCCACTGGCCTATCGTTAAGACTGCCCGTCATGGCCTTCACTTCGACCCATCGGATCTGTTTCCCGCTGCCATCGGCCTCATAAAGATCGAACCCTGGGTTGCCGTCCGGTGTGCGGCACAACGTCGGCTCTAGGCGAATGATCAGGGCAATGGCGCGCGCCTCAATCTGCATCCGTACAGCTTGAACTAGGCCATCGGGATCCTGCTCCTCGTTATCGGAGTGTGTTCCAATGTAAGAGATAAAAGGTCGGCCACCGGCATGGCCGGGCGACCGCTTTACTTGGCCATCCCTACCTCCGCTACCACGGTTGGTGTTGCCACCGCCACTTGGTGCACCAGTAGCAGGGAGGCCTTGACCGCTGCGCCCAGCGCCACCCGTCACACCGTCGCCACCATCGGGATCAGGCGTACCCGAGGGGATGTCCGGCATGTCATCGCCGTAAAGGTCTTTTGCATCGCCGTAAAGGTCTTTTGCATCGCCGTAAGCGTCGCCCTTAGATTGTTCACCTTTGTTCGGCTCAATGTTGGATGGCGGCTCAACTAATGTGGGTCGGGTGGTGGGGCTTAGTCGAGCGAGCAACTCTGCGACGACTGTGGGATCTCGTCGCAACAGATCAAGAACTGCTGGGTCAATACCAGCTTCTTTGGCCAGCTGGTCAATGATCGACGGTTTAAAGACTATCTTCGTCATCAGGAAGGAATTGGTTTTCCAACCTAGCGAGTCAAACACGACAAGACCCGGGGGCAGCGGTGCACCGTTGGCATCAGGTACCCAAGCTACTTGGGTGAGTGTATGGACGAAGGCTGCGTCGAATCGGGCTGTCTTGGTTTCGTGAAAAAACCCCCATTGGTAAGAACCGTAGAAGTCGGCTGATCCATGTCCTTCCAGGTCAGCAAGAGAGTCCCATAGTAGTCCAGCCCTGGCTCTTGCATCTCCGGCTCCCAGCGTGGACAAAACTTCAAGCAGCTGTGCCAGTCCACGAATGGAGAAGTCTTCAGGCGGCTTTTCCCAACTTGCACGCTCAAGGCCAGCTACTTTGCGAATTTGAACTTTTTCGGCAGACCCCAATTTCGATGGAATTGACTGCGGAGCGAGATAGCGGCTAGCTCCGCAAGCCACTAGCAGATTACGGATGTCTTCACCATGCAGGCAGCGGTACTTGTCATTGACCATGAACACACCTGGAACGCCTGCAAAGAGCTGCTTCAAGCGGTCGGTAGCGATGTAGATGTCGCCAGGTTTGGCGAAATAGCTTTTGCCATTGCCGGTATCGACCACCATCACAAAAGCGGTATTTCGCAATGAAGAGCGGAGCTTTTCTTTTTGTGCTGTCGAGTCGGCGCTAGATGCCACGAGAATACGTTGAATGTCGGCGGCGTAGGCGCTATCGTTCGCGTCGATTTCTTTCTGCTGGTACTTTGGTAGGATATTTCGGATGACATCATCCACCAGATCTGGCTCGGTGATTTCCAAGGAACTTAGGAAGGCGCGTGCCTCTGACGTGGCGCACACTGTTCGGCGTACGGTTGGGAAACCGGTTGCGAAGCTGCTGGGAAAAAATGCCCTTACCTCGCCGTTCTCGTGGGCTACGACGTGTTTTCCATCCTCCAAACGAATCAAGGGAATAGTATTGAGGCGGCGCCGCAGCGCCGCTTCCTGACCACTTAAAAACTCGTATAGCCGCGACACCCATATGTCCGGTTGTGCCTCTAGGAATGGCTTGGTTAAGGCTTGCACAACTTTTGCCGGAGTGATGAGGTCAATGCCGAGTTCATTCGTCAGGTACTTGAGGATTTCCGGCGCCTTGTCCTGTGTAATGTCAGCAGATAACCAAGCCGCAATTTTCAATCCAAACAGCTCCGCAACTTGTGTCGCGCTGAGTAGTACACGCAGTTCTTGCGTGCGAGCCAGCTTTGCCTGATTGGCCGTAACATAATTACCATCAACAGTGCGCAATAGCGCCTCGTCCTTCAATGCCTGCCGGACAGCATCGAACATCGGCGCGAACCGCGAGCCTTGCGGAAATTTCTCGCGGTTGAGTGGCAGGCAGCACAGAGCAGAGGCATCCAGCTTCTCCTCGTCCCGCATCCAGCGCATGGCTTCCACCAGCAGACTTGCCGTTTCCTTGACCAGATGTTGATTCCAAGGATCATTGGGGGGAATGGTTTCACGGCTGGGCGTGGTGCGATACGGCCCCTGCACGAGAAAACCAAGGTGGCTCTCAACCACGGTCGGGAAGAAAACCACCAGCAGTGAAGTGGCCAGCGGCTGGACAGACCATCGACCGGGGGCGTCCTTTACCATAATCAGCGAGAAGGCGATCTCAACCCGCCCGACCTTATTCTGTTCAGCAGAAAACACGTCGCGATGGAACACCAGCCAGTTCTGATCGACTTCGGCTTGGCCACTTTCCTGGCCAATTACGGTGATGCGCTGGACGTTCGAGCCAAGCGTTTCCGGGCTGTTGCGCAGATAGAACCCAGCTGCGCCGCCTTCGACGCTCCAACTAATTTCGTCGATATGGCGAAGGAACAAAAGAGCGCCGGGCCCCAAGTTCCGGAGCCCTACCGTGATTTCCTGTGTTGCGGTCGTGTCCACTGACCTGAGGGGCAGAATAATTTGTGTTTCGTCTGCATCACGCGCCGTGCGCTCCGCCCGTTTGGGGAACACGTAGCCCTCAATGGCGAAGTCTTCGCCGCCAGAGTGAATTTCCGGAAGGTCGGTCACTGTGTAGACGGACTTGAAGCCTAGACCGAAGCGGCCAATCGAGGACTCGTTCTTTGTACTCTCGGCAATGTCACACACGCTTCGGACATCGGCCTCTTCGAACGGCTTGCCGAAGTGGGATAGCGTAAGGCTGCCTGGGGTCAGGGCGAACGCAACCTTGCGCTGCCCGTCCCAAGCGCCGCGCCGACCGAGAGCATCCTCGGCGTTTTGCAGCAATTCGAAGATGAAGTGTGTTTGATTATCGTAAAGACCAGCAGCAAGCCCCCCGGATTTCTGAGCACCTTCGGTGCCGTAGCGCAGCCGGTTTTCCGCGCAAATTTTCTCGTAGTTCGATGCCACCGCAACTCCCTTTGTTGGTCAGTTCGCCAGCTACAGAAACGCAGCAGTCCGAATATTAATGGCAAGTAATGCCGAATTTTGTCAAAAACTTACTTAATTTTTTCATAATGCAACATAATGTGCCTTTAGCCAACATATTTTTTGAATTACCGTGAGGTGACCAAATGAGCGACCAGTCGGATGAAATCTTCACGATTGACGAGGTAGCCACATACCTGAAGGCAGGTAAACGCACGGGCTATCGCCTGGTCGCAAGTGGTCAGTTCCCGGCATCCAAGCTCGGAGGCACTTGGCGTTTCCGTCGTACCGAGCTTGATCAGTGGATTGCCGGTCGCACCGGCAAGGCAATCGATGAATACAGCTGTGGGGACGGGGAATGACGAACACAGCAGCAGCACTCCAGAGCAAGGCCAATCCGCAACAGCTCGAAGCGATTCGTGCCACCGACGGGCCGGTACTCATCATTGCTGGCCCAGGTTCTGGCAAGACCTTCACACTGGTTGAACGCATCGTCTATCTCATCACGCACAAGGCCGCCGCACCCGAGTCGCTGTTCGTCGTCACATTCACTGACAAGGCTGCGCGCGAGCTCACCACCCGTATCTCCAACCGGCTGAGCGAACTGGGCATCAAGTTCAATCTGAACGAAATGTACCTCGGGACTTTTCACTCGGTTTGTCTGCGCATCTTGGAAGACTTCCGTGAGTTCACCAGGCTCAGACGCAGCTTCACGTTGTTCGACCAATTCGACCAACAATATTTTTTGTACCAGCGTATTAAATATTTCCGTGAACTGTTCGACGCTCAACTCGTCATGGGCGACGACCAGTCGGGTCGCTGGGCGCAGTCGGAGAACCTTCTTAAGTGGCTCAACAAGGTCTGCGAGGAGGCCATCGAACCCGCCACGCTGGCGGCAGCCCCCGACGTCGAAATCCGCGCACTGGCCGCGTGCTTCGCCAAGTATCAGGAGCTGCTGCACGAGAACAACTCGCTCGACTTTTCCGGGATCCAATATGAGGCGTTGCAACTGCTGGAAAAGCGACCCGAGGTGCTGGCGCAATTGCGCGAGAAGCTGACTTACCTGATGGTCGACGAGTACCAGGACACCAACACCATTCAGGAGCGCATCCTGCTGCTGCTGGCGGGCGAGAAGCGCAATCTGTGCGTCGTTGGTGACGACGACCAAGGCTTGTACCGCTTTCGCGGGGCCACCATCCGCAACATCCTGGAGTTCCCTGCGCTGTTCGAGGAGGGCCAGTGCAAGCGCGTCACTCTCACAGTCAACTACCGCTCGCACCCTGACATCATCCGCTTCTACAACGAGTGGATGCGCGAGCAGTCGTGGGACGACGGCACGCGCGCCTTCCGCTTCGCCAAGCAGATCGTTCCGCGGGAGGACGCATTCCCCGACGTGTCAACGGCGGTGCGGCTGGCAGCAACAGACAACAAGGACGAAACTACCAACTGGCACGCCGAGGTTCTGGCCTTGCTCAACGGACTAAAAACGTCCGGCAAGCTTTCGGACTGGAATCAGGTCGCCTTCCTGTTCCGCTCGGTAAAAAACGAAAAAGTGGTTGCGCTGGCGCGCTTTCTCGAAGCCGAAGGCGTTCCCGTATTCTCGCCGCGCTCGAACATGTTCTTTGAGCGAGAAGAAATTCGCCTGGTGATCGGCGCGCTGATTTTCCTGTTCCCTCAGTTTCCCAAGATACGGGCGTGGGCCGAAGGCGTCACGCTGCCAATCTGGGACTACTACGACCAGCAATGCTTCGCGGCGTTCATCACGGAACTACGTAAACCAGCGAACAAGCCCCTGCTCGATTGGGCGCGCCCGCTGGCCAAACAGCACGCAGTGCTGACTCATAACACCGACTACGCGTTCTCCGGCTTGTTTTACCAATTGCTCCAATTTCCGCTGTTCGCGCGTTTCCTCGCCGAGGATGCCGCACAGGGTGTGGACAAGGGTCGCGCTGCACGCAACCTCGGCACCTTCTCCAAGCTGCTCACCAAGTTCGAGTACCTGCATTTCGTCAGCGTGCTCAACCCCGAATGGCTGGAAAAAAACATTCGCGACCTGTTCAATCAGTTCCTGCGGTTTCTGGTGGATGGCGGCATCGGCGAATACGAGGACGAGGCGGAGTACGCACCCAAAGGCTGCGTGTCCTTCCTCACCATTCACCAGTCCAAGGGACTGGAATTCCCGATCGTCGTCTGCGGCTCGCTGGAGGCGGTGCCGCGCAAGCAATACACCGATCTGGATGTACTGCTGGAAGATGGCGGCTACCTCTCGAAGGGACGCTTCGAGCCACTTAAGCTTATCAAGAACTTCGACTTCTGGCGGCTGTTCTACACCGCCTTCTCGCGCGCGCAGAACCTGTTGGTGCTGGCGGCACAAGAAAAGCAAGGGCCAGGGAGATCGCCGTCCAAATACTTCGATCGACTGTTCCACGCACTGCCAAGCTGGCGCGACGTTGACCTCGCGGCCCTCAGTTACGAGGCGGTCAAGCAGATCAACCTCAAGCGCGAATACTCGTTCACGTCGCACATCACCGTGTTCGAAAACTGCGCCGAACAGTACCGATTTTTCAAAGAACTGGAGTTCGTTGCGATCCGCGAAAGCCCGATGTTGTTCGGCACGCTGGTGCATCAAACCATCGAAGACATTCACAAGACGGTGCTGCGTGGCGAGGAGGCCACTCTTACTCGGGATGGTATCGAGGCTTGGTTTTCAGCCAATTACGCCCTGCTCTCGAAGAAGGAACGCGTGTACCTCGCGCACAGCTCGCAGCAGGCGGCGCTGCTGCACGTAATGCGCTATTACGAGCGTGAAAACGGCAATTGGGATCGCATCAAAGAAGCCGAGGTCGAGATTTCGCTCGTCAAGGATCAGTACATCCTCAAGGGCAGCGTTGACCTCATTCGGGGCGAACTCGGCACGGTCGAAATCATCGATTTTAAGTCGGAAAAGAAGCCTGACATGGAGAAGGATCACAGCCGAATCCGACAATACCAGCGTCAGTTGGAGGTGTACGCCCATCTGGTTGAGGAGCGCACCGGCCAGAAGGTCAGCCGGATGCACCTGTACTACACCGGCGAGGATGGCGGAAACCCCTACGTGTCCTTCACCAAAGACAACCGTGCTATCGGCAAAACCATCGCGCAGTTCGATGACATCGTGACGCGCATTGAACGGCAAGACTATCAGATCGCCGCACGACCGGCCAAGCTTTGCCAGAACTGCGACATGCGCCCCTATTGCGACAACAAGAATTGGAAATTCAGGGAAAACGACAAATGACGACAACCAGTAAACCCGAGCAAGAAAGCCTGCAATTGGCCATGCCGGACGGCGGCACGACCAACGTCGAGAAGTACGCGTTCGAGCCAATCAAGGGCTACCCGATGCTGAACTGGCGCGGCAAGCGTCCGTTCAGCTCGACGCAGTATTACCCTGCGCAATTGAAGGAAGTCCACGGTGAAGAAGTGGATGGATGGCGCAACAAGATCTTCTGGGGCGACAACCTTCAGGTGATGAGTCATCTGCTCAAGAACTTCAGGGGTAAAGTTGATCTGATCTACATCGACCCACCATTTGATTCGAAGGCAGATTACAAGAGGCGCATCAGGCTCAAAAGCGGTTTGGCTGAAGGTGACCAGAGTTCCTTCGAAGAAAAACAGTACGGAGACATCTGGAGCAACGATGAATACCTCCAGTTCTTATACGAGCGACTTGTACTGCTGCGCGAACTCTTGGCGGTCAGAGGTTCAATTTACGTCCACTGCGATGCTAACCGTGGACACTACATCAAGTGCCTCATGGATGAAGTCTTTGGCGTCGGTAATTTTCGAAATGAAATTATTTGGAAACGCACGAGTGCGCGCGCTGATTCGAGCACATATAACCATGTTCATGACACGATCTTCTTCTATTCAAGGTCAGAATCATTCACATGGAAAAAGCAATTTACTGAACATAGCGAAAATTATCTAAATAGCAAATATAACAACATCGACAAGCATGGCCGTCGATATATGCTGGACAACATGACGAGTCCCAACCCTAGACCAAACATGACATATGTCTGGAAGGGGTTCCATCCACCTGCGAATGGGTGGCGATACAGCGTCGAGAAGATGACCGAGCTGGATATACAAGGTCGTATTTGGTACCCAGACGACATAACTAAGCGGCCACGGTTCATTCGTTATTTGGACGAATCCGATGGTCGCCCACTTGATTCAGTGTGGATGGATATTTTCCCAGTTAACTCGCAAGCCAGTGACCGCCTCGATTACCCAACTCAGAAGCCTGTTGAGTTACTTGAAAGAATCATCAAAGCGTCCTCGAATGAGGGAGATCTGGTCTTTGACTGTTTCATGGGCTCAGGCACAACACAAGATTCCGCGATGCGTCTCGGTCGGCGTTTTGTTGGTGCAGACATCAATCTGGGGGCGATCCAGACAACGGCAAAGCGGCTGATCGGCATCGCTGACGATCTGCGCAAGAAAAGCCTTGACGGTGAAGTCAAGCACTTCATTGGCTTTGAGCTTCACAACGTCAATCATTACGACGTCTTCCGCAACCCCATCCAGGCCAAGGAACTGCTGATCGAGGCACTGGAGGTGCAGAAGCTGGAATTCAGCACGGTGTTCGATGGTGAGAAGGACGGACGCATGGTCAAGATCATGCCCGTCAACCGAATTTCAACACGCGCCGACCTGAACGAGCTGATCGCGGGCTTCGACTACAAGGCATGGGAGCGCAAGCAAAACGAAAATCCGAACCGCACGGTAGAGAAAATCTCGCTCGTCTGCATGGGCCATGAACCCGACTTGGCCGCCCAGCTGGAACTGGCCGCTAAGCCCTTCAAGATCGACGTGGAGGTGGTGGATATCCTGCGCGACAAAGCGAATCTGGAATTCAAGCGCGACTCCGAGGCGAAGGTTGCCATCAAGAAAGGGGAGCTGGTCATCGCCAAGTTTTACCCGATGAACCTGCTGCAGAAGCTCTCGATCCAGAAGGAATCAGTCGAGGACTGGAAGGAACTGGTCGAGAGCGTGCTGATCGACTGGAACTACGACGGTGCGGTGTTGCAACCGGCTGTGGTGGACATTCCAGGCAAGAACGATCTGGTCAAGGGCGTGTACAAGGTGCCGGCCGACGCGGGCACCATACGGGTGAAGATCACCGACCTGCTCTCGGAATCATGGGAAGGAAGCGTCAGCAATGGCAACTAAACGCACAGCGACCAAGGCCAGCCCGTCAGGCGCGTCGCTCGATTTCGCCTTCTTCCACTTTCTGTGGCGGTTCTATCAGGACAACCGGGGCGCGATCCGGCAAAACTACAAGGAGCTGACTCGCAAGTTCCTCGACTTCAACAACCCTGAGAAGAATCCCAAGGCATTCCTGCGCCAGCCGCAGTTCGAAGCACTTGAGACCTACGTCTTTCTCAAAGAGTTTCTCGCCAACGCCAAGGTCGAGGAAATCTTCAAGGCGTGGTATGAGCGCAACGGCAAGTTTGAGGGTCGCAAATTCGGATCGTTCCTTGGCAACGCCGGGCAGGAAATGTTCGAGTTCGGCGAAAGCGATGAGCTTGAACTGAGCTCCTACAAGGCACTGTTCGACAGAATCAGCAAGAACTCTCGTATCTACCCGAACTACATCTTCGCGCTGACGATGGGCACCGGCAAAACGATTCTCATGGCGACCTGCATCTTCTACGAGTTCCTGCTTGGCAACAAGTTCGAGAAGGACGCACGCTACTGCCACAACGCACTAGTGTTCGCGCCGGACAAGACAGTGCTGCATTCACTGAAGGAGATCGAGTCATTCGACCTTACCCGCGTGGTGCCGCCGGAGTACGTCAACTTCCTGACCACGCACCTGCGCTTTCATTACCTCGAAGAAGCAGGCACGTCGCTCGATACGCTGGATCGCTCGCGCTTCAACATCATCGTCTCCAATACGCAGAAGATCATCCTCAAGCGCAAGCATAAGAAAAATTCCGTGGACAAGCTATTCGGCGCTACTGGCGAGACACTCTCGGCCACCGGCGTATACGCCGACGCCGCCGACCTCTATAACTTCGACCAGCCCGAAGAGGAAGCTGAGCTCACCACCAACCAGCGCTTCGAGAAGCTGCGCCGCCTGGAGCAGCTAGGCATCTACGTGGACGAGGCGCACCACGCCTTCGGCAAGGCGCTGGCCAAGGATATGGGCGTCGGTGTGAAGGAAACCGACACCAGCCTGCGCACCACCATCGACGTTCTCGCGGCCAGCCTTAACGCATCAGGCACCCGCGTTGTGGCCTGCTACAACTATACCGGCACGCCCTACGTCGGACGCGAAGTACTGCCCGAGGTTGTGTACGCCTACGGACTGAAAGAGGCCATAGAAAAGGCTTATCTCAAGAAGGTCGTCTTGCACGGCTACGGCAACACCCGCACCGACGAATTCGTGGACATCGCCATCGAGAATTTCCTGAAGGAATGTGGTGAACTGCGACCGGAGGGCCTGTTGCCAAAGTTGGCTTTCTTTGCCGCCACCATTGACGAGTTGACTGACGAGCTGAGACCAGCGGTCGAGCGCGCGCTGCGTAAGCATGGAATTCCGACATCGCGCATCCTCGTCAATGTGGGAGACGAAAAGCTGACCACCAACGATGACGTCCGGGAGTTCAACCGGCTCGACACCGAAGGCTCGGAGAAGCAATTCATCCTGCTGGTCAACAAGGGGCGCGAAGGCTGGAATTGCCGCTCACTGTTCGGCGTGGGCCTATTCCGCGCGCCGAAGTCAAAGGTGTTCGTGTTGCAAGCAACGATGCGCTGTCTGCGCGCCATCGGCGAAGCTCAGCATACCGGTCATGTCTTCCTTTCCGACGACAACTTGAACACTCTGAACGACGAGCTGCAGCAGAACTTTCGCATCAGCGTTGACGATTTGCAAAAGACGGGCAGTGACAAAGAGCGGGTGCAAATCCGCGCCGTCGAGCCTGCGGTCAAGATCAAGCTGGTGCGTGTACGGAAGCAGTACCAGATGCGCGAAAAGCAACCCGTCCCTGGTCAGCAGCTGGTGCCGGAGCGTGCTGATCGATTAGCTTGGAACACGCTCATCGAAAAGTACCGGCTGATCGAGACACAACAGGAAGGATTGGTTGCTGCCGGATCATTTCACGCGTCGGGTAGTCGCACCGTCGACCTGACAGCGCGCCGCGAAAAACGGGCGTTCTCGTCAATGACGCTGGTGGCGGAAATGTCACGCTATCTCAATCTCAGTCCCCTTGACCTCGAGGAGCTGCTGGACGCGACAAAGGATGGCGTCGGCGAACTTGTGGCCATGACCAACGAGTTTAATGAACTGCTCTATGACGAAATCATCCCGCGCCTGTTCCGTCAGCTCTACGACCTCGACGAGTCGCAGGAAACTGAAGAGCATGAGGTTGATCTCATCAAGCTCCCGCCGAACGGATACTACGAGGTGACGGCGGCCAAGGATAAGATCGTCCGGATGAGCGACATACAGATCAAGGACGAGGAGCGCGCTAAGAGTTTCCACCTCGATACCTACTGCTTCGATTCCGGATCGGAAAGGTGGCTGTTCTGGGATCTGCTGCGCGAGCAGCGCGTGAAAAAAATTTACTTCACCGGGATGCTGACCCACGGCCAATCCGACTTCTTCATCCAGTACATCGACCCGGACTCGCGAACGGTTCGAAGCTACTACCCCGATTTCCTGTTCCTGCGCCAGGAGCCAGATGGTACTGAGAAGTATGTGATCGTCGAGGTTAAGGCCGACAACCAAATCGACGATGCGGTTGTCCAGGCCAAAAAGGACTCTGCACAGCAGATCGCTGTAGCGAGCGGAATGGAGTATCTGCTCATGAAATCGACGGACGCAGACAACAGACATTACCGCATGCTGATGTGAATGAGGCGGGGAAACAGCGGATCAGATGCTGCTTCCCCATCGGGTCAATATTCAATCAGCGCCAACAGACTGCAACTATATTTCCCGCGGTTTCCTCCTTCGCAGACTGTCCAACGCCGGCCGGCGCGCATTCGCGCATCAATTCAAGCCTGTGGCAACGGCCGGCATCGGTAAGCATCCAGCCCAGCCACCTTGCAATTGAGGTGGCTACTTGCCAGGCTTTGCAAATGGCAGCAACGAATCGATCTGGCTGTTGGGACAGGTCGGCAATTTTTCCAGGGTTTCAGTCAGCCAGCG
>Ga0326735_1000239_pt1 | contig 12927 bp, 9 predicted proteins | sample 37_GP2_1092_FD_207945 | JGI IMG/M metagenome (GOLD analysis project Ga0326735, IMG submission 207945) | Glacier ice microbial communities from Ngari, Tibet, China - 37_GP2_109.2 | ecosystem: Environmental > Aquatic > Freshwater > Ice > Glacier | place: China: Ngari, Tibet | collected 2018-07-31
CTATCACATTTGAGTATTTTGCATTTGAACAAGATTCACCATGTTTTTTCTAAAACATTCATTGTATAGATTTGAACAAAGCTCCATGTTTGTTTAGGTTATTTCTTGATAGCTTCGATTACCGAGGATAAAGTTATTAAATCGCAGAAAAGCTATCCAATGTATGGACATTTCTAAATTCATTTTCATTCTTTTTCTTTCGCTACTTAGCGCCATTAGTGTAAATGCCCAAAAAGCGACAAATCCTATTTTGTTTGTTGATGCACCTGATGTTTCGATGATTAGGGTTGGAAAAGTATACTATATGGCCAGCACAACCATGCACATGAACCCGGGTTTGCCCATAATGAAATCTATCGATCTTGTAAATTGGAAAATTGTAAGTTATGCTTATGATACCCTAGGAAATGCTGACGAATTAACTTTAGCAAACGGTAAAACAGATTATGGGAGAGGCTCTTGGGCTAGTAGTCTACGGTATCATAAAGGGGTTTATTACGCCAGTACATTTTCTGCAACAACAAGACAAACCTATGTTTTTAGTACTAACGATATCGAAAAAGGGCCATGGAAACGGATAGCGTTTAAACCATCGTTACATGATCATTCTTTATTTTTTGAAGATGATGGTAGGGTTTATATGATTTACGGATCGGGAAAAATTACCCTTGTTGAATTAAATGAAGATTTATCTGGAATTAAAAAAGATTCGAAACCTAAAATCATTATCGAAAATGCAAGTCTCCCAGCTGGTACTGCTACTGGATTACCGGCAGAGGGTTCTCAATTGTTTAAGATAGATGGTAAATATTACATCTTTAATATTACTTGGCCGAAAAATGGAATGCGAACAGTTTTGGTACATCGATCAGATAATCTTTTAGGCCCGTACGAAGGTAAAATTGCACTTCAAGATATGGGTGTAGCACAGGGAGGGCTCATCAGTACGCCAGAAGGGAAATGGTTCTCTTATCTTTTTAGAGATTTTGGCTCTGTAGGTCGTATCCCTTATTTAGTTCCGGTTAATTGGGAGGCAGGTTGGCCTATATTAGGTGTTAATGGTAAGGTTCCGGAAACGCTTGAACTTCCTGCTAGAAAAGGATTAACTCCTGGGATTGTAGCTTCAGATGAATTTAATCGTAGAAAAGGAGAACCCATGCTTCCGTTGGTTTGGCAATGGAACCACAATCCTGATCATGCATATTGGTCAGTCAACAAACGTCCTGGTTTTTTACGCCTTACCACATCCAGATTAGATACAAGTGTTCTCAATGCAAAAAACACCTTAACCCAACGAACCATAGGTCCGGTTTCTTCTGCATCAGTTTCAATAGATCTATCTAATATGAAAGCTGGTGATCATGCCGGATTAATACTGTTGCAACGCAAATTTGGTTGGGTAGGAGTGAAAAACATCGGTATTAAAAAGGTAATGATAACAGAAAGTGCTCAAAATGGTTTGATTGAAGGAGAGCAAATACCATATAATCAGCAAATTATATTCTTAAAGGCGCAATGTGATTTTAAAAATAGAGCAGATAAAGGCTATTTTTTCTATAGTTTCGATGGTAAAATTTGGAAACCTATAGGCCAGCCATTACAAATGTTATACACACTTCCTCATTTTATGGGCTACCGGTATGGGATTTTCAATTACGCTACTCAAAACATAGGAGGATTTGTAGATGTCGACTATTTTAGAATTGAAGCAAAATAATATCCTACTGTTATCAAATTTAGGTTAAATCAGCTATGAAAATTACTCAAAAGTATTTGCTCTCGTTATTCATCTGCACATTTAGTTTAAGTTTTTTTTTCTTATGCCCAAAAAAGCATTAACACCTCATTTGTAGTAAACCATTCGAGATACAAACTGATTTACGATAAACCAAGTGCAAATTGGAACGAAGCACTCCCCATTGGAAATGGTTTTTTAGGAGCAATGGTTTTTGGCCGGATAGAAAAGGAAAGACTACAACTTAACGAAAGTAAAATTTGAGGCGGAGGGCCTAACAACAACATAGACACAGTTGCAAAGCATGCTATTGAAGAAGTTTGTAGCCTTTTAAATCAAAAAAAATATGTTGAGGCACAGAATGTAGCCAATAAAAAATTGGGTCCGAAAGGGAATAGTGGTATGCCATATTAGTCAGCGGGGAACTTTTATATCGATTTTGTAGGTCATGAGCAGGCAAGCGATTACCGAAGAGACTTGGATATTGAAAATGCAATAGCAACAGTGAGTTATACCGTTAATGGCACCAGATTTAAAAGAGAATACTTCACATCTTTTACTTTGGTTGTACTTCTGGGATTGCAGAAATGCTGATGCAAAGCCATGAATGGGCTATTTATCTGTTACCTGTATTGTCCGATGCTTGGCCAAGTGGCAGCGTGGATGGGCTTGTTGCTAGAGGAAGATTTAAAGTTGAAATGGAATGGAAAGATAAAAAAATCACCAAATTGGTAATTCATTCTGAAATAGGTGGAGATTGTAGAATTCGATTGAACCAACAAGTTCAAAATAAAAAGCTGAAGATCGCCAGTGGCGAAAATAGAAATGAACTTAATTATTTTGCTAGTATCAAAGAACCGATAACAAGTGCAACTGCACCTGAATTGGATGCTTACATCCCAGAAAACTGGATGTACGACTTTAAAACAGCTCCTGGAAAAACATATACGATTATAGACAAAAAAGAAAACTAAATATACAATGATGAAAAAATCACTAAGCCTTTTAACCATCTTATTGCTGTGCATTGGCATAGCTAGTGCTCAAACCGGGCAAGCACCTGCTGGATTTGACGAGTTGAGTCCCAATATTGCCCATGGTAAATTGGATACCATTACTTACGACTCGAAAACTGTTGGCGTAAAACGACATGCGGTTGTTTATCTTCCGCCAAATTATAACAAACAAAAGAAATATCCTGTACTTTATCTTTTACATGGTATAGGTGGAGATGAATTCGAATGGCTTAATCAAGGAAGGCCAGAGCGAATACTTGATAATTTATATGCACAAAAGAAAGTAAAGGATATGATAATGGTTTTACCAAATGGAAGAGCGATGGAAAACGATCGTGCTACAGGAGATATTATGGCTAAAGATAAAGTTACTGCTTTTGCAAATTTTGAAGGTGATCTATTAAATGACCTTATTCCGTTTATCGAAAAGCAATACCTTGTGATCAGTAACAGAGAGAACCGAGCACTTGCTGGATTATCTATGGGCGGTGGACAATCGTTAAATTTTGGATTGGGTAATTTAGGCACATTTGCATGGGTTGGCGGGTTTTCATCGGCCCCTAATACTAAAATGCCAGAGCAGTTACTGCCTAATCCGACTGTTGCAAAAGATCAACTTAAGTTATTGTGGATTTCTTGTGGTGATGAAGACCGCTTGCTCGGGATTAGTGAGCGTACTAGAGATTATATGATTGAAAACAAAGTTCCACATATTTTCTATAAAGAACCAGGTAAACACGATTTTAAGGTTTGGAAAAATGATTTATATCTTTTTGCTCAGCTTTTATTTGTGAACAAATAGTCTTACTTTTTTGATCGCCTTAGTAAATCCATCCATGCAAATTTAACATCGAATATAATTTTGCATGGATAGTTTTTGAGTAAATACTTTTTTATTTTACAGAGACGCCTGCTGTAGTTAGAATGATTTTTTGAATAGTTCCATCTTCATTGTAATGCATTTCGTCAATACATATAGATCTTCTATAACTTCCGCCAGTTGGCAAGGCACCGTTATGGTAAAAGAAATAACTTTTACCTTTGTAATCTAACACCGCAGGATGAGTTGTAAAACTGTTCGGTACATTCTCTTGTATAATACCTTGATAATTCCAAGGTCCAGCGGCGTTCTTGGCAGTGCAATATTCAATCATTTCTGGCTTGGTGCCTTTACTTGCATAAAGTAAATAATAGAGCCCCTTTCTTTTATAAACCCAAGGCCCTTCAATATAATTCTTTGGTATAAAAGTGGTAATTTCACCATCTAATTCTGTCATGTTGCTTTTAAGCCTAACCCATTTACAACTCCCATTTCCCCAAAACATATAGGTTTGGCCGTCATCATCAATCATTACAGTTGGGTCAATATCGTCCCAAGCATGTTTCAAATCTGTAGTCATTTCATTTACCACTAACGCTTTTCCAATGGCATCTTTATACGGCCCGGTTGGATGATCAGCAACTGCCACACCTATAGCAGCACCACCATTACTAGCTCCATCTTTTTTATGAAAGGTGGATACAAACCAGTAAAATTTGCCATTGCGTTCAATACATTGTGCGGCATAAGCATCGCCCTGGGCCCAAGAGAAGGTTTGAGGTGATAGAACAGCGCCATAACTTTTCCAGTTTACCAAATCCGTTGAGGAAAAAACATGCCAATCGGGCATTTTGTAATTAGTTGCCGAAACCGAGGCGGTATCATGCCCACTAAAGAGAAAAACGGTATCTCGGTAAACAATTGGAGCTGGATCCGCAGTAAATATATGTTTGATAATCGGGTTTTGAGCCCTCGCAAAAAAGCTGCTGGCCAGAAACAATAATGCAGTTAAAACATTTTTATTCATCATCTTTTTTAGGGATAGTTGGAAACTGTTTAATTTCAAGAAAATATATTCATATTAAGTGGTCATTCTATGCGTAGTAGGAGGGTTCAAATCAAGGTCTTCGATTACACTCAAACTGACTGTAATATTTAAAACCATTTTTAAACAGTTTCTTAATCTGAACTTATTTAGCGAATAAATAAACTCAAGTGAATTAATTTATAGTCTCAGATTGATCCAATGAGTTTTAATGGCTAATAATTATTTAGTCATCGGTTCGATCATTTGTATCGTTCCATCTGCATTATGTTTCAGCTCAGTTACCTTAACGTTTCTAAGGTGTGTTTTTCCAGATAATTCGGTATCGTGATAAAAAATATACCATTTGCCTTTTATCTCTAAAATTGAATGATGGGTTGTCCATCCCTGTACTGGATTCATAAAAGTACCTTGGTAGGTAAATGTTCCAAAAGGTTTATCGCCAATGGCATAAGCCAAGTAATGTGTATCGCCAGTTGAATAGGTAAAGTAGTATTTTCCATTGTATTTATGCATCCATGCACCTTCGAAAAATCGTTTATCGTTGTCTTTCGTTAACAATGGTTTTCCTTGCTTATCAATAACCTGAACATCTTTAACTTCTCCGTCAAAAGATAACATATCACTGCTCATTTTAACTACTTTAGCACTTAAGGCAGGTTCGTTTTCTTTTTGCGAATCTGTTTTAGAACCACCTGCATCATATTTACCATCCTTCCAACGTTGTAACTGTCCGCCCCAAATACCGCCAAAATACATATAAGTGCTGCCATCGGTATCGGTAAACATAGCTGGATCTATACTAAAACTGCCTTTAATTGGTTCTGATATGGCTTTAAATGGCCCTATAGGGTTTTTAGAGGTGGCTACACCTATTCTAAACACATCTGATTTATCTTTTACCGGAAAATAAAGATAATAGGTATTGTTTTTATAGGCTACATCAGGCGCCCAAAGTTGTCTGCCCGCCCACGGTATGTCTTTTACACTTAGGGCAACATCATGCTTGGTAACTTTACCTCCTATGCTATCCATACTCAAGATGTGATAATCTCTCATGTCAAAATGATCGCCGTTGTCGTTTTCAGCTGTGCCAGTTTCAACATCATGCGATGGATAGATATAAATTTTACCATTAAATACATGTGCAGAAGGGTCTGCGGTGTAGATATCTGATATTAATGGTGCCGAAAGGTATTTAGATTTTTTGGTAGTATCAGCATTTGTTTCAGCTGTTTTCTGACCCGATTGCTGACAGGAGCTGGCTATGCCCAAGCTCATGATTGATGTGAATAACGTTAACTTTTTAATTTCCTTGATCATGTTGTTAATATTTGGTTAAAGATTATTTTGTTGTACTTATCGCACTTTCAGGCGGGCCTAAAAAACTAGGTTTTAATCCACCCAAATCAAGTACTAGTTTTTGTAGTACTACGCCAGGGTTAATCATCCAATATTTGATGGTATGTTTTCCAGCTTTATCAAAAGAAAGAGGAGTTTTAAAGATTTTTATGCCGTTGGCTACAGATTGTCCCGAAGCACCTTCAGATGCATAATTACTGCTAATGTTTACCATTATCGGTGCTTCGTTGTTGATAGACACTGCAAACTTTAATCCATTCTTACCTGTAAAATCAATAGTAGGCGAAACAAAAGTGTTTAAGGTGAAATTTCCCGCTTCGGTTAGGTAAATGTCATATGCTAAATGGGGCGAACTTTCGCTGGGTTGTTGTAAGGCCGACGTTACGGGTGTAGGCATTACGCCACCTTTGGTTTTGCCATAGTTGGGTATGGTTTTCCAAAAGATTGGCCTGTTATTTATTGCGCTACTAAAACTTGGGGCTTCCATAGATAGGTAACCGTTATTGGACAAGAATAGGTTAGGTGCTAAGTCTGCATATGTAATATTTTCGGTTTTAATGGCAAAGTTTAGGTAACTGCCATCACTGGCAGTTACCGTTATTTCGCTGGTTTTATTTCCTTTAGGTGCTTTTGCCCAGTCTATACTAACTTCAATTTTTTGATCGTGGGTTAGCTCGCCTTTTTTATGACTCAAAATGATAAAATCAGGAGCTTTAATACTGTACTTAATTTCACCAACACCAGTTTTAAAGATTTCGAAATAATGTGAGGTACGATTTAACGACGAAAAACTTGGTAGGACCTGAGTTGCCTTAACTTTGCCAGTAAAATGTGCTTCATCACCTTCAAACATCAAACCTAAAGCGGTAGTTTCATTGGTAATTTTTGCGGTTTTGGGAATGATATTTTGATCTGGCTGTTGCCAAGATGTGTAGCCGATATGTGTTTGGTCCATCATGTGATCCCATTTTCCGCCAGCCATTGTTTTGTTATAATAGGTTGTGATTTCTGCATCTCTTTTGAAAAGCGAATCTACTTGAGCTGCATAATGGTTTGCTGATAAGCGACCTTGCTTGGCATAAAGTTGATTTTTGGCAACTGCCAGATACATTTCGTATAGGTTAGCTACAGCTTCTATTGGATGAAACACTAATTGGTAATAAGCATCTTTTTGGTTAGCATTAAGCTGAAGATAAACTGCATTGGCTTGTTGTTTAAGTTTTATAAAGTCTGCAGTAACCTTATCAAATTCATTATAATTCACTAAACTATAGGTATTGGCGTTTAGTAGCTCTGGTTTTATCCGCCCTGCGTATTTTAAATAATTATCTACAAAGCCTGCAATTACTGTAGCATATGCTGTGCCGAACTGCTTGCCCGCCCATTTTTGGGTATAGGCCAATAGTTTTTCTGCCGGAATGGCGTCTGGAGCCCAAGCATAATCTAAGAAGAATTCGATAGGAAACTCCATTGGTTTCAGGTCACCAACATTTACAATCCAAATCTGATTGGCATCATGTTGGTAAGCTAATTGCATTTGCTCCCAAATTTTTTGGATGGGATTGGTATTTACCCATTTATAATTTCTCGGCCCTCCAACATAGTCGAAGTGATAATATATGCCATAACCACCTTTCCTAGGTGTTTCTCCCAGTTTTGGCAGTTTCCTAATATTGCCCCAATTGTCGTCACATAAAAGTAGTGTTACATCATCTGGCACACGCATCCCTTTGTCATAATAGTCTTGTACTTCTTTGTAAAGAGCCCATAATTGGGGCGTTTCGGAAGCAGGTTTTTGAGTTACCTTCTCAATAATCTTTCGTTGATCTTTTACAATTTTTTCAAGTAGGGCAGTGGCTGTTCCGGTAGACATGGGTTCATCACCATCACCACGCATCCCAATGGTAATCAGTTGTTCCTTATCTGCAACACGTTGCAAACCTGTTTCCCAAAATTTACCTAACTCTTCAGCGTTTTGTTCGTAGTTCCATTTACCGCCTTTGTATCTTCTCCATTCATCGTGAGCTCGCGTTAAAGGTTCGTGATGTGATGTGCCGATAACCACGCCACATTCATCAGCCAATATTGGATTTAATTTATCGTCATCGTTAAATGCATTGCCCCACATGGCTGGCCACAGGTAATTTCCTTTTAAACGAAGAATTAATTCGAAAACCTTTTCGTAAAACTTACTGTTAAAACCACCAAATTCTTTTTTGCTCCATCCTGATAAAGCTGGTGCTTCATCATTCAAAAATATGCCCCTGTATTTTACTGCCGGAGATGAAATCACATTGCGACCAGAAACTATAAAAATTGAACTACTTTTTTTAACAGGAACATCCGCCCAATAATACCATGGAGATACCCCGATTTGGTAAGAGAGTTCGTAAATTCCGTAGATGGTACCTCGTTTATCGCTGCCTACAATAACCAATGCCGAATCGACACCTCTAACAGGGTTTTTTATCACTTGTATTAAGGTTGCTTCCCACTTTCCGGCAATATCACCAACTGAGATTTTGCCATTTAAGATCATATCGTCAATGATTTTACTTTTACCAATGGTACCGATGATGATAGGCATTCCCTCGGCTTTATCAGTTAAAAATAAAGGCTCAATTCCACTCACCTTTTTTATGTCACTTTGAAGATTTTTAGCTGCACGGATGGTTCCGGGCCAATCGTTGTCGCTTATTAAAATTGATGCAACTTTACCATTGTTAATCAGTGCAAAACTTCCGGGTATATAGGTGTTAGCTGTGATCGGATCAAGACCAGCAGCTTTTATAGCCATGCTGGTCATTAGAATTAAAACAATTAGAAATAGTTTCTTCATTTATTTTTTAAAATTAATGACTTCCCAATAGGCTTTTTTTGGTTTTAACTGAGTGTCGAAAAGTAAAGGATAATTTTTGCGGCCCTCAACAGGGTAGGAGTCTAACCATGTACGTCGGTCTGAAATGTTCCAAAAAGTTACATTGGTAATTACATTCTTATATCTTCTAAAAACATCAAATACCATTTTATATTTTGCAATTTGTTGAGCCTCCAGTTCATTCGTAAATTCGTCAGATTCGCCTGGTCGTTTTGTCCTTTTATTTTTCTCCCATGGATAAATTGAAATATCTAGCTCAGTAAACTGGATTTTTAAACCGAGTGAAGAATACTTTTCAATCGCTGTTACCAATTCTTGTTCTGTAGGCTCTTGTAGCGACCAATGGGCTTGCAAACCAACGCCATCTATTGGCACGCCTTTATCTTTCAGGCTTTTAAGGAGTTTGTATAGTCTTTCTCTTTTTTCTGGTCTTTCGGTATTGTAATCGTTGTAATAAAGCTTTGCACTAGGGTCTGCAGCGTGTGCATATTCAAATGCTTTGATGATAAAATCTTCTCCACAGATTTGATACCACTTAGAATTTCTAAGGTATTTTGTAAAATCATCATCCACTGCCTCATTCACTACATCCCAAGCATATATTTTACCTTTATACCTGCCAACAATTGTATCTATATGTGTTTTCAATCGTTGTAGCAAAACTTCTTTGCTAACTTCTTTACCATCTTTGCCTACAAAAAACCAAGATGGAGCTTGTTCATGCCAACAAAGGTTATGACCACGTATACCGATGTTATTTTTTACACCGAAATTTACAATTGAATCGGCATTTGCCCAGTTAAATTTTCCTTCAACTGGTTGCATCATCTCCATTTTCATGTCGTTTTCTGCAGTAATACTATTGTAGTGTTTTTTTATTAGTGATGATTCTTTGCCGCTGAGGTTTCTTTTAGCAACAGCAACACCAACCGAGAAATAGTTTTTGTAAAAATCTTTCAATCCACGAGGGTCGCTTTCGTAATTGGCGATCGATTGTTTGGTTTTGCAAGAAACTAAGCTGATCATTAAGAACAGCAGTGTGATGTAGCTTATAATTTTGGCTTCTTTGTTCATTTTTTTAGGGATTTGTATAAAATCTGTAAAGTTTGCAAATGCGATTGACAACCTTGCATGGCTAAAATATTCTGTACTTAAAAAGTGGATTTTTAGACTTATTCTACTTTTTGCTTTACACCTAAGAGCGTAAGCATTTTTTCGCCATAACGTTTACCTAGCATTCGGTATCCTTCGGCAGAAAAATGTAGGTTGTCTGGCCCATCTGGGCAGCCAGCCGAAGAAATTACATGAGCAGTTGGGATGGTTTCTAGTAAGGTAGCTATGATAGTATTCATACCGGCACAAACTCCGCCTTGGTCGGCATTTACCACTTCGCCGGCTAGCAAAGGAGTAGATTTGGCCGATAAATTAAGGTCTGCCAACAAATTCTCATATACACGTTTAACCTTTGTTGGCCAAGTTTTATCGCCAGTATTCGATTCACCTTGATGCATTAAAATACCTTTGATTACACCACTTTGTTGTGCAATTTTGGCCATTTCAACTAAACGACCATAAGGATTGCCTTCATATTCGGCAAGCATGCTTTTCATCCAGTCGGGTGCAGTAGCCGTGTACGATTGATAGTTGTCTTTATCGAAAAGTTCTATTTTACACCCACCTACTGCGACATTTATTACACCAATTTTTATGTTTGCTGGTAAATTTGCAACTAGTGTACGGCCAAAATAATCTACCGGACCGAGGCCGGTTTTACAACGTGTAAGTGGCGGTACTGCTGTGTACCAATTACCTTTTGTACGGTTAAGGTCAGTGCAATTAACGGCTTCCAAAACACGAAACCTATGATCAATAGCTGTGGTATCTTGCGCTTCAAACTTAGCAGAACCTTCCATGTTCGACTGTCCGAAGGCAAGGAATATATAAAAATTTGGATCTTGTGAAAATGACGGTAAACTTGTCAATAGCAATGCTGTACAAATTAAAAAAGCTCGTAGTTTAATCATGGTTGTTCTGTTTTTATTTGGTTTACTTGGCGGTAAGTGTCCACCAGTCTATTTTAAGTGAATTTGTTCCTGTGCCTTTTACTACAAGAAAAAGATCTTGCTTTCCAGCAACTTCATCTATCTTACAGCTTAAGAATTTCCAATCTTGGTTATTCTTGGCAGCAGCGGTATTTAAGGCGCCAATTAGTTTGCCGGTTTCACTACCTAATCGCAGCTCGACGGTACTATCATTGCCTATTACGTTGGCAGTAAATTTCTCTGCACCCTTCGATCTAAAGTCTAGACCATTAATTTTAATCCAATCTCCATCTTTCAAACTGGTTACGTTCATATCGTCTTTGCTGCAAACTTCAGTTTCTACACCTTTTTGCGATGGCATTGTTTCGGCCTCTACTCTTGTGTAAGGATTTAAACCCCCAACTTGTGCAACATCATTATAGGTATAAATAACTTGCTCTATTGTGCCATCATCATCAATAAAAGTCATCGGGTCAAACAGCCACATATTTTCTCCAGGTAGTGCGTCTGGTGTTTCTGTGCTAATTAGTCCTTTACCAATTGGATCTTTAAAGGGGGCTATTGGATTGCCTGAAGTAACTAAACCGATTCCTAAATCGCCATTGCCAAAATACAGAAATATTTTAGCGTTGCGAGAAATTACAGCCGGCGCCCAAGTTCGCTTAGCCCATGAAGCATCTCTCGGAACTTCAAAAACTGCTCCGTGATTTATCCAATTTTTCATGTCGCTACTCGAAACGCATACAATCGATGTGATATAGCCACTTTTTTTATCTATGGTATAGTCGTCGTCATTTGATGCATATAAATAAACACGACCGTTGTGAACAAGTGAGGCAGGATCGGCAAGATGGCTGCGGTAGCCTACAATTATCTCATCGGCTAAAATTGGGTTTACATTGCCGAATAAAAATGCCATTAAAAAGATGGCAAAAATATATCTGATGGTCATAATTAGAATTTAATAACTTCGTAATAGGCCTTTTTCGGTTTTAGCTCTCTATCGAAAAGTAGTGGGAAATTTTTTCGGCCCCTTCCATCTAACCAAGTATATTTATCAGAAAGGTTCCAGAAAGTTACTCCAGTGATATGCTTTTTATGCTTTCTAAACACTTCAAAAATCATTTTATATTTTTCGAGTTGCTTTTGCTCCATTTCTGGTGTAAATACAGCTTGTTCTTTTGCTTTTTCTCCGGCGATAAGCTGGCCTCCCTGTCTGCCCGCATATACAGAAATGTCTAACTCTGTAAACTGAATCTGTAGGCCAAGCGAAGAAAACATTTCGATTGATTTCTCAAGTTCTTCACGATTAGGATTGTTGATGGACCAATGTGCTTGAAGTCCAACACCATGTATGGGTACGCCCTTAGCTAAAAGCCCTTTGAGCATTCGGTAAATTTTTTCTCTTTTTGCGGGGTTTTCGGTGTTGTAATCGTTGTAAAAAAGTATTGCTTTTGGGTCTGCTGCATGGGCATATCTAAATGATTGCTCAACAAAATCCTCTCCAGCAATATTATATAATGGCGATTTGCGGAAATAAGTAGTGTCGTCTGCAATTACCTCGTTAACTACATCCCAAGCATAAATTTTGCCGCGATAGCGTGGTACTACAGTATTAATGTGGTTTTTGATGCGGTTTAGCAATAATTCTTTAGAAATTGTTTTGCCTGACGTGTCTTTAAATAGCCACCTTGGCGTTTGTGCATGCCATACTAAACAGTGGCCTCTAACCTTTAATTTATTTTTCACACCAAAATCTACTATCGAATCGGCAACAGGCCAGAAATATCTATTTTCTCCAGGTTGTAATGGCCCCATTTTCATAGCGTTTTCTGCGGTAATGCTATTAAAATGCTCAAGAATTAATGATTTTTCGCTGCCTCTAAGGTCGCTTGGTTTTACTGCAACTCCTATCGGGAAATAATCGTTATAGTAATCTTTAAGCCCAGTGGATTTTTTGAAAGCACTCAATAAACAGGTTATAATAAAAAGGAGTAGAAGTACAGATTTTAATTTAGTCATCTTTACG